>Ga0129311_1000017_pt1 | contig 176457 bp, 158 predicted proteins | sample Go1ome_FD_94435 | JGI IMG/M metagenome (GOLD analysis project Ga0129311, IMG submission 94435) | Western lowland gorrila individual fecal microbial communities from Wisconsin, USA - Go1022B metagenome | ecosystem: Host-associated > Mammals > Digestive system > Large intestine > Fecal | place... | reverse complement strand
TACGCAAGCGTGACGATGGTCGCTGGGAAGGGCGTATTGTGGTCGGACACAAGGAAAACGGCGACTCGATCTTCCACTATGTATCCGCGAAGACGCAAAAGGCTCTGATGGAAAAGATGCATCGGTGCATTGTCGAGTATGACGGTGCCGAACTTACGGAGGACAGCCGCATGACACTGGGGGAGTGGCTGGACATCTGGTTGAAGGAGTGTGCCGAACCGTCGGTCCGGCCATCCACATACAAGGGCTACCGTGGGTATGCAGAGCGAAATATCAAACCCTCCCTTGGCAGCAAACAAATCAGCAAGGTGACTGCTGCCGATGTTCAGACCTTGTATCGAAAGCTGCAGCGGGAGGGCGGCGTGGACGGCGGGGCGCTGTCTCCCGCCACGGTCCGCAGGATACACGGCGTCCTGCATCAGGCGCTGAATGCAGCTGTTGACCGCCACCTGATCGTAAAGAACCCCACCGACGATGTGACACTGCCGAAGAAAGTGACAGCCGCAAAAACAATCCTCAATGACAAGCAGCTGGAGCGGTTCATGGAAGCTATTAAGGCAGATGAGCACTGGCACGACTTCTTCTATCTGGAGATCACCACCGGCCTGCGGCGGGGTGAGCTGTGCGGCCTTATGTGGACAGACTTTGATGCGGAAAAAGGAACGCTGACCGTCCGCAGAACACTCCACAACAAGGAGGGCGGCGGTTACTATGTGGGCGAAACGAAAACCGGTGCGGGACGCAGGATCATCAAACTGCCGCCCAGCACGGTGCAGCTGCTGTCCGAGCGAAAAAGGACATCCATCTCCCAGTGGATATTCCCGAACCCGATCCACCCGGAAGACCCCATCATGCCGAACAGCGGTTACACCCGCATGAAAAAGCTGCTGGCGGAAGCAGGACTTCCGGATATGCGCTTCCACGACCTCCGGCACACCTTTGCCACTCACGCGCTGACCAGCGGCGTGGATGCCAAAACGCTCTCCGGCATTCTGGGCCACACGAAAACCTCGTTCACGCTGGACACCTACACCCATGTCACAGGGGATATGCACCGCAAAGCGTCGGGAATTGTGGGCGAGTTCATGAGTGACTTTGTAGTGAAGGGGTGATCACATGGCAAGGAAACGCAAAAACGGTCAGGGTACTGTCCGCTTGAGAAGCGACGGACGGTGGGAAGGCCGTCACATCGTGGGCTACGATGAAAACGGAAAGGCAAAGCAAAAAAGCGTCCTGGCAAAAACAAAAGCGGAATGCGTGGAAAAGCTGAAAAGGCTTCAGGAGGAGTACACCGAGGTCGCCCCCTTCAAGGTAAAACCGGATATGCGGTTTGGGGATTGGATGAATTACTGGTATGAAAATCACTGCAAGCCATCCATCCGCCCCACTACGCAGAAGGGCTATGAGGAGTGGATCTATGTCCACGCCATTCCCGGTCTCGGGCACATCCCGCTGAACAAGCTGACGCAGGCAGACTGCCAGAAGTTTCTGAACGAGATGAAGGCCAACGGCAGAAAGACACATCGGGACACCAAGGGGCCGGAGATGGCGGAGCGGTCGGTGCGAAGCTGCTATCATGTAATACGGATGGCGCTGGACAGGGCAGTCAAGGATGGCTTGATCAAGAAAAATCCCATCCTCGGCGTCAAGCTCCCACCGCCGGAGCCGAAAGAAATGAAGGTGCTGTCCAAAGAAGAAATTCAGCGATTTCTGATACAGGCCAAAGCGGAGGGGATGTACGAACTCTTCCTGCTGGAGTTGACCACAGGACTTCGCCGGGGTGAGATACTGGCGCTCACATGGGATGACCTGAACTTTGAGACAGGGGAACTCCATATCAGCAAGCAGGTCACACCGGTTGGCGGTAAGAATATCATCAGCGAGCCGAAAACAAAAGCAGCGTTCCGCACGATCATCCTGCCGCCAGTCATGGTAGGACTTCTGCGGGAGTATCGGAAAGAAGTATTCTCCCCGCTGATGTTCCCGTCCCGCATCAAGCCGAACCAGCCCATCGACCCCAGCTATGTCCGCAAGCGGCTTCAGCAGATACTGGAGCGGGCAGACTGCAAAAGGGTGCGCTTCCATGACCTTCGCCACACCTTCGCCACCATGTCACTGGAACACGGCATGGATGTGAAGACACTGTCCGCCATCATTGGCCATGTCTCCGCCAAGACCACGCTGAATATCTACACCCACATCACCAACGAAATGCAGGAAAATGCCGCAGCCAGCATCGACCGCGGCATCGCAAAGGCAGAAATATCCCGACAGAAAGCAGAGGCTGCATCAGAGGCGCAGAGGTTTGAACCGTACACACCGCCGCGCCGCAGACCCGGCACGGGCTACATCAAGCAGCTCAAGGAGGATCTGTGGGAGGGACGGTACTCGCCCGTCTGGCCAGACGGCAAGAAGCACTCCCGCAATGTATATGGCCGCACACGGGAGGAATGTGAGGAAAAGCTGGCGAAGCTGATCCTGCAAATGAAAGCGGAGATCGCCGCCCTGCGGAATGGGACGGCTGTGGAGTATCCGGACGGTATCAGCCCCAAGAAAAAGCAGCTGGCGGAGTACCTGCGCCAGCACCCCGGCGTGAGCAATAAAAGCTATATCGCGCGAGAAACAGGCATGGACCGCACCACGGTGCAGAAATACTACGACGAGGTCAGAGCAGAACTTGCCGCACCGGCAAACACATAAAACGAAAATCCGCAGGTGGTGAGGGGCTGCTACTCACCGCCTGCGGATTCCGAAAGTGGTCAGGATTTTCTGCCGTCTGTGGTATTATTGTGGTCAAACGAAAAATCACCGCCGAATTGGCGGTGATTTTTCTCGAAATGGTGGACCCAAAGGGATTCGAACCCTCGACCTCTCGGATGCGAACCGAACGCTCTCCCAGCTGAGCTATGGGCCCATATTGCCGCTTTTTGCGGGGTTTTCACAACAAAAAGCAGATTTTCAAGTTTTTCGATTTTAGAAGATTTCGGAGAAAAATCACTCCGAAATCGTGGGCTGAAACTCACAGGTCGATGTGCGGCCATAGGGATGCGAACCGTACGCTCTCCCAACTGAGCTACAGGCCCATATTGCTTGCTGATCTCCCAGCGCGGATTATCATAACACATTTTTTTCGATTTGTGAAGCCCCTTTTTCATTTTTCTGTTGATATTTTTTTGAAAGTATAGTAGAATATCATTCGTTCAATCACTCCTCCGCGTACAGCTGCGGAACCGGTCTTGCGCAATGGGTACCTGCGAACCATGTCAGGCGGGGAACCGAGCAGCATTAAGCGGGACCATCCATGTGCCGCAAGGGCGCCGGTCCCGCAGCTGTATGCGAAGGAGTATTTTTATCAAAAAAGGGAGGGCTGCGGATGTATCAGGCGCTTTACCGCAAGTGGCGTCCCAAGACCTTTGCCGACGTGGTTGGTCAGGAGCATATCACCGAGACCTTGCAGCGTCAGGTGGCCGAGGGGCGGCTGTCGCACGCCTATCTCTTCACCGGCACGCGCGGCACGGGCAAAACGACCTGCGCGAAAATACTCGCGCGCGCGGTCAACTGCGAGCACCCGGAAAACGGCAACCCCTGCAACCGCTGCGCAAGCTGCCTTGGCATCGAGAGCGGGCGGCTGCTCGACGTGGTCGAGCTGGACGCGGCGTCGAACAACGGCGTGGACAGCGTGCGCGCGCTGCGCGACGAGGCGATCTATTCCCCCGCGCAGGTGAAAAAGCGCGTTTACATCGTCGACGAGGTCCATATGCTCTCGACGCCTGCGTTCAACGCGCTGCTCAAAATTCTCGAAGAGCCGCCCGAGCATCTGATGTTCATTCTTGCGACGACGGAGCTGCACAAGGTGCCCGCGACGATCCTGTCGCGCTGCCAGCGCTTTGCCTTCCGCCGCATCCTGCCGAAGGACATCGTCGCGAGGCTCAACTATATCGCGGGACAGGAGAAAATCGATTTGAAGGGAGACGGCGCGGAGCTTCTGGCCCGGCTGTCGGACGGCGCGCTGCGCGACGCGCTGAGCCTTCTTGACCAGTGCGCGGCCGTGGGCGGCGCGATCGACGCGCCCGCCGTGCTTGACGCGCTGGGCCTTGCCGGAAACGTGCAGACCGCGCAGATGATGGAGCTCATCCTCTCGCGCGACACGCGCGGGGCGCTCGAGCTTCTCGGAAAGCTCTACGACGGCGGCAAGGACGTGGGTGCGGTCCTCGGCGAGCTTTCGACCCTCTCGCGTGAGCTTCTGATCCGCGCAACGGCGGGTGAGGGCGGCGAGAGCCTGCTCAGCGGCGCATATGACGCGGCCACCCTCGCGGCTTTGAGCAAAAAGGGCACGCCCGCGCGCTTTATCCAGCTCTGCACGCTTTTGCAGGAGACGGCGGTGCAGCTGCAGTTCAGCGTGAACCGCCGGACGGACGCGGAGCTGTGCATCCTGAAGCTCTGCGACGAGACGCTCTCGGGCGACCTCGCCGCGCTGAACGCGCGGATCGCGCGGCTGGAAGAGCAGATCGCCGCGGGCGTACAGTTTGCGGCGCGAAGCGGCGCGAGCGCTCCCGTGCCCGCCGCAGCCCCGGCAAAGAGCGCCGCGCCCAAGGCGGCTCCGCCGGCGAAGGAGGACCGTCCCCCATGGGACGAGCCGCCCGCGCCCGACGATTACGACGCGCCCCCGCCCTACGGCGAGCCGGTCGCGTCCGCGCCGAAGGCCGTGGGTGCACCCGCAAACGCACCCAGGGCGGAGAGCGCGCCTGCGAGCGCGGCAGACGCCGCGCCGGATGGCGGCGATGACGATACCTTCTATCAGCTGCTTGAAAGCTACAAAAACCGCCTGACGCCCGACAAGCGCGCCTTCATCGGCACGGCGCAGGGCGAGGTGAAGGACGGGCTTCTGACCGTCTACTGCGCGACGGAGGTGCAGAAGGCGATGCTCGACCAGAAGGTCGTGATCGACGTGCTTGAGGAGGTCACATCCCGCGCCGTGGGGCAGGAGATCCGCGTGCGCTTCCTCGTGGGGCAGCGTCCCGGCGCGAAAAAGCGCGACCGGATGCAGGACCTCATGCGCATGGGCAGTAAATTCGACAACTTTACAGTAAAATAAAAAGGAGACGACAATTATGGCAAAGGGTTACAGCGCACGCCGCGGCTTTTCCAACGGCAGCGGCCAGATGCTCAAGCAGCAGCAGATGCAGCAGCAGATCATGAAGATGCAGGAGGACATGCAGAAGGCGCAGCAGGAGGTCGAGGAAAAGACCTTCAGCGCGAGCGTCGGCGGCGGTGTCGTCAGCGCCGAGGTGAACGGCAAGAAGGAAGTCACGAGCATCACCATCAAGCCCGAGGCGGTCGATCCCGAGGATGTGGAGATGCTCCAGGACCTCATCATTTCCGCCGTGAACGAGGCGCTCCGCCAGGCGGAGGAAGCGATGAACGGAAAGATGGACGCGCTCACGAGCGGCCTGGGCCTCGGCGGTCTCGGCGGGCTGGGATTCTAAGCGTCTGCCGCAATAAAAGCAGAAAAAGGAAGGCATTCTCCCGCGGGAGAATGCCTTCCTTTTTGATGATTCAATTATTCGTCCTCATGCGCGGTAACGGCGATGTGGAGCTCGTCGAGCTGCTTCTGCGTGACCTCGCTGGGCGCGCCCATCATGATGTCCTGCGCGTTCTTGTTCATGGGGAAGGGGATGATCTCGCGGATGGAGTCCTCGCCCGCGAGCAGCATGACCATGCGATCCACGCCCGGCGCGATACCGGCGTGCGGGGGCGCGCCGTAGCAGAAGGCGTTGTACATGGCGGGGAACTTGGCCTTCACGTCGTCCTCGCCGAGGCGGACGAGCTCAAAGGCCTTGATCATGATCTCGGGGTCGTGGTTACGAACCGCGCCGGAGGAAAGCTCCACGCCGTTGCAGACGAGGTCGTACTGGTCGGCGGTGATGGTGAGCGGGTCGATCTCGCCGCGCTCGGCCTTGAGCAGGACCTCGAGACCGCCGGCGGGCATGGAAAACGGGTTGTGGCAGAACTCGAGCTCGCCGCTCTCGTCGCCGATCTCGTACATCGGGAAATCGACGATCCAGCAGAACTCGTAGCGCTCCTTGTCCATGTGGCCCTCGCACGCGGGACCGAAGGTCTTGATCATCACGCCGACAAGCTTGGTGGCAAGCTCGCCGCCCGCGACGACGACAAGGGTGTTGGGCTCGAGCGGCAGGAGCTTCGCGGCGGCTTCCTTGTCGATGAACTTGGCGATGCCGCCGGCCAGCTCGCCCTTTTCATCCACCTTGAACCAGTAGCCCTTGGCGCCGGCCTGCACCTCGCAGTCGGTCAGGAGCTTTTCGACCTGCTTGCGCGTGAGCGTGCAGTTCGAGATGGCAACGGCCTTGACGCTCTTGCCTGCAAGCGCCTCGAAGGAGCTGTTTTCAAAGAGGGAGGTGATGTTCGTCGCGGTCAGGTCGATGCGCAGGTCCGGCTTGTCGCTGCCGTAGATCTCCAGCGCATCGAGGTACTTGATGCGGCGGAAGGGGGGCTGGGAGGCGATGTCATAGGTGCCGAACTTCGCAAAGATCGGGGGCAGAACGTCCTCGCAGACGGCGAACACGTCCTCCTGAGAGGCGAACGCCATCTCCATATCGAGCTGGTAGAACTCGCCGGGGCTGCGGTCGCCGCGCGCGTCCTCATCGCGGAAGCAGGGCGCGATCTGGAAGTAACGGTCGAAGCCGGAGGTCATGAGCAGCTGCTTGAACTGCTGCGGGGCCTGCGGCAGGGCGTAGAACTTGCCGGGGTGCTTGCGGGCGGGAACGAGATAGTCGCGCGCGCCCTCGGGGGAGGAGGCCGTCAGGATCGGGGTGGTGATCTCGAGGAAGTCGTGCTCCATCATGGCCTTGCGCAGCGCGGCGATGACGTTGCAGCGCAGGATGATGTTCTTCTTGACGGCGGGGTTGCGCAGGTCAAGATAGCGGTACTTGAGGCGCTGGGTCTCGTCGGCCTCGCGGCTGCGGTTGATCTCAAACGGCAGGGAGTTGTAACGGCAGCGGCCGAGCAGCTCGATCTTCTCGGGCACGACCTCGATGTCGCCGGTGGGCTGATTGGGGTTCTTGCTCGCGCGCTCGCGCACGGTGCCCTCGACGGAGATGGTGCTCTCTTTGTTGTAGCCCTTGATCTGGGCGAGCAGATCGCTCGTCTCAATGACGATCTGCGTCGTGCCGTAGAAGTCGCGCAGCACGACAAAGGCAAGGCTGCCGCCGACCTCGCGGACGTTTTCCATCCAGCCGACGAGCTTGACGTGCTCACCGGCCTGCTGCGCGCGAAGCTCGCCGCAGTTGTGTGTACGGGATTGCATCATGGTAAAATCCACTCCTGTTTGTATATTGATAAAATAAAATTACCGGCTGTATTTCAAAATGCCCGATTTTCTCAGGTAGTGAAGGGCTTGGTTTTCGGGTTGACGATATCGCGCCAGTCGAGGTCGCCGCGTGCAAGACCCATGATGAGCATTTCGGCGGTGGCGATATTGGTGGCGAAGGGGATGTTGTTCTGGTCGCAGATCTTAGTGATATAGGTGAGGTTCTCGTTATACTGCGGGTTGTTCGGGTCGCAGAAATAGAGGACCATATCGATCTCGTTGTAGGAGATGCGCGCGCCGATCTGCTCCATGCCGCCGTGGATGCGGGCCATGAAGAGATGGACCGGAAGGCCGCTCGCCTCGGTGATCATCTTGCCGGTCACGCTGGTCGCGCAGAGCGTGTGGCGGGACAGGATACCGGCGTAGGCCGTACAGAACTGAACCATCAGTTCCTTCTTGTTGTCGTGTGCCATGAGGGCAATGTTCATATTGTGTCACAGTCCTTTCTCTGGTGTGATTTTTATTTCAGGCGGCATTACAGCCGCATCAGGCGCACACGGTCGCCGCACAGGCGGCGGGCAATATTTTCGCAGGCGCAGATCGCGCCGGAGCGGTACTTGAGCGTATAGCCCAGTCCGCGGCCCAGCACGGCGGAGACGTTGTCATCCTCCGGGATGACGCCGAGCAGCGGAAGGCCCGCCGCGTCGATGGCGTCGTCGATGGTGGTGTGGAGCGACTGGAGCAGCCGCCGCCTCACACGGTTGACGACAAGGTGCAGCTGCCCTGTGGGAAAGCGGTGCAGCTCCATCACGGTGCGCTGCGCGTCGCGCAGGCTCGAGGGGTCGTTTGTGGTGACGACCACAGCGCGGTCGGCACAGCAGGTGGCGAGGGCGAAGGCCTCGCCGATGCCGGCGGCGGCGTCGATCAGGCAGAAGTCGAAATAGCGGCGGATCTCGTCGATGAGACGCTGCATCTCACGCTTGCCGGGGAGCCGCGTGCCGAAGCTCACAGGTGCGGTGAGCAGGTAGAGATTGGGGTAGAGCGGGTGGCGCACAACGGCCTTGACGAGCGTCGTGCGCCCGGCGATCACGTCGGTAAAGTCCATGAGCGCGCGGTCCGATACGCCGAGGTACAGGTCGAGGTTGCGAAGGCCGATGTCACAGTCGAGCAGAAGGACCTTCTTGCCCAGCTGCGAGAGCGCCATGCCGGTGAGCGTCGTAAATGAAGTTTTTCCGGTGCCGCCCTTGCCGGACACAACGGCGATGACCTGAGACAAGGCTCGTACCTCCTTTGCATGAAGTTACAGCGGGAATTTTTTGATCTTTGCGAAGGCGCGGGGGTAAGCGTTCGGGGTAGGGGAGAGCTTTTCGATGAGCACAAGGCGGTGGACGATATCGCTCGTGGGGATGGTGTAATCCTCCACCTTGACGATGCGGCCGCCGAGGGTCCTGATGGCGTTTTTCGCCGCGGCGATCTCATTCTCGGTATCGACGCTTTTCATCGCGGCGAACACGCCGCCGACCTTCAAAAGCGGCAGGCACAACTCGGATAAGACCGAGAGCTGTGCCACGGCGCGCGAGGTAACTACATCAAACTGCTCGCGGTGCTGCATGGCGAATTCCTCGGCCCGCGCGTGCACGCAGGTGACGCGCGTTAATTGCAGCTCCTCACAGACCTCCTGGAGCCAGTTGACGCGCTTGCCGAGCGAATCGAGCAGCGTGAGGTCGAAGTCATCCTTTAAGATGCGCAGCGGCATGCCGGGAAAGCCCGCGCCGGTGCCGACGTCGATGACCCGTTTGCCGGAAAGATCGACAAATTTTGTCAGCGCCGCGCTGTCGAGCAGGTGGAGCTGCGCGACGGCGTCAGGCTCGGTGATGGCCGTGAGGTTCATCACCTTGTTTTTTTCAAGCAGCAAAGAGGAGAAGCGCTCGAGCGTTTCCGCGCGGCGCTCGTCCAGCCCCAGCTCGGCAAGGCCGCGGGAGAGGAGCGCTCTCATTTGCTCTGCTCCTTCAAAAGGTCGCGGATCTCGGTGAGCAGGAGCTCCTCCTTCGTCGGCTCGGGGGCCTTTTCCGGCTCTGGCTCGGCGGGCTTGGAGAGCTTTTCGTGCATCTTGTTGATGGACTTGACCATGCAGAACACGGCGAACGCGATGATGATGAAATCGAGAATGACGGCGATGAGGCTGCCGTAGTTGACGGCGACCTCGGGCGTAACGACCTCGCCGCCCTCCATGACAGCGGCTTTCAGCACCCATTTCCACGCGGAAAAGTCGATGCCGCCGGTCAGCATGGAGATGAGGGGCATGATGATATCGTTGACGACGGAGTTCGTGATCTTGCCGAACGCGCCGCCGATGACAACACCGACGGCCATGTCGATGACGTTGCCGCGCATGGCGAAGGCCTTGAACTCTTCCAGAAACTTCTTCATACGAAGGACTCCTTTGCTGCGAATTTGTGCGAAAAACAAAAACTATTTGTATAAAATATTTGAATTATTGCGTTCTGGATTTACTTTTTGGGGATGAGCACGGTCTTGCCGCCCATGTAGGGCTGGAGGACCTTCGGGATGAGCACGCTGCCGTCGGCCTGAAGGTTGTTCTCGAGGAGCGCGATCAGCATGCGCGGGGGCGCGACGACGGTGTTGTTGAGCGTGTGCGGCAGATACATCTTGCCATCCTCGCCCTTGATGCGGATCTTCAGGCGGCGGGCCTGCGCGTCGCCGAGGTTGGAGCAGGAGCAGACCTCGAAGTACTTCTTCTGGCGCGGGGACCAGGCCTCGATATCGCAGGACTTGACCTTGAGGTCGGCGAGGTCGCCGGAGCAGCACTCGAGCTGGCGGACGGGAATGTCCATCGAGCGGAACAGCTCGACGCTCCATTTCCACATCCTGTTATACCAGTCCATGCTGTCCTCGGGCTTGCAGACGACGATCATCTCCTGCTTTTCAAACTGGTGGATGCGGTAAACGCCGCGCTCCTCGATGCCATGGGAGCCCTTCTCCTTGCGGAAGCACGGGGAGTAGGAGGTGAGCGTCTGCGGCAGCGAGCTTTCGGGCAGGATCTCGCCGATGAAGCGGCCGACCATCGAGTGCTCGCTCGTGCCGATGAGGTAGAGGTCCTCACCTTCGATCTTGTACATCATGGCGTCCATGTCGTTCTGGCTCATAACGCCCTCGACCACGTTGCCGTGGATCATGAACGGCGGCACGCAGAAGGTGAAGCCCTTGTCGATCATGAAGTCGCGCGCATAGGCGAGCACGCCCTCGTGCAGACGCGCGATGTCGCCGAGCAGGTAATAGAAGCCCGCGCCGGAGACGCGGCCGGCCGCGTCCATATCCACGCCGTCGAAGCTCTCCATGATCTGCGTGTGGTAGGGGATCTCAAAATCGGGGACCTTCGGCTCGCCGAAGCGCTCGACCTCGACATTGCAGCTGTCGTCCGGGCCGATGGGCACGCTGGGGTCGATGATGTTGGGGATAACGAGCATGATCTTGTGGATCTTCTGCTCGTACTCCTCCTCGAGCTTTTCAAGCTCGGCAAGACGGTCGGCGTTGGCCTTGACGGTCGCCTTGATCTTCTCGGCCTCCTCGAGCTTGCCGGGGTCCTTCTTCGCCTGACCCATCAGCATGCCGATCTGCTTGGAGAGGGTGTTGCGGCTGGCGCGCAGCTCACTCGCCTCGGTGATGGCGGCGCGGTTTTTAGCATCCAGCTCAATGACCTCATCGACGAGGGGGAGCTTTTCGTCCTGGAACTTCTTTTTGATGTTTTCCTTGACCAGATCGGGATTTTCCCGCAGGAATTTCATATCCAGCATAATAATTTACCTCGTTATCGTTGTAAAGTGAGCGGCACACAAAGCGTGCCGCGAAGATCCTCAGTTCACGCCGTTCGGGAACAGCTCGTCCGCGATGGCCTGATAGCGCGCGGCGGGGGAGGGGGCGTCATCGCCGGTGATGGCGGTGCGCAGCGGCTCTGTGGGGAGATAGTCGGAAACGCCGGTCTCCTCAAACGAGCGGATGTTCTCTCTCGCCGTGTCGTAGTCCTTTGCACCGTAGGCCTGCTCGATCTCGAGCAGCCAGTCGAGCGCGCGCAGCTGGTTGGATTGAAGGCCTGCGGTCTCGTCGAGAGCCTTGGCGTTCTCCTCCGCGGCGGCGAGCTGCTCTTCCAGCTCCGTAATGCGGTCCGTCAGCGCCTGATTTTCATCCAGCGTGCTTTGCAGGGTGTTGTTGCCGCTGCGGATCTCATCGCGAATTTCCCGGCTGCTGCGCTGATTCATCAGAAATGTCCATAAGATCAGCAGGAATGCCACCGTGAACAGCACCGCGACGTAGGTATAAACTTTTTTCATGCGCTCGCGCTCGGTGGTGGGCTTTTCCTCACCGGGCACGGGCGGCTTGTTCGGGTCCTTGGGACCCTCGTGGACAAAATCCGTCATGCTTCTTCTCCGTTCTTTCTGCGTTTGATGGCGGCGAGCGCTTCGAGCAGGTCGTTCAGATCGTCCATGCCGTAGTAGTCCAGCTCGATACGCCCCTTCTTCTTGCCCGAAACGATACGGCAGGTGCGGCCGATCTTATCGCTCAGCTCCTGCGCGGCGAGACGGCCGTAGCTTTCGGCCATGATCTCCTCGTTCGAGCGCTTTTTCTCTTCCCTGACGCTGCCAAGGCGCTTGGCGAGCGCTTCCGTCTGGCGGACGCTCAGCCCCTGCTGCACGATCGTGTTTGCCGCTTCCAGCTGCAACTCCGCCTTCAGGGGCAGCAGCGCGCGGGCGTGACCGCCGGACAGCCTGCCCGATTGCAGCATTTCGCGCACCTCGGGGCAAAGGCCCAGCAGGCGCAGGCTGTTGGCCACAGCAGAGCGGGACTTGCCCACGCGCTCGGCGGCTTCCTCCTGCGTGAGCTGGTAGTTGTCCATCAGGGTCTTGTAGCCCTCGGCTTCCTCGATGGGGTCGAGGTCCTCGCGCTGCAAATTCTCAATGAGCGATAGCTCCGTCATCTTGCGGTCGTCGGCTTCCACGACGATGGCGGGCACCTCGGCAAGGCCGGCGATGCGCGCGGCGCGCCAGCGGCGCTCGCCTGCGATGATCTGATAGTAGCCGGAGGACAGACGGCGGACCGTCAGCGGCTGGATGATGCCGTGCTCACGGATGGAGTCGGCCAGATCCTGCAGGGCTTCCTCGTCAAAATGGCGGCGCGGCTGGTTGGCGTAGGGCTCGATCTGCGAGATGGGGAGGTAGAGGTTATCGGAGGTGTCGGTGCGCAGGGCGGCGTCGCCCAGCAGCGCGCCGAGGCCCTTGCCGAGGCCGCGGTTTGCGTTTGCCATGGGATCGTCTCCTTTCTGTGGGGGTGAGCGGGCGCAGGGCCCGTAATATATTTAATGTGTCGCCCGGTTCTGCTTCAAAAACTCGTTGGCAAGGCTGCTGTAGGCCTCCGCGCCGCGGGAGGTGCGGTCATAGTAGTTGATGGGCTTGCCGTGGCTCGGCGCTTCGGAAAGGCGGACGTTGCGCGGGATGACCGTGGAGTAGACCTTTCCGGGAAAGTAGCGCTTGACCTCTTCGGCGACCTGAAGGGCGAGATTCGTGCGCCCGTCGAACATCGTGAGCAGCACGCCCTCGAGCTCAAGGCCGGGATTCAGGCTGCGGCGCACCATGCGCACGGTGTGCATCAGGTCGGACAGGCCCTCGAGCGCGAAGTATTCGCCCTGCACGGGCACGATGAGCGAATTGGCCGCGCAGAGCGCGTTGACCGTCAGAAGCTCGAGCGAGGGCGGGCAGTCGATGAGGATAAAGTCGTAATCGGGGGAGAGCACGTCGAGCGCCTGCTTGAGCAGAAATTCGCGGTTCGGACGGTCAATCATCTCGATGCCCGCGCCCGCGAGCGCTTTGGATGAGGGCAGCACATCGCCGTAGCGCGTGTGCGACACGCTGGCGGTCACGTCCGCGCCGTTGATGAGCACGTCATAAACGCCGCGCGAGGCCGCCTTGTCAACGCCCATGCCGGAGGTCGAGTTGGCCTGCGGATCAAAGTCGCACAGCAGAACGCGGTTTCCCTTCTCCTTGAGGGAGGAGGTCAGATTCACACAGGTCGTCGTCTTGCCGACGCCGCCCTTCTGATTGACGATTGCAACGATTTTAGCCAAAAAAACACCCGCCTTAGTCGTAGAAACATAAATCCATTTTCATTCTTGTTCAGTATAGCACAAAAGCGGTCGATTTCAACAGGAAAGAAGCAATTTTGCAAAATTTGTTTCACGTGAAACATGACAAGGCGCGGGCCTTTACGCCGCATTGCGGGCGGATCTCCGGCCTGTTTTAAACCTGCTTCGCTGCTGCGGGGAAGAGCAAAAAGAAACGTTGGTAAAGGACTATCCCTTTACCAACGTCCATTTTTCTGTGTTTCACGTGAAACAAACGGGGTCATTCGACCTCGGTGAGCAGCATCGTGCCGTAGGGCTCGAGCGTCAGGCGGAGCAGGCCGTCCCCGCAGAAGAATTCCTGCTGCGAGAGCACGTCCAGCGCGAGCGGCGCGTCCCACGGCAGCGTGAGCGTGACCGGCTCGCTGCCGGCGTTGACGGCGGTGATGCAGTGGTCGCCGTTCGTCCGGCGGGAGAAGGCCAGCGCGCGGCCCTGCGCGGCGTGATAGGTGATGCCGCCGCACTGGAGCGCGTCGTGCTCACGGCGCAGCGCGCCGAGGGTGCGGAACCACGCGAGCAGCTCCGGGTCCTCATGCCCCCAGGGGTAGGTGCCGCGGTTGAACGGGTCCTCAAAGCCCTGCATCCCGGCCTCGTCGCCGTAGTAGAGCATCGGCGTACCGGGAAAGGTGTAGAGGATGAGCGAGGCGAGCTTCAAAAGCGCCTTGCCGCGCGCAAGCTCCTCGTCTGTCAGGCGATAGACCGCGCGTTCGTCGCGTGTCTGCGGCGCGGGGGAGGTAAGCCCCAGAATCGTCAGCAGCCTTGGCGTATCGTGCGTGGAGAGGAAGTTCATCGCGCCGTAGAACGCGGGCGCGGGGTAGTTCTCGCGCAGCTGCTCCATGCTGTCGCGGAAGTATTCCGCGCCGCCGCCGAGAAGGTAGGCCATCAGCGCCGTGCGGAAGGGGTAGTTCATCAGGCTGTTCGTCTCGCGGCCGAGGAGGTACTTGCGGCGCTGGGAATAGGCGATCTTCGTCGTGCCGTCCTCCCAGACCTCGCCGAGCAGGTAGCTGTCCGGGTCCTCCTCAGTCATGGCGGTGCGGATTCTGGCGATGAATTCGTCCGGCAGTTCGTCGGCTACGTCCAGCCGCCAGCCGGACGCGCCCGCGCGCAGCCAGCGGCGGATGATGGAATCGTCGCCCTCGATGATGTAGTCCACATAGCTCTTTTCCAGCTCGTTGACCGCGGGCAGGTTCTTGATGCCCCACCAGGCGTCGTAATCGTCGGGGAAGGGGTGGAAGCTGTACCAGGAATAGTAGGGGGAGGCGGGGCCCTGCGCCGCGCCGAGATCGTCGTAAAAGCCGTCGGCGTTGAAGTAGACGCTCTTGCGGCCCGTGTGGTTGAACACGCCGTCGAGCATGACGCGGATGCCGCGCTTCTTTGCTTCCGCGCAGAGCGTGCGGAAATCGTCCTCATCGCCGAGCAGCGGGTCGATGCGCTCATAGCAGGCAGTGTCGTAGCGGTGGTTGGTCGAGGCCTCGAAGATGGGGCAGAGGTAGAGCGTCGTTACGCCGAGGGAGGCGAGATAGTCGAGCTTTTCCGTGATGCCGGCGAGGTCGCCGCCGAAAAAGTCGCTGCAGGTGATCTCGCCGTCGGTGTTCGGGCGGTATTCGGGGAGCTCGTCCCAGCGCTCGTGCAGCGTGCGCGGGCCGACGAGACCCTCGGCGCTGCGCGCCTTCGCGCGGCGGAAACGGTCGGGGAAGATCTGATACGTCACGCCGCGGCCGAACCACGCGGGCGTTTTGTGCGTATCGTCGTAGACCGTGAGCTGCCAGGGCTCGACCGCGTCCCAGGCGCAGAGACCGTTTTTGCCATAGCAGCTCGTGCCGCCGTCGGCCCAGGAAAGGCGAAAGTGATACCAGATGAGCTCCACATCGTCCGGCGCGGTGAATTCGCCGCGAAAGACCATGTGACCGTCCTCCTGCGCGGGAGAAAGCTCAAGCGTAGTCCATTGATCGGCAAATTCGCCATGGCAGAGCAGCTCGCAGCGCGTGACGGCCGCGCCGCGCTCGGGATGGAAGCGGAAGCTCACGCGCGTGCCGCAGGGCACCGCGCCGAAGGGCGACTTGTCGAGAAGGTCGCGCGGATCAAACCAAACAGTTGACATAATACTCCTTTCTGCCGCCGGAAAAGCGGCATTCCAAAAGGAAAGCGCGCCTTTTGGCGCGCTTAACCCAGCAGTGCATTCTCACCCGTCACCGTGGAGGAGGCGGACGCGTTGGAGAAGTAGGCGTTGAGCACCTGCACGGCGGTGGACGCGAGCGCCGCGCCCGAGCCGCCCTTTTCGATGACGATGGCCACGGCGATCTGCGGATCGTCGTAAGGGGCGAAGCAGACGAACGCGCCGTTGTTGTTCTTGGTGTCGCCGGTCTGGATGGTGCCGGTCTTGGCGGCGGCGTCCACGATACAATCCTTGAAATAGGGGGCCACGGCGCCGTCGGTCGCTAGGTCGTGCATACCGGCGAGCACGGCGGAGAGGTTCTCGCTGCTCATCTCGATCGTCTGCACGGGGTCTGCGGCGTAGACATATTCGAGCGCGCCCGTGCCGCTCTCGCGCACGTTCTTTAAAAGGTGCGTCGCGTAGCGGTCTCCGCCGCCGGAGAGCGTGGCGATATAGTTTGCGAGCTGGAGCGGCGTATAGAGCTGGTTCGCCTGACCGAAGGCCGCCCACGGGGCAAGGTTCTCGCCCGCACCCTGCGAGGGGAGAAGGCCCGCCGCGTCGCCGATCTCGATGCCCGTCGGCGAGCCGAGGCCGAAGTCCGCATAGTACTTGCGCAGGGTGTCCATGCCCATGCGGTAGCCCATTTCGGCAAAGTAATAGTTGCAGGAATTCATGATCGCGCCGCGCACGTTGAGCGAGCCGTGGCCGCTGCGCTTCCAGCAGTAGGTGTAGCTTGCGGAGTAGCCGGGGTAGGTCCACTTGCCCGAATCGTAGAGCTTTTCGCGCACGGTGGTCGCGCCGGATTCGAGTGCTGCGATGGCCGTGAGCGGCTTTAAGGTCGAGCCGGGGGCATAGGTGCCCTGCGTGGCTCGGTTCCACATCGGGCGCATCGTGTCGCTCGTGAGCTCGGCGATCTCGTCGCGGAAGGTGGAGAGGGAATAGGTCGGATAGGACGCGAGGGCCAGCACGTCGCCCGTGCCGACCTGCACGACCGCGGCGGCCGCGCCGCGCTCGATGCCGTCGGATTTTGTCATCGCGGTGACGGTGCTCTCGAGCGCCTGCTCCACATCCTCCTGAAAGTCGATGTCGATGGTCAGCGCCACGGTGGAGCCGGGCTGCGGCTCGACGGAGTAGAGCTCGCCCGTCACCTTGCCGGAGCTGTCGTCGTAGGTCACAAGGCGCTTGCCGTCGCTGCCGTGGAGATACTGCTCAAACGCGCTCTCCGCGCCGGAGATGCCGACGATGCTTGCAAGCGTGTAGCCGTCCTTATCCTTATACTCGTCCCAGTCCTGGATGCTGCCGGTGTAGCCGAGGACGTGGGCGGCGTAGTCCGTTTCATAAACGCGCACGGACGAGGTGTCCACCTGCACGCCGGCGTAGCCGCCGTCCTTGATGAGCGAGATGAGCGCCACGTCCACGTCGCTTGCAAACTCGTAGACCGTGGTGCCGTTCAGCTTGGCGACGGCGAGCGAGTAGCGCAGGCCCACGAGTTTGCGCACCGTGTCGGCGGGCAGGGTATCGTCGATGCCGTACTCATTGCGCAGCCTTAAAAAAAGCGCGGGGCCGGTGATGGAGCGGGGCAGGCCGTCGTCGTCCACGCTGCCCTCGTCCATCCATTTGAGCGAGACGAGGTACTTGGCGAGCGCCTTGGCGCTGCCGTTTGCCGTGTCGTAGGCGTAGGGCTCCTTCTGGGAGAGCGGGAGCGTGTCCTTGACGGCAACGCCCTGCTCGTCCATCAGCTGCACAAGGCGCAGCAGCGCGTCGTTGAGCTCATCGGACTTGACGAGCGAGGAGTCGAAATTCAGCGTGTAGACCGCGCGGTTCGACACGAGCACCTTGCCGTTGCGGTCGGTGATCACGCCGCGCGTGCCCTTGACCGTTTCGACCTTGGCGTTCGTGCGCACGGACTGGGCGAGATAATCGTCGCCCTTGATGATCTGCGCCTGAAAGAGCGTTGCGGCAAAGACGAGCACGCAGAGGAAAACAACGCCGCCGAGCGCGATCAGACGGCGGGTAAAGCGTTTGGGGTCCATTTTAGATCGCTCCTTTCCGAGCGGAGTGGGGAAAAGGCTGGGGAAAACGGGGAAGATCAGTCGGCAAAGAGCCGGTGCACGGCGCGCAGCAGCGGATACGACGGCAGCAGCAGCACGCAGGAGACGAGCGTTTCGCGCGCGAAGAGCCAGAGCATCACGGAGAGGTCCGCGCCGCGCGTGAGCATTGCCGCGATCTCGAATAGATCGACGATGACGAAGGCGAGCACGCTTGAAAAAAGCGCGCGGGCGAAGCCCTGCTGCATGAAATTGCTCATCACCGTGGCAATGAGCAGCGCCGCGATGGTAAACGCGAGCGTATACAGGCAGGGGAACGGCGCGGGCACGACAAGGTCGCACAGCGCGCCGAAGGCAAGGCCCGCGATGACCGCGGACTTTGGCTGCTCGAACGCGGCCATGACCGCGAGCAGCACCGGCGGCAGGAAGGGCAGCACGCCCCAGAAGGTCGCGGAGCCGAGCAGCAGGCGCTTCAAAAAGCACAGCAGCAGCACCGCGAGCGCGTAAACCGTCCATTTGAGGGCGGTCGTCTGCGTCAGGTTCATGCGCACGCCCCCTTATTCGACAACGTCGTGGTCGATGATGACGAAGATCTCCGTCAGCGCATCAAAATCGACCATGGGCCTGAGCACCGCGTAGCGGGCAAGGCCGTCGTCCCCGGTGCGGACGGATTCGACCGCGCCGATGACAAGGCCGCTGGGGTAGTACCCGCCAAGGCCTGAGGTGACGATCTGGTCGCCGGTGAGGACCTCGTCGTCCGCCGTGAGGTAGGAGAGCTTGAGACGGCCCTCGTTCATGAGGGAAAAGTCGCCCTCCGCCACGGCAATCTCGCCGGTGCGGAAGATGCGCGCGCCAAGCTCGGTGTCCGTGTCGATCACGGTGAGGACCGTGGACCAGTTGAGCCCGACCTCGGACACGACGCCGACAAGGTAGCCCTCGGCGCTCACGACGCAGTCGCCCACGGCGATGTCCTGATCGGTGCCGTGGCTGAGCGTGAGCGACGAAGTCCAGTTGCTCTCGCTGTGGGCCAGCACACGCGCGGAGACAAAGGTGAAGTCGCTGCGCTTTTCCTGGAGCTTCAGGAGCCTGCGGAAGAGCGCGTTTTCATCGTTCGCGGCCTGCGCGTCGCGCTGCTGGGCGCGCAGCTCCGCGATCTCCTTTTTCAGCGCCGCGTTCTCTTCCTTGAGGGCGGTCACGTCCTCGTAGTACTGCCGCTTGTCCGCGGCCCAGTCGCTCACGGCGGTGGCGGCGGCGCGGAACGGCGAGGTCAGCACGCCCGCGATGTTTTCAAGCACCGAGGACGTGGAGGAAAAATAGGTCAGCACGCTCAAAAGCACGGCGACGGCCGCGGCCGCGGCCAGAATGCGCAGCCCGTGCTGACGGAAAAATTCTTTCAAAGGAGCACCCTCCTTTCAAGTAGGGCGGGGGAGAGGTCTGTCTTTTACAGGAGCTTGACGCCGAAGCGCGCGAGCACGAGCCCGAGCCGCTCGACGGGAAGGCCCATGACGTTGAAAAAGTCGCCGTCGATGCGCTCGACGAAAAGCGCGCCGCGGCTCTGCACGCCGTAGGCCCCGGCCTTGTCCATCGGCTCGCCGGTTTTGATGTAGGCGCGGATCTCGTCGTCCGCTGCCGGGCGGAAGTAGACGGCGGTGGACACGGCGAAGGATTCGTACTGCTGCCCGCGCCGCACGCTCACGCCGGTGCAGACCGTGTGGCCCTTGCCCGCAAGTTCGCGCAGCATGCGGAACGCGTCGTCCTCGTCGTGCGGCTTGCCGAGCCGGTCGTTTCCGAGAAAGACCATCGTGTCCGCCGTGATGATGAGATCATCGGGCGCGCAGAGGGCCGCCGCAGCGTCGGATTTTTTCCCGGCGATGTAGCGCACGGTGTCCTCGGGAGAAAGACCTGCGGGATAGCTCTCGTCGATGTCGAGCGAGAGGGTCTTGAAGCCCTCCACGCCGATGCGCTGTAAAAGCTCCTGACGGCGCGGGGACTGGGATGCCAAAACGATAGCCATGGGATTGCCTCACTTTATGATGAGAAAATGTAGAATCAGGATAAAATATTACGGATGGGATTCATTCCGCGCCCCGATAGAACAGGCCGCGCGTGATATCCGTCGGCGGTTCGACCGCTTCGCCCTGATAGGCGCGCAGCATGCACACGCATTCTTCGGGCGATTCCGTTGTAAAGCGGAGGAGCGCATAGCGCAGGCCGAGCGACTGCCAGTCGCTCAATTTGTCCGCGAGGTAGAGAATCTTTCCGTTCTCGATCTCGCTGCGGCAGCCCCATGCGCGCAGCACGGGGAAGCGCTCGCCGCGCCGGTCGGTCAGCTCCGGCGCGCTCGCGCACGCGCCGTCGGTCGGGATGGACACGGGGCGGGAAGCGAAGTGCTTACAGCCGAATTCGTTCGCGTTCAGGCAGTTTTCCGTCAGCATCAGCGGGAGCCTGCCATAGACGATGGCCTCGCACGGGATGCACTTGCTGAGGTCGCGCAGCTGCGCGTCACGCAGTTCAAACGAGACGCAAGCGCTCGCAAGGCCCTCGCCCTTCCAGAAATCGAGCGCGGCGGAATTGTAGAGGTTCAGCGGCCAGCCGCCGTGCAGCGTCACATCAAGTCCGCGCACGAGCGAGAGGTGGCCGAGGTTGCCGAGCGACACGCCCGTTACGCCCTTTTTCATGGCGTCCTCGAGCAGCGCGCGCAGCACGGGCTCGTCCTGCGTGCGGTAAATGCGGGGCAGCACCGCGAAAAATTCCGTCCTGCCGCGGTACGGTGTAAGGTCGAGCTGTGGAAAAAGCTCGAGCGGCGTATAGACGCGCGCGGGCGCGCGGGCGATCAGGTCCTCGCTCAGCTGGCCGGCTGAGCGGATGGAAACGGTGAGCAGCGGCTTATCCGCGCTGTTTTTGACCCTTTCGGGCGGAACAAAGGGAAACGCGCGGCGCGCGGGCACGGCGGTGCGCTGCGCTTCCATCAGCGCGAGCGCTTCGCGGCGCAGCGCGTTGAGCGCGCCCGCGCTGACGGCAAGGCCGCCGTCGAGCGTTACCGCGCAGTGTTCTACTGAAAATGCCGTGCCGCCGGTCTTTTTGAGCCGCGCTTCGACTTCGTCCGCCGTGACGGCGCGGCTGCGCGCGGTCTCGGGCATGGCGCCGGTCACGGTGACGGTGTGCCCGTCCGGGTCCGACGCCGTCAGCGCCATCGGCTCTCCTTCGCGGATGACACAGGCGAGCGCGAGCGGCACGAGCCGCAGGTTTTCCTTTTCATAGCGCGCGCGGACCTCGGCAAACCAGTCCTCGGGCCAGCGGGCGTTTTCCGGGCGCGTGCCGAACATGGCGCGCCCGCGCTCGCCGCGGTAGTACCCTTCGGTGAAGCCGTCGCGCGAGAAGGCGAGGGCGAGCTTTTTCTGCTCGTCCTTTGTTGCTCCGCGATGCTCGCGCAGAAGGCGCGCGTAAATTTCCGTCACGGCGGCGACATACTCCGGGCGCTTCATGCGCCCCTCGATCTTCAGGCACGCAACGCCCATATCCTCCATCTCCGGCACGAAGGGCGCGAGGTTCGCGTCCTTTAAGCTCAGGGGATGGGCGTCGGCCCTGCCGTGAAAGCCGTAGGGCAGGCGGCAGGGCTGGGCGCACGCGCCGCGGTTGCCGCTGCGCCGCCCGATGACGGCGGACATTTCGCACTGGCCGCTGTAGCACATGCAAAGCGCCCCGTGGACGAAGGTCTCGATCTCGATAGGGCTTTTGCGGCAGATCTCGGCGATCTCATCGCGGCTCAGCTCGCGCGCGAGCACCGCGCGCGTCATGCCGAGCCTTGCCGCCTCCGCTGCGCCCGAGAGCGTATGCAGGCTCATCTGCGTGGAGGCGTGCAGCGGCACGTCGGGAATGATCCTTTTGAGCGCCGCGAGAACGCCCCAGTCCTGCACCAGGATCGCGTCCACGCCGCACTCCGACGCGGTGCGCGCGGTTTCGGCAAGGGTGGGCAGCTCACGGTCGGTGACGAGCGTGTTGAGCGTCAGATAGACCTTCACGCCGCGCAGATGGCAATAAGCGACCGCCGCGCGGAATTCCTCGTCGGAGAAGTTCCTCGCGCTGCGGCGCGCGTTGAACGCGCCAAAGCCCATATAAACGGCGTCCGCGCCGCTCTGCACGGCGGCGATGAGCGCCTCCTGCCCGCCGGCGGGGGATAACAGCTCCGTCGTCAAGGCGTTACTTCTTCTGCTGGAGCTTAAAGATCTCGCGCTTGAGTTCGCTGACCTCGTTTTTGGCCTGGGCGGCCTCGTCGAGGTACTGCTTGAGCTGGCGGCGCAGCGCGTCGCCGGCCTCGCGCTCCTTGAAAAGCTCGTCCGTGATGTTCACGGCGGTCAGCACGGCGGCGTCGGTCCGGCCGACCTTGGCCGAGTCGAGCAGCTGGGACATTTTGTCGTTCACATAGGAGCCGACCTTCTGCATGTAGGAGGGGGCCTCCTCGGCTACAAAGGTGTATTCTTCGTCACAGATCGAGACGGTAATGCGGTTTTCCATCGTTATGTGCTCCTTTCTTTTTCGGTGTTGCACAGAAAAGGGCAAATTCCACCCATATAATCCTCAATAGTATAACACGAGAGTGAAATCGTGAAAAGGGGGCAGGAAAAATTTCATGTTTACGAAATGGAAAAATTCATGTAGAATAGGGAAATCGAATCGAGACGAAAGGGGGCGGGGCGTATGGCAGGCTATGTGCTGCATCTGAGCACGGAGGAGAACATCACCCTTTCCCCGGCGGCAGTCAGACGGCTCATCGGCGGCGGAAACGGCGACGCGGCGCTGCTGTACCTCGCCATTTTACAGGCGCACGGCGCGGCGGACTCGACAAAGCTCGCGCGCGAGCTCAAATGGGACGAAGAGCGCCTGCGCGCGGCGGAGCAGGCGCTCTATGAGATGAAGCTCGTCGGAGCGCCGGAGAAGAGGGAGGAGCCCTCGCTCCCCCCGCCGCTCCAGCAGACGAACGAGCCGCCCGAGTACACGCGCGAGGACATCATGCGCAAGCTTGAGCGCGACGGGCGCTTTGCCTGCCTTCTTCATGAGGTGGAGCACAAGCTGGGGCCGCTGTCGATCCCGTCGGTCAAAAAGCTTCTGGGGCTTTACGAAAATCTCGGCCTCCCGGCGGACGTCGTCTACACGCTGGTGAACTACTGCATCGAGAAAAAGGCGCAGCAGTTCGGCGAGGGGCGGCTGCCCAACATGCGCGAGATCGAAAAAGAGGGCTACGTCTGGGCGCGCAGGGAGCTTTTTTCCATCGAAAAGGCCAGCGAGTACATGCGGCGCGAGCAGAGCCTGCGGGGCAGATACCCCGAGTACATGGCGGCACTGCGCATGGACGGCCGCGCGAGCGCGCCGAGCGAGGAAAAGTATCTCTCCGCCTGGGCGGAGATGGGCTTTCCGGCCGAAACGGTGTCGGAGGCCTACGACCGGACGGTGCTGCACTGCCACGAGTTCCGCTGGCCCTACTGCAACGGCATCTTGAAGCGCTGGCACGAAAAGGGCCTGCACACGCTTGAAGAGGTAAGGGCCGAGAACGAAAAGCAGCCGGAGAAAAAGAAGAAGAGCACCGGCGAGGGCGGCAACGCCTGGATGAAGGAATACCTGAACCAGTAACGAAAGCGGGGGGAGAACGATGGCTTATGACGGACGGCTGATGCGGCGCGCCCTGGCGCGCTTCGACGAGGACAAGCAGCGGCGCGCGGAGAGCTTCCGCGCCCGGCAGCGTGCGATCCAGACCAAATGCCCGCGCATCGGAGAGATCGACCGCGAGCTGTCGCACACGATGGCGAAGATCATCGCCTCGGGCCTGCGCCGGGGCGCGGACCCGCGCCCGGCCATCGCCGCGCTGCAGGAGGAGAACCTTAAATTGCAGCAGGAAAAAAGGCTGCTGCTCACGCAGATGGGCCTGCCCGCCGACTATCTTGAGGAAAAGCCCGCCTGCTCGCGCTGCGGCGACACGGGCTTTCTCGGCAGCGAGGTCTGCGCGTGTCTTCGCGCCTACTACGTGCGCGAGCAGAACAAGGAGCTCTCGGGCCTTCTGGACCTCGGCTCGCAGAGCTTTGAGAGCTTCAGCTTTGACTATTATTCTCCCGTGCCCGACAGCGAGCTGGGCGTGTCGCCGCGCGCGAACATGGAGCGCGTGTACGACGTGTGCCAGGACTATGCGCACGAGTTTTCGCCCAAAAGCGGCAACCTGCTGCTCTCGGGCGGCACGGGGCTGGGGAAAACATTCCTCTCGGCGTCCATCGCGCGCGTGGTGAGCGCAGGCGGGCACAGCGTGGTCTACGACACGGCGGGCCACATCTTCGCCCGCTTTGAGGCGCAGAAGTTCGGCCGCGAGACGGACGAGGAGAACGACAGCGCCGTGAGCCGCGCGCTGGGGTGTGACCTGCTCATTTTGGACGACCTCGGCACGGAGCTGATGACGAGCTTCGTCCAGAGCGCCATCTACCAGATCGTCAACACCCGCCTCATCACGGGGAAAAAGACGGTCATCTCCACGAATTTGAGCCCGAATGAGATCGGGCGGCGCTACGGCGCGCCCGTGCTCTCGCGCTTGCAGGGAGAATATCAGCTGCTGCTCTTTTTCGGCGAGGATATCCGCCGGCAGAAACGGAAATAACCGCATGTTAAAGCGCCCCGCTTGTATAAGCGGGGCGCTTTTGCATCTTTTTTCGTGGAGAATGCAAAAAGGCTTGCAATTGGTTGACAGATAGTATATTGTTCTTTATAAAGATTTCGCAAAGAAACAATCGCTTTTTGTTAAGGAGCAGGCCATGAAACGAAGCTTTACGATCCTTTTGCTGCTGATCTCGCTGCTGTGCGCGCTGACGGTCCCCGCCCTCGCGGCCGGGGAGACGGACATCGTGCCGCAGACGGAGGTGCAGAGCGAGACCGACGAAAACGAGGTCAAGGCGCAGAAGGCGTGGACCGCCGCCATTCTCATCGGCGCTGCGTGCGTCGGCGGCGCGCTCGGCATGGCGCACACTGTCGCCAAGGCGTCAAGCCACATTGCCGAGCAGCCCGAAGCCAGCGGCCAGATCCGCACCTCGATGATGATGGGCCTTGTGTTCATCGAGACGGTCATCATCTACGCGCTGATCGTGGCGATCCTCATTATATTTGTGTTGTAAGACCCTGCGCGCTTCAGAAAGACTGAGCGGTGGAAGAGGAATATGGCATTCCTCTCCCGCCGTTTGTTTTGCCGCGCGAGGTTTAAGAGTTCGTTAAGAAGACGGAAAGATGCGCTATGACGGGCGCTGGGGCTTGCATTCCGGGCGGTCAGGTGATATAAGTGTAGCTTGTGAAAAGATCGCTCCGCCAACGACAAGACGGCGGAGCTGAGAGAAAAGGAGGACGGAGAAACGTGGATAAGAAAAAGCGGACGCGGGAGCTGCTCGTGTTCGCGCTCATCGTTCTGATTTTGCTGGTCGGAGCGATACTCAGCCCGTCCGGCGGCGAGAGCGAATCCATTCAGGAAGTGATGCGCGACGCGGTGCTGCACGAGCACCTCAAGGTGAGTCTCTTCGGGCTGATCGAGGTGAATCCGGGGCTTATTTCCGCCTACGTGGTCACGGGGATCTTGATCGTATTTGCGCTTTTGTGCAGGATATTCGTCATCCCGCGCTTCACGCCCGTGCCGGGGAAGCTCCAGATGCTGCTTGAGCAGGCCGTGGACCTTTTCGACGGGCTTGCCAGGGGCAGCAGTCCCCACCGCAACAAATTCCTGAGCGCCTACATCTTTACGGCGGGCGTATACATCTTTATCGGCACGCTTTTTGAGCTGCTGGGCGTTCAGGCGGTAACGACCGCGGGGACCTCCATCAGCCTGCCCGCGCCGCTTTCCGACATCAACGGCGCGATCGCCATGGGCGTGATGAGCTACGGCGTGATCCTTATCGGCGGTCTGATCGCTGCGGGCATGCGCGGCATGCTGCATGCGCTCAAGGATTTCTCGCTGCCCATCTCGATGAGCTTCCGCCTGTTCGGCGCGCTGCTCTCCGGCGCGCTCGTGACGGAGCTGGTGTATTACTACACCTCGCTTTCCTTTGTGCTGCCGGTGGTCGTGGGCGTGATGTTCACGCTGCTGCACGCACTCATTCAGGCCTATGTTCTGACGATGCTGGTCTCCACCTTCTACGGTGAATCGACCGAGAAGCACGAGAAGGCCCCCAAGGCAAAAAAGACGAAAAAGACCCGCAGCGGCACCGCTGCGTGAAGAAAGAGGTAATCTGCCATGAAAACGATGAAGAAGCTTGCAGCCCTGATGGCGCTGCTCATTATGATCCTCGCGCTCTCCGTTCCCGCGCTGGCCGCGGGCGAGAGCGACGCCGCGCCCGCCGCTGAGACCGCGGCGGTGGAAAGCGGCAGCAACGCAAACGACGTAACGTCCTCCAAGGCCATGGCCTCCGGCGTGATGATCGGCATCGCGTGCCTTGGCGGCGCGCTGGCCATGGGCATTGCCGTGGGCAAATCGACCGAGGCCATCGCCCGCCAGCCCGAGGCCAGCGGCCAGATCCGCACCTCGATGATGATGGGTCTTGTGTTTATCGAAACGGTCATCATCTACGCCCTGATCGTGGCGATCCTCATCATCTTCGTGCTTTAAGGCCGGGGACAGACGAAAGGGGAAGGGTGCGAAATGCCGCTCAATATCAATTTGCAGCAGATCCTGCTGCACGCGCTGAACTTTGTCATTCTGTTCGGCGCACTGTATTTCCTGCTCTATAAGCCCGTCAAGGGTTATATGGATCATCGCCGTGCGCAGTATGAAAAGATGGACGAGGACGCGAAGGCGGCCCTCGCGCAGGCGCAGCAGACGAAGGAAAGCTATGAAGCGCAGCTCAAGGCCGCGGACGCGGAGATCGCCCGCCGCCGCGCGGACGCGGACGCCGCGCTTCAGAAGGAGGCCGCCGCGCAGCGCGCACAGGCGCAGCAGCAGGCGGACGACATTATCAAAAAGGCGCACGCTGCCGCCGCGAGCGAGCACGAGCGCGTGATGGAACAGGCGAAGGGCGAGATCTCCGAGCTGATGAGCGCGGCGGCGGAAAAGCTGGTGCTTTCGAGCACCTCGGACGCCTACGATCAGTTCCTGGACACGGCGGAGGAGCGCAAAGACAATGGCTGAGCGCAGCGAGCGTATGGAAGCAAGACTCCTTTCCTCCGTCCGCCCGACGAAGGCGCAGGAGGAGCGCTTCCTTGCCTTTCTGAGAAAAAAATACGGCCCGGACGCGGCGCTATCCTGGCAGCAGAGCGACGCCTATCCCAACGGCTTTCGCCTCGAAGCGGGCGCGGAGGTCTACGACTGGAGCGCCGAGGGGCGGCTGAGCCAGTTCAAGAGCGCGCTCGAGCAGCTTGCCGCCGCGCAGGGCGACGTGATCCCGCTTTTAAAGGAAACGGTCCTCTCCTGGACGCCGCAGGCCATGGCGCAGGAGATCGGCACGGTGCTCACCGTGGGCGACGGCATCGCCCGCGTGGACGGCCTTGCGGGCGCGGCCTACGGCGAGATTTTGCTTTTCGACGGCGGCGTGCGCGGCATGGTGCAGGACCTTTCGGAGGAGAGCGTCGGCTGCATCCTCTTTGACGACGACGCGGCTGTCAGCGCCGGCAGCACCGTGCGCCGCACGGGCCGCACGGCGGGCGTTCCCGTGGGCGAGGGCTTCCTCGGCCGCGTGGTCAACGCGCTCGGCGTGCCCATCGACGGCGGCGGAGACGTCCGCGCCGACGGCTACCGGGCGGTGGAAAGTCCGGCCCCCGGCATCATCGACCGTCAGGGCGTGGATACGCCGCTTGAAACGGGCATCCTCTGCATCGACTCGATGTTCCCCATCGGCCGCGGCCAGCGCGAGCTCATCATCGGCGACCGCCAGACCGGCAAGACCGCCATCGCGCTCGACACCATCGTCAACCAGAAGGGCAAGGACGTCATCTGCATCTACGTCGCCATCGGGCAGAAGGCGAGCTCCGTCGCCCAGCTGCGGCGCACGCTGGAAAGCCACGGCGCGATGGACTATACCATCATCGTCAACGCCCCGGCGAGCGACCCGCCGCCGCTGCAGTACATCGCGCCCTATGCGGGCTGCGCCATGGGCGAATACTTTATGAACAGAGGGCGCGACGTGCTCATCGTCTACGACGATCTTTCCAAGCACGCCATCGCCTACCGCACGATGAGCCTGCTGCTCGAGCGCTCGCCCGGCCGCGAGGCCTACCCCGGCGATGTGTTCTACCTGCACTCCCGGCTTTTGGAGCGCGCGGCGCACCTGAGCGCGGAGAAGGGCGGCGGCAGCATCACAGCGCTGCCCATCATCGAAACGCAGGGCGGCGACGTATCGGCCTACATCCCGACGAACGTCATCTCCATCACGGACGGTCAGCTCATCTTAGAGAGCAAGCTTTTCTTTGCCGGGCAGCGCCCGGCGGTCAACGTGGGCCTGTCTGTCTCCCGTGTGGGCGGCGACGCGCAGACCAAGGCCATGAAAACGGCGGCCAAGACCATCCGCCTGGACCTTTCGCAGTACCGCGAGATGGAGAGCTTTACCCAGTTTGCAAGCGATCTGGACGATTCCACGGCAAAGCTCCTGGCCTACGGTCAGGGCGTGACGCGGATGCTGAGGCAGAAGCAGTACCATCCCTACAAACAGTATGAGCAGGTCATCCTGCTCGTTTCCGCGCTGAGCCACGCGTTTGAGACGATCCCGGCGGAAAAGCTCGACGATTTCCTGCCGGAGCTTTTGGATTATTTCCGCGCAACGCAGGGCGCGCTGTGCGCCGCCATCGAGCAGACCGGTCAGCTCAGCGTGGAGCAGCAGTCGCTCATCGCCGCGCACGCGGAGGAATACGTGCGCAAAACATTCGGCGCTTAAAGTGAGGTGAAGCCGCCATGTCAGGAATCAAGGAGATCCGCGAGCATATCGAAAGCGTCCGCAGCACGCAGAAGGTCACGAACGCAATGTACCTCATCTCCTCGACCAAGATGCGGCGGGCGAAGGAGGACCTTGCGAAAACACGGCCCTTTTTCGACGCGCTTTCCGGCGAGATTGAGCAGATCTTTCAGCACGCGGGCGCGATCGACAGCCCGTATTTCCACAACGGCGACGCCGACGATCCCCGCCAGCCGGGCACCTATGCCTACCTTGTCATCACGGCGGACCGCGGCCTTGCGGGGGCCTACAACCAGAACGTCATTCAGGAGACGCTGCGGCGTTTTGAAAAGCATCCCGACAGCCGCCTTTTCGTGGTGGGCGGCAACGGGCGGCACTATTTTTCGGCCCATGGCGTGCCGGTGGAGGAGAGCTTTCACTACGCCGCGCAGAGCCCGACGCTGCAGCGCGCGCGTGAGATTACGGCGCTGCTGCTGGACCTTTTTGACCGGAAAGAGATCTCAAAGCTCTTCATGATCTACACGGATTTCAGCGGCGTGGAGATGAAGGTGCACACGGCGCGCCTGCTGCCGCTTGAAAACGAGCGCTTTGATGCAGGCAAGGGGTATTTTCACGAGATGCGCTACGAGCCATCGCCCGAGGCGGTGCTTGAAAAGGTCGTGCCCGCGTATGTGACGGGCTTCCTCTATTCGGCGATGGTGGACAGCTTCTGCGCCGAGCAGAACGCCCGCGCCGAGGCTATGGACGCCGCCAACCAGAACGAGGAGGACCTGCTGCACGATCTGCAGCTGGAATACAACCACGAGCGGCAGGGCGCCATCACGAGCGAGATCACCGAGGTCTCCGCCGGCGCAAGAAGCAAAAAGAACCATTCCGGGAAGGGGGCGCAGCAGCATGCGCACAGGTAAGATCATTCAGGTGGCGGGCAGCGTCGTGGACGTGCGCTTTCCGCACGGCGGCCTTCCGCGCATCCGCGAGGCGCTCAGCGTGGACGTGAACGGGCAGAAGCGCGTGATGGAGGTCGCGCAGCACCTGAGCGAGGAGACCGTGCGCTGCTTCATGCTCACGGGCAGCGAGGGCCTTGCGCGCGGCATGGACGTTTTGAGCGAGGGCAGCGGCCTGCGCGTGCCGGTCGGCACGTGCACGCTCGGCAGGCTCTTCAACGTCTTCGGTGACACCATCGACGGCGGCGCGCCGATCGATGCGGGCGCGCCGCGCCGCAGCATCCACCGAAAGCCCCCCGCCTTCGACGAGCAGAACCCCGGCGTCGATATTTTGGAGACGGGCATCAAGGTCATCGACCTTTTGGAGCCCTATCCGCGCGGCGGCAAGATCGGCCTGTTCGGCGGCGCGGGCGTGGGCAAAACGGTGCTGATTCAGGAGCTCATCCACAATATCGCCGTGGAGCACGGCGGGTATTCGATTTTCACGGGCGTCGGCGAGCGCAGCCGCGAGGGCAACGACCTCTGGCATGAGATGCACGAGAGCGGCGTTATCGACAAGACCGCGCTCGTTTTCGGCCAGATGAACGAAGCGCCGGGCGTGCGCATGCGCGTGGCGCTCACGGGCCTTACGATGGCCGAGTATTTCCGCGACGAGGAAAAGCGCGACGTGCTGCTGTTTATCGACAATATCTTCCGCTTTGTGCAGGCGGGCAGCGAGGTCTCGACGCTGCTCGGGCGCATGCCCTCCGCCGTCGGCTACCAGCCGACGCTCGCCAACGAGATGGGCGAACTGCAGGAGCGCATCACCTCGACCAGGAGCGGCTCGATCACGTCTGTGCAGGCGGTCTACGTTCCGGCGGACGATCTGACCGACCCCGCCCCGGCCACGACCTTTTCCCACCTCGATGCGACGACGGTCCTGAGCCGCAAGATCGCCGAGCAGGGACTTTATCCGGCGGTCGATCCGCTGGAATCATCCTCCCGCATCCTCGAAGAGGACATCGTGGGCGAGCGGCATTACCGCATCGCGCGCGCCGTGCAGGCGACGCTGCAGAAATACCGCGAGCTGCAGGACATCATCGCCATCCTCGGCATGGAGGAGCTCAGCGATGAGGATAAGCTCACCGTCAGCCGCGCGAGAAAGCTCCAGCGCTTTTTGGCCCAGCCGACGTTCGTCGCCGAAAAGTTCACGGGCCTTCCGGGCGTGTATGTGCCGCTGGAGGAGACGCTGCGCGGCTTCGAGGCCATCCTCAACGGCGAGATGGACCGCTATCCCGAGATGGCATTCTACAATGTCGGCACGATCGACGACGCGCTCGCCAAGGCAAAGCGGATGGAAAGCGGGGAAGTGCGATGAAAACCTTTCGCCTGCGCATTTTAGCCGCGGAGCGGGCGTTTTACGACGGGCCGTGCTTGTCGCTCACGGTGCCGACCATCGACGGGCTCTACGGCCTGATGGCCCTGCATGAGAGCGTCGTGATCGCCATCATCCCCGGCATGCTGACGCTGCACACGCCCGACGGCGGGGAGCAGATCGCCGCCGTGTCCGAGGGGATGCTCAAAATGGAGAACAACGAGGCGCTCGTGCTGGTGGACACCATCGAGCGCCCGGAGGAGATCGATCTGAGCCGCGCCGAGCGGATCGCCGCGGAGTCGGAGGCGCTGCTGCACGAAAAGCAGAGCGAGAAGGAGCATGCGCTGGTCATGGCGCGCATGGCCCGCGCCATGAGCCGCGTGCACGTCAAGCGGCACGGAAAATAAGTGAAAGAGATGTAAAAAATCACACCTGCGGGTGTGATTTTTTTATTTCCCAGCAAAATTTCGCCGTTTTTTGCGCAGGGGAGCGCTTAAAATGGGGAAAAAGGAGGGGAAATCCATGGAAATGACCGGGAGAAAACCGCTGCTGTCGCAGCAGGTGCTGTACCTTTCCACCGATGCGCTGCGCCCCAACCCCAATCAGCCGCGCCGCAACTTTGACGAGAGCGCCCTGCGCGAGCTGAGCGAGAGCATCCGCCGCTACGGCATTTTGCAGCCGCTCACGGTCCGCCGCGCGGCGGAGGGCTACGAGCTGATCGCGGGGGAGCGGCGGCTGCGCGCGGCAAGGCTTGCGGGCGTGCGCGAGGTGCCGTGCCTGCTGGCCCGCTCGAGCGCGGAGGAGAGCGCGCTGCTCGCGCTCATTGAAAACCTCCAGCGCAGCGACCTGCACTACCTCGAGGAGGCCGCCGCCATCGCGCGGCTCATCGCGACCTACGGCCTATCGCAGGAGCAGGCGGCGGAGAAGCTGGGGAAATCCCAGTCCGCCGTGGCGAACAAGCTGCGATTGCTGCGCCTTTCACCGGAGTGCGCGCGCATCCTTCGCGAAAACGGCCTTTCCGAGCGGCACGCCCGCGCGCTGCTGCGCCTTGCGGACGAGGAGGACCGCCTTGCGGCGCTGCGCATGATCGCCGCGCGGGGCTATAACGTGGCGCAGAGTGAGGGCTACATCGAGCAGCTGCTGAAAGGTAAGCAGAAAACGCCGCCCGCGCGCCTGCCGACCTACATCATCAAGGACGTGCGCATCTTTTTGAACACCATCCGTCGCTCGGTGGACGTGATGCAGCGCGCGGGCGTCCGGGCCGACGTGCAGCGCGAGGACACGGAGGAGGGCATCCTTCTGACCATCCGTATCCCCCGGTGCGCAAAACGGGACGGAAGATGAAAAATTGTCACCGAATTGTGATTCTTTTTTTCCGCTTCTATGCTATACTGAAATGACCCGGAGACAAATTCGACGGGAAAGTACAGGAAGAAACAGGAGGGGCCAGACATGGAAGAAAAGAGCGGCGCCTTTGCGGAAAAGAAGAGAAGGGGCGGCAAGCGCCTCATGAAGCCGGAAAAAGCGCCCAAGGCGCCAGGGGAGCGGCGCGGGCGCGCGGAAAAGGAGCCCCGCGTTCCACGTGAAACATCCGGGAAAAGGCCGGGCAAGGTCATCGGCGTCATCGTCCTGGTGCTCGCGCTTGCCTATCTGGGGCTGTGCGCGTGGGCAAAGGTCGATGACAAGATCGCGCCGAACACCTATTTTGCCGGCGTGAACTACGGCGGCATGACGCCCGCGCAGGCCAGAAGCGAGCTGCAAAGCCGCCTGGACCGCGCGCAGGGGGCGACGGTCTCCTTCGTCCTGCCGGACGGAACAAAGGTCACGGACCTCGCGCTCGGCACGATCAGCGTTAACGCGGACGTGGAGGATATCGCCGGCACGATCGGCGCGAAGGGCTATCACGGCTTTCTGATGGGCGGCGTGTACTACGCGAAAACGCTCTTCTCCGGTGGCGCGGAGATCGAGGACCTGAGCTATGACAGCGACTTTGCCGCCGCAGCGCAGACCGTGCGCGCGGCCATCGACTGCGACCCGGTCGAATTCGCCATCAACGTGACGGAGGACGGGCAGGTCAGCATCCGCAAGCCCATGGACGGCCGCAGGGCCGTGGCGGCGGACGGGGAGGACCCGGTCATCGCGCTGCTGCGCAATGCCTATTTCAGCGGCGGCGAGCCGTCTGAGATCACGCTCGAGCCCGCCGACGGGGAAAACGGCGGCGTTTACGAGGTCGTTTCCGCCGAGCCGGTCGATCTTTCGGCCCAGCGCGAGGCCGTCGTGGGGCAGAAGGTGAACGCCTCCTACGATAAGGTGAACGGCACGGTCCTGCCCGGCCGCGCGGGCGTGGACTTCTCGCTCGCAGACCTCCAGTCCGCCTACGACGCGGCCGCGCCGGGGGAGACCGTCAACCTTGCCAACGCCACGGTCGAAGCGCCGGACGTGACGGCCGAGCAGCTGCAGAAGGTCCTCTTCCGCGATGTGCTGAGCACCTACACCACCAAGGTCGGCGGCGCAGCGGGCCGCCGCGCGAACGTTAAGCTGACGGCCTCGCGCATCAACGGCTACATCATGAACGCGGGCGAGACGATGAAGTACGGTCCGCTCGTCACGCCCTTCACTGCGGCCAACGGCTACAGCGCCGCGCCCGGATACCTTCAGGGCAAGACCGTCGATATGGTCGGCGGCGGCGCGTGCCAGGCGAGCTCCACGCTCTATGCCGCCGCGCTTTACGCGAACCTTGAGATCGTGCAGCGCACGAACCACGGCTTCGCCTCGGACTATATCGGCCTCGGCCTTGACGCCACGGTCGCCGAGGGCGGCCCGGAGTTTGAGTTCCGCAACAACACCAACTACCCCATCAAGGTGGTCGCCGAGTATTACGCGAGCGGCAGCAAGAATTATATCAAGATCACGCTGCTGGGCACAAAGGTGGACGATTCCTACGTGAAGATCAAGACCGACGTGCTCGAGACCATCCCCTTTGAGGAGGAGATCGTCGAGACCGACGAGCTCGCCCCCGGCGAGCGCAAGGTCGAGCAGACCGCCTACACCGGCTACAAGGTAAAGACCTACCGCAACGTGTACTCCGGCGACGGAACGCTCATCTCCTCGACCTTTGAGGCGAGCAGCAACTATAAGGCCCGCAACCGCATCGTGCTCGTTGGCAAGTCTACTGGGAGCACGACACCGACAGACCCCGGCACGACTACCCCGACCGATCCGGGGACCACGACGCCGACGGACCCCGGCACGACCACGCCGACGGACCCCGGTACCACAGACCCCGGCACGGGCGACGGCGGCACGAGCGAGCCGCCCGAGCAGATGGAAAAGCCCGGCTGGCTCGACACGCCCTGAGCGGCCGGACGAACAAAATGAAAAGCGGAGAGACTTAAAAAAGTCTCTCCGCTTTTTCGCGGCTTAGTCTTCTGAACGGATGTAGATGTCCTCTGCCTTCTGCTGTGCGGCGATCAGGTCCTCGCGGGCCCGGCCGTAGTTCTGCTGCTCCATTTCTTCCAGAGCATCCGTCATTGCGTTGAAGAGGATCGAGTACAACAATTTGTAGTCAACCATGATACCACCCTCTGAAAAGCATATAACATTTCGTTATATAACGCAATATAACATTTTGTTTTACGTATACTTCTTTGCGGTATCTGAACGAGGTGAAACAAAATGTATCAACGCATCCGGGATCTGCGGGAGGACAGCGACATGACGCAGAAGTCCGTCGCGGACTACCTCCAATGCACGCAGGCCTGTTATTCCTATTATGAGAGCGGCAAGCATGACGTGCCGAGCGACGTGCTTATCCAGCTCGCGCGGCTTTACCACACGAGCGTGGATTATCTGGTCGGCCTGACGGAGGAGCGAAAGCCCTACCCGCAGAAAAAGTAGTACATACCGCGCCGAAGGGGCTTAGCCCTTCTTGCGGATGAGGATGAACGGCGTGCACTGGTCGTCCTGGCCGGCGGGATTGTCGCGGATGATCTCGCAGAGCTGCTCGTCGGTGAGCGTCACATTGTCGCCCTTGCCGAGAATGTCGCGCGTGAAGTCGTTCGCGTCCACAATCATGGCGCGCACGCCGGTCTTTTCGTAAATTTCATTGCACACGCCGGAGGGATTTTCCGGGATGCGGATGCCGTAATCGCCATAGACGGGGAACACGTCGGGGTAGAAGCCGTCGAGGCCCGTGACCTCCATGCCGACCATATCGTAGAAAATGCCGTGCTTGCCCACGAGCTTGCCGAAGCCCGCGCAGATGGCGGCCCAGAGGACCTTCCACGCGCCGCACTCGTCGATGGCGAACTGCATCTTGCACACCTCGCCCACGCCGATGCCGGCGCTGTTATGCTGGATGGCAAAGCGGCTGAGGAACTTCGCCAGCCACGAGATCTTCATATCCTTGCGGTAGACCACGCGCTTCTGGCACAGGGCGATGATCTTTTCGCTGATGCTCAGCAGGTCGCCCTCCTCGTAGAGGGGCTTGACGTAGCGGTTGACGAGTTCGATGTAATCCTCGCCGATCTCGACAAAGTGCGTCTGGATGGCGTGGCGCAGGTAAACGCCCGTGGACGTTTCGATTTCAACATTTTTGGAGCCGTTTGCAACAAAATCCATGGAAAAAGCCTCTTTCGTGCAGTATTTTTAAATTTGACATTGATATGAACCGATGGTATTGTACCACAAAATCCGCAAAATGCTACTGTAAATTGCAAAAATGCGGAAAAAGAAATCAACACGCCGCCCACTGCGCGCAGTTCGCGCGGCGGGCGGCGATCATTTCAAATTCAGGGGGGATCAGCGGCTGGCTTCGACGATGAGCGCTTCGACCTTCTGGTAGCTTTCCTTGGCGAGGGGGATGGCGTGATCCATCAGCGCCTGACCGTGCCTCCAGCATTCGTCGGCAAAGTCCTTGTCCTTGAGCGATTTGAGGTTGATGAGCACGTTGAGCCACGCGCTCTGCATGGCGGTCTTGAGCGTGAGCGCGGCGATGCCGAGGTCGCTCACGACGTTCGGGTTCGTCGTGCCGACGAGGCTCGCGCACAGGTCGATGGCGTCGGAGCAGAGCTCCATCATCGTCATCGGCACCTGCGTGCAGTTGCGGAAGCTTGCCTGCACCGCGCCGCGGCGGATGGCCTTGTGCGCATCGTCGTCCTTGGGAAGGGCGAGCGAATCGATCAGCGTGTCGAACACCTCGCTGTCGCGGTTCATCACGTCAACGAAGCGCTCCTTGAGCTCGTTGCCCTTAGCGATGGCGTCCAGAAGACGCTCGCGGTCATCTTCAAAGCCCGCCTTTGAAAGCGTCAGCCCGCTGACCATCATCGTCAGTGCGACGCCTACGCCGCCGGCAAGACCCGCCACGGCGCCGCCGCCGGGGGCCGGGGTGCCAAGGCCGATCTCGTTGATCAGCTCGGTAACTTTCATGTCTGCAATCTTCATAGCAGCCCTCCCTGAGTAAGTGAAATAAAAAATCTTTCAGGAACAGGCGGGGCAAGCCCTGCCTGTTCCTGACGTTTGTATGATTAGAAGAGACCCGTGATCCTGCCGGTTTCGTCCACGTCGATCTTCTCGGCGGCGGGGACCTTCGGAAGGCCCGGCATGGTCATGATGTCGCCGGTCTTGGCGACGAGGAAGCCCGCGCCGGCGTTGACCTTGAGGTCGCGCACGGTGATCTTGAAGCCGCGCGGCGCGCCGAGCTTTGCCGCGTCGTCGGAGAAGGAGAACTGCGTCTTGGCCATGCAGATGGGCAGCTTGTCAAAGCCCAGCTCGGTGAGCTGTTTGAGCTGCTTCTTTGCAGAAGCCGCGATGACCACGCCGTCGGCGCGGTAGACCTTCGTAGCGATGGCGTCCAGCTTATCCTCGATGCTGTCGTTCACGTCGTAGACAAACTTAAAGTGGTTCGGCTCCTCGCACAGGCGCACGACCTCCTCGGCGAGCGCCTTGCCGCCCTCGCCGCCCTTGGCCCAGACCTCGCTGAGACGGACGTTGACGCCCAGCTCGCGGCACTTGCTCTCGACGAGGTCGAGCTCGGCCTTCGTGTCGGTCGGGAAGGCGTTGATCGCCACGACGCAGGGCAGACCGTAGACGTTCTTCACGTTGTCCACATGCTGCAAGAGGTTCGGCAGGCCCTTTTCAAGCGCCTCGAGATTCTCGTGGTTCAGCTCGGCCTTGGGCACGCCGCCGTGGTACTTGAGCGCGCGCACGGTGGCGACGATGACCACAGCGTCTGGGCGGAAGCCCGCCGCGCGGCACTTGATGTCAAGAAACTTTTCCGCGCCGAGGTCGGCGGCGAAGCCGGCCTCCGTCACGGTGTAGCCGCTCAGGCGCAGCGCCGTCTCGGTCGCCTGAATGGAGTTGCAGCCGTGGGCGATGTTTGCGAACGGGCCGCCGTGGATGAACGCGGGCGTGCCCTCAAGCGTCTGGACCAGATTGGGCTTGATGGCGTCCTTCAAAAGCGCGGCCATCGCGCCCTCGGCCTTCAGCTCGTGCGCGGTGACGGGCTTGTCGTCGTAGGTGTAGGCCACGACCATCTTGCCCAGGCGCTCCTTGAGGTCCATCAGGTCGCTCGCAAGGCAGAGGACCGCCATGACCTCGCTCGCGACGGTGATCTCGAAGCCGTCCTCGCGCGGCACGCCGCTGGCCTTGCCGCCAAGGCCGTCGATGATGTGACGCAGCTGGCGGTCGTTCATATCGACGGCGCGCTTCCACACGATCCTGCGCGGGTCGATGCCCAGCGCGTTGCCCTGCTGGATGTGGTTGTCGAGCAGCGCCGCGAGCAGGTTGTTCGCCGCGCCGATGGCGTGGAAGTCGCCGGTGAAGTGCAGGTTGATATCCTCCATGGGCACGACCTGGGCATAGCCGCCGCCGGCCGCGCCGCCCTTGACGCCGAACACGGGGCCGAGCGAGGGCTCACGCAGGCAGACCATGGCCTTTTTGCCAAGGCGGTTGAGCGCGTCAGCAAGGCCGACGGACGTGGTGGTCTTGCCCTCGCCCGCGGGGGTGGGGCTGATGGCCGTGACCAGGATCAGCTTTGCCTTGCGGGGCAGCTTGCGGATCTCGGTGAGGTCGAGCTTGGCCTTATACTTGCCGTAAAGCTCCAGATGGTTCTCGTCGATCCCGGCGTTTGCCGCGATCTCCGTGATATTCTTCATTTCATGCGCCTGGGCGATTTCGATATCGGATAAAACTGCCATGGTGAATACCTCCTGTTTTTTCTGTATCTGACCGGTGCAAATTGTTTCTTTTGACGATGAAATTATACCCAAGCGGAGAAAAAAGGTAAACAGCTTTCCCCATCCGCTTTGGGTCGAACGCTTAAATAATTTAAGCGTTCCGCCTCTCTGCTTTTTATCCTTCGTTCAGCTCGATGACCGTGGGTTCCCCCAGCGTGACGGGACCGCCGATGTGCGCGGCGATGACCTGTCCGTTCTGCCGTTCCACACTTGCGCGGACCCTGCCTGCGGGCTGTGCGTACTCGCAGGAAAAGCCGCCGTTTGTCATGTGCCCGCTCTGCGCGACCGCGCAGGCGACGGTGCCGCTGCCGCAGCTGCCCTCCCAGACGAGCGAGCCCGTTTCGATGACCTTGACGAGCGGGGTCATGCGGCGCTCCTGCGCGTCAAGGAAGATGACGCCGCAGGCGTCCAGGTTGGGAAGACCTGCAAAAACGCCCTCTGCCGCGCGGAAAAACTCTTTGCTCGGTTCGACGTTTTCCACGACGAAATGCGCGATGCCGCCAAGGTCCACGAGCGTTCCCTCGCGTCCGCCCGCCGTCGCGCGCTGCACGCTGCGCGGGCAGGGCATTTCGGCGCGCGCCGTCCCGGCGCGCAGATCGACCCGCGCGGTAACGACATGATCGCAGCCGCTCACGCGCAACCGGACCTCGGACAAGCCGCCCCGCTGCGATGCGATGTACATGCCGTAGGCGCGCGTCGCGTTGCCGCAGAATTCGCCGCCCATCATCTCCATGTGCCCGTCCACATCGTCCTCCGGCGGACAGGCGTAGCCGACCTGCTCGGCCTTGAGCGAGGGGATGGCCATGATCCTCGCGGCAATGGCCGCGCGCTGCGCCCTTTCGACGGGATCGAGCACGAAAACCGTGATGTTTCCCGCCGGATCGGCGCGAAGAATGTTCAGTTTCATGAAAATACCTCCTAAAAAAAGAAGGTGCAAAGTCAAAATCAACTTTACACCTTCTTTATCATCCTGTCAATTCATTCAGAATATAAATTCATCCGAATTGCGCAGGGCACAATTTTGAGGTCTTACTCAAAGTCGGGGATGTACTCCTTGACGATATCCAGCAGCTCGCCGGAGCGGATCATCTTCTCCACCGCGCGGATGTCGGGCCAGATCTCGCGGTCCACCTCGTAGAAGGCGACCTGCTCGCGCACGTGCTTGTAGATGGCCTCGTGCAGCGGGGTCAGGCCCTGGCCGTGGGTGTTCAGGCGGCGGCGGATGTCGATGGCCTGGCAGGCGGTCATCAGCTCGTCGGCGAGCACGTCCTGCGTGTTCTGCAGGATCATCTTGGCCTTGCGGGCGGCGGTGGTGCCCATGGAGACGATATCCTCCTGGTTGGCGGAGGAGGGAATGGAGTCAACGGACGCGGGATGCGCGTAGACCTTGTTCTCGCTGACCATGGAAGCGGCGGCGTACTGGACGATCATGAAGCCGGAGTTGACGCCCGCCTCGGTGGTGAGGAACGCGGTCAGGCCGTTGGAGAGCGCGGGGTTGACCATGCGCTCGGTGCGGCGCTCGGACGCGTCGGCGATCTCGGACGCGGCGATGCCGAGGAAGTCGAACGGCAGGGCCATGGGCTCGCCATGGAAGTTGCCGCCGGAGATGACGGCCTCGTCGTCGAGGAACATCAGCGGGTTATCGGTGACGGCGTTGAGCTCGATCTCGACCTTCTCGCGGACATACTCGAGCGCGTCGCGGCAGGCGCCGTGCAGCTGCGGGATGCAGCGCAGGGCGTAAGCGTCCTGAACGCGGTCGCTCTGGCAGTTGTCGAGGATCTCGGAGCCCTCGAGCAGCTTGCGCATGTTCGCGGCGACGAGCATCTGGCCCTTCTGGCCGCGCACCTGATGGATGCGGGGGTCAAAGGCGTTGCGAAGGCCGGTCAGGCCCTCGAAGGACATGGACGCGATCACGTCGCCGAGCTGGGCGGCGCAGATGGAGTCATACAGCGCGAGCGCGCCGACGGAGGTCATCGCGCAGGTGCCGTTGGTCATGCCGAGGCCTTCCTTGGAAACGAGGGTGTCGAGCGTCTCGATGCCGGCCTTGGCCATAGCCTCGGCGCCGGTCATCTTCACGCCCTCATACATGGCCTCGCCCTTGCCGAGCATGGGGAGCGTCATGTGCGCGAGGGGCGCAAGGTCGCCGGAGGAGCCGAGAGAGCCCTTCTGCGGCACGATGGGGGTCACGCCCTTGTTGAGCATCTCGAGCAGCATCTGCACGAGGATGGGGCGCACGCCGCTCACGCCGCCGCACAGCGCGTTGGCACGCAGCAGCATCATGCCGCGCACGATCTCGTCGGCATACGGCTCGCCGGCGGCGGTGCAGTGGCTGAGGATCAGGTTGGTGGAGAGCTGGTTGCTCATCTCCTTGGGGACGGCGACCTTCTGGAACTCACCGAAGCCCGTGGTGATGCCGTAGGCGACACGGCCCTCGGCGGCGATCTTCTCGGCGAGCGCGCGGGACTTCTGCATGGCCTCCAGTGCGGAGGGGGCCAGCTCGACCGTCGCGTTGTAGCGCGCGATGGCGACGAAGGATTCCAGCGTCAGGCTGTGGCCGTCAACAACGACGTGCTTGATCGCGGTAGGATTCATGATCATGGTAGTGTCCTCTCTTTTCTCAATTCTCCGGCGGACTGTGCGCCGCCGCTGCGCAAGAAAACGGTTTCCGGGAGCGCACCCCTTTTCCGCCCGCATTTGCCCGATGCGGACCGCGCCCCGCCCGTGGAGCGCCACGGGTTCGTTCTGGGAATAGTATAGCACATTTTTGTGCAAAATCAATAGTTTTCTGCCGAAAAAAGTTTTCTTTCTTGTGCGTTATCACCATATTTGGATAACACACTATCAGGGTACAGTGATGGAATTGGACAAAATGGATAAAAAAAGCGCCCCGCGGAAGCGGGGCGCTTTTCGATATTTGGTGAAAGCTCACAGCTGTTTACTTTTTGTGCTTCCCGCCGGACTTCGGCTCGGGCGCGGCATAATCCATGATGCGGACGGCGGGATTCTTCTTTTTGGCGAACGCGTAGATCTCGCCGAGCTGCGTGCGCGGGAAGAAGAGCGCCTTTTCCGTATTGCCGTGGCCGATGTGCAGTCGCACCATGTCGGCGTGCCCGCGGTCCTCGCACACGATCGCGTTGATGTCCTCCCAGGGGAAGAACTCATAGTTGGTGGTGAACTGCATGTTGTAGAAGATCTCGAGGCCGCGGCTCGTAAGGGCGGCGTCCTTTTTGGTGATCAGCGTCAGCAGGTACAGCACCGAAAACGCGAGCGACACGACGGACAGCAGAGGATTGCGGCTGCGGCTCGAAATGCCGAACAGCAGCAGCACGGCGACCAGCACCCATCCGCCGGTCTGCACCCACTGCTTGCGCGGCTTGAGCGACGACTGCGCGGGGTAGACCGGGGGCGGGAGGGATTCCCAGGGAAGCGTTTGTTTCACAGCAGTGATTCCTTTCTAAGTAAGCGGGGGGCGATTACGCGCTGATCTTGGGGGCCTTGCCGGCGGCGCGGCGGGCTTCCAGGTTGGCGACGGCCTTGGCGTGGGCCTCTTCCGGAGCACCGGCGGGCTTGCCGGCCTTGGTCTTGCCGAAGAGGTTGGTGTAGGAGCCGTCAGCCCAGAAGATGTTGCGGCCAAGCAGCGCGGTGACGTAAGCGTAGATGGGGTTGAGCAGGTTGACGAACGCATAGGGGAAGAAGACGAACGGGCTCATGCCGAGAACGCCCTGCTGGTAAGCGCCGCAGCCGGTCCAGGGGAACATGACGGCCCAGAGGGTGCCGGCGTCTTCGAGCGTGCGGGAGAGCATGTTGCGGCCGAGGCCGAGCTCATCGTACTTGTCAACATAGATGGGGGCGGGAACGCCGATGCCGAGGAACTGGTCGCACATCGTGGCGTCGCAGAAGATGGAGGTCAGCAGGGTGGCGAGGATCAGGCTGCCGACGGAGTGGATCTTGTGCTTCAGGCCGCCGAAGAGCTTCTCGATGCAGCCGCAGCGCTCCAGCGCGCCGCCGTAGGCGAGGGCGAGGAGGATGAGGTTGATGGTCCACATGGTGCCGTCCATACCGCCGGCCTTGCCGAGGATGGAGTCAGCCACGCCGTTGCCGGTCTCGACCTCGATACCGTAGTGCAGCATGTTGAAGATGTCGCCCAGGGCGCGGGAGCCGTAGATCTCGGTGGGCTGGAAGATGAGCATGAAGACCGTTGCGGTGGCGACGGAGATGGCGATGCCGACAAGGCCGGGCACGCGCAGGATGCACATCACGATAACGACGACGATGGGGACGAGCAGGATGGGGGAGATGTGGAAGGCCTCGCGGAAGGCGTTCTGGATGCCCTCGGCGACCGCAGCGTCATAGGCGCTGGTATCGATGTTCAGGCCGAGGATGGTGTAGAGGATGAGGGCGATGACGAGGGTCGGGCCGGTGGTGGAGACCATTGCGGTGACGTGGTCGAAAAGGCCGGTCTCGGCGACTGCCGCGGCGAGGTTGGTGGTGTCGGACAGGGGGGAGAACTTATCGCCGACATACGCGCCGGAGATAATCATACCGGCGGTGATGGGGGCAGGGATGCCGAGGCCCGCGCCGATGCCGAGGAAGGCAAGGCCGATGGTGGCGGTGGTGGTCCAGGAGGAGCCGCACGCCATACCGACGATCGCGCAGAGGATGCAGCCGATGGGCAGGAACAGCTGCGGGGTCAGCAGATCCAGGCCGTACACGATCAGTGCGGGGATCGCGCCGGAGGCCATGAAGCTGGAGACCAGGAAGCCGACGGTGCAGAGGATCAGGACCGCTTCCATGGAAGCTGCCAGACGCTCGATCATACCGGCGAGCATATCCTTGAAGTCGTGGCCGCAGATCGCGCCCACAATGCATGCGACGACGATAGACATGACAAGGGGAAGGTGCGCATCATGGTATCCGGATTCGGAATGACCGCGGAAGCAGTAAAGCATGAACCCGATCATTGCCACAATGGGAATTAACGCCAGCAGAAAGCTGGGCTCCCGTGCGGTTTTCTTTTCGTTTGCCATTGATAAATACCTCTCTCTTCTTAAAAATACTTGCCCGTCGGAAAGCGGATGGACCGTTCCTCCCCGGGACGAGCACGCTGCACACCGCACGAGGGGACCGTGCGTTTTCCGCGGAGGGGTCCCGCGGAAAAATAGCCTCGGAACGGGATCGCAGCACCGTCGGGCAAACGGTTTCTTGCGCGCCGCTTTCCTGCTCCTAATCTATTTGTGAACCAATTGTAACATACGTATTCAGCAAAAGCAATAAAAATCGCACGGGCTTCAAAAATTTTTTTAGTTAATACAGCTATATCCGGGTGATATGATAGCATATCATTATGGTTATATAATATCTTAATAAAGCAAAATGAACGAAAAAGAGCGGACGCACTGCGTCCGCTCCGGTCAAAATGACGAGGTGATGTTTACTTCTCTTCTCTCTCCCGCTCGAGCAGGAGCTTGTACCCGTCGGCCCCGTAGCTCAGGCATTTGTTCACACGCGTGATGGTCGTGGACGAAACGCCGATCTTCTGCGAGATCTGGGTAAAGGTTTTCCCCTCGGCGAGCAGCGACGCCACCTCAAAGCGCTGAGACATGGCCTCAATCTCGCTGAAGGTGCACAGATCGTCAAAAAAACGATAGCACTCTTCTTCGGTTTTCAGGGAGAGGATCGCCTTGAACAGATGATCCGTTTCCTCGCTTTTCATTTTGCTCTGGTACATCCAACGTTCCTCCTCAACGATCGCTGCGATCGGTCCATGCCGCGCGGCACAGGCCGCGGCGGACTGCTGAAAGTGGTGCCCCGGAAAGCTGCGGCATGGAGCCGAATGGAAGCGCCACGCCAAATTCTTATGGTACCATGGTAACAAAAACGGAGAGCGCCGTCAAGGAGAATTCCGGATTTTGCGCGTGAATGGAGTTTTCTTATGCTTTTTTAATTTTCACGGCGCTTTTTTTGAATTTTTTTTCCCGCGGCAGGGAAGCAAAGCTCTTCCTTTTTGAAAAAGAAACTGCTATACTCATTCTGTTACGACCCGTGCTTGACGATTGGCGCGCGGTGCTTTATAATGTGACTCATTACACCGATACGCTGCTGCGCTACCGTAGTGCAGTACGCTGCCCCATTACATTGGATTGGAAAGGACAAAACGATCATGGCAACGATCAAAGCTCACACCTTATCCGGCTTTATGGAGCTGCTTCCCGCGCCGCAGACGCAGATGGAGCGGCTGATGGAGGTCCTGCGCTCGTCTTACGGCGTGTACGGCTTCACCCCGCTCGACACGCCCATCATCGAAGCGAGCGACGTGCTGCTCGCCAAGGGCGGCGGCGAGACCGAAAAGCAGATCTACCGCTTCTCCAAGGGCGACAGCGACCTCGCCCTGCGCTTCGACCTCACGGTCCCGCTGGCGAAATACGTTGCCCTGCATTACGCCGACCTTGCCTTTCCGTTCCGCCGCTTCCAGATCGGCAAGGTCTACCGCGGCGAGCGCGCGCAGCGCGGCCGCTTCCGCGAGTTCTACCAGGCGGATATCGACGTCATCGGCGACGGCGAGCTCGACATCACGAACGACGCCGAGATCCCCGCGATCATCTATACCGTGTTCTCGCGTCTGGGCCTCTCCCGCTTCCAGATCCGCATCAACAACCGCCGCATCCTGAACGGCTTCTATGCGATGCTGGGCCTTAGCGACAAGTCCGGCGACATCATGCGCACCGTGGACAAGATCGAAAAGATCGGCCCCGAGATGGTGCGCGCCATCCTCGTGGACGACTATGCCATCGAGGGAGAGAAGGCCGACGAGATCCTCGCCTTCATCGCCATCAAGGGCACGAACGGGGAGGTCCTCGCTGCTCTCGAGCAGTACCGCGGACGCAATGAGGTGTTCGATCAGGGACTTGACGAGCTCACGACCGTCGCCAAGTACCTCGGCTCGTTCGGCGTGCCGCAGGAGAACTTCGCCGTCGATCTGACGATCGCGCGCGGCCTTGACTACTACACCGGCACGGTCTATGAGACCACGCTGCTCGACCATCCCGAGATCGGCTCGGTCTGCTCCGGCGGCCGCTACGATAACCTTGCCGAGTACTACACCGACCGCAAGCTCCCCGGCGTGGGCATTTCCATCGGCGTGACGAGACTGTTCTACGTTCTCGGCGAGCAGGGCCTTCTCAACGGCGGGATCTGCACCGCCCCCGCGGATGTGCTCATCCTGCCGATGACCGAGGACCTGAGCGACGCGATCGCTCTCGCGACCGACCTTCGCGCCGCGGGCGTCAGCACGCAGATCTACACGGAAAAGAAGAAGTTCAAGGCCAAGATGAACTATGCCGACAAGCTCAAGGTGCCGTATGTCTACTTCCTCGGCGAGGATGAGATCGCGGCGGGCGTCGTGTCCTGCAAGGACATGCGCACAGGCGAGCAGGTCAAGCTGCCGCGTGCCGAGGCCGTCGCCAAGGCGAAGGAGTTTGTCGAAAACGACCGCAAAAAGCCCGTCATCTGCGAAAAGTAAGCAAATGAAAAACGAAAAAGGAGCACCCGTCCCGGATGCTCCTTTTTTAGCGCTTGGCTTTAGTCCACCGTGCGCATAAAGCTCGTCGAGCCCTTCTGGAACTTGACGTCCAGCTTCACGCGGTCGGCGCGCATGTAGCTTGTGGTGTACTCATAGGTGTGGCCGTTTTCGGTCGTGGTGCGGCGCTGGTGAAAAAATGCCGCCGAGCCCGGCGCGCAGTGCAGCAGCTGCGCCTCGTGCGGCGCAAGGACCACGGCCTCGTAGGTGTCCGACGCGGAGAACGGGATCACGCCTACGTGGTAAAGCAGGCTGTAGAAGCTGTGCGTCTCGAGCAGCTCGCGCGTGAGGTTGGGGTAGATGTACTCGGGGTAGTACGACGTTTCGAGGATCAGCGGCTCGCTGTCCACGTTGCGCACGCGCGTGAAGCGGTAGACCTTCACGCCCGACTCAAGCCCCATCAGCGCAATGATCTTGGGCGAGGGCGTGATGACCGCAAAATCCACCAGCGTGGACGAGGGCTGCTTGCCCAGCTGGGAAATTTCCGTCGTGAAGGAGTACTGCACGCCCTTGCGGCGGCTGTTGGGATCGGCGACAAAGGTGCCCTTGCCGCGCTTGCGCACGACGAAGCCCTCTTCCTCCAGCGCGCCGATGGCCTGGCGCACGGTGTTGCGGCTGATGTCGTAGGCGCGGCAGAGCTCGGCCTCGCTCGGCAGCAGATCGCCGACCTTGAGCGCGCCGGCGGTGATGCTGCGCTTGATGATGCCCATGAGCTGCGAATAGAGCGGGACCTCGCTGTCGAGCGACAGTGGATTTTTGAGGATCGGATTGCCTTCCATGATGGGGACCTCCGGAAAAAGTGTTTAGAAGTTTTAGAATATTCCCATCATACCACATGTTTTCAGGTTGTACCAGTACCTTTTTCAAAAAAGGAGGGGATTTTCCCCTCCTTTTTTTCTTTTTCCCGCGCTCAGTCCAGAATTTCCTGCGCGCCGGTCTTTAAATTCAGGCGCACCTCGTGCATCACGAGCGGGTCGCTCGTCTTGTCGTGGAACACGTCGTAGACTGCATGGGTGTACACATAGCCGTCGCGGATCTCAAGCTCCGCACTCATGTAGGTGACGCCGCTGTCATCCTCCTTGACGGCGCCGTAGTACCAGTCCTTATCGCCAAGCGGCGTAAAGGTCCCGCCGCAGTCGTAGGAAATGTACAGGTTGTTCGCCGCGGGCGGGAACTGGAGCGTCTTAACGACCGTGTCGCCGCTGATGGCGATGGAATTGTAGCCGCTGATCGAAGCGATCTTTTTGCCGTCAACGCCGTAGAGGTCGGTGACGAGCGAGCCCATGGTCGCGCCGCCGATGTGGTAGCTCATCAGAAGGCGGTCGTCCTGCGTCGAAAGGCTCGCGTTGACGGGCGTATCGTTCAGATAGTCGATCGGCAGGGTATCGACCGTTTCGATCGTGCCCGAACGATAGCGGCGAAGCTCGCCGCCCGCGGTATACCACAGAAAGCCGCCGAAGTCCACATGACTGCCGGAGGACTGGATGAGGACGTCGCGGTTGAGCACGGTATTTTTTATGACGGCGTTCGCGTTTTGCGCGTCCTCGTTCGCGGCGGCTTCCTCGAACCAGGCGAGCATCGCGTCGAAGATCGTCTCGTGTTTACCAAAGTCGCCGCTTACCTCGTAGTAGGTGCTGCCGTCCTTCGTCAGCACGTAGCAGATGGTGTTCGAGCCCTCGTAGAACTCAAAATACGACTGATTGCTGTTTTCGGGCCAGAGCTGGATGTAGCGGCCCTCGGGCACGCGCGTGGTGTCCGGCAGCTTTTTATAGGTGAAATCGCTCAGGTGCAGCGCGCTCTCGCCGTCCACAAGGCTGACGCTGCGGTGGTCGCTGCTGTTAGCGCTCGCGTAATAGACGATGCTGTCGATGCCGCCGCCGGACGAGACCAGCGCGACGTCAGCAGGGAAGGAGGGGGAGTAGGCCTTTTTCATCGCATCGCTCACGGTGAAGGTGTTCGCCATCTGCTCGAGCAGGCTGCGCTCGCCCTCGACCTGACGCGCGGCGCTCCAGCCCCACTGGTTCTCCTGCGCGCTCTGGCCGTCGTACCAGAAGGTCTGCACTTCGTAGTGTCCGCCGTCGGGGCGGTCAAAGAGCCGGATGCGCGCGTGCTGCTCTCCATCCGTCTTGGTGTAGACGCTCCGGCCGTTCACCTGCTCAACGTCCCAGCCGCCGCGCTCAAAATAGCGTTCCGCGTCGGAGACGGCGGTGGAGAAATCCTTGACCACAAAGGTCGATCTCGTGCCGTAGGCAGACTCCCACAGCGGCTCGTCGAGCTTTGCCGACCACGTGCCGGTGTAGGGCAGGTAGAAGTACCAGCCGCCGCCGGACTGGATGCGGCCGTCGGGCGTCAAATCGCTGCCGTAGCCGTCGGTGAAGCGGTAGAGCGACGCGACCTGATAGCGCGGCACGTCGAGCTGGGCGTAGTCCGCGTAAACATCGTGCAGGTAGGCCTTCGGCTCGTCGTTGTAGTAGCCGCCAAGGCCGTCATTGCTCGGCTGGGAGAGGAGCACGTGATAGCCGTCCCCGTTGTGGAGGACCGTGAGATACTCGGGGAAGCCGTCGAAGAGGTAGCCGTCGTCCGACAGGCTCTGCCCGCCGACGGGCGTGATCTCCAGCCCGTCGGGGTTGAGCGGCTTTTCCTCCGCGGAAAAGAGCCACAGCTCGAGGATGCCGTCGGGGCAGAGGTTGTTGTCAAGATACGTGCTCAGAAGCGACAGCTCCCGCACGCGCATGTCGGATACGTGGTCGGTGATGGGGGAGCTGCCGTCGCTCCCGTCGGTGTAGTAGGTGATCGTACCGGCGGCGCGGGCCTGCGCGACGCGCGCGGCGGCGTAATCGTCCATCGTGGCAAAGACCTGCGTCGGGTCGGAGGCCGCGGTCAGGCGGAAGATCCAGCGGAACTGCCGGATGTTATTGCCGTCGCGCTGGAAGCTGTAGCCAAGGCAGAGATAAAGGGAACCGTCGTTCTGCTGCAAAAGATAGATAAGGTACGGTTCGGTAGTGCTGTCCGGAAGCTCGAGGTTAAAGGAGGCCCCATTATCTCTGCACCAGACCGCTTTGTTGTCGCTGCGCAGGGCGCTCATATCAACATCGGCGGGACCGGACCACGCGTCGTCAAAGTTTTCCTCCGTCAGTTCGGACGATCTTGTGATGGTGCTTTGGGACGCTTTGGCCATCGAATAGCCGTGCGATACGCCGTCGAGGAAGTTGAACCAGAGATAGGGACCCGGATTTTTGCTCAGCCTGATGGTGTAGCCGGCGCTGGTGAGTACATAATACTCGCTGCCGGCGGTCAGGGAGGTGTCCTCGGCCACAAGCTCCACGCTGTAAAGCGAGCCGCTGAACGGATCGTCCGCCGCCTGTGCGCCGCGGTCCCAGCCGACGGCGCAGCCCGCCGCGAGCGTCAGCGCCAGCACGAGGGCCACGATGCCGAGGCCGCGCTTTTTCTGCGCGCCCAGCACGTTCGTGATGCGCCGCTTGAGGCGCTCCACCGTGCCGCCGAAGCACGTGGTCGCGGGCAGGGCGCGGCTGCGGCTCTGCACGGCGGCAAGCAGCGTGCGGCTGTAGGCCGCGCGCTCGGTGCGGTCCAGACGCTCGGTCGCCGCGCTGTCGCAGGCAAGCTCGATGTCCTCGTCCGCCTGGCGCAGCATCAGATAGACCATGGGATTGAACCAGTGCATCGCGTTGGCCGCGAGCAGCACGAGCTTTAAGAGCATGTCGCGCCGCTTTAAGTGGCACAGCTCGTGGCGCAGGATGTAGCGCAGCTCGGTAAGGTCGTAGCGCTCGCTTGGCAGCAGCAGCGCCGGGCGGAAAAAGCCCGTGACGGCGGGCGTCGTGACCGCCTCGCAGATGAGCATGCGCGGCGGGTCAATGTGCAGCTCGCGCGCCGTGTCGCACAGCAGGAACGCATAGTCCGCGCGCGAGACCTCGCGCCGCCAGCGGCGCACCGCGCGGCGGAAGAGCGCGTAGGAAACGCCCTGATACAGCAGGAACGCCGCCGCGCCCGCAAGGTAGCCGTAGAAGAGGATCGTTGTCACGGGAATGTAGCGCGTGGTGCGCTGTTCGGGATTCGTCACGGGGCGGTCGCTGATCGCGTCGCGCACCGCGGCGGGGGACTGACCGCTCTGCTCGGCCATGTCGCCGAAGAGATTGTCCGTGGCGATGACGGTCGTTTTTTCGCTGCCGACGAAGAGTGTGTAATCCGTTGGCGGCGCGGCCTGCACGGGCGCGTTTTTCACCGAGTAATCCACCGGCAGCAGCAGGAACAGCGATAGAAACAGCCACAGCCAGCAGCGCGTTTTGGCGCGATAGCGCTCGCGCCAGAGGGGCTTGCAGGCGAGCATCGCGGCGACCGCGAGCGCGCCTAAGAGCGAGGTTTTCGCAAGATTCAGCAGAAATGTTTCCATGGTGCGTCCTCCTTTTTCCGTTTACCGGCTCATGTCGTCCAGAAACTGCCGCAGCTCGTCGATCTCGCGCTGCTCGAGCGGCTGCTCGGCGTTGAGCGCCGCGACGAAGCTGCCAAGCGACCCGCCGTAGAGCCGCTTCAAAACGCTGCGGCTCTCGAACTCGAGGTAGCGCTCCTTCGAGACGAGCGGGGTATAGAGATTCGTGCGCCCCTCGCGGCGGCTTGCGAGAAAGCCCTTTTCGCAAAGGCGCGTCAGATAGGTGTTGAGCGTGTTGGCGCTCCAGCCGTGCGAGGCGAGCGCGCCCTCGATATCGCCGCGCCCGGCCTCGCCGCCGACGGCCCAGATGGCCTGCATCACGGCAAGCTCCGCGTCAGGCAGCCGCTTTTTCTCTTCCATGGCGGGACCTCCTTGTAAAAATACTACAAATGTCGTTGATCCATATATACTACATTTGTCGTAGTTTGTCAAGCGAAAGATCAGCCCGTTTCAACGCGAAAAAAGCCCGCCTTCCTCTGCGGAAAGCGGGCCTTTTTGCGCTTATTTCGAATGGGGGAGTTCAATTAGAACTTGGGCTTCTGGGCCTTGACCTTGGGCTCCTGACCGTTGCAGACGGCGACGATGTCGTTGGCGACGCTGGTGCAGCAGTTCAGAACGCTCTGCTCGGTGGTGGCGGCCATGTGCGGGGTCATGATGACGTTGTCAAGGTCGAACAGCTCGCGGCTGGACTCCTGGATGGGCTCATGCTCGAACACGTCGAGACCGGCCTGGAACAGGGTGCCGTCCTTCAGGCACTCGACCAGCTCATCTTCCTTGATGAGGGCGCCGCGCGCGCAGTTGATGAAGGAAGCGGTGGGCTTCATCCAGCTGAACTGCTCACGGCCGATGGAGTGCTCGGTGGAGGGAACGACGGGCAGATGCACGGAAACGAAGTCGGCCTGCTCCCAGACCTCCTTGGCGGTCTCCTTGAGCTCGCACAGATCGCCGATCTTGTCCTGCGTCATGTACGGATCGTAGCCGATGACCTTCATGCCGAAGCCGTACTTGCACTTCTTCATGGCGAGCTGGGAGATACGGCCGCAGCCGATCATACCGAGGGTCTTGCCCTCGAGCTCGTAGGTGTGCTCCATGCCCATGCGGACGAGGAAGTTGCCGCCGCGGAACTGACGGTCAACATAGGTGAAGCGCTTGCCGCACATGAGCATCAGCATGACGGCGTGCTCGGCGACGGCGTTGGCGTTGCCGGCGGGCGCGTAAACGACGGTGATGTCCTTGGCGTGGGCGTGGTCCATATCGATGTTGTCGAGACCGGCGCCCTGCTTGCCGATGACCTTCAGGTTGGTGCAGGTATCCATCATCTTGGCGGTGATGGGCTCGGTGCGGCACATGATGGCGTCGGGCTGATACTCGGCGAGCTCCTTGACGTAGGTCTCCTCGTCGTTGTGGCTGCAGACCTTCACCTCAAAGTCGTTGGCCTTGAAAATGTCGGTAGCGACCTCGTTGAGCTCGATCGTGTAGTATACCTTGAACTTTGCCATGATAAAAGATCTCCTCTCAAAAAATTATTGTTACTTATTGATTCCCTCAATGATTTCATACGGTTCTTACATTATACCGTCCGTGCTCTGCAAAAGCAAGCGATTTTGTGAAAGTTTTGCAGGAATTGATTCAATTATTTGATGACTGCCATTTAATTCTGACAATCCCCCGTCATGTAACATGAATGTTACATCATAGCAACAGAGAATTGCTGAAAATTGCGCGAAAAATCGCCCGATGTCAAGCGCAGCTTGCTTGCGGAAATCATGAATTGTCCCTACAATAGAACTGACCGGAGGACCCTCCGACAGAGAAAAGCAGATGAGAGAGTAAAAAATGAGGAGAGAGGAGTACCCTATGATGGAAGATCAGTTCGTCCCCAGCGCCGACCCCACGTTCGTCCCTGCCGCGCCGCCCGTACTCGTCCCGCCGCATGAGCGGGCGGAAGCGCCGCTGCTGCACGACGGCTTTTCGCGCCTGTTCTGGCTGAGCATCGTGTCGATGCTCTTAAACCTTCTGACCAACAGCTTCAAGCTCACCGAGCGCGTTCCCGCGCTGCGCGTGCCGCTGGGCCTTGCCTCGCTCGCCGTGGGCGTGCTGCTGATCCTTTCCATGTGGAAAATGAGCGCCGCCGTGCCGCGCTTTCGCAAGGCGGCGCTGTGGAACGCGCTGCCCCTCGCCGCCGCGCCGGTCCTTTTATGGATCGATCTTGCGGGCGTGACGCAGACGCTCGGCGAAACAAACCTCGGCACGATGAGCTTTTTCCTGATCCTCGTGCTTGCGGTCACGCTGGCCGTCGGCATGGCGGCGCGCTACCAGCAGCTCACCGCCTGCGCCGAGGCCTTCGACGGCTCGGATGAGGTCCTTGCGGGCAAGTGGCGCAGACTGCGCACCTGGGTCATCGCGCTGATGGCGGCGCTCGGCGCGCTTCTCGTGCTGACGGTCATGCTCATCGTCTCGCAGGGGGGATATTTCCTCTTCTTCGGCGGCTCGGCCATGCTGCTCATCGTGGCGGCGGTCACCGTCGGCATCGCCGTGACGAGCGTCATCGACCTTGTGTACCTGCACCGCGCGGCGGACCTCTTCGCGTAAGCACACCGAAACAGGGGGGAGAAGGATGAAAAAGCTGTATGATCCGATCCGGCGCGGCAAGCCGCCGAGAAGGAGCATGAACGTGCTCATCGCGCTCTGCGCCGTGCTGATCGCGGCGGGCGGAGCGACAATTTTCTGGGCCTGCCGCCAGAACGCGCGCTATCACGACTATATCGCCGAGCTGAGCGAGAGCACCGCCTCGGCGCGGCGGCTCGGCAACTACTCCGCCGCGCTGAACGGCGAAGCGGTCGAGGTCACGGCGGACGACCTCGGCAGCCTGCTCATGAACATCGTCCGCGCCGGCGGCGGCCGGACCGGCCGCGCACCGCAGGAAGCGCCGCTTATCACTGTCTCCTACGGCGACGGCGCGACGCTTGAGATCTGGCAGGTGCCGCTCAAAAACCCCGCCCACGACTGGACCGAGGGCCCATACTTCCGCTATACCGACAGCACCGGCAAAACCTACGGCTACGACACCGACCAGATGCGCATGGACACCGTGCTGCATTACTTCGCAAAATAAGAGAAAACGACCGCCTCAGCGGTCGTTTTTCCTTATTTTAGCTCGATTTTGCCGTGCTTTTCCTCGTAGGCTTCGATCGCGTCGCGGATCAGAATCAGAATTTCGTTGTTTGCGCTGCGGCCCTCATAGTCAGCAACGACGTGGAGCTTGTGGAGCATCGTTTCGTCGATGCGAATGGATAAACTCTTAACAGCCATAGAAAAACCTCAAAATATGTTTATTATGCATTTACAATAAGACTGTTTTGAAGTATCATGGCCTTATTGGATATATAATATATCTAAAATATGTTCGGAGGATTTGCTATGGAAGAATACAAGAAAATGTATATGCTCCTGTTCAACGCCATGACCGACGCGCTGGAGCAGATGGAAGCGCAGAATTTCGGCGAAGCCAGAGAGACCCTCATCGCCGCCCAGCGGGCGGCAGAAGATATCTACATTCACGCTGAGGACTAAAGAGACCCCGCGCGGCGAGCGAAGCAATGCCGCCACCGCACAAAACCAGAAGCAGTCCCAAAGCGGCGAGCCGAAGGCAATGCCGCGCCGTCCACCGCCAGCAGGGAGGATAATCCAAAAAGGAGGGGCAAGGCCCCTCCCTTTTGGTCGTTGGGGGTGCAGGGGCGAGATCGAAACGCCCCTGCCGTTCTCTTGGGGGATATAAAGGGGGGATTCTCTCACGCGAGAGAATCCCCCCTTTGCCCTGCGCAGTCCCCCGCAGCGGGGGACAAAAAAGGGGACCCCTTTTCAGGGTCCCCAATTTTAAACCTTAAAAGAACTGCCTTAGCACTTCTCAAAGATCGTAGCAACGCCCTGGCCGCCGCCGATGCAGAGGGTGGCAAGACCCTTCTTGGCGTCGTCGCGCTTGAGCATCTCATGCAGCAGGGTGACGATGATGCGCGCGCCGGAAGCGCCGACGGGGTGGCCGATGGAGATCGCGCCGCCGTTGACGTTGACCTTGTTCATGTCGAAGCCGAGCTCACGGGCGACAGCGATGGACTGCGCGGCGAAGGCTTCGTTGGCCTCGACGAGGTCGATATCGTCGATGGTCAGGCCGGCCTTCTCCATGGCCTGACGGGAAGCGGGCACGGGGCCGACGCCCATGATCTTGGGATCGACGCCGCCCTGGCCCCAGCTGACGAGCTTGGCCATGGGCTTGAGGCCGTACTTCTCAACGGCTTCGCCGGAGGCGAGGACGATGGCGGCAGCGCCGTCGTTGATGCCGGAGGCGTTGCCCGCGGTCACGCGCTGAACGTGCTTCTTGGTATCGGCCTCGTGGATGCCGGTGGGCTCGAAGGTGTGGACGATCTCGTCCTCAACGCCCTCGGGGCCGACGGGGAACGCGCCGCGCAGCTTGGCAAGACCCTCGACGGTGGAACCGGCGCGGGGGAACTCGTCCTTCTTGAACTCGACGATCTCCTTCTTGACCTTCACGGGGACGGGGACGATCTCATCGTCGAAGCGGCCGGCGGCCTGCGCGGCCTCGGTCTTCTGCTGGGAAGCGGCGCCGAAGGCGTCGAGCTCCTCGCGGGTGATGCCCCAAACGTCGCAGATGTTCTCGGCGGTGGTGCCCATGTGGTAGTTGTTGAACGCATCCCACAGGCCGTCCTTGATCATGGTGTCAACGAGCTTCTTGTCGCCCATGCGAGCGCCCCAGCGGGCGTCGGGAGCGGCATAGGGAGCGGCGCTCATATTCTCGGTGCCGCCGCAGACAACGATGTCAGCGTCGCCGGCGAGGATGGCGCGGCCGGCCTCGATGACGGACTTCATGCCCGAGCCGCAGACCATGCCGACGGTGTAGGCGGGAACGGAGTAGGGAAGACCGGCGCCCACGCCGACCTGACGGGCGACGTTCTGGCCGAGACCGGCGGTCAGGATGCAGCCGAACATCAGCTCATCGACGTTCTCGGGAGCGACGTTCGCGCGCTTGAGGGCTTCCTTGACAACGATGGAGCCCAGCTGAGCGGCGGGGGTGTTCTTCAGGGAACCGCCGAAGGAACCGACAGCGGTACGGCAGCAATTGACGACGTACAATTCTTTCATGTTTGTTCTCCTTAAAATAAATTCAGATCCGGTCGGGGAAAGTACCGGTTTGCTTCGGTTCGATTATACACACGCAAAAATGAAAAATCAACTGCAAAGTTGCGAAAGTTGGCGGTTTCAATGATTTATTTCTTTCATTTCGTTAACATTTTAACAAAAATGCAGCAGAACCTGCATCATGCCCCGCTCTGCCGCGCCTTTGTGCAGGGAGGGGGGCACAGCAGAGAAAAACGCGGGGGCCGTGCGGCCCCCGCGTGAGAGATGCGCTTCAGGATTCCTGCGCGGCCTGACCGGCCTGGATGGCCTCGTACAGGGCCTGCGGGTCGAGCTTGTCATAGTCGGCGCTCGTGGAGAGCTGCGCGCTTGCGACCTGCTCGCTGAGGAAGGAGCCGAAGTAGTCCTGACGCACGGCCTCGGCCGCGGCGGACTCGTCGAGCGGCAGACGCAGCAGGATGTGATAGCCGAAGCTCGACTCGACGATGCCGCTCACCTCGCCCTCGGAGAGCGCGTAGGCGGCATCCTCAAATTCCTGCACCATGCTGCCGTTTGTGAAGGTGTAGCCCGTGGGATAGGACGCGCGGCCCGTGTCCTCGCTGTACTCGTCGGCAAGCTCGGCAAAGTAGGAGGCGAGATCGTCGCCGGTGTAGGCGTTGAGCTTTTCCACAAGCTCCTCGGCAAGCGCCTTCTTCTCAGCCTTGGCCTCGTCGCTCAAGGATTCGCCGGTGGAGAGGTCCTTGGTGGCAAGGAGGATGTGGTCGACGGTGATGTAGCCCTGCTCGGCGGCGTAGACGGCAAGGTCCGCGTCGGAGACGTAGAGGGGGCTGCCCTCGGTCAGATAGAGCTTATAAAGGTTCTGATAGAGGTAGTTCGCGGCGTTCACGCGCTCGTAGGTCTCGCGGCGAAGGCCGAGCTTGGCAAGCTCTGCGTCAAAGGCCTCCTCGCTGCCGTACTGGTCGATGAAGCTCTGGATATCGCTTTCGATGGCGGCGGACTGGTCCTCGGTGAGCTCCGCGCCGTACTTTTGGGCGAGGTTTTCAAGCAGCAGCTGCTGGATGAGCGTGGAGCGCACGTCGTTTTTGACGTAGTCGGTCATCGTCGTGCCGTCGGACATCGTGTAGCTCCAGTCGAGCGCGCTGCCGCCGTAGTACTGCATGTAGCTGTCGAGATACGAGGCGTTGTAGCCCACCCAGTAGGTGACGAGGTCGGCGCTCGCGCCATTGCCGTCAAGGCTCGCGACGATGGCGTCGGGCGCAACGCCGCAGGCCTCGTAGCTCAGCCCCTCCTGCATCGTGCCGGAGGTGAAGCCGCCCGACGGGGCGATCGTGACCATGGCGAAGGTCAGCGCCGCGGTGATGGCCGCCGCGCCAAGGAACGAGAGAATTCTCTTTTTCAGCATAATGTTACCTCTCTTTTTCGTTTTCTTCCTTATTCACACGCAGGTCTCCGACCAGCGTCAAGGCAGATTCAAGCGCGTCCTCGTTCGGCGCGAGGCGCAATGTGAGCTTCGGCTCAGTCCCGGTGGCGGAAAGCGTGAGCCGCCGCCGGTTTTTCGGCAGCGAGCAGAGCGCCATCACGGCCTCCACCGGCACCGATTCGGACGCGGCAAAGGTGAAGCCGATCTCGCTGCCGCGCTGGGTAATGTCGCACACGCCGATGGAAACGGCCTGCGCGCGCAGAAGCGCCACGTCCATGAGCTTCAAGACCGGCTGCGGCGGCTCGCCGTAGCGGTCGATGAGCTCGTCAAGAAGCTCTTGCGACTCCTCGGGCGTGCGCAGCGCCGCGATGCGGCGGTAGATGTCCATGCGCTGCTCGCCGGAGGGGATGTAGCTCTCGGGCAGATTGGCCGAGACCGTCAGGTCCGCCGAGCATTCGGTGCGCTGCGGCGCCTTTTCGCCGCGCTGCTCGAGCACGGCCTCTTCCAGAAGCTGCAGATACATGTCGTAGCCGACGCTCATCATGTAGCCCGACTGCTCGGGGCCGAGCAGATTGCCCGCGCCGCGGATCTCGAGGTCGCGCATCGCGATGCGGAAGCCCGAGCCGAACTCCGCGTACTCGCGGATGGCCGTCAGGCGCTTGGCCGCGACCTCCGTGAGAATTTTTCCCGCGCGGTAGGTCATGTAGGCGTAGGCCCGGCGCGCGCTGCGGCCGATGCGGCCGCGGATCTGGTGCAGCTGGGCAAGGCCCAGACGGTCGGCGTCCTCGATGATGAGGGTGTTGACGTTCGGAATGTCGATGCCCGTTTCGATGATCGTCGTGCACACGAGAACCTGGATCTCGCCGTCCGAGAGCTGCTGCATCACGGACGATAATCCCTTTTCGTCCATCTTGCCGTGCGCCACGCCGATCGCAACGTCCTCGCCGAGGAGCTTTTTGAGCTGCGCTGCGCAGCGGTCGATGGTCTCGACGCGGTTGTGCATGTAGTAGACCTGCCCGCCGCGCGCAAGCTCGCGCCGGATGGCGTCGGCGATGACGCCCCAATTGTGCTCGAGCACATACGTCTGCACCGGCTGGCGGTCAACGGGCGGGACCTCGATGGTGGACATATCGCGGATGCCCGAAAGAGCCATGTTGAGCGTGCGGGGGATGGGGGTCGCCGAAAGCGTCAGCGTATCGACCTGACGGGCAAGCTCCTTGAGCTTTTCCTTGTGCGTCACGCCGAAGCGCTGCTCCTCGTCGATGACAAGAAGGCCAAGGTCCTTGAAGTGCAGGCTCTTTTGCAGCAGCGAGTGCGTGCCGATCAGAAGGTCGATCTTTCCCTGCGCCGCGTCCTGCAGGATCTGCTTTTTCTGCGCGGGCGTTTTAAAGCGCGAGAGCACCTCGATGCGCACGGGGAAGGAGCGGAAGCGATTGATGGCCGTCGCGTAGTGCTGCTGGGCGAGCACCGTGGTCGGCACCAGGATCGCCGCCTGCTTGCCGTCGAGGATGCACTTCATCACGGCGCGCAGCGCGACCTCGGTCTTGCCGTAGCCCACGTCGCCGCAGAGCAGGCGGTCCATGGGGGTGGAGCGCTCCATGTCGGCTTTGATCTCGGCGATGGCGCGCAGCTGATCGTCGGTCTCCTCATAGTCGAAGGCCTCTTCAAACTCCTTCTGCCACGGGGAGTCGGGCGAGAAGGCGAAGCCGGGGCGGCGCTGGCGCTCGGCGTAGAGCGCGATGAGGCCCTTGGCAAGGTCCTTCGCCGCGGCGCGCGCCTTGCTCTTGGCGCGCGACCAGTCCGTGCCGCCGAGCTTTGAGAGCTTCGCACGGGGCTGGCCGTCCTCATCCTCGCCGTGGCCGCCGATGTATTTTGACACCATGTCGAGCTGCGTCGCGGGGACGTATAAGCTGTCGTTGCCCGCGTAGCAGATCTTGATGTAGTCCTTGTCCACGCCGTCCACACGCATGCGCTCGATGCCCGCGAAGCGGCCGATGCCGTGGTGCACGTGCACCACAAGGTCGCCGGGGGAGAGGTCCTCGTAGGACCGGAGCGCCGCGCGGGCGGAGCTTTCCTTCTTCGGCCGCGCCTTGGCGCGCTTGCCGGAAAGCGGGGCGGTCAGCTGACCCTCGGCCAGGATGACGAGCCTCAGCTGCGGATATTCGCTGCCCGCGCTCAGTGCGCCGAGACCGATGACGGTCTCGTGCGGGGCGGGCAGGCGGTCGTTTGTTAAATTGAGCTGCGCGCGGATGCCGCGCTCGTCCAGAAGACGCTGCAGGTTCTTCGCGCGTGTTTCGTTGCCGCAGAGGACGAGCACGCCGCAGCCCGCGCCGAGATAGCGCTCCATATCGCCCGCGGCGGTCTCGAGACTGCCGCCGTAGGACGGCAGCGAGCGCGCGTTCATGCTGAGCAGCACGCGCGGCGCGAGCAGATTGCGCGAGGTCGGCAGCGCGTCGAGCAGCAGCACGGGGAAGTCCGCGAGCCGGCGGCTCAGCGCTTCCAGACTGAGGGCGAGCGAAGCGAACTCGCCGCAGAGCACGCCCTCCTCGATGAGGGGCTTTACATCCTCGGAAAGCTCCCAGTGGTAGTTCTTCCCGCGCTCTGAAACGCGCATCCCGTCGCTCACGACCGCGAGCGTGTCGGTGGCTAAGTAGTCGAGCGCGCAGACCTCCTCGGGATAGCACGCGGCGAGATAGCGGTCCATGCCGCCGAGCGGCAGGCCGCTTTCAAGGCGCTCGGCGTCGCCGCGCAGCGTCCGCACGATGGGACTGTCCGCGGCCTTTTTCTCGAGCTTTTCCGCCGCGCGCGAAAGACGGCGGAGCATCGCGGCTTTGCCGCCGTCCGACAGGGCGGGCAGCACCTCGGCCGCGGGCAGGATGGTGAGCGCCTTCACGTTCTGCGTGCGGCGCTGGGTCGAAACGTCGAATTCGCCCATCGCGTCCACTTCGTCGTCGAAGAATTCGACGCGCACGGGTGCGCTCAGCGGCGACCACACGTCGAGAATGCCGCCGCGCAGGGCGAACTGGCCCACGCCCTCGACCGTTTCGGCGCGGACATAGCCGGTCTCGACCAGCTTTTTCGAGAGCTGCGCAAGGTCGAAGCGCGCGCCGACCGCGATCTCCGTGACCGCGCCGTGCAGCAGCGCGGGCGGGAGCGTGCGCTGCATCAGCGCATCGACCGTCGCGACCAGAATGGGCGCGCCGCCGTTTGCCAGGCGGCAGAGCGAGCCGATGCGCTGCTGCTCCCAGCCGTGCGAGGCGGCCACGCGGTCGCGCAGCTGCCATTCGCGCGCAAACAGCAGGCTCACGTCCTCGCCGAGCAGCTCGTGCAGGTCGCCCGCCATGCGGCTGCACTCGTTCTCATCCGCGCAGACGATGAGGAGCGGGCGCTGCGTTTTCTGCCGCAGCGCGGCGGCGAGCTGCGCGCGGTGCACGCCCGCAAGGCCCGATACCGCAGCGGGGCAGGCCCCCGCGTCGATGTTCATCAGAAGCTCGCGGACCTCGGGCAGCGCGGCGAGCGTTTCGTTAAGACGGTTCATTCCCTGCGCCATGCCGCGATCCCTCCTTCCGCAACGCGCAAAAGGGCCGATCCGCCGTGCGGCGGGCCGTACCCAATTTATATCTTTATGGTATTATATCGGCTTTTCGGAAAAAGTCTATGTCGTTTTTGAAAATTTTCCGCGCTCAGCCGTTGTAGCGGTTCTGCGAGGCGAGCACGCCGTCGGTGATGATGCACTCCGCCGCGTCGATCACGCGGTCGAGCACACCGTCGATCACCTTGCGCTCGTTTGCCGTGAACGGGCCGATGACCCAATCGACGATGTCGTGCTCCGGCGCGCCGACGCCGACCTTCACGCGCGGGAACTTATCGGTCCCGAGGTGGGCGATGATGTTTTTCAGGCCGTTGTGACCGCCCGCGCTGCCGCTTGCGCGCACGCGCACCTTGCCGAGCGGGAGGGAGATATCGTCGGAGATGACGATAACGTGGTCGGCGGGAATTTTGTAGAAGCGCGCCGCCTCGCCCACGGCCTCGCCGGAGAGGTTCACATAGGTCTGCGGCATCATCAGAAGCACGTTCGTGCCGCCGAATTCAATGACCTCCGTCAGCGCGCGGAAGCGCAGGCGGTTGCAGCGCAGATCGCGCTTGTCGATCAGCCGCTCGGCGGCCATGAAGCCGACGTTGTGGCGGGTGTTTTCGTATTCGCGGCCATAGTTGCCGATGCAGACCAGGATCCACTCCGGCGGGCCGGGCTTTTTAAAGATCATAGGATATTCCTCGCTTTCCCCGTGAGGGGGAGATTTTTCGCGCCCCTGCGGGCGTTCCTCCGGGGGTTCCAAAGGGGGGATTCTCTTTTGTGAAAGAGAATCCCCCCTTTGATGTCCGTCCCCCGGCGGGAAACGGATTTTAGTTAAAGAGCTTCGCGATCGAGATCTCCTGATACGTGCGCTCGATCGCTTCAGCGAACATGGGCGCGACGGTCAGGTACTTGATGCGGGACTTCTTGAGCTCCTCCTCGCCGACGGGAGCGGGGATGGTGTCGAGCAGGGCGAGCTCCTCGATGCTGCTGGCGGCAAGACGCTCGAGCGCGGGGCCGGAGAGCACGCCGTGGGACGCACAGGCGTAGACCTTCTTCGCGCCGCCGACCTCCACGATGGCCTTGGCCGCATTGCAGAGGGAGCCCGCGGTATCGACCATATCGTCGAAGAGGATGCACTCCTTGCCCTCCACGTCGCCGATGACGTTCATGACCTCGCACTGGTTGGCCTTCTGGCGGCGCTTATCGACGATGGCGAGGTTCATGTGCAGCTTCTGGGCGAAGGTGCGCGCGCGGGCGACGGAGCCGACGTCGGGGGAGACGACGACCATGTCCTCGCAGACGGAGCCGAACTTCTTGGCATAGTAATCGACAAAGATGGGGTTGCCGTAGAGGTTGTCCACCGGGATGTCGAAGAAGCCCTGGATCTGGCTTGCGTGCAGGTCCATGGTCAGCACGCGGTCAACGCCCGCGGCGACGAGCATGTTGGCCACGAGCTTTGCGGAGATGGGGTCGCGGCTCTTGGCCTTGCGGTCCTGACGGGCATAGCCGAAGTAGGGGATGACGGCGGTGATGCGGCCGGCGGAGGCGCGGCGGCAGGCGTCGACCATGATGAGCAGCTCCATCAGGCTGTCGTTGACGGGCTTGCAGGTGGACTGAACGAGGAACACGTCGCTGCCGCGCACGGTCTCGTACAGGGAGACGGAAGCTTCGCCGTCGGCAAAGCTCTTGACTTCGCTCTCGCCAAGCTTGGTGCCGATGATCCTGCAGATGCTTTCCGCAAGCCTGGGGTTTGCGTTGCCGGTGAAAATTTTGATGTCCTTACCGTGAGAGATCATGATGATGTACTCCTCTGTTTTATAAAAAATTTCTGTAGTTTACTTCTTGTGCTTGCCGCGCCATGTCTCTGCCCAGCCCGGCTTGTTGACCTGACGGGCGCGGGCGATGGCCAGAGCGTCCTCGGGGATCTCGTCGGTGATGGTGGAGCCTGCGGCGATGTAGCTGCCCTTACCGACCGTAACGGGTGCGACCAGGTTGGTGTTGCAGCCGATGAAAACATCGTCGCCGATGGTGCAGCGGAACTTTTTGAAGCCGTCGTAATTCGTCGTCACCGTGCCGCAGCCGAAGTTGATGCGCTCGCCGCAGTCGCTGTCGCCGACGTAGGTGAGGTGCGAGATCTTCGTGCCGTTTCCGATGACGCTGTTTTTGATCTCAACAAAGTCGCCGACCTTGACATGGTCGCCGATCGTCGAGTTCGGGCGGACATAGGCGAAGGGACCGACGGTTGTGTGCGCACCGACGGTGCTCTCGTTGAGCTGCGAGGCATTGACCTCCGTTTCGTCGCCGATCACGCAGTCGCGGATCATGGCGTTGGGGCCGATGGTGCAGTTCCTGCCGATGACCGTTTCGCCGCGCAGGATCGTGCCGGGCAGGATGAGCGTGCCGCTGCCGATCTTCACGCGGGGATCAATGTAGGTGTTATTGGGGTCCATGATGGAAACGCCCGCGGCGAGGTGCCTGTCCGCGATCTTGCGGCGGCACATGTCCTGCGCCGAGCGGAGCTCTTCCTCGTCGCCGACGGGGAGAAAGCCCTTGGAGATCTCGGCGTCCTTGGGGAAGGCCGCGAACGCGCCGTGCTCCTTGAGCACCTTGCAGCACTCCTTCGCGCTTGCCGAGTAGACCGCGCCGCCGGAGAACATGCCCACGGGCAGCACCGCGCCGTTGACGATGAGAACGCCGCCCGTTTCGCCCTTGAGCAGCGACAAAAGCTCCTCGCCGTGCTTCGCTCCGTCTACATACGTGACGTCGGCCTTTTCGGGGACGTAGGGGCGCATGATGTCGTGCGCGCGTTTGTCAGACACAATAAAAAACCGCTCAATGCCCTGCCCCATCAGTTCGTCGATCATCCAGGTCAGGATGGGGCAGAACAGAATGGGCTGAAGCATCAGCGGTGTTTTCTCTTTTGTCAGGGTCATATCGTCCGGCATGAACAGGACGGCCAGCTTCTGATCCATTGGAGACATCTCCTTCCATGGGGTTTCTTCACGGGTATTATATCAAAGGAAATCAAAAAATCCACACTTTCCTTCAAAAAATAAAAAACTTTTTTCGAAAATTCCCCGGCGGCGCACGCATTCGGAAAATTTGCTTCAAAAGACCGCTTTTTTTGGTTGAATTCGCAATATTTTTGCGGTACAATGATAAAACTTTCGCGTGGAGGAGACTGTTCATGCTCAATATCGTGCTCGTGGAGCCGGAGATCCCGCAGAACTGCGGCAATATCGCGCGCACCTGCGCGGCCACGGGGGCGCACCTGCACCTCGTCAAGCCGCTCGGGTTCGACATTTCCGACCGCGCCGTCAAGCGCGCGGGGCTGGACTACTGGTACCTTGTGGATATCAGCGTGTATGAAAATCTGGCAGACCTCTTCGCAAAGCACCCCGAGGCGGAAAAGGACTGCTGGCTCGCCACGACCAAGGCGCCCCAGGATTACTGCCAGGCGGAGTTCCGCGACGGCTGCTGGCTCTTTTTCGGAAAGGAGACGGCGGGCCTGCCGGAGGCGTTCCGCATGGCGCATTATGAGCGCTGCATCCGCCTGCCGATGCGGAAGGAGGCACGCAGCCTGAACCTGTCGAACTCCGTCGCCATCCTCACCTATGAGGCGCTGCGGCAGACGGGCTTCCCCGGCCTGCGGCACGAGGGAGAAATGCTTGAAAAGAAGTAAATGGAAACCAAATCGTATGTGTAACTATGAGGAGGAAACAACATGAACTATAATAAAAAGACCGTCTGCGACGTGGACGTGAGCGGCAAAAAGGTCCTGCTGCGCTGCGACTTCAACGTCCCCCAGGACAAGGAGACCGGCGCGATCACGTCGGATAAGCGCATCGTGGCCGCTCTGCCGACCATCCGCTACCTTCTTGACCACGGCGCGGCCGTGATCGCCTGCTCGCACCTCGGCAAGCCCGAGGCGAAGTTCGACAAGTGGGTGAAAAAGCAGACCGAAAAAGGCAAGGACCCCGCGTCCCTTACAGAAGAGAAGTGGAAAAAGTCCCTTGAAAAGCTGACGCTCGCGCCCGTTGCCAAGCGCCTTTCCGAGCTGCTCGGAAAGGACGTGATCTTCGCGCACGACGTGGTCGGCGAGGACGCCATGGCCAAGGCCGCGGCGCTCAAGAGCGGCGAGATCATGCTGCTCGAGAATACCCGCTTTGAGCCGGGCGAGACGAAAAACGACCCCGAGCTTGCCAAAAAGCTCGCCTCCATGGCGGAGCTGTACGTCTCCGACGCGTTCGGCTCGGTCCACCGCGCGCACGCCTCGACCGCGGGCGTCGCGGCCTATCTTCCCGCCGTATCCGGCTTCCTCGTCGCCAAGGAGCTCGAGGTCATGGGCAAGGCGCTCGACGATCCCAGGCGCCCGTTCGTCGCCGTGCTCGGCGGCGCAAAGGTGAGCGACAAGATCGCCGTCATCAATAACCTTCTGGACAAGGCCGACACCGTCATCATCGGCGGCGGCATGGCCTATACCTTCGCCAAGGCGCAGGGCGGCGAGATCGGAAAGTCCCTGCTTGAGGCCGACAAGTGCGATTACGCGCTCGAGATGATCGAAAAGGCGAAGAGCAAGGGCGTGAAGCTCCTGCTGCCGGTCGATTCCGTCGCGGCGAAGGAATTCTCCGCCGACGCTGAGCCCGTCGTCGTGGACACGATGCACATCCCCGCGGACATGATGGGCATGGACATCGGCCCCAAGACCGTCGAGCTCTTCTGCGCGGCCACGCAGGGCGCGGGCACGATCGTGTGGAACGGACCCATGGGCGTTTTCGAATTCCCGGCCTTTGCAAACGGCACCAAGGCCATGGCCAAAGCGCTCGCCGAGAGCGGCGCTGTGACCATCATCGGCGGCGGCGACAGCGCGGCGGCAGCCGAGCAGCTCGGCTTTGCCGACAAGATCACGCACATCTCCACCGGCGGCGGCGCGTCGCTCGAGTTCCTGGAAGGCAAGGAGCTGCCGGGCGTTGCGTGCCTGCTCGACAAATAAGCAATTCCATCGCAATTGATTTTTATAGTAGTAACAGGAGAAAAGACCCAACATGAATCGCAGATACCGTAAGACCATCATCGCAGGCAACTGGAAAATGAACAAGACCCCCAGCGAGACCAAGGCCTTTGCCGAACAGTTCAAGGCCATCCTTCCCAAAACGAAGTGGTGCGACATCGTGGTGTGCGTGCCCGCGGCGGACCTTTCCGCCGCCGTGCGCGCCTTCAAGGACAGCCGCATCGCCGTGGGCGCGCAGAACGTCTACTTTGAAAAGAGCGGCGCCTACACCGGCGAGGTGTCCGCCGACATGCTCTCGGACCTCGGCGTGCGCTATGTCATCGTCGGCCACAGCGAGCGCAGGGCGCTCTTCGGCGAAACGGACGAGATCGTGAACAAAAAGGTTCACGCCGCGCTCGACGCGGGCCTGAACCCCATCATCTGCGTGGGCGAGAGCCTGGAGCAGCGCGAGATGGGCGTGACGATGGAGCTTATCGCGCTGCAGGTCAAGTCCGCGCTCGCGGGCGTGGGCGCGGAGCAGATGCGCCGCTGCGTCATCGCCTATGAGCCCATCTGGGCCATCGGCACCGGCAAGACCGCCACGAGCGAGCAGGCCAGCGAGGTCTGTGCCGCCATCCGCGCGCTGATCCGCGCGCAGTACGGCGCGCGCGTGGCCCGCAGCGTGACCATCCAGTACGGCGGCTCGATGAAGCCGGAAAATGCCCGCGAGCTGCTCTCGCACGAGGATATCGACGGCGGCCTGATCGGCGGCGCGTCGCTCGATGCGCAGACACTGATGGAGATCGTCCACGCCGCCAATCAGGATTAAGAAGGAAGGGAGACATTTTATGAACAAAACTCCGACCGCACTTATCATCATGGACGGCTTCGGCCTGTCCGACAACCTCGTCGGCAACGCCGTCCGCGCGGCCAACACCCCCGTGCTCGACGGGCTTTTTGCCGAGTATGCGCACACCGAGCTTGCCGCCTCCGGCCTTGACGTGGGCCTGCCCGACGGGCAGATGGGCAACAGCGAGGTCGGCCACACCAACATCGGCGGCGGCCGCGTCGTGTTCCAGGACCTGCCGCGCATTTCCCGCTCGATCGAGGACGGCACGTTCTTTGAAAATCCCGCCTACAACAAGGCCATGGACGACTGCCTTGAAAAGGATTCCGCGCTGCACCTTTTCGGCCTGCACTCCACCGGCGGCGTGCACTCCACGCTCGACCACCTCTATGCGCTTTTGAAGATGGCGCACATCAAGGGCTTAAAGCGCGTCTACATCCACGCCTTCCTTGACGGGCGCGACACGCCCCCGACCTCCGGCCGCGACTTTGTGGCAAAGACCATGGAAAAGTGCAGAGAGATCGGCGTCGGCAGGATCGCGACGGTCATGGGCCGCTACTACGCCATGGACCGCGACAAGCGCTGGGACCGCCTGGAGAACGCCTATGACGCGCTCGTTTACGGCGAGGGCGTGCAGGACAGCGACCCCATCCACGCCATCGAGGAGAGCTACAAGAACGGCGTGACGGACGAGTTCGTCGAGCCCATCGTCTGCGATAAGGACGGCATGATCTCCGACAACGACTCGGTCATCTTCTTCAACTACCGCCCCGACCGCGCCCGCGAGATCACGCGCGCGTTTGTCGATCCCGCGTTCGACGGCTTCAAGCGCGAGTTCTTCCCGCTCACCTATGTCTGCAACACCGAGTACGACGCGACGATGCCGAACGTGCTTGTCGCCTTCCCGCGCATCAGCGTGAAAAACGGCCTTGGCGAGTACCTCAGCAAGATGGGCATGACCCAGCTGCGCATTGCCGAGACCGAGAAGTACGCGCATGTCACGTTCTTCTTCAACGGCGGCGTGGAGGACCCGTATCCCGGCGAGGACCGCGTGCTCGTTGCCTCCCCGAAGGTCGCGACCTACGATCTCCAGCCCGAGATGAGCGCGTATGAGGTCGCGGACAAGTGCGTCGAGCGCATCGAGTCCGGCAAGTACGACGTTATCATCCTGAACTTTGCCAACTGCGACATGGTCGGCCATACGGGCGTTTTCGACGCGGCCGTCAAGGCGGTCGAAACGGTCGATGAGTGCGTCGGCAAGGTCGTGGAGGCCACGCTCAAGATGGGCGGCATCGCCATGATCACCGCCGACCACGGCAACGCTGAGCAGATGCTCCAGGCCGACGGCAAGAGTCCCATGACCGCGCACACGACCAATCTTGTGCCCTTCATCCTCTGCGGGGCCGGCACGGAGCTGCGCCGCGGCCGCCTTGCCGATATCGCCCCGACCATCCTCGACGTGATGGGCCTTGCCCAGCCCGAGGAGATGGACGGCAGAACGCTCATCGTGCGCTGAAAAATCGAAGAAAAACAGGTTTAGAAAAAGCTCTGACGGTACACACTACCGTCAGAGCTTTTTTCATGGCTCGCGCAACTTTGCAGGAGCCGCGCCCTAAGGATACGCGGCGGAAAGGAACGAACATGGCAGGATCAAACGGCCGCGCAAAGCGGCATTCCTTCGGCGGGACGGGCTTATACATAGCCCTGTTCCTCGGTGTGACGGCGCTGGCCGTCGCGGGCTATTGGACGCTGCTGCCGAACCATACGGCGGATCAGGACGCGGAGGACGTTTCCTCACAGACGGAACTCCCCGTGCAGGAGGAGCCGGTGCAGATGCCGGAATCGGACTTTGACGAAGCGGCGCTCCTGCCGCCGGAGCCTGAGACGGACGAGCCGGTGATGAACGCGCCACTCGGCGAGGAGGACACGCTCCCCGCCATGGAGAGCACGCAGGAGGTCGCAGCCGAGCAGCCGCGGCTCGTTGTGCCGCCGCTGACGGGCGAGGAGGTCGCGGCCTTCTCGGTCGATGCGCTCGCGTACAATGAAACGCTCGGCGACTGGCGCACGCATGACGGCGTGGACATCGCCGCCGAGGTCGGCACGCAGGTGCTCGCCGCCTGCGACGGGGTTGTGACGCAGGTGATCGACGACGACCTGATGGGCATGAGCGTGACCATCGCGCACGACGGCGGCTACGAGACGATCTACTCGAATCTCCAGAGCGCGCTTGCGGTGACGGAGGGGCAGAGCGTCTCCGCAGGCGAGGTCATCGGCTCGGTGGGCTGCACGTCCATCGCCGAGTTCGCCGTGCCCGCGCACCTGCACTTCGCCGTGACAAAGGACGGTGTGCCGTGCGACCCGAAGACATTTTTAACTTAAAAAGAGGGCCTGAGAGCTTTGCTCTCAGGCCCTCTTTTTAGGGGGATTCGCTCCGCTTCGTGCCTTGCCGCCTGCGGGCGGCAAAGTCTGTGACGCTTAGGCGCATTGTCAGCGGCTTTGCCGCTGCGGCATGCGCCCGGCGGGGATGGCGCGGGGCTGCGGGCAAAAAGTGCCCGGAAGGGTGGGCCTTCCGGGCGATGTGGGGGGAGAGAAGAGAGATAGAAAAAGCTATGATCTCAGCATATGCAGCAGCGCGAAAAACTCCGCCGCGCCGAGGACGGCGATCAGCGCCACGCCGCGCAGACCGATCTTGCGCACGTGCAGGGGCGTGATGTAGAGCACGCCGAGCACAAAGGCGCCGAAGGCGTAGGCGGCGGCGCAGCTGAGATCGAGATACAGCGCCAGCAGGTAGAAAAGCGGCATCACGACGGCCGACGCCGTGACCGGTACGCCGAGGTAATAGTGCCGGTTCTCGTTCGTTTTGTCCTGCCGCTCCTCCTCGCTGACGTTGAAATAGGCAAGGCGGATGAGCGCGCAGAGCACGAAAAACGCCATCGTCGCAAGGAACCAGAACCGGGTGCAGCCCGTGGACCAGCCGATCACGGCGGGCAGCACGCCGAAGCAGACAAGGTCGTTGAGCGAATCAATCTGGATGCCGAAGCGCTTTTCCTGCTCGGTACGGTTTTTCTTCGTGCGGGCAATGCGCCCGTCGAACGCGTCGAGCAGTCCCGCGAGCATCAGTGCGAGCATCGCGGGGAGGGGACGCGCCTGAAAGGCGGCGTAGATGCCGCCAAGGCCCAACAGCAGGGCAAGGTAGGTCGCGAGCACGGTATAATCGTAAACGCCGATCATGCGGATCAGTCCCATCGTGGTTTGATGCTTTGATTATACCAGCCTCGGCGGGGCGTGGCAAAGGAAACGGGGTTAAGACGGCGATAAGGTTATCGCGCGTGCCGCGATCTCTCGATGACGCGCGCAAAGCGCGGCTCGTCATAAATGACCGGCACGGGGTAGACGGGGTTCGCCTCCTGCGCGGCCCAGCGGGCCATGAGCGGGATGTCCTCATCGCGGATGCAGTCAAAGTGATCGGGGATGCCCATGCGCGCGTTCATCGCGCTTATCCCGGCGATAAACGCCTTGGCGCGCGCTTCCTCCGTATCGCCCGCAAGACCTGCGAGCGAAGCAAGGCGCGCAAGGCGGGGATAGGCCGCCGGACCGTAATCCTCGAGCACGATGGGCAGGAGCACCGCGTTGGCAAGGCCGTGGGGCACGCCGTAAAGCCCGCCGAGCGTGTGGGCGATGGCGTGCACATTGCCGACGCTCGCGCGCGTGAAGGCTGCGCCCGCGTCGAACGAAGCCTGGAGCATCGCCGCGCGGTCGGGCAGGGACGCGCCGTCGCGGTACGCGCGCTCGAGGTGCGAGAAGATGGCCACAACGGCGCTTTCTGCGAGCGCGCGGGTCTCGACGGTGTTATAAAAGCGGCTTAGGTACGCTTCGACTGCGTGCGTCAGCGCGTCCATGCCCGTCTCCGCCGTGATGCGCGGCGGCAGGCCGGCGGAGAGCGTGGGGTCTAAAATGGCATAGCGCGGGATGAGGCAGAGATCGGAGATGGAATACTTGTGGCGCCCGTCTGTTACGACGGCGGCGATGGTCGTCTCCGACCCCGTGCCCGCCGTTGTGGGCACGGCGATGAGCGGCGGGACGCGGCGGCGGACCTTTAAAAGTCCCCCGAGCCGGGCGAGCGGCTTTTCCGGGCGCGCAAGATGCGCCGCGGCGGCCTTGGCTGCGTCCATCGGCGAGCCGCCGCCGATGACAAGGAAGCAGTCGCAGCGGTCGAGCCGGTACTGCGCCGCGATCCGCTCTGCCGTCTCGACCGAGGGGTTCGGCTCAACAGAGGAATAGATGGAGAGCAGAATGTCCTGCTCGTCGAGCACCTCCTGCAGCAGTCGGAAGTGCTCGTCCGCGCACTGGCGGCGGCTCGCGACGACGAAGGGGCGGCGCAGCCCCTCTTTTTGCAGGATGTCAGATACGCGCAGGAGACTGCCGGGGCCGGTATAGACCTTCGGCCTGCGCCAGGGCAGAAGGTGCGCGCCGAGCGCAAAGCAGCACTGGAACGCGCGGCAGAAAAAGCGGTTCATAGGCAGTCTCCTTTTTCTCAAAGTAACAGGCTCAGTATAGCATGGGGCGGCGGATAAGGAAAGGGCGGAACCTGAGTTCCGCCCTTTTTGTATTTGCTCTTAACGCCTTACTCCTCGTCGTCCTCGGTCTCGATGATGCCGTAGCCGCCGTTGTTGCGGCGGTAAACGACGCAGATCGCGTCGCCGAAGTCGGTATTGCGGAAGACGAAGAAGCTGTGGCCGAGCAGGTTCATCTGCAAAATGGCCTCCTCCACGCTCATGGGCTTGACGGTGAAGCGCTTGGTGCGCACGATGTCGAACTCGCCCTCCTCGTGCGCCTCGAACTCCTCGGGAAGCTCGGGCAGCACGGCTTCGGCGCGCAGGTTCTTGGCAAGGCGGGTCTTGTTCTTGCGGATCTTGCGCTCGATCTGGGCGGCGGCCTCGTCGATCGCGCCGCGCATGTCGCCGTCCGGGTCCTCACATACCGCGCGGAACAGCGTGCCGTTTGCGCCGCGGAGCATGATCTCGGCGACACAGCGGTTTTTCTTCTCAACGGAGAAGGTGACAGAAGCCTCGGGCTCTTCCTTGAAAAACTTTTCCAGCTTGCCGACCTTTTTCTCGGCGTAGGCCTTGACGGAATCATTCAGGGAGATCTTTTTGCAGGTGTAGGTGAATTTCATGATGTTGGCTCCTTTCGTTGGTGAGGAAGGAAAAGGGACCGGAGCGGTTCTTTTTCCTTTTCTGTATCATAGCACAGATGAACAAAAATATCAAATGAACGAAGTGTTAAAACTTCACTTTTGTGCAAAGAGACGAAAAACGGACGAGCCGACGGGCTTCGACGGATGCCGCGCGGAAGCGACAAAAGCTTCCATTGACGATTTTGGACAGGCGGGATATCATAAGCATCGGAAGCTTTCCAATATCCCACCCATTTGGGCCGCTGATGCGCTTTGCAGCAGCGGCCCCTTTTTTGCGCATGAAAAAAGCGCCCGTCAGGGCGCTTTTCCGCATATCTCTTTTTCAGTTGCTCACGTCGTAAAACGATTTCTCGCCCGGCGTGACGTAGCCCAGCTGGTCGCGCGCCAGCTCCTGCAAAAACTCAGGATCGTCGGCCTTTTCGAGCGCGGAGGACAGCGCGTCGTTCTCCTGCTTGGCGGCGTCCAGCTTGCTCTGAAGGGCCGCCTGCTCAGCCTGCGCCGTCTCGATCTGCGCACGCAGATGGATGAGCTGCACGCCCACGAGGACGATCAGCACCGCGATCACGAGCATCGTGAGAAAGCTCGTGCGCTTCTTCGCTTCCTTGACCTTTGCCATGCGCTGCCCCTCCTTTTTTTCGCGTCCGGCGCTGCGCGCGCATCGCGCCGCGCCCATACGCATTTATTATAAGCCGGTTTCTGGAAAAAAGAAAGTATCTTTTGCAAAGTTTGGCAAGTTTACCATAAGCCCTTTTCAGCGCGCGCAGCGGAGCGGCCGCGAGCGCGCAGAGGGAGAACACCACCTCCGCCCAGAAGGCCCACAGCGGACGAAGCAGTCTTGCTGCAAGCAGAAAGTAAAAGAGCGCGCCCGCCAGCGCCGCGGCGATCATGTAGAGCCGCAGCTCGCCCCCGCCCACGCGCAGGGAAAAGAGAAACACCAGCAGCGAAAAGAGCAGGCAGTAGAGCGCATCGAGCACGCCCGTGAGGGCGCGGGCCGCCCCGCGGTGCACGCGCAGGGCGCGCAGAAGATCGTAAAGAAGCGCGAGGACGATCCCCAGCAGGAGGGAGGAAAAGAACCCCTCCGCCTGCAAGGCGAGCGGGAAGCCCATCGCCTCAGCCCCCGAAAAGGCGCGAGAGGAATCCGCCGCGGCCTGCGGGCGCGTCCTCGAAGGAGAGCGAGTCGATGCGCCCGTCCACGTGCAGCTCGCCGCCGTCCAGGCTGAGCTTGCCGATGTGCAGCCCCTCGCCCGTGACGATCAGCACGCCCTCGCCGGTGTTCATCACGATCTCGTTTTCATCGAAGCGGTCCACATCCTCCACGCCCGTGACGCTCAGGTGCGAGCGGGCGGTCATTTCGATGCGCTGGGGAGAAGCGGGGGAAGAATCATACGTCATGGCAGAACCCATCCTTTCGCCTGCGGGCGCAAAAAAGCGCCCTCCATACCACAATGTATGAAGGGCGCGTCCGGATCAGAACTGCGCGATGCCTGAGATCATGCCTGCGGGGCGGAAACCTCCCGGTAGAGGAGGGACGCCTCGCTCTTGCCGGCGGTCTCGGATACGTCCAGCACTTCCACGGCGAGAGTGCGCTCGCCGAAGTGCAGCGCGATCACGTCGCCGACCTTCACGTCGTAGGACGCGCGGGCGACCTTGCCGTTGACCGTGACGCGGCCGCCGTCGCAGGCCTCGTTCGCCACGGTGCGGCGCTTGATGAGCCGCGAGACCTTGAGATACTTGTCCAGTCGCATGGATGCTCCGGAATTACTCCGCAACAGCGTCCTTGAACGCCTTGCCGGCCTTGAAGGTCGGGACCTTGGAAGCGGCGATGGTGATGCTCTCCTTGGTCTTGGGGTTGCGGCCGGTGCGCTCGGCGCGGTGCTTGGTCTCGAAAGAGCCGAAGCCGACGAGCTGGACCTTTTCGTCGTTCTTGAGAGAGTCGATAATGGTGTCGAGGGCGGCGTTGATCACAACCTCGGACTCCTTCTTGGAAATGCTCGCTTTTTCTGCAACGGCAGCAATGAGTTCAGTCTTGTTCATTGTGAGATCCTCCTGATTGTTATTGGTATCCGGAATAGAATATTCCGGGGATATATGACAAAAGGCGGATAACGCCCTTATCATTCGGGGTGTTTGGCGGCGTTCCACAGCGCCGTGAGCTCGTCGAGCGGCAGCGCGGACATCTCCTCGCCGCGCGCGGCGACAGTCTGCTCCACGGAGCGGAAGCGGGAGATGAATTTTTCGCAGGTCCTGGTAAGCGCCGCTTCGGGATCGACGCCGCAGAAGCGACCGACCTTCACGGCGGCGAAAAGCACGTCGCCCAGCTCTTCTTCAAAGTTTGTGCCGTTTTCCACGGCTTCGCGCAGCTCGCGCGTTTCCTCGTCGAGCTTGTCGAGCGCGCCGCTGACGCCGGCAAACTCGAAGCCCGCCTTCGCGGCCTTGCTCTGCAGCTTGTCCGCCCGCCAGAGCGCGGGGAGCGACCGGGCGACGGAATCCATCGCCTCGGCGGTGGTGCGCTGGCCCTTTTCCTGCCGCTTGAGCTTGTCCCAGTTGACGAGCACCTGCTCGGTCGTGTCCGCATTTGCAGAGGCGAACACGTGCGGGTGGCGGAAGATGAGCTTGCGCACGACATGGTCGGTCACATCGTCGGTCGTGAAGCGGCCCATATCCTCTTCCATGTGAATGTTGAAGAGGACCTGCATCAGCATATCGCCGAGCTCTTCCTTCATCAGCTCCGGGTCGTCGAGATCAAAGGCCTCGGCGGCCTCGTAGGCTTCCTCCAGGAAGTTGCGGCGGTTACTCAGATGCGTCTGTTCCCGGTCCCACGGGCAGCCGCCCGGCGCGCGCAGAATGCGCAGGATCTGAACAAGGTCCTCGTAGGTGTAGATTTCTTTCTCAGGATAATTTACCATAGATTGCCTCTCAATGCAAGGAATTTCTGCGATTTTCCCTGATTTTACAGGGGTTTTCAGCGCACATGAAGCACGCGTGCGAGCTTTTCTCCCTTGGGCAGCAGGGCGAGGTCGTCGCGCGTGACGATCCGCAGGGCGAGGACAAGCGCGACATACACGATGACCGCCAGAATGACCGCAAGGCCCACGTTCACGATCTGCGTCACGGTCGCGCCGCCGAGCGTGATGTGGGCGGCGAAGAAACGGTAGGAAAGGCGCGCGCACAGCGCCATCAGAAGGGACGCGATGAGGGGCTTTGCAAAGACCCTGAGATAGTGGGGCTTATCCTCCATCGTGCGGTAGACGAAATAGAGGTTCAGCACGGCCACGATCACAAAGCAGGTGAGCGTGCCGAAGGGGGCGGCGTGGATGTTGATGGACGGCACGGCGGTGAGATTGTAGTTGAGCACGATCTTCACGACGCCGCCGAGCAGCATCGTGAAAACGGGCACATGCACGCGGCCGTAGGACTGTAAGATGGAGTTCGAGATGAGCATCAGGCAGACGAAGATGCTCGCAATGCCGAGCACTGCGAGGAGCGAGCCGCCAAGCTCGCTGTCGTAGCGCGGGTAGCAGAGCTTCATGATCGGCTCGGCCAGCGCCCACAAGCCAAGGCCCATGGGAAAGGCCATCAGGCCCGTGACGCGAAGCGAGGAGTTGATGACGCGCGCGGTGTGCACGCGGTCATTCCGCGCAAGCGAGGCCGACACCGTCGGGATGACGGAGATCGTCAGCGCCGTCATCATCGACGACGGCAGGTTATAGAGGTTCATGCCCGAGGAATACGTGCCGTAGAGGTGGCGCGTTTCCTTGAGCGTGTAGCCCAGCGCGTTCTGCAGCTGGCCCTGCACGAGCGAGGTGTCGATGAGCGTGATGATCGATACCATCGAGGCCGACAGCGTGATGGGCACGGCGATGGCGAGCAGGCGCTTTAGGATCGCGCCCGAGGGATCGGGCACGTCCGTGCCCGCCTCGCGCGGGCGGTGGCGCAGGTAGTCGATGAGCATATAGACGAGCGCCAGCACGGAGCCGACCGTCACGCCCACGATCGCCGCGGCCGCGGCGATGTAGTCCTCATAGCCGATGCTCACGACGTACATCGAAAGCCCCAGACCGATGAAGAGCTTGCTCACCGCCTCAATGATCTGCGAAACGGCGGTGGGCGTCATGCGGAAGCTCCCCTGCGCAAAGCCGCGGAACGCGGCAAGGCAGCCCACGCACACGACGCCGGGAGCCAGCGCCTTGATGCCGTAGGCGGCGTTGGGGTTATTGAGAAGGTCCGCACACCAGTTGTTGCCGAACCACATGATGACGAACGAGACAAAACCGAGCGTCAGAAACGCGGCGAACGAGACCTTGAGCACGCGCCGGGCCTGCCGCTCGCGCCCGAGCGTCTTTGCCTCCGAGATCATCTTCGAGAGCGCCACGGGGAGCCCCGCGGTCGAGATGGTCAGAAGCACGGCATAGATGTTGTAGGCGTTGTTGAAGTCGGCGTTGCCCGTCTCGCCCAGAATGTTCGCAAGCGGGATCTTGAAGAGCGCGCCGATGATCTTTACGATGACGACGCCGGCGGCCAGTACCGCCGCGCCGCCGAAAAAGGACTGTTTCTTTTCCGTAGCCATGAATAACGACCTTTTCCTTTTTGCTGAAATAGACTTTGGTTTACAGCCGCTCGAGGCAGCCGAGGATGAGCGAGGAGAAGTGCGGGGCGGATTGCTCCGCCATCTCGTTGACCTCCGCGCCGGAGAGCGGCTGGGGCAGTACGCCCGCGGCCATGTTGGCGCAGAGCGTCACGCCGAGCACCTCGTATCCGCAGTGCACGGCGGCGATGGCCTCCGGCACAGTGGACATGCCGACCGCGTCCGCACCCAGCACGCGCGCGGCGCGCACCTCGGCGGGCGTTTCAAACTGCGGGCCGGGGAAGTACATGTAAACACCCTCGCGCAGAGAAAGGCCCTGCTCCGCCGCAACGCCCTTCGCCAGCGCGCGCAGGCGCGGGGAGTAGACATTGGACATATCGGGGAAGCGCGTGCCGAATTCCTCAATGTTCGGGCCCCAGAGGGGACCGAAGTCGAAGAACTTGATGTGGTCGGAGATGAGCATCAGATCGCCCGCCTGATAATCGGTGTTCACCGCGCCCGCGGCGTTCGTCACGATCATCGTCTTTGCGCCGAGGAGCCGGATGACGCGGCAGGCATAGGCGGCGTCCTCCATGGTGTAGCCCTCGTAGCAGTGCATGCGGCCCTGCATGACCGCGACGCGCTTGCCGCGAAGAAGGCCGAAGACAAAGCGGCCCTCGTGGCCCGGCGCGGTGGAAACGTGAAAATGCGGGATATCGGCATAGCTCACGCAGGTGCGGGCCTCGACCCGCTCGCCGAGAAAGCCCAGCCCGCTGCCGAGCACGAGCAGCACCTCGGGCTCGAAGCCCGCGAGCCTTTCTCGCAGATAGGCGGCGCTCTCCTGATAGTCGGCGTAGGTGAAGTGAGGCTGAACGGAGTCAGCGGAAGATTTCATATTCGTCATCGTTATTCTCCTTGTTCGGCGTAAAAGCGGGCGAACTCCATGAGGTTCGCGCGGCGCTTTTCAGGCCGGTCGATGTACTCGCGCGGATATTTTGCGTTGAACGCGCGGCGGATCTGGCCGCCGCCGACCATCTTGGTCGAGCCGCCCGCGCCGAGCGAGAGGATGGAGTGCAGCTCCTCCATGATGTAGATGTTGTAAAGGCCCGTGCCGCCGGGCTTGGTCCAGCCCACGTTTTCAAAGCTGCCGGACATGTATTTCTGCCGGTAGAGGTAATAGGGGGCAAAACCATGTTTACGCAGCGTGGGGTCGGCATAGTCCAGCATTTCGGCAACCTCCTCCGCGCCGGGGATGCGGCTGCCCTCAAGCATGATGCGGCTGCCCTTTTTGAGAGACAGCGTGTGCACCGTAACGTTGTCCGCGCCCATGGCGATGACCTCGTCAAGGCTGCGGGCGAAGCCCTCCGGCGTGTCCTCGGGCAGGCCCGCGATGAGGTCCATGTTCACGTGCGGGAAGTCCGCCTCGCGCACCTGTGCCATCGCGCGGCGGATGTCGTCCGCCGTGTGGCGGCGGCCGATGGCCGCAAGGACGCTGTCCTCCATCGTCTGCGGGTTGATGGAAACGCGCGTGGTGTTGTGCGCGCGCAGCACGCGCAGCTTTTCGGGGTCGATCGTGTCGGGACGGCCCGCCTCGATCGTGAGCTCGGCAAGGCCGGTGAAATCGAAGCTCTGCTCGAGCTTTGTGAGCAGCCGGTCCATCTGGCCGGCGGTCAGCGTGGTCGGCGTGCCGCCGCCCATGTAGAAGGACCTGACGTTCAGCCCCAGCTCGCGCACGAGCTGCCCCGCCGCGGCGATCTCGTCGAAGAGCGCTTCGAGGTACGGCTCGACGAGCGAGAAGGATTTTTCAACGCTCTGCGCGACGAAGCTGCAATAGGCGCAGCGCGTCGGGCAGAAGGGGATGCCGACGTAGAGCGAAATGTCGTTCGGCTCGAGCGCCGCCGCGGCGCGGATCCCGGCGTCCGCCGCCTCGATGGCAAGACGGGCGCGCGCTCTCTGCACGCAGTAAAGCTCCTGCAGTTCCTTTTCGGCCCTTGCCTTGCCGCCCTCGCGGATCAGAGAGAGCGCGACCTTCGCCGGGCGCACGCCCGTCAGGCTTCCCCACGCGGGGGAGATGCCCAGCAGGTCCTTTGCCGCGCCGAAAAAGCTGATGCCGACGGCGTGGCGGCGCTGGCCCTCCTTTTCATAGTCCGTGCCGGAGAGGGGGTAGCTGTAGCTGTGGGCGGCGGATTTTCCGTCAAGCCCCAGCTCGGTCGTCACCTGCACGGCGCTCTCATCCTCGGTGAGCGTCACGCGCGCCCAGTGCGGGTCGCTTTCCTCGTCCACCGTGCCGTAGACAGGCTTTTCACCGGGAAAGAGCGTGAGCAGGCTCTGCTCCAGCGCGTATTTTTCATCATGCCCAATGAGCTGTACTTTCATGTAAGGCCGTCCTTTTACCGCAGCGTCTGGCGGATGTAGGGGTTGTATTCCTGCTCGCGCGAGAGAATGGTGGAGCGCATGTGGCCGGGGTAAACGGTGTATTCGCCCTCGATCTGACCGAGGCGGCGCAGCGACTGGACCATCTGCTCGCCATTGCCGCCGGGAAGGTCCGTGCGGCCCATGGAGCCGGCGAAGAGCGTGTCGCCGGAAAACATCGCGTCGCCCACGAGCAGCGTCATGCCGCCGAGCGTGTGGCCGGGCGTGGCCATCACGCGGATGGTGAGCGAGCCGAGCGCGAGCGTGTCGCCCTCGCCGTAGAATTTAAGGTCGGGGATGAGGTCGGCGAGGGGATAGTGGTAAATGCCCGTGGAGTGCGCGTCGGCCTCGCCGATGTAGACCTCGGCCTCGGGAATGGCCTGCTTGACGGCGGGCACGGCGAGCGTATGGTCGCGGTGGCCGTGGGTGAGCAGGATGTACTTGAGCGTCACGCCCTCGCTCTTAATGAGAGCGAGAAGCTTTTCGGCGTTGTCGCCCGGATCGATGAGCGCGGCGAGCTTTGTTTCCTCGTCGATGAGCAGGTAGCAGTTCGTCTGCAGGGAGCCGACGACGGTGGTGATGATCTTCATGATGAAAATACCCCTTTCCTTATTGCTTTTTGGGCGCGTCCAGATCGGCGGAATCGACGATCAGCGTGAACGGCCCGTCGTTGAGGGACTCGACCTCCATGTGCGCGCCGAACTCGCCGGTCTCCACATGGTAGCCCTTTTCGCGGCAGATCTCCACGAATTTTTCATACATCGGAACGGCGGTCTCCGGACGCGCGGCGCTCAAAAACTCGGGCCGCCTGCCCTTGCGGCAGTTGCCGTAGAGCGTGAACTGCGAAACGACCAGAAGCTCCCCGCCCACATCGTCGAGCGAGAGGTTGATCTTGTCGTTCTCGTCGTCAAAAATGCGCAGCGAGCAGAGCTTGTCTGCCATTTTGCGGCATTTTTCCTCCGTATCGTCGGGCGCGACGCCCAGCAGGATCAGAAAGCCCCTGCCGATCTCGCCCTTGAGCGCCCCGTCGATGGTGACGGAGGCGTGCTTTACCTTTGTCAGTACTGCGCGCATGATAATATCCTTTCTGTGCCCTCGGAGAAGGCCGTATCGTCGTTAGCCTGCCGGGCGGTCCACCTTCATCACGCCGCTGATCTGGTGGAGCCGTCTCATGACGGCGGCGAGGTGGTTCGCATCGGAGGTGAAAATGCTCAGGTGGATGACGGCAAAGCCGTCGGCTGTGGTGGTGGCGTTGAGCGAGGCCACGCGCGTCTGCGTGCTCGAGAGCGCGGCGGACACGTCCAGCACAAGGTCGAGACGGTCCTTGGCGTAGATGTCGAGCGAGGTCTGGTAGGCTTCCTTTACGTCCGTGCCCCAGCTGACCTTGATCCAGCGGCCGCGCTCCTCGGGCTTTCTGCGCTCGGGCGCGGCGTTGGGGCAGTCGCTGCGGTGGACGGACACGCCGTAGCCGCGCGTGATAAAGCCGACGATATCGTCGCCGGGAACGGGCGTGCAGCACTTGGAGAATTTCACAAGGCAGTTCGACAGCCCCTCGACCACGATGCCCTGCTCGCTCTTCGTGCGCTTGGGGATGGCCGGGCGCGTCGCGCCGGTATTGTCCACCGGCACGGTGGCGGCGCGCTCCTCCTTGCGCTGCTTTTCGAGCTTGACGATCTCGTCATGGATGCGGTTGACGGCCTTCTGCGCCGAAAAGCCGCCGTAGCCGATGGCAGCGTACATCTCGTCCATCGAGCCGAACGAGGTCTTTTTGAGCAGCGCCGCTTCGAGGTCGGTGCCAAGCACGTCGCTCATCGGGATGCCGAGGTGCTTGAGCTCTGCTTCGAACGAGATGCGGCCGTTGATGATGTTTTCCTCGCGGCGCTCCTTTTTGAACCACTGGCGGATCTTGCTGCGCGCCTCGCTGGATTTTGCGATCTTGAGCCAGTCGCGGCTGGGGCCGTGCGCGCTCTTGGAGGTCAGGATCTCGACGATGTCGCCGTTTTTGAGCTGATAGTCCAGCGGGGCGATGCGCCCGTTGACCTTCGCGCCCGTCATGCGGTTGCCGATGGCGGAGTGGATGGAGTAGGCAAAGTCGATGGGCGTCGCGCCGGCGGGGAGGTTCGTCACGTCGCCGCGCGGGGAGAAAACAAAGACCTCGTCGGCGAACATATCGACCTTGAGCGTGTGGACGAATTCCTCGGCGTCGGTGTTTTCCTGGTTTTCGAGCAGGCGGCGCACCCATTCGTAGTTGTGCTCGTTGGCGCTGCCGGAGATGCCCTGCTTATACTTCCAGTGCGCGGCCACGCCGTATTCGGCGATCTCGTGCATCTCCTCGGTGCGGATCTGCACCTCGAAGGGGATGCCGTCCGCGCCGATGACGGTGGTGTGGAGCGACTGGTACATGTTCGGCTTGGGCGTGCCGATATAGTCCTTGAAGCGGCCGAGCACCGGGCGGTAGAGGTCGTGGATGATGCCGAGCACATTGTAGCAGTCGGCCACGGTATCGACGATGACGCGGAAGGCGAACAGGTCGAGCACCTCGTCCATCGTTTTATTCTGCGCGTACATCTTGCGGTAAATGCTGTAGGGGTGCTTCATGCGGCCGTAGACCTTCAGATACGGCACGTGCTGCTCGTTGAGGCGCGCTTCGATCTGCGCCTGCACGCGGTCCATGAAGGCCTCGTGCTCGCGCTGCTTTGCCTCGAGCGACTTTGTGATCTCCTCGTAGCCCACGGGGTCGAGGTATTTGAGCGACAGGTCCTCAAGCTCCCACTTGATGCGCTGCATACCGAGACGGTGGGCGATGGGGGCGTAGATCTCCATCGTTTCAAGCGACTTCTGGCGCTGCTTTTCCGCCGTCTGATACTCCATGGTGCGCATGTTGTGCGTGCGGTCGGCAAGCTTGATGAGGATGACGCGGATGTCCTTGGCCATGGCCATGAGCATCTTGCGCAGGTTTTCCATCTGCTCCTCTTCCTTGCTGGCGTACTGCACGCGCGTCAGCTTGGAGACACCCTCGACAAGGTCGGCGACGGCGGGGGTGAACTCCTTGGCGATCTCGGCATAGGTCGCGTCGGTGTCCTCGATGCAGTCGTGCATGAGGGCGGCCTCGATGGACTCTGAGTCGAGCTTCAGCTCCTCGGCGATGATCTGCGCCACGGCGAGCGGGTGGGTGATAAAGGGCGTGCCGTCCTTTCGGAGCTGCCCGCAGTGGTGGTCCTTGGCGTAGTGATAGGCCTTGTCGATCTGGGCAAAGTCCGCGCCGGGGTTGTAGGCCTTGATGGTCTCGACAAGGTGGTCGTACATCCCGCCCACGAGCGCTTCGTGCTCGGGCGAGAGGGGAGGACGCTCTTTGACCGCGGGGACGTTCGGCTGGGCCGGTCCGGTATTCTCTTTTTTTGTGGGGGTCACATGATCCTGTGTCATATCGCGTCGTCTCCTTTACGAAAGAAAGCCGTGCAGGGCGGAAAGATAGGGACTTTTGTCAAGCTCCACCTTCTTGCCCTCCGCCGTCAGGCGGAGCGTGAGCGCGCCGTCGCCGCCGCGCTCGATGGTGAGAAGTCCCCGCTCGGAAAAGACCTGTAAGCACATCGCCGTGCGTAAAAAGGTCTCCGCGCCGACCATTTCGGCGCTCAGCCGCCGCAGCAGCGGCAGCATCGGCTCGCTCACGCCCTGCGAGCCGACCTCGCGCTCGAGCACGCGCCAGGCGCGCACGAACTGATCGCGCGAGGGCAGCGCCCGCGCCGCGTCGCGCGGGGAGAGCACGCCGCCGCCGGTGAGCGCGCGGCAGAGCGAGAGCGCCTCGCTCTCGCGCCCGCTGGGGTCGAGCGAGGGGCGCAGGTCGATGAGCTGGAGCTGGATGGAGCGCTGGGAGCGGAATTCGTTCACCTGTAAATAGAACGCCGCGTCCACGCGCATCCCCGCGCACACGCCGCACTCCTGAGCGGTGACGGAGAAGAAAATGCCGTCGAAATTCACGCGGCTTTTTTGAAGCTTTAATTTTAAGTGCCGGTTCTGGCCCACGCCCTGCACGCTCTCGAGCGTTGCGCCGCGCAGGCAGAACACGGGGCGGTTGTTGCCCGCGCCATAGGGCTCGAGCATCGCGAGCGCCTCGACCTCCTCAAGCGAGACGAGCGAGGGGTGCTGCAAATCCACATCGACCTCGAGCGAGGAGACATGCTCCTGCCCGCGCGTGTGGGCGCGCACGTACTGGTTCATGCGCGTGCGGAAGGCGGGAATATTTTTCTCCTCGATCGTGAAGCCCGCGGCCAGCTCGTGCCCGCCGAAGCTCACCAGAAGGTCCGAGCACGCCTCGAGCGCGCTAAAGAGGTTGAAGCCGCCGTAGCTGCGGCACGAGCCCTTGCCGGACCCGCCGGAGAGGTGGATCATAAAGCTCGGGCAGGAAAATTTTTCGGAAAGCCGGGATGCGACGATGCCCACAACGCCCTGGTGCCAGTCCTCGCTCGAGAGTACGAGCGCGCTGCGCTCGTCGTCCGGCAGGTCCTCCATCTGCTCGATGGCGCGGCGGAAGATGTCCTGCTCCACGCTCTGCCGCTCGCGGTTGAGCTCGCACAGCTCGCGCGCGAGCTTTTCCGCGCGCGCGGGATCGCCGGTGAGCAGCAGCTCCGCGGCAAGCTCGGCCCGGCCCATGCGGCCCGCGGCATTGATGCGCGGGGCGAGCACAAAGCCGATCTGGATCGACGAGATCGGGCGCGACGTGAGCCCCGCCTCGCGCAGCAGAGCGTGCAGGCCCGTAAAGTCGCTGCGGTCGATGGCGTCAAGGCCGCACTGCACGATGGTGCGGTTCTCGCCCTCCATGCGCATCACGTCGGCGATGGTGCCGATGGCGGCAAGGGTGCAGTAGCGCGCGAAGAGCGCATCCTCGCGCCCCTCGCCGAGGGCGAGGACCAGCTTGAGCGCAACGCCCACGCCTGCCAGGTGCTTAAAGGGATACGGACAGTCCGGCCGGTGGGGGTCCACCACGGCGCGGGCGGCGGGGAGCTGCTCCTTGCACTCGTGGTGGTCGGTGATGACAAGGTCCACGCCGAGCGTCGCGGCGTAGGCCGTTTCCTCCACGCCCGTGATGCCGCAGTCCACCGTGATGATGAGCGTCACGCCGGACTCGCTCAGCGCGCGGATGGCGTCGCAGCCCAGGCCGTAGCCCTCCTCGATGCGGCGGGGGATGTGCATCGTCACGTCCGCCCCGCGCGAGCGAAGATAATCGGTCAGAAGGCAGGTGGAGGTGATGCCGTCCACGTCGTAGTCGCCGAAGACCGCAAGCTTTTCGCCGCGGGCAAGGGCCTCGCTGATGCGCGATACGGCCTTGTCCATGTCCTTCATCAGGAAGGGAGACCAGGGGAGCGAGGTCTCGCGCTCCAGCGCCTCGGCGGCCTGCCCGCCCGTGCGGATGCCGCGCGCGGCCAGCACCGACGAGACAAGATACGGGTATCCCGCGTCCATCAGGGCGCGGACCGCGTCCTCCGGCACGGGCGGGATCTGCCAGCGCTCATACTTCAAATCGGCTCACCTTCCTTTCCTGCGGGTAATGCCGCCTGATTGGGAAACACTACCTCATCATACTAATACAATCTATTATTTTAACAAAGAGAGGAGAAAAGGTAAAGAGGAAATTTGACTACCGGTGCGACTTTGTGCTACAATACAGCAGAAACATGACCCAAAAAGGGAGAAACGAATATGAAACAGTTTGTAAAACGCGGCGTTTCGCTGCTGCTGGCCCTCGTGATGACGGCCACGATGGCCGCGGCGGCCAATAAAACCGGCTATTCCGACGTGAAGGATACGCACTGGGCGGCGCAGAGCATCGCGCAGTGCAAAGACCTGGGGCTGATGTGCGGCGTCGGCGGCGGAAAATTCGGCCTGGGGCAGAAGATGACGCGCGCGGCCTATGCCGCGGCGCTCTGCCGCCTGATGGGCTGGAAGAGCGTCACGCCCGAAAAGGGCAGCTTCACCGACAATCAGGATACGAAAAAGTGGTACTACAGCGCCATTGAGACTGCGAGCGAGCACGAGGTCTTTTCCGGCCACAGCACGGAGTGCCGACCGAACGATCCGATCACGCGCGAGGAGATGGCCGCGATGACCATCCGCGCGCTGGGCTACAGCACGCTCTCCGGCGTGGTGCAGGACGAGTGCCCGTTCACCGACACGAAGACCAACCGCGGCTATATCACGCTTGCCTGGCGCATGGGGCTTGTGGAGGGCATGACGGCCGCGTCCTTTGACCCCAAGAGCGACGCCACGCGCGAGCAGGCCGCGGCGGTGCTGCTGCGCGCCCATAACGCGAAGATCGCCAAGGTGACGGTCTCGACCGTGACGACGCTGCCGGACGGCGCGGTGCTTGCCGAGAGCCTGACGGGCGAGAGCGGCAGCGTGCCGCTGTCGCCGCGCGCGCCGATGGAGCAGGTCTACGACGCGGCGGTCAAGGCCGGGAAGGGCGGCAGCGTGGCGCTCAGCGCCGTGCCCATCGCGCAGAATGTGAAGGGCGGCAGAGTAAGCGCGCCGCGCACGATCACGCAGGAGGAGCTTTCGATCTATCTTGCTGACGAGTCGGCGCAGAAGTCGCGCTCGGGCCGCTATGACAGCTCGTACCTTCTCATCAGGGAGAAGGACGGCTCGGTGACGGCCGTGTGGTATGAGAGCGAGACGGACATCGCGGAAAAGACGGAGCTGTGCCGCCTGCTCGGCGTCAGGACCGTCTATGTGCTGAAGTAAGAAGAATATAAGGAAAGGCCGGCGGAGCACTCCGCCGGCCTTTTGCGTCTGGCCGTTAGAAACTGCCGTTCCAGCCGTCCTGCGGCAGCTGCGGCTGCGGCGGCTCGGCCGGGGAAGTGACGGCGCGGTAAAAGCCGCAGAAGGAGAGGTGCATATAGGGCGTGAGGTAAAGGGCCGCAAGGCTCGCAAGCCCCTGCTCGACAAAGGTGAGAGACAGCACCTGCATGAGCGTTGCGGCGGGATCGGGCATAACGGCCGGGCTGCCGTAGATGAGGTATTCGACGAGCATGACGACTGCGCCCGCGAGCAGCATCCAGCCGAAAAAGCTCAGCGAGAGCAGAAAGAGCTGGCCCTTATAGCCGTTGGTCTGCCGCTTGCTGAGATCAAGCGCCTCCATCACGCCAAGGCTGGGGTTATCGCAGAGGTTCATGATGGCGAAGGAATAGCGGTAGGCCGCGATGATGCCGGGGATGAAGAAGAGCAGGGACCAGAGGAAGATGAAAAGCCCCTGCACGAGCGAGAGCAGGATCACCTTGCCCGCAAAGGAGAACGCGTCGAAAAGGCTCTCATACGGCATGCGCTCGCCGCGCAGGATGCCGAGGCTGTAGCAGGTGTAGCCCGCGTTGAGCACGAGGGTCACAAGCTCGATGAGGATGCTGATGAAGCTGAACGAGAGCACGGTGAACCCGCCGGACGAGCCGATCATATAGCTGACGGAGGAATCGAGCAGCTCGAACGCGAAGGAGATGACGAGCAGCAGCGCCGTCATCCGGATGGGGGAGACCGAGCCGGTGCGGATCAATGCACGGGCGTCAGACTTAAGCGCGCGGATATCGGGAATGGGCATGGAAAGCTCCTTTCTGTTTCTGCGGGAGAAAATGGATAAAGAATGTGCAAAAAATTGCCAAATGACAATATTTTATTATACCATTCTGGCACAAAAGCGTCAAGCTGATGGAAAAATGGGAAGAAGCATGCGCGGGGACGAAAAAGGCAAAGTGTAGTACAAAGTGACGATTCTGCGCAAAAATGGCGCCGAAATCTGATAAATTATGAAGGAAAATGATGGTCATGCAGAATATTGACTGGACAACAGGACGGAATGGTTGTATAATCAATCCGATTATGGAGCAGTGTTTTTCTGCTCTGGCAGTATAAAGATGAGGTGAAGACTATGGCACAAGCTTTCTTTGGCGGCGTTCATCCAAATGACATGAAGGCTGCCACCAATGAAAAGGCCATCGAACAGCTGGCACCCCCCGCTCAGGTGGTCATCCCCATGTCGATGCACTTCGGCGCACCCTGCACTCCCACGGTCTCCAAGGGCGACTATGTCAAGCTTGGACAGAAGATCGGCGAATTCAAGGGTCTCGGCGCTCCCATTCACGCAAGCGTTTCCGGTACGGTCGCTGCGGTGGAGCCCCGTCCCTACTCCATGGGCGGTAAGGTCATGTCCGTCGTGATCGACAACGACTTCAAGGACGAACTGAGCGAAGAAGTGAAAGCCCCCGCCGACCCCGGCACGCTGAGCGTGGAGGAAATGGTCGAAATGGTCAAGCAGGCCGGTATCGTCGGTATGGGCGGCGCTACGTTCCCGACCCACACGAAGATCTCCAGCGGCATCGGCAAGGTCGATACGGTGATCATCAACGGCGCGGAATGCGAGCCCTACATCACCGGAGACCACCGCGCGATGCTCGAGCGCCCCGCTGAGATCATCGGCGGCTGCTGCTACCTCGCCAAGATGTTCGGCGTGAACAAGGTCGTCATCGGCGTGGAGGACAACAAGAAAAACGGCATTGATATGCTGAACAAGGTCATCGCCGAGCAGAAGGCCCCGGTCGTTGTGGAAGCGCTGCGCTGCCGCTACCCCCAGGGCGGCGAAAAGCAGCTCTGCCAGGCCATCACCGGCAAGCAGGTGCCCCCCGGCGGCCTGCCGGCGAACATCGGCTGCGCCGTGTTCAACATCAATACGACCATTGCTATCTACCATGCCATCAAGGAGGGCATGCCCGTGGTGCGCAAGGTCGTCACGGTGTCCGGCAGCGGCGTTGTGGAGCCGAAAAACCTCGAGTGCCCGATCGGCACGCCGGTCTCGCTCCTGTTCGATGCCTGCGGCGGACTGAAGGACGAGACGTTCAAGCTCATCGCCGGCGGCCCGATGATGGGTATGGCCCAGGCCTCCGCCGACTTCCCCGTGGCCAAGGGCACGGGCGCGGTGCTGGCGTTTGCCGCCAATGAAAACAAGGTCTCCGAGGATCCGACCTGCATCCGCTGCGGCCGCTGCGTCGAGGCCTGCCCGATGCACCTCGAGCCCCTTTACCTTTATCTCTATGTGCAGAAGAACCGCATCGAGGATCTCGAGGCGGCGCACGTCATGGACTGCATCGAGTGCGGCGCGTGCTCCTACATCTGCCCGGGCCGCCTGCACCTGACGCATTCGTTCAAGGTCGGCAAGCAGAAGGTCAAGGAAGCCGCCGCCAAGGCCAAGGCCGCGGCAGAGGCTGCCAAGGCTGCCGAAGAAGCAAAGAAGGAGGCATAAGGGATGCTGAATGATTATAAGGGTCTGAAGCTCATCGCTTCCTCCAACCCCCATATCCGTACCAACGAGGATACGCGCTCGATCATGCTCGACGTGATCATCGCGCTGTGCCCCGCGCTTTTGATGAGCGTGCTGCGCTTCGGCTTCCGCGCGCTGATCGCCGTGGCCGTCTCCATGGCGTCCGCGATGTTCTTTGAGTGGCTGTACCGCAAGCTTATGCACAAGACGCAGACGATCGGCGATCTGTCCGCTGCTGTCACCGGCATGCTGCTCACGTTCGTCTGCCCTGTGACGCTCCCTTACTGGATGCTTATCGTCGGCAACTTCTTCGCGATCTTTGTCGTCAAGCAGCTTTACGGCGGCCTCGGTAAGAACTTTTTGAACCCCGCGCTTGCCGGCCGCGCCGCGCTCGTGGCGTGCTACACCGGCCAGATGACGAGCTGGATCGCCCCCGGCGAGAAGGCGCCGCTGTTCGGCGGCCTTGCCGATGTGGTGACCTCTGCCACCCCGCTTGCAATGATGAAGGGCGGCGAGTTTGACGCGCTGACCGCGCAGTACAGCCTTTCCGATATGTTCATCGGCAAGATCGGCGGCTCCGCGGGCGAGATCTCCGCGATGATGCTGCTCATCGGCGGTCTGTACTTAATTTTCCGCAAGGTCATCTCCTGGCAGATCCCCGTGGCCTACATCGGCACGGTGGCCGTGCTGACCTTCCTCTTCCCCCAGGGCAACGACGCTGTGTCGTGGATGCTCTACAACGTCCTCGGCGGCGGTCTGTTCCTCGGCGCGTTCTTCATGGCGACCGACTATGTCACCTCCCCCGTCACGAAGAAGGGCCAGCTGATCTTCGGCCTCGGCTGCGGTCTCATCACCGTGTTCATCCGCTATTTCGGCTCCTATCCCGAGGGCGTGTGCTACTCCATCCTCGTGATGAACTGCTGCACCTGGATCATTGACAAGTACACCAAGCCCACCCGCTTCGGCGTGGACAAGAAAGCAGCGAAGGAGGCGGCAAAGAAATGAAGATCGAAGGTAAATTCATTTTCAAGGTAGCCGGTACGCTGACGGCGATCTCGCTGGTCGTCGCGCTGCTGCTGGGCCTCACCAATATGCTCACGGCCGACAAGATCGCGGCCATCAACAAGCAGAAAACGGAAGAGGCGCTTGCAAAGGTCGTCTCCTCCGCTGACTGCGAATTCCCCGAGGTCACTGACGTCCCGCAGGAGGTCATCGACGCGGCGAACGAGCAGGGCGGCAAGCTGACCAACGTCTACGAGATCCTCGTCGGCGGCGAGAATGCGGGCTATGCCTTCCAGGTCACCGCGAGCGGCTCTCAGGGCAACATCGTGATGATCGTCGGCGTGGACGCCGACCTCACGGTCACGGGCGTTTCCATCGTCAGCAACTCCGAGACTGCGGGCATCGGCTCCAAGGTCATGGACAATGAAGCGACCTCCGCCGGCACCGGCGCGCTCGATCAGTTCGTCGGTAAGTCCGGCGCGGGCACGCTCGTCGTCAAGCAGAACATCGACGCCGTCACCGGCGCGACGGTCTCCACCAAGGGCGTGACCAAGGGCGTCAACGCCGCTCTGGCCGCCGCCGAGGCCATGAACTGAGAAAGGGGGAACGATCTATGAATTTCAACAAACAGCTCAAAGACGGTCTGATCTACCAAAACCCCGTTCTGGTGCAGGTGCTCGGCATGTGCTCCACGATGGCCATCACCACGAGTGTGTCGAACGGCCTTGGTATGGGCCTCTCCGTTCTCGTTATCCTGACGCTTTCCAACATCTTTATTTCCCTTCTGCGCAAGATCATCCCCAACGAGGTACGTATCGCGTGCTACATCGTCGTGATCGCGGGCTTCGTGACGATCGTTGACCTGTGCTTACAGGCCTTTGTTCCCGCCATCGCCGAGAGCCTTGGCGTGTTCATCCCGCTGATCGTCGTCAACTGCATCATCCTCGGCCGCGCCGAGGCCTTTGCCAGCAAGAACTCCGTCGCCGCCTCCGCGGTGGACGGCATCTGCCAGGGCATCGGCTACACGGCGGTGCTGCTGATCCTGAGCGCGTTCCGCGAGCTGCTCGGAGCGGGCACGCTGCTCGGCATCCAGATCATGCCTTCTTCCTACGTTCCGGCCAACATGCTCACCCTGCCCGTCGGCGGCTTCCTGTGCCTCGGCACGCTGATCGCCATCATGCAGTGGGCGCTTGCAAAGAGCGAAAAGAAGAATGCGGCCAAGAAAGAAACGGAGGGTAAATAAAAATGAGTGTCACGAAGCTTCTTGCTATTTCCCTCGGCGCGATCCTGACGAATAACTTCATCTTCTCGCAGTTCCTGGGAATCTGTCCGTTCCTCGGCGTTTCGAAGAAGAGCGACACCGCCATCGGCATGGGCCTCGCGGTCACGTTCGTCATGGGCCTTGCTTCCGCGTTCTGCTTCGGCGTGAACAAGATCCTTGTTGCGCTGGGCCTTGACTACATGCAGACCGTCGCCTTCATTCTCGTGGTGGCGAGCCTCGTGCAGTTCATCGAAATGTTCCTCAAAAAGTCCATGCCGACGCTCTACACGGCCCTCGGCGTGTACCTGCCGCTGATCACTACCAACTGCGCCGTGCTCGGCGTGGTGCTGCTCAACGTGCAGAACGACTACAACTTCATCGAATCCGTGGTGTACGGCATCACCGGCGGCCTTGGCTTCCTGCTGGCGATCTACCTCTTCTCCACGGTGCGCGAGCGCCTGGAGTTTGCCGACTATCCCAAGGCATTCGAAGGCTTCCCCATCGCGCTGATCACCGCAGGCCTCATCGCCCTTGCTTTCATGGGCTTCTCGGGTCTGCAGGTGTGGCCCATGTAAGGAGGGAATGGAAGTATGATGAACGTAATTTATGCCGTCCTCGTGCTGGGCGTGATCGCCGTTGTGTTCGGTCTGATCCTGTCCGTTGCGGCCAAGGCCTTTGAGGTCGAGGTCGATGAGCGTCTGCCCAAGATCCAGGCCTGCCTTGCCGGCGCGAACTGCGGCGGCTGCGGCTATCCCGGCTGCGCGGGCTGCGCCGAGGCAATTCTTGCCGGTAAGGCTCCCGTCACTGCCTGCGCGCCCGCGGGCGCGGAGGGCGCCGCGAAGATCGCCGAGATCATGGGGCTGGAAGCCCCCAGCGGCGAAAAGAAGGTCGCACACGTGCTGTGCAACGGCGGCGAGGCCTCTGTGAAGAACTTTGAGTATGTCGGCCTGCACGACTGCGTCGCCGCGACGAAGGTCGCCGGCGGCCCGACCGCGTGCTCGTTCGGCTGCATGGGCTTCGGCACCTGCGTTGCCGCCTGCCAGTTCGACGCCATCCACATCAACGAACAGGGCGTGGCTGAGGTCGATAAGGAAAAGTGCACCGACTGCGGCGCCTGCCGCGAGGTCTGCCCGCGCAAGCTGATCGTCGAGGTGCCTTACAAGCAGAAGGTGTTCGTCAACTGCTCGAACAAGGAAAGAGGCCCGGCCGTCACGAAGGTCTGCGCCAACTCCTGTATCGCCTGCGGTATGTGCGAGCGCACCTGTAAGTTCGACGCGATCCACGTCGTCAACAACGTGGCCGTCATCGACTACACCAAGTGCAAAAACTGCACCATGTGCGCCAAGGCCTGCCCGCGCAACGCCATCGAGCCCATCCCGACCCCCGAGGAGAAGGAAAAGTTCAAGGCCGCGCAGAAGGCTGCCGCCGAGCGCAAGGCCGCTGCCGCCAAGGCAGCCGCCGAAGCCAAGGCCGCGGAAGCGCCCAAGGCTGAGTAAAGCTCCTGAAAAAGAGGAACGCGAAAGCGTTCCTCTTTTTTTATATCGAAAAAGCGGCCGCGGCCTGACTTTTGTGACGTTCACAAACTGTTTACACGGGGGCCTATTGACAATGGGAAAACACAGTGGTACACTGCGTTTAGCACTCAAGGGAAAGGAGTGCTAAAGTAAGAAAGGAGTGCGGCGCATGGACTTGACGGAGCGCAAAAAGCAGATACTCAAGCGCGTGGTCGAGGATTACATCGCCGCGGCAGAGCCGGTCGGCTCCAAGGCGCTGGCCGAGGAGATGGGCGGCTCGGTGAGCTCCGCGACCATCCGCAACGAGCTTGCGGATCTGGTTGAAATGGGCTACCTTGAGCAGCCGCACACGTCCGCCGGACGTGTCCCGTCCCCGAAGGGCTACCGGCTGTACGTCAACGAGCTGATGGAGAAGCGCGAGGTCTCCGAAACGGAAGCGGAGGAGATCAACGAGCAGCTCAAAAGCAAGCTCGGCGGCACGGACAGCGTGATCGCCAAGGCAGGACAGATGGTGTCGAGCATCGTCAATTACCCCGTCTACAGCGTGACGGGCGGACGGCGCGAGGCAAGCGTCAAGCGCTTCGAGCTCATCGCGGTCGATGAAATGAGCTTCATCGTCGTGGTGATGGGCGAGGACAACCGCGTGAAAAGCCAGCTGCAGCGCTCGGACCTCCCGTTCGACGGTCAGCGGCTCGCAGACGTCAAGGAGCTTTTGAACACGCACTTCACCGGCCGCGGCGCCGATGAGATGAGCGCAAGGCTGATGAGCCTTTCCGAGCAGCTTTCACCGGAGCTGTTTTTAGTGGTGTCCAAGGCGGTCGAGTATGCGGTCGGCGTGCTCGAGCAGAGCGCGCAGCGCAGCGTGGAGACCGCGGGCGCGAGCCAGATCCTCAAAATGCCCGAGTACCGCGATGTGGACAAGGCGCACGATCTTGTGACGTTCCTTGTGGATAACAAGGAGGAGCTTCCCGTGCCGGACGACGGCGCGCCGCTCAAGATCCTGATCGGCCCGGAAAATGTGAACGAGGCGCTCAAGGAGACGAGCGTGGTCGTCGCCAGCTATGATATCGGCGACGGGATGCGCGGCCTTGTCGGCGTGGTAGGTCCCACGAGAATGGATTATGCCACGGTGACAGCGCGCCTGAGTTATTTTGCAGACAGCCTGACGCGGATGTTCGGCAAGAACGAGCTTCCGCCCAAGGATACAGATAAGGAGTAAGAAATGGGTAAGAAAGACAAGCAGAACGCGGCGGAGAGCACGCCGGAAAAGGAAACGGCGCAGGCGGCGGAAACGCCCAAGGCCGAGGAACCGGCCAAGGCGGAGGAGACCGAAAAGCAGAGCGCAGAGCCGGAGACCTTCACCGTCACGCGCGAGCAGATGGAGAAGATGGAGGGCCTTGCCAAGGCGCTCGCCGCCGAGCAGGACAAATACCTGCGGCTTGCCGCCGAATACGACAACTACCGCAAGCGCACCGCGAAGGAAAAGGAGAGCCTTTACGCCGACGCGAAGATCGACACGATCAAGGCGCTGCTGGGCGTTTATGATAACTTAGAGCGCGGCATCGCGCAGTACGGCGACGAGGAATCGACCCACCGCAAGGGCCTTGAAATGGTGTTCAACCAGTTCAAGGAGAGCCTCAAAAAGCTCGGTGTCGAGACTATGGACGCCGTGGGTCAGCCCTTTGACCCCGAAAAGCACAACGCCGTGATGCACATCGAGGATGAGAACTACGGCGAAAACACCGTGGCCGAGGTCCTGCAGCAGGGCTTCACGCTGGGCGACAAGGTGCTACGCTTCGCCATTGTAAAAGTGGCCAATTAAAGTGCAAATTCCGCGCGGAAGCGCGAAATGATAAATTTATTTCGTTAACAAAAAATTAAGATAGATCTTAGGAGGACAGCATTATGTCTAAAGTTATCGGTATTGACCTTGGTACTACCAATTCCTGTGTGGCTGTGATGGAGGGCGGCGAAGCCGTCGTCATCCCCAACGCCGAAGGCAACCGCACCACCCCGTCCGTCGTCGCGTTCAGCAAGACCGGCGAGCGTATGGTCGGTCAGGTCGCAAAGCGTCAGGCCATCACCAACCCCGACCGCACGATCTCCTCGATCAAGCGCGAGATGGGCTCCGATTATAAAGTTGAGATCGACGGCAAGAAGTACACCCCGCAGGAGATCAGCGCGATGATCCTGCAGAAGCTCAAGAGCGACGCGGAGGCCTACCTCGGCGGCCCCGTGAGCGAAGCCGTTATCACCGTTCCCGCTTACTTCACCGACGCGCAGCGTCAGGCGACCAAGGACGCCGGTAAGATCGCCGGCCTTGAGGTCAAGCGTATCATCAACGAGCCGACGGCCGCGGCCCTCGCCTATGGCGTGGACAAGGAGCAGAGCCAGAAGGTCATGGTCTACGACCTCGGCGGCGGCACGTTCGATGTCTCCATTCTGGATATCGACGACGGCGTCATCGAGGTCCTGGCCACCGCGGGCAACAACCGTCTCGGCGGCGACGACTTCGACGAGTGCATCATGAAGTGGATGGTCAGCGAGTTCAAGCGCAGCGACAACGTGGATCTCTCCACCGATAAGGTCGCCATGCAGCGCCTGAAGGAAGCTGCCGAGAAGGCCAAGATCGAGCTCTCGGGCGTGACCTCCACCAACATCAACCTCCCGTATATCACCGCCGACGCCACCGGTCCGAAGCACCTCGACCTGACGCTCACGCGCGCCAAGTTCAACGAGCTGACCGCGCATCTGGTCGAAGCCACTGCCGGTCCTGTCCGTCAGGCGCTGAGCGACGCGGGCCTTTCCGGCAATGACATCCACAAGGTCCTGATGGTCGGCGGCTCCAGCCGTATCCCCGCCGTGCAGGAAATGGTCAAGAAGCTCACCGGCAAGGAAGGCTTCAAGGGCATCAACCCCGATGAGTGCGTCGCCATGGGCGCAGCGCTCCAGGCGGGCGTTCTGACCGGCGACGTCAAGGGCCTGCTGCTGCTCGACGTTACCCCGCTGTCCCTCGGCATTGAGACCATGGGCGGCGTGTGCACCAAGCTCATCGACCGCAACACCACCATCCCCGTGAAGAAGAGCCAGATCTTCTCCACCGCCGCCGATAACCAGACGAGCGTTGAGGTCAACGTCCTGCAGGGCGAGCGTGAGATGGCCGCCGCGAACAAGAGCCTCGGCCGCTTCCACCTCGACGGCATCGCCCCGGCCCGCCGCGGCGTGCCCCAGATCGAAGTCACCTTCGATATCGACGCCAACGGCATCGTGAACGTCAGTGCGAAGGACCTCGGCACCGGCACCGAGCAGCACATCACCATCACCTCCTCCTCCAACATGAGCAAGGAGGACATCGAGAAGGCCGTCAAGGACGCCGAGCAGTACGCTGCCGAGGACGCCAAGATGAAGGAAAAGGTCGAGGTCCGCAACCAGGCCGACCAGATGGTCTACCAGAGCGAAAAGACCCTCGGCGAGGTGGGCGACAAGATCCCCGCGGATGAGAAGGCCAAGGTCCAGAGCGGCATCGACAAGCTCAAGGAAGTGCTCAAGGGCGACGATACCGACGCCATCAAGAGCGCGACCGAGGAGCTGACGCAGCTGTTCTATCAGATGAGCGAGAAGCTTTATCAGCAGTCCAACCCGCAGGGCGGCGCGCAGGCCGGTCCCGACATGGGCGGCCAGAACGGCGGCGCACAGCAGGGCCCGAACGGTCAGCAGTACTATGACGCCGACTACAAGGTCGTTGACGACGACGATAACAGCAAGAAGTAATTTGCATCATTCGGCCACAGCGGGGACAGTTTTTCAACTGCCCCCGATCGTGGCGTTTCAAGGGAGTTTTGTCTATGGCGGATAAACGCGATTATTACGAGGTGCTCGGCGTTTCGAAGGGCGCTTCGGAGGAAGAGATTAAAAAAGCATACAAAAAGCTTGCGCGCAAATATCACCCCGACATGAATCCCGGCGATAAGGAAGCGGAAGAGAAATTCAAGGAGATCAACGAAGCGAACGAAGTGCTCAGCGACCCGGAGAAGAAGGCGCGCTACGACCAGTTCGGCTTTGCCGGCGTGGACCCGAACTACGGTGCGGGTGCGGGCGGCGGCGCATATGGCGCGGGCGGCTTCGACTTCGGCGACCTCGGCGATATCTTCGGCAGCTTTTTCGGCGGGGGCTTCGGCGGCACGCGCGCCAACCCCAACGCGCCCACGCGCGGCGAGAGCCTGCGCACGAGCGTGAACATCAGCTTTGAGGAAGCAGCCTTCGGCTGCGATAAGGAGGTCAGCATCGACCGCGTGGAGCAGTGCCCCGACTGCCACGGCTCGGGCTGCGCCAAGGGCACGACCGCCGAGGTCTGCCCCGACTGCCGCGGCAGCGGCGTGATCCAGCAGCGCCGCCAGACGCCGCTGGGCTACATGTCCACCTCCAGCCCCTGCCCGCGCTGCGGCGGCAAGGGCAGGATCATCCACCAGCCTTGTCCCACCTGCGGCGGCAAGAGCATGATCCGCCGCCGCAAGACCATTCAGGTCCACATCCCCGCGGGCATCGACAACGGGCAGACCATTTCCCTGCGCGGGCAGGGCAACTCCGGCAAAAACGGCGGCCCGGCGGGCGATCTTCTGATCGTCGTTTCCGTGCGGCCGCATGAGATCTTCCGCCGCGAGGGGACGAGCGTCCTCTGCGAAGCGCCCATCACCTTCACGCAGGCGGTGCTCGGCGCGGAGCTCGAGATCCCCACGATCGACGGCAAGGTGAAGTACACCATTCCCGAGGGCACGCAGAGCGGCACGACCTTCCGCCTGAAGGGGAAGGGCATCCCCGGCCTCAACGGCCGCGGCCGCGGCGACCAGTACGTCACCGTGAACATCGAAACGCCGCGCAACCTCAACCGCGAGCAGAAGGAAGCGCTCAGGAAGTTCAGCGAGTCGCTCGGCGAGAAAAACTATGAGGAGCACAAGAGCTTCTTCGGCAAATTCAAGCTGTAAAAGAGAAACGATATGTATTTATCCGATTACCACACCCATTGCTCGCTTTCGTTCGACTCGAAAACGCCGGTGGAGGACATGGTGCGCGCGGGCATCGCGCAGGGTTTGCAGGAAATGTGCCTGACGGACCATGTGGACCTCTTCCGTCCGCGCGAAACGGCGCACTGGGAGCACGATTTTTCCGATCGCGCGGAGATCTTCGCGCGTGCAGACAAGGCAGCGGACGGGAAGATCAGCGTCCGCCGCGGCATCGAGCTGGGCGAGGCGATGCGCGACTTTGCCTACGCCGGCGAGCTGCTCGAGCGCCTGCCGGAGCTGGACTTTGTCATCGGCTCGCAGCACCAGCTCTCGGAAAAGTACGGCTGGGACGATCTTTACTTCATGCCCGGCTGCTCGGAGAGGGAGGCGCGCGAGCAGATCGCGGACTATCTCTCGCTCGTGCTGGAAACGGCAAAGTGGGGAAAGTTCTCCGTGCTCGGGCACCTGACGCTGCCGCTTCGCTACATGAATGAGAACCACGGCATGCACATGAGCTTCGACGGCTTTGAGGACGAGGTCGCGCAGATCTATCGCGCGCTCATCGAAAACGGCTGCGGCATCGAGTGCAACGTCAACCGCGGCAACACGCCGCTGCCGGACGCGAAGTGGCTCCGGCTCTATCACGAGCTTGGCGGCGAGATCATCACCATCGGCACCGACGCGCACACGCCGGAATTCGTCGGCCTGCGCGCACGCGAGACGCAGGCGCTTTTGAAGGACTGCGGCCTTGCCTATGTGTGCACATTTGAAAAGAAAAAACCGGTCTTTCACAAAATCTGACCGACAAAAGGAGAAACACTATGAAGATCGCATTGGGCTGTGACCATGGCGGCTACGCCATGAAGGAGGACATCAAAAAGCAGCTGGAGGGCATGGGCCACGAGGTCAAGGACTGCGGCACCTATTCCACCGAGAGCTGCGACTATCCCGTGTTCGGCGAGGCTGCCGCGCGCGCCGTGGCGAGCGGGGAGTGCGAGTACGGCATCGTCGTGTGCACGACGGGCATCGGCATTTCCATCGCGGCGAACAAAGTCAGGGGCATCCGCTGCGCGCACTGCGCCGACGCGCTCGAGGCGCAGCTGTGCCGCCAGCACAACAACGCCAATATGATGGCCATCGGCGCAGGCTTCACCGGCCCCAAGCTGGCCGCGGCCATGGTCGAGACCTTCCTTTCCACCGCGTTTGAGGGCGGCCGCCACGCGCGCCGTGTCGCGCTGATGGACGCCATCGAGGGCTGAACCCATACAAAAGCGGAAAATCAACAAAAGCCGTTTCGGTTTTTGTTGATTTTTTTGCATTTAGAAGGTAAACTGTAGCTCGGAAAAGGAGGCGGATGCAGACTATGGCAAGAAGATCGACGGGAACGCGCGGCTATTCGGGCTATCGCGGACGCCGCCGCGGAAGGGGCGTGCTGGCGGTGGTGCTGGTGCTGATCCTGGTGGCGGCGTGCGGCTTTTTGTTTGCACAGCGCTATATGGTATACGACGCGGACGGCTCGGTCCGCTTTGAGTTCCCCTGGACGAAGAAAGCGCCGCAGGAGGACGCGACGGACGACGGCACGAACGGCGGCGAGACGAAGCAGGACGAGCTGGAGATCACGGTGGAAAAGCCGGTCATCAAGGATACGCGCGCCGTGGCGCTCGCGGACGACGCGCTCGGCGACGGCTGGGAGGATGCGCTTGCAGCGCTCGATGATAGCGCCAACGCCGTGGCGGTGCGCCTAAAGGACGATGGCGGCAGGCTCCTGTATGACTCTGCGGTCCGCGGCGCGATCGACTGCGGGGCTGTGGAGGGCGGCAGCGCCGCGCGCAGCGCGATCGAGGGGCTGGTCGCTTCGAAGTACTACACGATCGGCCGCATCAGCACCCTGCACGACAGCATCTACGCCTACGCGCACATGACGGACGCAGCGGTGTGCCAGCAGTCGGGCCTTGTGTGGTACGACACGAACAGCACGCACTGGCTCGCGCCGGAAAAGCAGGCCGCGCGCGAATATGTGACCGAGATTGTCACGGAATGCGCGCAGATGGGCTTTGACGAACTGCTGCTCGAGGATTTCCAGTACCCGCGCGATGGGCGCATGAGCCGCATCAAGACCGACGAGCGCACCATGACGCAGCAGGAGGCGCTCTCGCTTTTGAGCGGCGAGCTCCGCACCATCCTCAAGGCCGCGAATTACGAGGGCAAGCTCTCGGTCCGCGTGGATGCGGACATCGTGCTCGCGGGCAGCGAGGAGCGCACGGGCATCGTGATGAGCGAGTACGTCAAGGACTTTGACCGCGTGTACGTCCCCGTGACAGCGGAAAACCTCGACGCGGTGACGGAAGCGATGAAGGATTACGACGTGGAGTTCGTGCCCATCCTCGCGGAGGCGGCGGGGAGCGGAAGCTACCTTGTTGAAAAGTAAAGCAAAAAGAAAAAGGACCGCGAAAGCGGTCCTTTTTTGCTGCCTTTTTCGCTCAGCGCGAGAGACGGCGGTTCACGGCCTCGGCGCTCATGGCGGGGTTGATGGTCTCCTCGCTCTCCACGGCGATGGCCGCCGCGGCGGTGCCGGACGCGGCGCTCTCCACGAGCGGCTGGCCAGCGAGGAACGACCACACGAGCGCCGCCATCATCGCGTCGCCCGCGCCGGTGGCATTGCGCATCTCGGCCTTGCAGATGGGGACGAGCTGCATCTCGTCCCGCTGCGCGGCAAGCACGCCGTCGCCGCCGAGTGAGATGAACACGCGCGAGAGCCCCTGCGCGAGCAGAGCCTCGGCGGCCCTGTGCAGGCTCTCCTCGTCCGTGATCTTCACGCCGGAGAGCAGCTCTGCTTCGATGCGGTTGGGCTTGAGCGTGTGCACGCGGCCGAGAAGGCCGCGCAGCTTTTCTGCCTTCACAGTGGACACGGGGTCAATGAAAACGGGGGCGGCGCAGTGCTCCGTCAAATATGCGATGGAAGCGCGCGGCAGGTTCGCGTCCACGACCACGGCGGCTGCGCCGTTCAGAAGGTCCAGCTGGGAGGCAAAATAGTCCGGCGTCAGCTTTTCGCAGATCTCCATGTCGGAAACGGCCACGGCCATGTCGCCGTCGCTGTCGCCGACGAAAACATAGGTCGAGGTGCGGCCCTCCGGCACGCGCAGGGCGTGAGAGAGGTCAATGCCGAGCGCGCGGCAGCTCTGCTCGACCTGGCTTGCGCGCGAGTCGCCGCCGATGGCGGTGAGCAGGCACACGTTCACGCCGAGAAGGCGCATGTTGTGCGCGATGTTGCGGCCCACGCCGCCAAGGCTCAGCTCGACCTTGCCGGGGTTGGAGTCCTTGCCGCGGAGCGGCGCGAAGGAGTGTGCGCCGATGTCGATGTTCACGCCGCCGCAAACGACGGCATAGGGGGAGTTCAGTTCGTTCTGCATGATATGGGTCCTCGAAAATTATTTATGATAGAGCCGCTTGGACTCGTATCTCGGCTCGCAGCTGACGTGGATGCCGAGACGTTTGTAAAGCTTGATGTCCTCCTCCGAGATGATGACGGAGAAGTGCGCGTCGCAGCCGCGCAGCGTGCCGAGCTGAGAGCGGGCCATGTCGGCCAGCGGATTGGTGAGCGCCGAGATCGCCAGCGCGATGAGCACCTCGTCGGAGTGCAGACGCGGGTTGTGGTGGCCGAGAGACTGGATCTTGAGCGCGGAGATCGGCTCGATGACCTGATTGGAGATGAGGTCCAGATCGCTGCGGATGCCGGCCATGGCCTTGAGCGCGTTCAGAAGCAGCGCGGCGGAAGCGCCGAGCAGCGACGAGGTCTTGCCCGTGATGACGCGGCCGTCCGGCAGCATCATCGCGCCCGCGGGCGCGCCGGTCTCCTCCGCTTTCTGCTTCGACGCGGCCACGGCGGGGCAGAGACCGGGCGTCACGTCTGCCTGCTGCATCACAAGCTCGAGCTTGCGCAGCTGGCAGGCGTCGGCAGTGCCGCGCGCCACATCCACCTGCGCGGTGTAGTAGCGGCGCAGGATCTCCATGCGCGAGGCCTCGCGGCAGACGGCGTCGTCGATGATGCAGTTGCCCGCCATGTTGACGCCCATATCCGTGGGAGACTGGTAGGGGCACTTGCCGGAGATGCGTTCGAAGATCGCGCGCAGGACGGGGAAGATCTCCACGTCGCGGTTATAGTTGACGGTCGTTTTGCCGTAGGCCTCGAGATGGAACGGATCGATCATGTTCACATCGTCAAGGTCCGCGGTCGCGGCCTCGTAGGCGAGGTTCACGGGGTGCTTGAGCGGCAGGTTCCAGATGGGGAAGGTCTCAAACTTGGCGTAGCCCGCGCTCACGCCATGCTTGTGCTCGTGGTAGAGCTGGGAAAGGCAGGTGGCCATCTTGCCGCTGCCGGGGCCGGGGGCGGTGACGACAATGAGCGAGTGCGTGGTCTCGATATATTCGTTGCGGCCGAAGCCCTCGTCGCTGACGATATGGGCAACGTCGGAGGGGTAGCCCGCGATGGGATAATGGCGGTAGTTGCGCACGCCCAGCGTGTTGAGCCGCTTGATGAAGGCGTCCGCCGCGTTCTGCCCGGCGTACTGCGTGATGCACACGCCGCCGACATAGAGCCCCAGCGCGCGGAACGCGTCGATCAGGCGCAGGCAGTCGTCGTCGTAGGTGATGCCGAGGTCGCCGCGCACCTTATTTTTCTCAATGTCGTTCGCGTTGACCGCGATAACGATCTCCGCATCGTCGCGCAGCTGCTGGAGCATGCGGATCTTGCTGTCGGGCTGGAAGCCGGGCAGCACGCGCGAGGCGTGAAAATCGTCAAAAAGCTTGCCGCCGAACTCGAGATACAGCTTGCCGCCGAACTGGCTGATGCGCTCGCGGATGTGCGCGGACTGCATGGCAAGGTATTTGTCGTTGTCGAAACCGATTTTTCCCATCGTAAAAAAGCACCCCATTCTTCATTCAACACATAATATAAACCCATTATATAAAACTTACAGGAAATTGACAAGAAAAGCGCGCGCAGAAATTTGACTGAAAAAGGCGGGGCAATTTCTGCTATTTTCCCCTCTTTACATCCGCCGCCGCGTGTCGTATGCTATAAACAGTCTCCCTATGGGAAAAGAAAAAGTGCACTTTTTTCAAAAAAGTGTTGACAAAAGGGGACGGATATAGTAGTATATCACTGTTCGGTTCGCGCGGTTAGCTCAGCTGGTAGAGCACATGCTTGACGTGCATGGGGTCACAGGTTCGAGTCCTGTACCGCGCACCAGAGACAAAAAAGCCTTGTAGCCTTAGTGCTGCAAGGCTTTTGTCGTTTATGACGAGAAAATAATGGGATTCATTGAAATTCAAATGCTCAAAATAGAAGAAAAGTTGCAAAAACAAGCCCTGCGCAATGGTATGCGCAGGGCTGTTTTGATATTTGGTCATTCAGCTTTTTCGGTGCGGCACATGAGATAATCGAGCGATACTTCGTAAACATCAGCAAGTCTGACTAAGGCTTCAAGATTCGGTTCGTTCTTGCCAATCTCGTAGCCCGATAATGTGACCATATTGATTCCGGTCTTGTCTGCGACCTCTTTTTGCATCATTCCTCGCTCCTTGCGAATCTGTTGCAGGCGGTCGGCGACAGCTTTCTTTCTCATTGCACGCTGCTCTTTGTAATTTGCTATGGATGCGGCTTCGGTTTTGACAAGCTCATCGAGTTGATGTAATTTCTCGCTGCTGGTCAGACTTTCGTCTTTGCTGAACGCCCATGCGTTTTTGATGGCTTCTTCTGTAGAACTGGATTCCTTGTAAAGCTGCTGAGCTTTGTTTTCCCGTTCATTCATGGCGGTTTTCTCCCTCGTTATTTTTACTCATTGTATACTATTCGTTTTAGATAGTCAACGAATAATACTATCTGTTTTAGATAACAAAAAGATTCTCTGTTTTGGAGAGTCTTTTCTCTTTTTACGTTGACATTATCTAAAACGGATAGTAGAATATCTGAAACGGATAGTCCTTTGGAAGGAAGTGAGCGCAGCGAACGAAGCGCGCCCCTGCGCCAATTTTGTTTTACGCGGCACTTCTTGCCAAAGTGATTCCGTTGTCACATCCCTTTTTGCTGCTGTGCCCGTTGTAGGCAGGTGGGTTAGCTGACGATCTGGCTGACGCTCGCCCTGCGCCTGCGTGCGCGTGCAGCGCGTTCATGCAGCAGGGCATTTGAGCGGCGGTCAGTTCGTCAGCTAAGGGTCTGCCCCGCGTTTACGCGGGTCGTCTCCAGACCCGTACCCACCGCGGTTCCTGCAACGGATGCAGCGGCGTTTTAATGACGGGAATCCGACAAGTAGTAATACGTCGGATTAGTGGTACATTGATGTATATTTGGGGGCTGACAGGGAACTTATTTCACCCCTACTAATAGGTGAAATAAGTGGTATTTTTACCATCTGGGAGGAACACCCTTTGGAGTATTACAGATTCAAAGAGAAGGACGGATGTACGTATACGATTGACTTCTTCACACTTGAATTTCATTTATTGCTTTCTCCTGCACAGTGGGAAGAGCTGGAAGCGGCGGTCAAGAGCATAGGTGAAAAGTCCAAAGATTACTCTTTCAAGTCTGGTACGAAACGGAAAGGAAAGTATCATCATTACCGTGCCTATCAGATTGGCGGACTGCACGTTCAGTTTTATGAAGATGCGCCACTCTTTGATTTGAATTTCAACCCCAATACGGTGCATCTCGCCAGCGACGATACGGCGGTAAAGTGCTTGCAGTGGATATTGTTCTATTTGCGTGTTTCCGTCGCGCTTTACAATGTCCGTGTCCGCAGAGTGGACTATGCTTTCGATGTTCCCTGCGAATATGATAGCCTTTATGTTTATTCCCGCAAGAATGAATCGCATATCAAAAGCACCCGCTATTATGGCGAAACAAAATGCACGGGACGGCTGCGCGTCTACGATAAGACACTGGAACGGTGGCAGAAAGCAAAAATAAAGCTCGGCAAGCAGATAACACGCTGCGAGTGGGTACAGCGCAATGAAAAGCCTTTTACTTACGACAGCCTTGGCATTATGGATTTCTCCGGGCTTTCAGGAGCAGTGTCGCTTCTTTCCCTGATTCCTCCTGAAAACCTCAATGAAGCAATGCGCCGATTGAATCCCAAGACCCGCAAAAAGGTAAGGGAGAAGTGCTTCAGGCCCTTAGACCTCGACACTTCGCTTTTTGAGCTGCTTTTGAAAGAGTATACGGAAGAATATGCTCTTACCGAGCTGCGGCTTGTGGCGCTTCGGAACAGGGCCGATAGCGCCTTTGATTGGGATGACAGCGATGATGTTTCGGAGGAAGATTCGTCTCTTCCTGACGATGAAATGGTGACGGAATGACTTTAGGACAATGGATACCGCAGTATTTGCGGTCTTATAAATTGAATACCATACGACCAGATTCGTATTACACGCTTGAGCTTGTCGTCAGTAAGATACCCGATTCGCTGCGGGCAATGGAGCTTTGCGACATTAAGCCGATGCATTTGCAGGAGTTTGTCAATGCGTTCGGCTGCACCGCTTCAAAATCATACATGGACAAAATGCACGTCATGCTCAACGGACTGTTTACTGCTGCGGTGGACAATGAGCTGTGCGAAAAGAATCCTGCTGCACGGCTCAAGTATCCGCGAATCAAAGAGCAGCCCCGTGAGACGTTCACCAAAGAAGAGGTACAAAAGATTCTGGACTTTGCGATGGTCTATGACAAGCAGCGTATCGGCGTTGCTGTTATGACGCTGCTGCTTACCGGCCTGCGTCGTGGTGAACTGCTGGGACTGAAAGAGACGGATATCACGGACAACACGTTGAGCGTCAACCGGGCCGTATATCTTGAAAATCACAAGGCGCGTGTAATTGAGCATGAAGCAAAGACCGAAAGCAGCTTGCGCACAGTGCCGCTGCTCCCTGAGCTTTCCTATCGGCTGCACCATCTGCCGCACAAAGGCGAGTTTCTTTTCAGTACAAAAAGCGGTACGCTGCTGCACCCTCGGAACTTTACCCGTGATTATGATGCGTTCTTTGTACAGCTGCGGGAAGCTGAACCGTCCGTGCGCCGTCTTTCTCCGCACTGCTGCCGCCATACCTTTGCCACCCTGACAAGGGAATCCGGTGCAGATATTCGTGTCATACAGGAGCTTTTGGGGCATGCGGACATTAAGACAACGGCGCGATACTCACACGCCTATCTGAGTGAAATGGACGCTGCCGTCAAAAAACTGCATGATGCAATTTTGTTGCAAAAGTAGTAGTTTCTCTCTTGACCCTCCCGCTTGACGTGCATGGGGTCACAGGTTCGAGTCCTGTACCGCGCACCAGAGGAAAGCCTTGAAGTTTCAGTAACTTCAAGGCTTTTTTGCTGCCCTGAAACGCCTCTTACCCTTTATCGTACCCTTTATAAATTGAGAACATTTGTAATGAAGCCCTCCATACGCTGCGCGCTGACCGAGCGCATATCGTCTGTGAAATGACCGTAATTTTCGCTTTATGTTATGTATAGATATAGTATTGTACTAATGAAAGTAGCATAGATGTGAAAATTGCACAAGAAAAGGGAAACCACAGAAGTTCCATGGCTCCCTTTTTCTTATGCGCTGAAACTAGTTAATTTTCTTAAAAAGCTCAGTAAACACCACTTTTCCATTATCTTCTAACAAATTCAACCAATAGTCTGTTTCTTTCGTATCGTACACATTCTTGGTACGAATATCTAAAAAAGCAGAAGGTATATCATACCCAGAGGTCACGTCTACTTCTGCAGTATACGACTGCCCGAGAGCTGCGGCGAAATCGTCATGATTCATTCCTACGGCTGCAGTACCGATGACAGCAACACCTACTGCATTGCAACAAACACCGTAAATAATGTCGTCTGCCTTTGGCGTGGTATCATTGTAATCGTAGCCTTGCGCCGGGCAGAAGAGGAAGGCATATGGACGTCCGGGCTCATCGGAATAGAACATCCAGAATCCGCCGCCATCCAAGCTGTCAACAGAATAGTCTGTGCCATACCACCCTTCTATGTCAGCAACCGTCAGGCCTATGTAGTCAATCATCGCAGTTGGAATCGTGGCCTCGTTGCTTTTTGGCTCGCCATCGCCATTTTCGTTAGAAGGTCTCGCTGCCGTCTTGTCCAAAACAAGTGTTACTTCCAGCTCAGGATATTCCATGAAGAAAGTCGTTTTGCTTGCATAGCAGACGAGGGCAATATGGTCGCCTGTGCTATAGTTAAGCAGGTCCTGATACTCTCGCTCATTATGGAAATGCACGCGGATTTCGTTTGAACCAAAAAGATTCCATTCGTCAGGGGACTCCGTTAGTATTATGTAATAGCTGTTATCTGATTCATTCTTGTTGATGCTATCAATGTACCCATCGGTCGCGATATATGTGTTTTCTTTTTGATAGGCCTCCTCAGCCTTGGCCACATTGTTCTTCCACTCGTCAATCAGTTCGTTTGGTGTCCGTGAATAGACCGTCGGCTCATCTCCTCCTGTATAGGCAATGTTGTAGCTATATTGGTTACCAAGGCTATCCGTGTAATAATAATCTTTGTTTCCACCCTTCGAGCCGGACAGAGTACCGTTCTTTAGCCCTTGCAGAAAAGAAATCACAGCCAAAGCCAGAAGTATCAACCCAACCGTCTTGAGTGTTTCTTTGCGCTGCTTTCGAGGACGCGATTGGACATATTGCCCGGATTTCCACACTTCCTGCTGCTTTGCCCCACTCGTCTGATGCCATACGGCGGCGTAGGTGGGTTTCGCTTCATGTGGCCGCTCTTCCTTCTCCATGAGCCACCCATTTATCATGTCCGCCTCTCGTTTGGCATCGGACGGGGTCTTTCGGCGGATATATATTGAGTTATAGGAGAACTTGCCTTGAATTTTGAGTACCCCGTTGTCTGCCTGCGCGCCTTGGATTTCATCCATGCGGATGTTCTTCCCGTCAAAACCATGCGATGAGCCAATCCGCAGGGTATTCCCGTCAATTCCAATTTCCTTTGCCATAGGCGTAACTGCATATATTTTGCGGCAGGCATTAGATGCGTCCGAGAAGGATGAAAACTCAACGGAAGTACAAGAGGGCGAAAAGCCGCTGTTACTTTCTATCTCTACACTATTTCCGTTCGCTCGTACTGCAACAATCTCATCAAGTCGAATCGAGGATGATTTGCCACTTCGGTCTGAAATAGTTATTGACGCAGACTCTATACGTACCTCTTGAGCTGTTCCTCTAATAGTCTCCATAGCATCACACCTCATTTAGTTATAATTCTATATTTTTCTTTATCTTCCTGAGCAACATAGTTCTACGTTTTGCCACCAGTTGAAATGGCTTGCAAGCCCCATTCCTGCCGGAGACATGCGCGGGGTGGAGGAGCACGGCGTGCCGTAGGGAACGAAAGCGCCAAAAACTTCTGCACAAGCGATAAAAAAGCTCAAAAATCCGAATCAATAATCATGCAGCGTCATATTGCGGGGGAAAAGCGTTTGTGCTATGATCGTTAAAAGGTTAACCACCAAAATGGAAATATAAAAAACATCAGAAAGGACCTTTTGACGATGAAACCCAAATTTGACGGCTACGCGGCGCAGTACGACGCCTGGTTCATGGAAAACGAGAACGTGTTTCAGAGCGAATTCCGCCTGTTTCAGAAGGCGCTCGGCGATATTTCGGGCAAGCGCGTGCTCTCCGTCGGCTGCGGCAGCGGCCTGTTCGAGAGCATGATCGACTGCAAAAATATCGAGGGCGTGGAGCCCTCGCGCGACATGGGCGCGATTGCGCAGAAGCGCGGCATCAACGTGATCGCCTTCGGCGCGATCGAGGATGTCGAGCTGGAGGAGAACGCCTACGACGTGATCTACTTAAACGGCAGCTCCAGCTATATGGAGGACCTGACGCGCGCGTTCGATGTCTGCAAGCGGGCGCTCAAGCCGGGCGGAACCTTCATTTCTCTGGACGTGCCCAAGGAGAGCGCGTTCGGCTTTATGTATCTTCTGGCCAAGGCCGTCGGCACGTTCGACCACCCCTCGCTGAGCGGCGTGATGCCCAAGCTGCCGTACCCGCTCGAGCTGTGCTGCGCGGGCGTGTGGCACTCCACCGAGGAGAAGGTCGATGCGCTCAAGGGCCTCGGCTTCCATGATTTCGACTTCTATCAGACGCTGCTCAAAAACCCGATGTATACCAACGAGTCCGTCGAGGACGTGGTCCCCGGCTATCAGAGCGGCGGCTATGTCGCGCTCATCGCCCACAAGTAAGAGGGCCGCGGCGTGAAGCTTTCAGAGAGGATCCGTGCCCGCGCGGAAAAGCTCTGGCCGCGCTATCTCAGCCATCCGTTCGTAACGGAGATGGCGGACGGCACGCTGCCGGAGGAGAAGTTCCGCTACTACATGCTCCAGGACTATCTCTACCTTCAGGACTACGTGAAGATCTTCGCGGCGATCCTCCAGAAGGCCGGCGATTTTGAGCAAATCCGCTTTTTGAGCGGCGAGATGGAAAATACGATCGGCGAGACGTTCCGCACCCATCTTCCGTATATGAAGCGCCTGGGCATCTCGGAGGAGGAGATCCGCCTTGCGCGCCCACACATTGACAACAGCGCCTACAGCCACTATATGCTCTGCGAGGCGCAGATGGGCGATGTGCTGACCGGGCTTGTGACGCTTCTGAACTGCTCGTGGAGCTATGCTTACATCGCCGGGGAGATGACCGCGCGCTGCCCGGACGCCCTGCGCGACGAGCGCTACGGCGCGTGGTTCGCGGGCTACGTCTCGGAGGAGTACCGGCAGACGAATCAGGCGCTGATCGACCGGATCGACGCGCTGAGCGCTTCAATCGACGAGGAAACGGCGCGAAGGCTCTGCGAGATCTTTGAAAAGTGCTTCCTCTTCGACCTGCGCTTCTGGGATATGGTCTACGCCATGGGCGAAAACTGAAGTATCCCTGCAAAAAAGCAGAGGGCCGGCAAAACGGGCATCCCGTTTTGCCGGCCCTTTTTTGTGTGTCTATCCCGCCGCGGGAGGATCCTCCCGCGGCGAAGCAGCGGTGTTACTTCGCTATCAGGCGGATGTAGCGGGCGAACATCGCCGCGACCTGCGCGCGCTCGGCCGTAGCCTGCGGCGCGGCAAGACCGCCGCCGACACCGTTGATGATGCCGTTCTGAGAAGCCCAGAGCATCGCGCCCTTTGCGTAAGCGCTGACGGAGCCTGCGTCCGCGAACGTCAGCTCGCCGCTGACGGCGGGAGAACCGGCGTAGCGGTAGAGCATCGCCGCGAGCTGCTCGCGCGTGACGGAGGCCTCGGGCGCGGTGCCGTCGGACACGCCGTTTTCGACCGCCCAGGCCACGCCCCTGGCGTACCAGGGATCGCCGCCGGTGGTGTCCGCGCCGGACAGGCGGGCGAGGACCGTGCAGACCATGCCGCGCGTCATCTCGCCGCTCACATCAAAGCGGCCGCTGCCGACGCCGTTGAACAGCTCACGCGCCGCGACGAAGTTGACCTCATCTCTTGACCAGTGGTCCGCCGTGTCGGAGAAGAACTTGAAATTATCGATGATCTTGATGCACATGCTGCCCGTAACGCCGAGCACCAGGCCGGTATCCGTCACGACGGAGGTCTTGACGATCTCCTCCGTGCCGTCCGCGCGGACGACGACGGCGACCGTGCCGGAGGTGACGTTGCGCACGGGGATCTCGACGCTGACCGTCCCGGCGGAGGCGGGAACGTTGATCGTGATGATCTCGGCGTCCGCGCTGCTCGCCGCCGCGTCGATCTCAATGGGAGCCACGACGGGGGCGTCCTTCTTTTCAGCCTCCGCGATGTCGCCGACGCTGATGTTGATGACGATATCCTTCCTGCTGGGCGCGGGAGCGGGGGCGGGAGAGGGAGTAGGCGTCGGCGTGGGATCGGGAGCGGGGGACGGCGCATCCTGCAGGAACCAGTGGTACAGGCCGTCCACGGTCTTTACGGCAAAAACCATTTCGCCGAGGTAGGAGAAGGCGGACTTGTCCGCGCTTTCGGGCGTGACGATGTAGTGATCGCCGTCTGTGAGCGTGCCGGTCAGGCGGACCTTCGTCGTGCCGCTGACCGCGCCGGAGACCGTCAGGACGCTGGCTGCGGGCCATTCCGCTGTGCCGCCGCCGATGACCTCATCGACCGTCAGGTCGCCCGCAAGGCGGAGCGTGCCGCCGCTCAAGGTGTCGAGCACCACGCGCTGCGCGTCGAGCGCGCCGGTGAGAGAGCCGCTTTTCAGGACGATCGCGCTCGCGCCGACCGTGCCCTTGCTGTTCTCGCAGCCGCCGATCAGGCTGCCGCTGAAGTCCGCGCCGTCGAGGATAAGCGTTGCCGTGCCGCCGACGCTGCCCGCGTCGCGGCTGCCGCCGTACACGCTGTCAACGGACACGCCGCTGCCGAGCGTGATGGTCACGTCGCCCTGCACGTCGTTGCTCTTGGTGTTCGCGCCGTAGACGTTGCTGCCGATGCTCACGCCGGAGAGATCCATGGTCACGCTGCCGGTCGTCAGGCCGCTGTAGGAGGCCTGCACGGTTGCTGTGACCGTGCCGCCGGTCATGGTGAGGTGGGCGTCGCCGTTCAGACCGCCGGAGTAGCCGGCGGCGTAGACGTTGCGCCACGTGCCGGACTGGACCGTGAGGTCGGTGTCGCCCGTGATGGTCTTGGAGCGCGCACCGGCCACAAGGTTAAAGTAATGGCTGCCCGCGGGCACGCAGGTCAGGCCCTCGCCGAAGACCACCTTGCAGCCGTTGGCGGAGATGTAGTGCAGCTTGCTTTCAAGCAGTGTGACGGACATGTTTTCAAGGCGCGTCTCACTGAAGAAACTGAAGTTATACTGCGAGGCGATGCCCTCCGCGCCCGTGGCGCTCGTGAGCACAACGGGGAAGTCGTGCGCGGGGAGGTCGGTCTCGCTTGCGAACGTGACGGTGCTGAGGAAAACGATCGTGCCCTCTGCGCCCTCGGGCGCGTGGCGCATTATGACGGCGAGCTTTGCATAGGCGGCCGTCAGCGTGGCAAGGGAGGTCTCGCGCGTGCGGCCGTTGTTCTCGTCGCTTGCGCCTTCACCGCCGACATAGACCGTGAAGCTCGTGATGTAGGGATTCACGACCTCAAGGCGGCAGTCCTTGCTGGCGTAGCTCGTGCCGATCGCGGGATAGCGGACGAAGTACACGCCGATCTCAAGGCCGTCGATGCGCGTGCTGCCGGCGGGAACGGCGGTGTAGTCCGCTTCGTCCTCGGCGCGGAATTCATAAAGCTTCGCGCCGTCAAGGCCGACAATCGCGCCAAGGCCTGCTTCCTGCGCGGGCTGCTCCACGCTCAGCCCCTCGGGAGCCTCGGGCACACTGACCTCGTCGATCTTCCCGTCAGCGTTCAGGTCGCGGATGTAGCGGTAGATGGGGAAGCCGTCGTTGCCCGCCGTCACAACGCCGGACTGCACGAGCGTGCCGTTGTAGCCGCTGCTGTCGGTCACGTCGGGCTCCATCGTCATGGCGATGATGTTGCCGCCCACCTGGTTCATCGGGAAAACATACGCGCCGTTTTCAAAGGTGACGGAGCTTTCCGCCGTCAGCGCGGCGTCAGAGGCGGAGCCAGTGTACTGCTGGAGCAGCACCGCCGCGCCGGGGTCGAGGGTATAGAAGGAGACGCCGTTCGTTTCCATGATGGAAGCGGCGGTCTCGGCCCATTCCTCCCCGCGGGGGAGCACATAGGCCGTGGGACGCGGGCGCACGCGCTCGGCGATGTCATAGCGGTAGATCGTGCCGGTGGCGTTGGCGTCCACGCACTCGCCGGTGCCGAGGTCCCACTTCGGACGAACGATCGTGTAGCCGTTCTGCTGGGATACGCCGTGGGTCAGAACGAGGCTGTCGCTCTCGTCGTAGCTCGCGCCCGCGGCGGCGACGGCCTCACGTCCCTGCGCGACCTGCTGCACGACCTCGTCGGCATGGTCAACGACGTAGCCGATGAGCGACTGCACCACGACATACTGCGCGATCACGCGGCGCTCGAGCGTCATTCTGCCTGCGCCGATGCCGCGCGTTTCGATCAGGAAGGAGAGACTGCCGTACAGGCCGTAATACGCGCGGCCAATGGCGTTGTTCACCGTGGAGGCATAGGAGCCGTAGTTATAGGGGCGAAGGTCCAGCGCGCTGGCCGCGTCGAAGGCGCCGTGGACCATGTCCTGCGCCGTTTCGTTCACGGCGGCGGAGGAGTTTAGGCTGCCCGCCGCGCCGACCTGCACATCGTCGAGCGTGGCGGAGGCGCTGGTGGTCGTGGCGTTGAATTCGTGGCCGTCGATGGCGACCTCGGGCATGAAGAGGTTATAGACCGCGTGGACCAGCGTGACCTCCTTGCTCTGGACAAAGAGGTGGTCGCGGTTCATGTCGATGCTCTGGGCGACGTTGGCGCGCTGATAGGGCACCGCGCCGTCCACATTGATGCGGGGGATGACGTAGATATCGACGCTGTCGAGCACGGAGTCGCCGTAGGAGCCGTCGAGCGCGCGGATGATGGAAAGCGCGCCCTCGCCGCCGGCGGGCTCGTTGGAGTGGATCTGCGCCTGATAGTGGATGGTCGGCTTGCCGTCCGCGCGGATGAGCGCCGCGGCCTGCTCGAGCGTCTCCGCGCCGGAGAGGTCGGTCTTGGAAAAGACCGCGATAGGGATGTCGAAGCCGTTCACGGGGGAGGTGCCGATGGAGTAGAGGTACATGTTGTCGTCCGCGCCGTCGAGAGAGGCGAGGAAGTCCAGCATCTCCTGCTGCGTGGTGACCTCGTTGCGGGCCTTGCCGCCCACGGTGAAGGCCGGGGTGTCAAAAACGCTCTCGTAGCCGGGCCACTGCGTCGTGGACGAGGGAAGCAGCTTTTCAAGCACCTCGTCGGTGTACTGGCTGACCGTCGTGCGCGGCTCGTAGCCCGTGCCCGCCATGCGGCCGGGATCAGCGGTGATGGTCTTGCCCGAGGTCTCCTCGGCCGCGGTGTAGATAAAGTTCTTCGTCAGGGTATAATAGCCTTCGCCGCTGGCGGTGTAGCGGTAGTTGCCCGCGGAAAGGCCAGTGAAGAAATAGCTCGTGACGCCGTTTTCACTCGTCACGCTGGTGGGGGCGATGGTGTGCCCCTTGGTGAATTCGGTCGATACCGTGACAGAAACGCCCTCGGGCGCGGTTACGGTGAGACCGGCAGGCGTTTTGCCGTTTGTGACGGACCACTTCTTCTCGCCGCCGCTGACGGACACCGCAAGGCCGTCGCCAGTGAAGGCGTCGTCAGGCACGGTGTCGGGCGCGGTGATGTAGACCATGTTATAGGGGGTATCCTGGAAGGAGAGCAGCGTGCTGCCGGTGACGCTCTGCACCTTGAGCGTCGTGTCCGCGCTGAGCGACAGCGTGCCGCCGCCCTGGAAGCTGCGCACGGGCAGGCTGCCGCCGCCGATGCTCAGCGTCTGCCCCGCTGCGGCCTCCAGATCGACCGCGGCCACGCCGCTGCACTCGGTACTGACGCTGCCGCGCACCGCACAGTTGGAGAGCGCGAGCTGCACCGAGCCGTTTGCGCCCGTGCGGCCGCCCGCGGCCAGATCGCCGTTCACGGCTGCCGGGGCGGAGACGGAGATGCTCACATCGCCGTTGATGGCACCGGAGGTGTAGGTATTGCCGCCGTAGACCGTGCCGTTGACGGTGCCGCCGGTGAAGGTCATCGTGAGAGGACCGGTGTGCGTGCCGTTGTAGGTGACGCCGATGTAGTTGTCGATCGTGCCGCCGCTCATTTCATACACGGCCGCGCCGGTCATGGCACCCTTGTAGTTGCCGACGTAGACATTGCGCCACGCGCCGGAGCGGACCGTCAGATGACTGCCGCCCTCGTAGGCGGTGTCCTTCGTGCCGCCCGTAAGGCAGAAGTTGTAGCCGTTCGCCTTGGCGACGGTGGTCACATTCTCGCCGATCGTCAGGGGATAGCCGTTGGCGCAGAAGTAGGTGAGATCTTTACTCGCGGCGTCCTTGGTGAGTGTCAGGTTTTCATACACTGTGGGGCCGAGGTGATTGTAGTCCAATTTGATCGTTATCCCGAGCTCCGGCGATTTGGCCGTGACCAGGATGGTGAAAATATGGTTTTCAAAGGTCTTGGGGGAGGGGCCGTTGGTGGTGGAAAAGCTCACGCTGCCGGTGATGACGACGCGCGCACAGGCCGAGGGGTCCTCGGCCCTACCCGCCGCCTGCATCAGGGCGTAGAGCTTGTCGTAGGCCACGGTCATCGTCTTGACGGCGGTATCCTCCGTCAGACCGTCGTTATCGTTATTACCCGCCGTGCCGCTGAGGTAGACCGTGGCGGTGGGCTCGGGCAGGCTGTCGCTCGCGAAAGCGTAGGCCGGGATCAGGGAAAGCAGGATGCACAGTGCCAGAAGCAGGCTCGAGAGCTTTTTTCGGGCCGGTGCGGAGTGACAGATTTGCATTTCGTTTTCTCCTTTTCTGATGATGTTCTCTTTTTTCACGCGCTCATGCGCCTGGGCGCAGGAATGAAGCTGCCGTCCTCATTCCCGATCACCTCCTTTGAAAAATCCATACGGACAGCGTCCATATGTTGCATATTCACCAAATACTTTAGCAAAGTAATACGAAAAATTCAAGAGATTTTAACAAAATCTTGTCATATTTTTCCTACAAATGAAGAATATGGAAAAAGGAGGGCGGGAGCCGTCGGCTCCCGCCCTCCTTTTTATATTTTGCCGCGCTTACACGCTCTTCGCCCAGTCGGCGAGGGCTGCGTCGCTCATGCCGTTGACGAGCCTGCCTTCCTTCCAGTCCGCCGAGGGGCAGACGGCCTTGAGACCTTCAAGCGTTTTGCCCATGCCGCTGCCGCCCGAGGTGGCGAAGGGGATGAGCTTCTTGCCGGAAAAGTCGCCGCCCTCGAGGAACGTATCAACGATCGTGGGCGCGACGTACCACCAGATCGGGAAGCCGACAAAGACCGTGTCATACGCGCCGAGGTCCTCGGGCATGCCGGTAATGGCGGGGCGGGACTTCGGGTCGTTCATCTCCACGCTGCTGCGGCTGTGCTTATCCATCCAGTTGAGGTCGGCTCTCGTGTAGGGCACGGCGGGCTTGATCTCAAAAAGGTCCGCGCCGATGGCTTTGGCCAGGCGCTCGGCGGCCTTCTTCGTGGTGCCGGTGGCGGAAAAATAGGCAACTAACTGCTTCATTGCAAAATACCTCCGTTTGCTGGTAATTCGAAGTCAAAAGCAACAGGGACGTTCTTTTGGAACGTCCCCATTATAGCATATACAGAAAGAAAAGTCGAATGCGAGAGATCACTGCGCGTCGATGTTCGCGCGCTGCATCAGCGCGATGAGCACGCGGATGCCCTGAAGGTACGAGCGCACGGGCATCCGCTCGTTCGTGCCGTGCACGCCGGAGGCGGCTTCGTCCGGCTCGGTCACAAAGGGGCTGCACCGAAGGCACGTGTCGCAGATCTGCTCGTAGCGGCAGGCGTCCGTCGCGCCGGCGGTCATCGCCGGGACGAACACGACCTCAGGGAAGTAGCGGCCCATCGTCTCCACCAGCGCGCGGTAGCCGTAGCCGTCGCGCCTTGCGGTGGCGGAGGGGTCGTTCGCCTGCAAAAAGCGCAGCGAAACGCCCGGATCCTGCACGGCCGCGCGGCAGTGAGCCATGACGCTCTCCGCCGTGTCGCCGCTCGCGATGCGGAAGTTGATGACCGCCTGCATGTCCTGCGGCATCACGTTGCACGCGGCGCTGCCGCCGCGGATCATCGTGGGCGCGACGGTGGTGGATACATAGGGGAACAGCGCGGGGTCTGCATGGCAGTAGGCCGCGATGGCGTCCGCGTTGCCGCGCACATCCTGCACGAGCGTTTTGAGCGGCTCGCGCGTGATGTAGGGCGCGAGCGTCTCGAACGCGCCGATCATCGCCTCGTTCAGGCGCACGGCGAACGGCGCGCGCACGATGTCCGCGATGGCGCAGGACAGGCGGCCGAGCGACGTGCCGCCGTAGGGGCGGCTCGAATGCCCGCCGATGCTGTGGACGGAGAGCTCCAAGTCCGCATAGCCCTTTTCCATCAGCTCCACGGTGGCGACGGCGATATCCGGCGCGCCGTAGGGTTTGCCCGAGTCGATCTTGTAGCCGCCCTCGTCGAGCACGAATTCAAGCGTTACGCCCTGCGCTTTTAAATGGTCGGAGATGGCGAGCGCGCCGAGGTTGAGCGTCTCCTCATCGTCGCCGAAGGCGAGGTACGCCGTGCGCTTGAAGGTCCTGCCGTGGGCAAGCAGGTACTCCGCGGCCTCCAGCACACCAAAGACCTGCTCCTTGATGTCGATCGTGCCGCGGCCCCAGATGCAGCCATCCGCCACGTCGCCGGAAAAGGCGGGATGCGTCCAGTCCTGCTCCGTGCCCTCGACCACGGGCACCACGTCCTGATGCGACATGTAAAGGCAGGGGCGAAGCGTTTTGTCGCTGCCGGGGATGGTAATGAGCACGGCGTGGTGGCCGACGCGCTCGAAGGTGCCAAGGCGCATGATATGAGGATAGCTTGACTTCATATGGGCATGAAGCTTGTCGAATTCCGTATAGTCTGTCAGGCTGTGGTCTGCGTAGTTGATGGTTCTGCATCGAATGGCGGCGGACAGGCGCGCGAGCGCGAGCGCGCCGTCGAGATCGGGAAAATCGTCCTCGTGGGCAAAGTAATCGGCGACAGGTTTCATTCCATTTTGTCCTCCAGATAGCGGCTGAGGAACTCGCGCGTGCGCGGCTCTCTCGGGTTTCCAAAAACCTCTCTGGGCGCGCCCTGCTCCAGGATCACGCCCTGATCCATGAACACCACGCGGTCGCTCACCTCCTTGGCAAAGGCCATCTCGTGCGTGACGACGACCATCGTCATGCCCTGCTGGGCGAGGGTTTTCATCACGTCCAGCACCTCGCCGACGATCTCGGGGTCGAGCGCGGAGGTCGGCTCGTCGAAGAGCATGATCTCCGGCTCCATGCACAGCGCCCGCGCGATGGCGACGCGCTGCTTCTGCCCGCCGGAAAGGCGGCGGGAGTCGGCGTGGATGAAGCTTTCAAGGCCCACGGTCTTTAAGTGCCGGATGGCCGTGGCCTCGGCCTCCGCCTTGGGAACATGCTTGACGCTCATGGGCGCGAGCGTGCAGTTATCAAGCACCGACTTGTTGTTGAAGAGGTTGAAGCCCTGAAACACCATGCCGATCTTCTGGCGCAGGGCGTTCAGGTTGACCTTCAGGTCCATCAGGTCCTGCCCGTCGAACCAGATGTGGCCCGCGTCGGCCTCTTCGAGCAGGTTGATGCAGCGCAGCAGCGTCGATTTGCCGGAGCCGGACGCGCCGATGATGCACACGACCTCGCCGCGGTGGATCGTAAGGTCAATGCCCTTGAGCACATGGAGGTCGCCGAAGGACTTTTCGAGCTGTTCGATTTTGATGATGGGTTCGTTCGACATAGCGCCCTCCTGTCAGTTCGAGCTGGGAAGCCCCAGATCGGCAGTGTGGTTGCCCTGGTGCCGCTTGGTGTTGTCCGGCGCGGTCATCTTGCCCGTGAGGGCCTTGAGCAGGAGCGAAGAAAGATACGTGAGGATGAGGTAAACGATGGCGGCGATGAGGTAGCATTCGGTGCCCTTATAGTAGATACCGGCGACCGAGCGGGTCATGAACATCAGGTCGGACACGCCGACGACGCACAGCACGGACGAATCCTTGATGTTGATGATGAATTCATTGCCGATGGCGGGGAGAGAATTTTTGATGGCCTGCGGGAAAACGACCTTACGCATGGCCTGCCAGTGCGTCATGCCCAGCGAGCGCGCGGCCTCCATCTGTCCCGCGTCCACGGCGAGGATGCCGCCGCGCAGGACCTCGGCAAGGTACGCTGTCGAATTAAGCGAGATGGTGACAAGACCGGCCAGAAAGAGCGGCCAGACGCGGTTGATATCCGAAACGCTCATGCCCGTGCGCTTGAAAAGACCGAACACGGCGTTGTAAAGGATCAGGGACTGCACCATCATCGGCGTGCCGCGGATGACGAAGATGTAGAAGCGGGCGAAGCGGTTCGCGACGATCTTAATGAACTTCACGAAGTCGTTGTCGCGCTTGTCGGGCTCCTGAATGCGGAGAAAGACCATGAGAAGCGCCAGCACGAACGCGATCGCCGTGCCGAACAGCGCCAGACGCACCGTGTAGGAAATGCCGATGGCGAAGAGCGAGCGCTGGTTGTAGGCCATGTAGACCATGGTGGAGAGCGTCTCGGTCGGGTTGCTCTCGGCGTGGACGGCAGTATTGATGATGTAGGCGAGCTTCAGAACGAAGCGGTCGAACACGAGCAGCGCGCAGGCCGCTGCGTCGAGGTAAGAAAGGTAGCGGCTGACGCGCACGATGAGCGGGCGCTTCATGACGGTGGAGCCGTAGGAGTTCCAGTAGGCCCACTTGACGAGCAGCGCCATGGCGCTCACGCCGAGGAAAAACCAGCAGATCACCGCGAGCGCCGTGCCGAACACGGACGGCGAGGGAATGAAGCTGTAGGGACTGGGGGCGGAATAGAACATGCTAAGGCCCAGCAGGGCGATGAGACTGCCGCCCAGATAAACGTAACGGTGATCCCGGGTGATGAAATTCTTCCGGGGCGCGGTGGTGGATGCTGCCATGGTGATCTTCCTCCTTCATGATGCAAAGCGCGGCGCGTTTCGTCCGGCTTCGCGTGCCCGCCGCATTTACGCGGCGGGGCGCGGGACCTTACTGCGGCTGGTTGTCAACGGCGGTCTGCCACATGGCAAGGCGCGTGTCCTTGTCGAGGGTTGCGAGGATGGCGTTGACCTGATCGAGAAGCTCGGTGTCGCTCTTGCGCAGGCCCACGCACGAGCCCTTGGCCGGGAGCGTGAAGCCGCTGCCCTCGGCAAAGGTGACAAGGCGGAAGTTCGGGTTGGAGGCGAGGTAGCCCTCGGCGTTTTCCTCGTTGATGACGATGGCGTCGCACGAGCCCTGCTGTAAGCGGGAGATCATATCGGGCACGCTGCCGACGGGGCTTAAGTGATCGACGCCCTCGATCTGGTCGATGACATCGTCAAGCGCGGTGCCCTGCTGGCCGAGCACGGCCGCGCCGGAAAAGTCCTGAATGGAGGCTGCGTTCACGTACGGGGAATCGGCAAGGACCATGATGCCGTAGGTGGTTTCGCGGTAGGGGTCGGAGAAGTTGATGGACTCGCGGCGTTCGGCGGTGTCCATCATGCCGGCGATGATGGCGTCGATCTGGCCCTGATTGAGCGCGTCGATGAGGCCGTCCCAGCTGAGCTTGACGATGACGAGGTCCTTGCCGAGGCTATCGGCGATGATCCTGGCGATCTGCACGTCGTAGCCCTCGGCATACGCGCCGGAGACGTTTTCAACGGGGACGTTGGTGTCCGTCGCTTCGCTCTCCTGCCAGTTGCTCGGGGCGTAGGCGCATTCCATGCCGACGCGGAATTCATTGCTTTCGGTGGGGGTATCGGCGGTGCTGCCGTCGGTTTCTTCCTGCTGCTGATCGGTGCTGCCGTTATCGGCGGTCTGGCTGCCGCAGGCGGTGAGTGCGAAGAGCATGACGGCCGCCAGCAGGAGGGCGGTGATGGTTCTGAGCTTCATGGTGGTGGTTTCCTTTCTGTGATGAGTAGATTTTTTCAAAAACAGGGAGTCCTGCTTTTTCAGGGGTTCTGCGCACTCCCGATGCAGCAAAAAACAAAGCCGTAAATGCTTTGTGAAGCATTTACGGCTGCATAAAATACTGCCTTCCGGCAAAGCTACTGATCCCTGCGGGGACAGACAGCCTGCCGGCCTCGATAGCGCTCCACATTACGTGACAGTCCGGCAGATCTTATCTGACGAACCAGCAGAAAGCGGAACAGGATCCGTTTCCCACTTCGGCGGCCTCCCCTTTCGCACGCTCCGGATCTCTGCTCCGATGCGAACGTGCTACTCTTGTCAGCCGCGCCTCTATCTTCCCAGCCCTTAGGCCGGGCGTTTGAAATTGTTGGCGCTACCATACTCCCGCAGAGAAAAAATGTCAATACCTATCGCGCGGGTTCTCAAAATGTGGAAAATCTTTTCCGCGGAAGAGAAAAAGCCTTGTGGAATATTACCACACTTTTCCTGCATGTTTATTGCGCGTAAAGCGGAAAAAAAGGAAAAAGCGGTCCGGCGCAAATGCGCCGGACCGCACCGAAAGCCTTCTTAGAATTCCGTGACGACGTTATACTTGCTGCCCGTCCAGATGGCGGGACGCGTTTCCAGCGTGTGCAGCGCCGTGACAAAGTCGGGCAGCGTCGTGACCATCTCGGGCAGCCACGTGACGTACTTTCCGACCTGCTGGGGCACGTGCGCGTCGCTCGCGCCGATGGCCTTGAGCCCCAGCTCGCGGCAGAAGCGCAGCGCCGTCTGGTTGTCCTCAAGCGGCGTACTGCCGTTGAGGACCTCCACGCCGTGCAGGCCGCGCACGTCGCGCAGGTGCTCGCGAAGCCCCCGGTTATTGTTGCGGAAGGGATGGCAGGAGACGCAGAAGCCGTTCTTCTCGTTCACAAGGTCGATGAACTCCTGCGCGTCCACGCGGTGATCGGGGATGCCGTCGATGCCCCAGGCCGTGATATCGCCCCAGAGCGAGAAAAACTCCACGCCCACGAAGATCGGGTAGCCGATCTCGCGGGAGTAGGTCTCGGCGCGCTCGCGCAGGCCCATGCTGTCGTGGTCGGTGATGCAGATCGCGTCCAGGCCCTTTTCTTTGGCGATGGAAACGATCTCCTCCAGGTGAAGGAAGCTGTCGGTCGAGTAGGTGCATTCGTGCAGGTGCATGTCAACAAGCATGGAAATTTACTCCTTTTCTCCGTGGCGGATGACCTTCAGCACGCTGCCGTCATCCTTCCAGACAATGTCGTTGAGGCCGAGAAACGATGCGATGTAGTCGTTTGCGGGATGGCGGAACACCTCCTCCGCCGAGCCGAGCTGCAAAAGCTTTCCCTCGCTCATCACGGCGATGGAGTCGGCCAAAATGAGCGCCTCCTCCTGATCGTGCGTGACGAAAACCATCGTGGTGCCCAGCTCGCGCTGAAGGCGCTTGAGCTCGCCGCGCATGCGCACGCGCAGCGCTGCGTCTAGGTTTGAAAGCGGCTCGTCAAGAAGGCAGAGCTTGGGCTCGACGATGAGCGCGCGGGCAAGCGCCACGCGCTGCTGCTGGCCGCCGGAAAGCTCGCTGATGCGGGCGCTTTCGCGCTCGGCAAGGCCGACGAGCGCCAAATACCGGCGGCCCTTTTCCTTCGCCTCCGCGCGGGAGCAGCCGCGGAATTTGAGCCCGTAGGTCACGTTCTGCAGCACGCTCATGTGCGGGAACAGGCCGTAGGACTGGAACACGGTCGAGACCGGACGGCGCTCGGGCGGCAGGGCGGTGATGTCCTGCCCGTCGAGCAGGACGCGCCCGCCGTCGGGGGAGAGAAAGCCGCCGATCATGTTGAGCGTGGTCGTCTTGCCGCAGCCCGACGAGCCGAGGATGCACAGAAGTCCGCCCTCCTCAAGGCCGAGGGATAAGTCGTGCACGGCGTATTTGCCGTCAAACTGCTTGCTCAGGTGGTCGAGTTCAAGATACACGGCGGGATTCTCCTTTCCGGCTGATGAGGTAGGCGAGCGCTTCGACGAAGAGCACGATCACGGTGATGACGCTCGCAATGAGCGAGGCGAGGGCGTAGTCGCCCTGATACACCGCGTCGAAGAGCTTAAAGACGGCCAGCTGACGCCTGGCGTCGATGAGAAAGATGATGGAGCCCGCGGTCGTCATGCTGCTGGTAAAGTTATAGACAAAGCAGCTTAAAAACGCGGGCCGCAGGGCGGGAAAGACCACGTCGCGCAGCACGGCGAGCCGCCCCGCGCCGAGGTCGCGCGCCGAGCGCTCCTGCACCTCTGGAAGGAGGGCGAGCGACGCGGTGCAGATCTTCGTGGAGGTCGGCAGCTGCTTGAAGAGCATGTTGGCCAGCACGATGGAGGCCGTGCCCGTCAGCTTGAGCGGCGCGTGGTTGAAAGCGAGGATATAGCCGATGCCGAAGCACGTGCCCGGCAGCATGTAGGGGAGCGTTGCAAGGCAGTCGAAAAGATTCCGGCCGATGACGCGGCGGCGGTCCATGTAGTAGGCAAAGAGCATGGCAAAAAGCGTGCCCGCGATGGAGACGATGAGCGCGTATTCCACGCTTCGCAGCATCGTCGAGGAGCCGATGCGCCAGAGCTGGTGCCAGTATTGCAGCGTGAAGGAATAGACGCCCTTCGAGCTTTTCAGAAAGCCCGAGAGGAACACACAGCCGTATTGCAGCACGATCATCACAAAGAAGATGACGCTCAGCACGATCATGCCCCAGCCCATCGCGCCGCAGCGCGGCAGCGTCAGCCCCAGCTCGCCCTGCGAGGAGCGGCTGCCGTCGGTCAGCTTGTCCGAGCGGCGCATCAGCGCGCGGTAGACAAAGAAAAAGACGATGGACGGGACAAGCAGGAACATGTTCATCGCCGAGGATTTTTCAAGGTCGGAATAGCCCACGACCTGCAAATAGATGTCCGCGGCCAGCGTGCTGAAGCGCCCGCCGATGATGATGGGCGTGCCGAAGTCCGCGAGCGAGCGGACGAACGAGAGCAGCAGGCACACGAGCGTCGCCGGCCGGATGAGCGGCAGGACGATGTCGCGCAGGATCGCGCCGCCCTTCGCGCCGAGATCGCGCGCCGAGCGCAGGCTCCCTTCGTCCAGCTTTTCAAGAATGCCGGAGAGGAACATCGCGTTGAGCGGCACGAACGAGATCGACTGCATCAGGATAACGCCCCAGCGGTTGTAGGGATTCAGGCTCAGGTGCAGCAGGCGGTAGGTGATCCACCCGCGCCGCCCGTAGAGCTGAATATAGGCAAGCGAGGAGACGAACGGCGGCGAGACCATGGCAATGAGCATCAGAACAAGGCACAGCGTCCGCTTCCACCCGCGCGCCGTGGCGCATACGAGCGCGGCGGAAAGGGAGAGGAGCGTTGTGAGCACGGCGGTGAAAACGCCGACAAAGACGCTGTTGCGCAGGCTCTCGCCGTACTGGCGCAGCACCGCTTGAAACATCGAAAGGCTCAGCCCTCCGTCCGCGCCGCGCAGGCTCCGCAGCGCGATGCACGCGATGGGCCAGAGGATGAAGAGCAGCACGCCGCCGAGCAGGAGCAGCAGGATCAGCCTGTCGGCCGCGTTTTCACAAAGGGAAAAAAGGACATCGTGAGATGTCCTTTTTTTCGTATTCTGGATAGGACCGGCGGCGCTCATTTAGTCCGTAGCGGCCTTGTCGCCCATCAGGGGCTCGAAGCGATCGAGGATCTCGGTGCGCTGGGAACCGAACAGGGACAGGTCCTCCGTCATCAGCAGGGAAGGATCATAGGACAGCTCAAGGTTCTCGATGCTGGACTTGATGACCTTGATGCCGCTCTTCTGCTCGATCTCGGCGAGCTCGCGGAGATGATCGTCGCTGCTGAAGAGCCACTCGACGAAGTACTTGGCGGCGTCAACGTTCTCGGCGTTCTTGAACACGGCAACACCCTCGGGGACCCAGGGCATACCGTCGGAGGGGTAAACGATGGTCAGATCGTTCTCCTCGGCGAGCTGCTCGATGCTGGCGTCAATGTAGGTGATGCCGATGGCGAACTCGCCGGAAGAGACCTTGTTCTTCGGGTCGGAGCCGCGCTTGCCGTAGTAGGCAATGTTCTCGTTCAGAGCCTCGAAGTAGTCCCAGCCCTGATCGCCCTTGGCCTGCAGCAGCGCGTTGACCACGGCGTAGTTGGTGCCGGAGACGGCGGGGTTGGACATGACGATCTCGCCGGCGTACTGGGGATCGGTCAGATCATCCCAGCTCTCGGGCGCGGTGAGGCCAAGCTCCTCCATGAGGGAGTTGTTGAGCAGGAAGCCCACGACGGTGATGCCCTTGGAGTACCAGTAGCCCTCGGCGTCCTTGTAGCTGTCACCGAGCTCGGCGGCCGCGTCGAAGGTGACGGGCTCGAGCAGATCGTCGTCCTTGGCGCTCATGAACGCGTCAATGCCGCCGCCGAACCACAGGTCAGCGGACGGGGTGCCGCCCTCTGCGCGGAGCTTGGAGAGCACCTCGCCGGAGGACATGGACAGGCATTCGACCTGAACGCCGGTGTCGGCGGTGAATTCGTCGAACAGGGGACCGTAGACGTCGCCGGTGGCGACGACCTTCATCGTGCCGGAGAGCTCGGGAGCGGAATCCTGGGGCTCGTCGGGCGTCTGCGTGTCATCAGTCTTTGAGCCGCAGGCGACCAGAGAGAGCACCATCACGGCACAAAGAAGCAGAGAAAACAGCTTTTTCATTTCGTACCTCTTTTCAAAATTTTGCGTAGTTTGCTTCTGCCGTCACTATTGCAACAGCAGAAACAAAGTTTAGCAAATTGAAAATAAAAATCAATTCAAATTTGCTGCATAAAATCGCGTCTTGATCGTTAAAAACGATTAAAGATGTACGTTTTGCGAAATAAAGGGAAATGCGGAATGATTTGCCGCCAAAAATGCCCTAAAAAATGATATGTCCCGCCTCGCAGCGGCAGACGGCGGCATAGGCGGCGCAGAGCGCCGTGCCGAGCGGCAGCGCGATGATCTCATCGCGCTGCCGCAGGCAGTCGTCTTTCAGTGCGGTCATGGAATGCATCCTTTCTCAGCCCCTTGCGGGGATCTTTTCGCGCAGGGATTCGAGGCGGTTCAGCGCGTCGGTGAGCGTTTCGTCCTTTTTGGCAAAGTGCAGGCGGATGAGGTGGTTGACCGGCTCGCGGAAGAAGCTTGAGCCCGGCACCGCGCCCACGCCGACCTTGCTTGCAAGGTCCTCGCAGAATTTGAGGTCGCTCTCATAGCCGAATTCCGAAATATCGAGCATGACATAGTAGGCGCCCTCGGGGTCGTTGTGGACGATCTTCAGATCGTCAAGACCCTTCAAAAAGAGCTCCTTTTTGTGCGTGTACTCGGCCTGAAGCGCGTCATAGTAGTCCTGACCAAAGTTAAGACCCGGGATGATGGCCTCCTGCAGGGGTGCCGCCGCGCCGACGGTGAGGAAGTCGTGCACCTTCTTCGCCCGCTCGATGATCTCCGGCGGGGCGATGATGTAGCCGAGCCGCCAGCCGGTGACGGAATAGGTCTTGGAGAGCGACGAGCAGGAAAGCGTGCGCTCCCACATGCCGGGGAGCGTCGCGAAGTAAGTATGCTGATGCGGAGCGTAGACGATGTGCTCGTACACCTCGTCGGTGATGACGTAAACGTCGTACTTTTTGGCAAGATCTGCGATGATCTCGAGCTCCTCGCGCGTAAAGACCTTGCCGCAGGGGTTCGAGGGGTTGCAGAGCACGAGCGCCTTGGGGTGCTGGCGGAAGGCGTCCTCGAGCACCTCAGGGTCAAAGGTGAACGACGGCGGCGTGAGGGGGACGTAGATCGGCTCTGCGCCGGAGAGGATGGTGTCGGCGCTGTAGTTTTCGTAGAAGGGGGAGAAGATGACCACCTTGTCGCCGGGGTTGGCGACGGTCATCATCGCGGCCATCATGGCCTCGGTGCTGCCGCAGGTGACGACGATCTCGCCGTTGGGGTCGATCTCGCGGCCCATGAAGCGCGACTGCTTTCTCGCCAGCGCCTCGCGGAAGTCCTGCGCGCCCCAGGTGATCGAATACTGGTGGAAATCCTCGTAGGCGACCTGCGCGAGCCGGTCGAGAATGGCCTTGGGGGGATCAAAATCGGGGAAGCCCTGCGAAAGGTTCACCGCGCCGTACTGGTTGGAGATACGGGTCATGCGGCGGATGACGGAATCGGTAAAGCTTGCGGTGCGGTCAGAAAGTGCCTGCATTGTCATTGCCTCCTGTGAGATACGATTTGCCGTTATTTAAAATGTGCAGCGGGTCGAGCGCCGTTTTGACCGCGTTCATGGCCCGCAGGTTCTCCTGCGCCGTCTGACGCAGGAAGTAGGGACGCTTGGAAAGCCCGATGCCGTGCTCGCCGGACGCAACGCCGCCGAGACGGTAGGCCTCGGCATAGGCCTTGTCCATGTTCGCGTGCAGCTCGCGCTGCCATGCTTCCGCGCTGCGCTCACCGCGCACCACGCAGAGGTGAACGTTGCCGTCGCCCGCGTGGCCGAAGCTGACCATGCGCATGCCGCTTTGCGCGTCGAGCTCGTTGATAAAGCGGATGAAGTTCGCCGTGCGGCTGATGGGCACGACGATATCGACCGGCTCCTGCTCGGAAACGGCCTCCACGGCCTTGACGAGCGCGCCGCGCACGCGCCAGATGTCGGCGCACTGCGCGCTGTCAGTCAGCTCGATGAAGTCGAGCGCGCCGTTTTGCAGCGCGAGCGCGCGCACGCGCGCGGCGTTGGCCGCGACCTCCTCGCTCCGCCCGTCAAAGGTGAGGAGGATATAGGACCCCGCGTCGGGCCGCGGGTAGGAAACGCCGCAGAAGCGCTCGCCGAGCGCAACGACCTTGCGCTCCATGAATTCGACCGCCGTGGGGTTCGCGTTTGCGCGCAGAATGGTGAGGACGCTGCGGATACCGGTCTCAAGGTCGGCATACGGCACGAGTACGCTCAGCGACGCTTCAGGCCTGGGAACAAGGCGCAGCAGGCATTTCGTGATGACGGCCAGCGTGCCCTCCGAGCCGATGAGCAGGTGCTTGAGCGAAAGCCCGCTCGCGTCCTTGACCTGCTTGCCGCCGACTTTCATCACCGTGCCGTCTGCGAGCACGACCTCGAGCCCGCGCACATAGTCGCGCGTGACGCCGTACTTCACCGCGCGCATGCCGCCGGCGTTCGTGCTGATGTTGCCGCCGATGCTCGAGGCCTTTTCGCCGGGATCGGGCGGGTAGAAAAGCCCGCGCGCTTCAACATAGGCCTGCAGGTCCTGCAAAAGCATGCCCGGCTCGACCGTGACGGTCATCGTGTCCTCGTCCAGCTCAAGTACGCGGTCCATGCGGGAAAGATCAAGAATGATGCCGCCCTCGAGCGGCACGGTGGAGCCGACGAGGTTCGTCCCCGCGCCGCGCGGCGTGACGGGGATGCGCTGCTCGTGCGCATAGCGCAGAAGGGCGCTGACCTCCTCGGTGGATAGGGGGAAGGCGAGCGCCTCGGCGCTGCCGTGGACGCGGCCGAGCGCGTCGCTCTGATAGTCCTGCGGGATATCGCCGCCGGTGAGCAGCCTGCTCTCATCGGAAATGATACGCCGCAGCGCGGAAATGTCAATGGACATGGGAAATCCCTCCTGAAAAGGCGTTCCGCCGGCGCGCCCTCCGCAGATGGGGGCGCGTCGGCGGGCATACGGTATGTTACTGGTTGATGAGGTCCTGATCCCAGCCCACTGCGATGAAGTAGCCGCCGAAGGTGTTGTTGAACACATCCTCCGTCGCGCTGGACTGGAAGGCCTTGACGACCTTGTCATAGACTGCGGCGGTGTCGGGGTCCTCCACGTCAGCGGTGCGTGCGGCGATCAGGTTCCAGTATTCCTCCACGTCGAGCACGCTGTCCTTGTAGATGGCCTCATCGGTCTTGAGACCGAAGTCGAGCGCGTAGTTGCCGTTCACGACCGCGGCGGCCACGTCGGGCAGGACGGAGGGGATGGTGTTGGCCTTGAGCTCTTCGATGGTAACGTTCACGCTGTACTTGGTGATATCGTCAAGCGTGGGGTTGAAGGCGGCGTTCGGGTCAAGCTCGATGATGCCCGCGGCCTCGAGGACCTTGAGCGCGCGGCCGCCGTTGGTCAGATCGTCGGGGATGGCGATCACGTCGCCGTCCTTGAGCTCGTCAACGGAGGAGACCTTCTGGGAGTAGAGGTTCAGGGGGATGATGAAGGTGTTGCCGATGTTCTGGATCTCATAGCCGTAGTTGTCGATCTCGTTCTGGAGATAGATGCGGTGCTGGAAGGCGTTGAGGTCGATGTCGCCGTTGGCGAGCGCATTGTTCGGGGTCACATAGTCGGAGAACTGGACGATCTCAAGGTCGATGCCCTCGTCGGCAAGCGCGGCCTTGGCGGGCGCCCAGAGGTCTTCGTAGATGCCGCCGACGACGCCGAGCTTGACGGTGACGGTCTCGGTGGGCTGGCCGCTGCTTTGTGCGTCGTTGTTGGCGTCGGCGTTATCGTCGGTCTTGGAGCCGCAGCCGGTCAGAGCGAGCGTCAGGGAAGCGGCCGCAAGCGTGAGGGCGAAAAGCTTTTTGAGTTTCATGGGAATTTCCTCCGTTAAAATAATTTTTCAGTCAGTTTGGGGTGGGTAGGAACTTTATGGGGTCACGTCAATGCGTGTTCTTTTTGACGACGCGTCCGCCGGCGAATTCAATGATGCACACGAGCAGCACCAGCACGAAAACGGTGACGTTCGTGATGTCCGCCATGTTGCGGTCGTGGCCGTAGCGGATGGCGAAGTCGCCGAGACCGCCTGCGCCCGCAACGCCGGCCATGGCCGTGAGGTTCAGCAGGCTGATGATCGTGATGGTCGTGCCGCGCGCGATGGCGGCGACGCTCTCTTTGAGGTACACGCGGAAGATGATCTCCGCGGGGCTCGAGCCCATCGACTCCGCCGCCTCGATGAGGCCGGGGTCGAGCTCGGCAAGGGCGCTTTGCACCTGACGGGTAAAGTACGGCACCGAGCCGAACACCAGCGGCACGATCGCGCCGCGCACATAGAGCACCGTGCCGACCAGCGCGCGCGTGATGGGCATGACCCACGTCAGCAGGATGATGAAGGGGATGGAGCGGAACAGGCTCACGAGCTTATCGACGATCTGGTAGAGGACTTTATTTTCCAAAATTCCGCCGGGCTTCGTCACGATGAGCAGCACGCCCAGCGCAAGGCCGAGCACAAACGAGATCGCGCCGGACCAGAGCACCATCAGCAGCGTATCGCCGAGGGCCTTGTAGAAATCGGGCAGCTTGCTCGCAAGGTTCGGGGCAAGATTAGTAATCAGCTCTTGCATCTTTGATGACCTCCACTCCGACATTTTTATCGATGAGATATTCGATCGCCTTAGTGATCTGCTTTCTCTCGCCGCTGATGATGGCGACCGTTCCGCCGATGGGGGAATCCTGCACGATGGTGATATCGGCGAAGATGATGTTGAGCGAGACGTTGAACAGCTGCGACACGGCGGAGATGATCGGCTCGTTCACGTTGCGCTGGATGTAGGACAGGCGGACGATCAGCTCGCCGGGCTGAAGGCGCGTTACGGGGGAATCCTCGGCGATGAGCTCCTCGACCTTCTGCAAATTCGAGGTCGTGTGGATAAAGCTCTTCGTGATGCCCTGCTTCGGCTCTGCAAAGACCGTAAACACCTCGCCCTGCTCGACGACGCGGCCGTATTCCATGACGGCCACGCGGCCGCAGATCTCCTTCACGACGGCCATCTCGTGCGTGATGAGCACGATCGTGATGCCGAGCGCTTCGTTGAGTTGCTTTAAAAGATGCAGGATGGACTTGGTCGTCTGCGGGTCGAGCGCGGAGGTCGCCTCGTCGCACAGCAGTACCTGCGGGTCGTTGGCAAGGGCGCGGGCGATGGCCACGCGCTGCTTCTGCCCGCCGGAGAGCTGGCTGGGATAGGCGTCGGCCTTGTCGGCGATGCCGACAAGCTCCAGAAGCGTTGTGACCTTCTTCTGAATTTCCTCCTTGCTCAGGCCGCTGCCCTTGAGCGGGTAGGCAACGTTTCCGGCCACGGTGCGCGACGGCATGAGGTTGAAGTGCTGGAAGATCATGCCGATCTTTTTGCGCGCCCGGCGCAGCTCTTTGGGCGGCAGCGACATCAGCTCCTGCCCGTTCACCGTGACGGTGCCGGCGGTGGGCCGCTCCAGAAGATTGATACATCGCACGAGCGTGGATTTACCGGCCCCGGAGAAGCCGATGATGCCAAAGATCTCGCCCGTTCCGATCGAAAGAGACACGTCGCGCACGGCGTGCACCGTCTTTTCGCCCGAGCCGAAATCCTTGGAGATGTTCCTCAGTTCGATCAAGTGAATTCCTCCTTTTGCAGCGCCGGCGCGCTGCGAATAAAAAAAGCGGGGAGCTCAAAAGCTCCCCGCTTCAGGTCAAACGTTTTCGGAGTGGTCAAAACTCCCTCGGCGCGCCGCGTTTAACGGCTGTACCGGCGTTCCTGTGCGTGTCGGGCAGGCAGATGAGCATGAGAAACCGTGGGCATCGGCATAGCCATGTCCATGTACATGCACATCAACATTCGAGAAGAGAACGTGAACATCTCGTCAGTGTCCTTTCCAACATACTTGGGTTGTGGGTATAATATCACCATGGTCCGCGCCCGTCAACCGCAAATGCTTCGATTTCGTCAAGACTGTCACCCTTGCCAAAGGTGAGAATAAGCATTCACGAAAAATCGGGTAATTTTACCACGAAATTCGTTTCCGCTTACCGGATGCCGAAAAGGCGGCGGCCGTTTTCGTTCGTCAGCGCGATGACCTCGTCCGTCTCCATGCCGCGCACCTCGGCAAATTTCGCCGCGATGTGGAGCACATTGCGCGAATCGTTGCGCGTGCCGCGCACGGGGACCGGGGCCATGTAGGGGCTGTCGGTCTCGAGCAGGACGCGGTCGAGCGGGACGAGCTTTGCGACCTCGACGGTCTTTTTCGCATTTTTATAGGTCAGCGGCCCGTCGAAGCCGAGGTACCAGCCGCGCTTTAAAAGCTCCTGTGCCGTTTCGACGCTGCCGGAATAGCAGTGGAACACGCCGCGCACATGGGGGAATTCCTGCACGATGGCAAGGCTGTCGGCGTGCGCGTCGCGGTCGTGCACGATGACGGGGAGGTCCAGCTCCTGCGCGAGCGCGAGCTGGTCGCGAAAGACCGCCTGCTGGAAATCCCGCGGCGGGTTCTGCTCCCAGTAGTAGTCGAGCCCGATCTCGCCGATGGCGACGACCTTGGGGTGCTTTGCCCACGCGCGCAGCGTGTCAAGGCTCTTGCGCGTGTAGGGCGCGCAGTTTTCCGGGTGCCAGCCGACGGCGGCGTAGACGCGGGGAAATTTTTCGGCGATCTCCAATGCGCGGCGGGAGGTCTCGAGGTCGCAGCCGGGGTCCACGATCAGCCCCACGCCGCTTTCCGGCATGGCCGCGAGCAGCTCCTCGCGGTCGGGGTCAAAGGCCTCGTCGTCGTAGTGGGCGTGGGTGTCAAAGATCAGATTCATTTCTTCTCCTGCTCAAAAATGAGGTCGTATTCAAGGATCGCGCCGTTCGTCGTCTGCTGCACGGGCAGAAAGCCGACATAGCGCCAGCCCTCCTCCGCCGCGCGGTCGATGATGTTGCGGTACTCGGGGTCGAGCGAAAATCCGCCAAGGATGGATGCATTGGCGGCGACTTTTACGTGAAAGTATTCGTACATAGTTCCTCCTTTTTCTCCCTTGAAAGGTAATGCGAAATGCCGCCTACAGGTGGCAACGCCACACCCCCCATTTTCTTTCCCGAGAAAGAAAACGGGCGGTGCGTATCTTGCTTCGGTGTAGACTGATTTCCGTCTACCGAAAGTGCCAATAACGCGGCGAGCGCAGCAATGCCGCCCCGGCAGGCAAAAGCAAGTCTGCACAAATCCGAAGTAGGTGGAGATTGCATAAGGGTAACGATGCGCAGGCAAAGCGACAGCGAAGATAGAAGCAACTCAAATCGTGTCGCAGGAAACCCGGCAGGCACCTGATTGCGCAGCGCGTGCAGCTCTTCAAGCCTCAGACCGGCAATGCCGGGGGTCGAGGGGGACACCCCTCGCCTTTCTCTGGGGGTTCCAAAGGGGGGATTCTCTTCGGAAAGAGAATCCCCCCTTTGATTCGCACCCCCACCGCAGGCGGGGAGCCTAAAAGGGGCCTGCCCCTTTTACTTTAACAAAGCTTTGCGCCCGCGGGGATCTTATCATCCACCATGATGAGGTTGAGCTGTTCCTCGCCCTTTTCGGTGTGGACGGCGGAGAGCAGCATGCCGCAGCTCTCGAGACCCATCATCTTGCGCGGGGGCAGGTTGACGATGGCGACGAGCGTCTTGCCGACGAGCTCCTCGGGCTGATACCACTTGTGGATGCCGGAGAGGATCTGGCGGTCGGTGCCGGTGCCGTCATCGAGCGTGAAGCGCAGCAGCTTGTCGCTCTTTTTGACCGCCTCGCAGGCCTTGACCTTCACGGCGCGGAAGTCGGACTTGCAGAAGGTGTCGAAATCGACCTTCTCTTCCGCCATCGGCTCGAGCTCGATCGCGGGGAGCGCGGCCTTCTTCTGCGCCTCCTGAATGGCCTCAAGCTCGGCGAGCGCCTTCTCAGCGTCCACGCGCGGGAAGATGGCCTCGCCCTTGTGGACGGTGACGGTGGGATTCAGGCTGCCCCATTTGGCGGCGCTGTCCCAATCGCGGCAGTGCTCGCACGCGCCGATCTGCGCGAAGATCTTTTCACAGGAATCGGGGATGAACGGGGTGAGCAGCACCGTGCAGATGCGGATGCTCTCAAGCAGGTTATACATGACGGAGGCAAGGCGGGGCTTGTTGGCCTCGTCCTTGGCGAGCGCCCAGGGCGCGGTCTCGTCGATGTACTTGTTGGCGCGCTGGATGCACTTGAAGATGAGATCGAGCGCGTTCTGGAACTGGAACTTCTCCATCTCGGCCTCGTATTTGCCGCGCAGCGCCGAGAGCTGGGAAATGAGCTCATCGTCGAGCGCGTCGGCCTGGCGGTCCTCCGGCAGCGTGCCGCCGAAGTACTTTTCGACCATCGCTGTCGTGCGGGAGACGAGGTTGCCGAGGTCATTGGCAAGGTCCACGTTGATGGTGTTGATCAAAAGCTCGTTGGAGAAGTTGCCGTCCGAGCCGAAGGGGAAGGTGCGCAGCAGGAAAAAGCGCAGCGCGTCCACGCCGAAGCGCTCGGCGAGAACATAGGGATCGACGACGTTGCCCTTGGACTTACTCATCTTGCCGCCGTCCATCACAAGCCAGCCGTGGCCGTAGACGTGCTTGGGAAGCGGCATGCCCATGCTCATGAGCATCGCGGGCCAGATGATCGAGTGGAAGCGGACGATCTCCTTGCCGACAAAGTGCACGTCGGCGGGCCAGAACTTGTCGTAATCGTCGTACTTCTCGTTCATGAAGCCGAGCGCCGTGCAGTCGTTGAAGAGCGCATCGACCCAGACGTAAACGACGTGGCCGGGATCGAAGTCCACGGGGATGCCCCAGGTGAAGCTCGTGCGGGAAACGCACAGGTCCTCAAGACCGGGCTTGATGAAGTTGTTGACCATCTCGTTCACGCGGGAGGCGGGCTGGAGGAAGTCGGTGTCCTCGAGCAGGTGCTGCACGCGGTCGGCGTACTTGCTCAGCTTGAAGAAGTAGGCCTCCTCCTCGGCGTCCTCGACGTCGCGGCCGCAGTCGGGGCACTTGCCGTCAACGAGCTGGCTCTCGGTCCAGAAGCTCTCGCAGGGCTTGCAGTACTTGCCCTTGTAGGTGCCCTTGTAGATGTCGCCGTTGTCGTGCATCTTCTTGAAGATCTTCTGAATGGCCCCGACGTGGTAATCGTCCGTCGTGCGGATGAAGCGGTCATTCGAGATATTCATGAGCTTCCACAGGTCGAGAATGCCCTTTTCGCCGCAGACGATGTTGTCCACGAACTGCTGCGGGGTCACGCCCGCGGCGGCGGCCTTGTCCTCGATCTTCTGGCCGTGCTCGTCCGTTCCGGTCAGGAACATGACGTCGTAGCCCGTCAGGCGCTTGTAGCGCGCCATCGCGTCGGTCGCCACGGTGCAGTAGGTGTGGCCGATGTGAAGCTTGTCGGAGGGATAATAGATGGGGGTGGTGATGTAGAATTTCTTCTTGTCCATTGGTGTATCCTCTTTTCTGCCCGCGCCGAATGAAAGCGGAGCGTAATTATTTTTAGTTTACCACTTATTTGGTAACATTTGCAAGGCTGACGGCAAAAAGTGTCGCAGACTTTGCGCCGCGCACGGCGCAAAGAATCTTGATCATCAATCGCCGCGACATGCGCGTGGCGATTGATTCTTCTTTGCCCGCAAACGTGCGCGCCTATGGCGCGTGCGCTGCCGCGGGCGGCAATTCTCCTCAAAAAACGGCGCTGCCGTTTTTTGAATCAAAGTGAATCGTCCTCGTCGATCCACTTTTGCACGGGCACGATGTCGAAATCGGTCTCCGTGCGGCGGATGACAACCTCGTCGAGACCCGCGTTGATGATCATGCGGCGGCACATGGGGCAGCTCGTCGCGTCGTGCAGCAGCTCGCCGGTGCGCGCGTCGCGCCCGACTAAGTAGATCGTCGCGCCGACCATGTCGCGCCGCTGGGCGGAGATGATGGCGTTCGCCTCGGCGTGGACGCTGCGGCAGAGCTCGTAGCGCTCGCCGCGCGGGACCTTGAGCTGTTCGCGCGTGCAAAAGCCGAGATCGACGCAGTTCCTGCGTCCGCGCGGCGCGCCGTTGTAGCCCGTGGAGATGATCTCGTCGTTTTTGACGATGATCGCGCCGTACACGCGGCGCAGGCACGTGGCGCGCTCGAGCACCGTCTGCGCGATGTCCAGATAGTAATTCCGCTTGCTGACACGCTCCATATCAAGTCCTCCTTGTATAATTTGAAAAGAATATTGCTGAATGCTATCAGAATTCGTACTCGCAGCAGGGGCAGCGCCTTATACCCCCTGCAAGTCGAAAACAGGCGTGTATTCCTCTTTGGCGCTGGAAAGCTCCTGGCAGAAGCCGTCGGTCAGGCCGCAGTCGAGCATGTACTGCACGGCCGTGCGGTACTCGCGCTCATTTAATCGCCGCGCGAGCGGGCCGGTGGAGCCGGGCTGCGGCGTATACTGGCTCATGAGCGAAAAGAGCACGGTCTTGGGCGGAAAGTGCGCCGAGACATAGTCGATCACGCGCTTGGTGTTCTCCAGCTGCCCCGGCAGGACAAGGTGGCGCAGAATGACGCCGGACTTCATCAGCCCGTCCCCGCCGATCTGATAGGGTCCCACCTGACGCACCATCTCGTCGATGGCGGCGGCGGTCACCTCAAAATAGTCCGGTGCGGCGGAGAGAGTGCGCGCGGGCTTTTCCGTGGAGTACTTGAAGTCGGGAAGGTAGATCTGCACCCTGCCCTCAAGCGTTCTGAGCGTTTCCACGCGCTCGTAGCCGCCGCTGTTCCACACGACGGGGACGGGGAGCGGCTCACTCAGCGCTTCCAGGATCCACGGCGTAAAGTGCGTGGGCGTGACGAGGTCGATGCAGTGCGCACCCTGCGAGATAAGCTCCTTCATAATTTCGCGCAGGCGCGCGGGCGTGATGACCTTGCCGAAGTTTTCGTGGCTGATGCGCCCGTTCTGGCAGAACACGCAGCCCAAATTGCAGCCGGAAAAAAAGATGCAGCCCGCGCCGTTTGTGCCGCTGATAACGGGCTCCTCCCACAGGTGCAGCATCGCGCGGGCGACGACGAGCCCCGCGGGCATGCGGCATACGCCGCCCGCCGTTTCCGCCGTGCGCTCGGCGCCGCAGCGGCGGGGGCAGATCTCGCAGCGCATCAGTCGCCCGTCCCCTGACCGTTGAAGTCGGGGCCGAGGTCGCCGAGCATCCAGTGCTTGCGGCAAAGGCCGATGTACTGGTCGTTCGCGCCGATGACGACCTGCGCGCCGTGCTTGACGACGCGGCCGTTTTCGTCAAAGCGCGCGTTGAAGGCGGCCTTCTTGCCGCACCAGCAGATCGTCTTGACCTCCTCGAGCTTGTCGGCCATGGCGAGCAGCTCGTAGCTGCCGGGGAAGAGCTCGCCCTTGAAGTCCGTGCGCAGCCCGTAGCAGATGACGGGGATGCCGCAGTCATCGACGAGGTGGACGAGGTAGAGGACCTCCTCCTTCGTCAGAAATTGCGCTTCATCGACGATGATGCAGGCGTTTTCCTGAAGCGCGTCCTCGCTCATCGCGCGCATCTCGTGGAAGTACACGCAGGGGTACTCGAGACCGATGCGCGAGTGGACCATGTGGTCGCCGTCGCGCGTGTCGAGCTGGGGCTTGCAGAGCAGCGTTTTCTGCCCGCGCTCTTCGTAGTTGAAGCGCGTCATCAGCGCGTTGGCCGTCTTGCTCGAGCCCATCGCGCCGTATTTGAAGTAAAGCTGTGCCATGGTGGTTCTCCCTCTCTTTAAAGCCGCGCGCGGACGAGCGCGGTGTATTTTTTGAACGCCGTGGGCAGGGCGAGCGCGTCGAACGCCGCCGCGTCGGCCCAGAACAGGCCCGGACCCTCGCCCGTGACCTCGGCAGAATATCCCTTCATATCCCACTCGATGTGGGTAAAAATATGCTTTGCGCCGCCGGCGGGTGTGAGCTGACCTGCCGCAAGGCCCAGCTGTGCGATCGCGAGCGCCGCGCCCGCCTCGTCAAGGCTCTCCGGAACGCTGGGGTATTCCCATAGCCCCGCAAGAAGGCCCGTGTCCGGCCGCTTTTTGAGCGCGACCCTGCCGTTTTGGAAGAGCAGCAGCACCGTGCGCTCCTCGACCCGGCGCGCCTTTTTCTTCGCGCGCACGGGAAGGACCTCCGTAAGGCCGTTTTTGTACGCCTCGCACATCGTGCGCGCGGGGCAGATATCGCACTTCGGCGCGCCGTTCGGCAGGCACACCGTCGCGCCGAGGTCCATCATCGCCTGATTGTAAGCGCCGGGGCGATTTGGGTCGATGGCGGCGTCGAGCTTTTGGCGGAAAAGCCTTCGCACCTTTGCGTCCATGATGTCCCCGCCGCAGCCGCTGACGCGCGCGGCCACGCGCAGCAGGTTTCCGTCCACCGCCGCGACCGGCTCGCCGAAGTTGATAGACGCGATGGCGGCGGCAGTGTACTCGCCGATGCCGGGGAGTTTCAAAAGCCCTTCATACGTCCGCGGCAGCGCGCCGCCGCAGTCGGAGACGACGAGCTTCGCCGCCCTTTGCAGATTTCTTGCCCGCGAGTAGTAGCCGAGCCCCTCCCAGAGCTTGAAAAGCCGCTCCTCGGGCACGTCCGCGAGCGCGGGGATGTCCGGAAGCTCGCCCATAAAGCGCGCAAAGTAGGGAATGACCGCGCTCACGCGCGTCTGCTGGAGCATGATCTCCGAGACCCACGTGCGGTACGGCGTGACCACGCTGCGCCAGGGCAGCGTGCGGCCGTTTAAATCGTACCACGCGAGCAGGGGGGCGGTCAGTTCATTTAAGTTTTCCCAGTGTTCCGTCATATCATTTATTGAAGCGCGCGGCAAAGCCGCAGCGGCGGCACAGCTCCTCGGAGGGCCTGCGCTGCGAAAAGCCCTCGCGGATGGCGCGTGCGCGCGGCGAGTTCCAGATTTCGTCAAGCGGCTGGGCGAAGAGATTCCCCAGAGGAATATCGCCCTCGTGGTCAAGGCAGCAGGGGACGAGCGTGCCGTCGCAGAGCACGCCGAGCTGGTCGCGCAGCCCGTAGCAGAACTGCGCGCCGGATTCATCGGCGCTCATGTCCGGCCAGTCGAACTTGCCCGCGCGCTCAAGGTACAGGCGCTCGCGCAGGCGGAAGCTGCCGTTTCGCATCTCGGGCCAGCCGCTCCCCGCACAAGCGCGCAGAAAGTCGAGGATCTCGCCGTTGCGCGTGTCCGCGCCGCCGTCGTTCCAGAGGCGGAGGGCGACGATCACGCCCTTCGCGGCGGCCTTTTCGGAAAAGTCCCAGACCTGAGAGAGGTATGAAAGCTCCTGCTCGTCCGCGCCGTCGTTGCCCTCGAAGCTGTGGAGCGAGACGCTGATCTTATGCAGGCTTTCGGCGGCAAGAAGCTCATCTGCGCGGCGGGAGAGCAGCGTGCCGTTCGTCGTGATGCAGAGCTTCATGCCCCGCGCCTTCGCAAGGGCGAAGAGCGCCGGCAGCTCGGGGTGCAGCAGCGGCTCGCCCATCACGTGCAGGTAAACGTACTGCACGTATCCCTCGAGCCGGGAGAGAACGAGGTCGAATTCCTGCGCGCTCATCGTGCGCGGCGCGCGCTTCGTCTTAGGGCAGAAGGAGCAGGCGAGGTTGCAGCGGTTCGTGATCTCAACGTAGGCTTTTTTCAGCATGGCGCGGCTCCTTCCCTGCGTGCGCGCGCCCGGCGCGCAATTGATCAAAACATTTTACCACATCCGCGCGGGTTTGAAAAGCCTTTTCCCTTGCGCGCCGCGTGCGCGTCTGCTATAATCCTACAGGAAAACTTCCATCCTCCGACGCGAAAGGAGAACGCACATGACCGTCACCTTTATCGCCCACAGCGCGTACCTTGTCGAATGGGACAAATTCTACACGCTGTTCGACTATACCTATGAAGAGGACTACACCGGCGCGCTCCCGCCGCTCAAGCCGGAAAAGCCCCTGCTCGTTTTCGCGAGCCACAGCCACGAGGACCACTTCGACGCGCGCGTCTACGGCCTTTTGGAGCAGTATCCCGACACGCGCTACTTCGTCTCGCGCGACACGCGGCTCACCGAGCGCAAGCGCAAGTGGCTCAATATCTCCGACGAGGCCTTTGCCCGCACAACCGTCCTGCGGCCCGACAGCATCCTGCTGACGGAAGCTGCGGGCGAGGAGCTGAGCATCCGCGCCATCAAATCGACCGACATCGGCAACGCCTATCTTCTGCGCTGCGAGGGGAAAATGGTCTACCACGGGGGAGATCTCAACTGGTGGAACTGGGAGAGCGAGGGCAAGGCCTACTGCAGCAACATGGCCGCGCACTACCGCGCGGCGATCGACAAGCTTGCCTCCGCCGTGCGCGACGAGGGGACCGACAACGGCATCACGCCCGAGATCGCGGCGGCGATGGCCCCGCTTGACCCGCGTCTTGGCGAGGAGAGCGAGGGCCTCGGCATCGAGCATCTTTTGAAGTGCGTGCCGGTGAAGCGCGTGTTCCCCATGCATATGTGGAAAAAGTACGAGGTCATTGACCGCTATCTCGCAGCCCATCCGGGGCAGGAGGAGATCGTCGCGCGCATCACGCACGACGGCGAGGCCTTTGAAATTTAAAAAGTACGGAACGGGAAAGCTCCCTCTGCCATGGGCAGAGGGAGCTTTCCCTGTTTTGCGCAATAAGTGGAGAAAACACTTTTGCGAATAAAGCTTGTTGTGTCTGCTTACGCCTTGGGGAGCTTGAGGACCTGACCGACGTAGATGAGCTTGGGAGACTTGATGGTGTCCTTGTTGAGCTCGTAGATCTCCGTCCAGCGGCTGCCGCTGCCGAGCTGCTTGCTCGCGATCTTCCACAGGCTGTCGCCGGGGAGGACGATGTAATCGTCGCCGGAGGCGGGCTTTTCGGGCTGGGCCGGCTTCGCGGGCTCGGCGGGCTTGGTCGAGGCGCTGCTCACGAGCGTGGTGCGCGGGTCGTTGCCGGTGTAGCGGTAGAGCGGGAAGTTGTTGGTCTCTTTATCGTAGTCGATCTGCTTGTACTGGTAGAGGGAGCCGTCGTAGCCGTTGGAGTCGGTCACGTCGGGCTCGCACAGCAGGGCGATGACATTGCCCGCGACCTGATCCATCGGGAAAACGTAGGCGCCGTTTGCGAAGGTGACGTCGGCGGCGTCGCGCAGGCCCGCTTCAATGCCTCTGGCCTTGCCGTTTACCATATAATCGCCGACATAGTAGTACTGCTGGAGCTTGGCGGTGCTGCCGGCGCTGAGCTTGTAATACTCCGCGCCCTGGTTGTCCATGATGTAGAGGATCTTGTCGATGTTCGCGGCGTCCGTGGGGATGACGTAGGCGGTCGGACGGGTGCGGCCGCGGGTGATGGTATCGTTCAGGGAGAGGGCTTCTTCCTTGCCGACCTTCTCGCTGCCGTCGGCCACGGCGTACTGCACGGTCGCGGTGGTGTAGTCGGTCAGGGTCTTGCCGGACTTAGTCTGGTAGAGGGCGATGACGTCGTTTTCGTCATAGGTCCTGCCCTTGGCGATCACGTCGGCGCGGGCGGCGGCGACGGTCTTGACGATCTCGTCGGCGTGCTCGGCGGCGTAGGTGATGTAGGAGGTGGCGGCGGTCTCCTGGGAGAAGACGCGGCGCTCGAAGTTCTGGCGGCCCGCGCCGATGCCGCGGGTCTCAACGAGGAAGGAAAGGGCGTTGTACAGGCCGAAGTAGGCGCGGCCGATGGGGTTATTGACGGTGGTGCCGTAGTGGTTCACGCGAAGGCCCGCGGCCTTGGCGTCGGCAAAGGCCTCCTTGCACATGTCAAGGGCGATCTTCGTCACGGCGGGATCGTCGTTCAGGCTGGTGGCGGGGGTGGTCTCAAGGTCGTCCGCGTCGCCCATGTACTCGCTCGCGGTCGTCCAGTCGTCGCCGTAGGCGCCGTAGAAGGTGAACTCATGCGTGTCGATGACGACCTCGCTCATGAACAGACGGTAGGCGGTGTGCAGCTGGGCAAGCTCGGCTGCCTTGAGGGACATGTGGTCGCGGTTCATGTCAAAGCCGTCGTAGGTCGCGCGGCTGAAGAGATAGGAACCGTCGGGATTGATGCGGGGAACGATGACGATGTTGGCCTTGTCGAGCAGCGCCTTGTAGGCGGGATCGTTGACAAAGTTGCCGATCATGACGAGCGCGCCTTCACCGGCGGCGGGCTCGTTGGGATGGATCTGCGCCTGATACCAGATGTTGACCTTGCCGTTGCCCGTCACGATCTTGGCGGCCTCGGCGAGGGTGGCGTTCTCGGGGATCTCAGTGGTGGTGAAGAGGGTGAGGGGCAGGTCGTACTTGTAGTTCGGGGTCGTACCGGCGGAGTAGAGGTACATGGTGTCGGACTTCTTGTCCATCTCCTTGAGGAAGGCCATCAGCTCATCCTGCGAGGTGAACTCGTTGGCGGCGTGCTTGCCGGAAAACGCGGGCGTGGTGTAGCCCTGGGATTCGATGGTGAAGTGGTCGTTGATCTCCTCCGGCCAGAAAACCAGCAGGTTGTCGCGGGAGTCCATCACGTAGCTGTCGGGGGCCTTTTCGGGCTTGACGGTCGGCTCGAAGCCGTTGCCGCCCAGCTTGCCGCCGATGACGGTGAGCTTCTTCACGCCTTTGGCGAGGTCGGCCTCCGTCACGTTGAAGAGCTGGAGAATGTTGTAGTAGCCCGTGCCGTGCACATGGTAAGCGTAGGTGGCGGGCTCGGTGATGACGTAGCTGCCGTCAGACTGGGGCGCGACCGCCTCGAGCTGGCCGAGGATGTCCTTTTCCTCTGCGTAGTTGTTCGCGGGGTAGCCCTTGTAGACTTCAATGCTGACGTTTTTTGCCGAGTCGTAGTTGGAATAGTCAAATTCCAGCTTTGCGCTCTTGTCTGCCGCGAGGGTGGTGACCATCAGCATGCTGACGACCATCGCCAGAGTCAGCAGAGAGCTCAGGGACCGCTGCATCAGTTTCTTCATAGATGTTTTCTCCTTCTCATAGTTTTCCTGCAATCGGATCATCATGCACAAACGAACGGGAATTTACCCGATCATTTCTGTTGACAATGTCGATTTACCTAAGTAAACTGTAAGTGTTAAAGCCGCCTTTAAGTCAAGAGATTTCCAGCGGTTATCTTAACGGTTTTTTGAGGGGGATTTCGTATGTCTTACACAATCGGCGAGGTCGCGCGGATGATGAACATCGCGCCATCCACCCTGCGCTACTATGAAAAGGAGAGGCTGCTGACGCTCGGCTCACGCACGGAAAGCGGCCAGCGCACCTATTCAGACGGGGACCTCGAGCGGCTCTCAATCATCGAGTACCTCAAATTCTGCGGCCTGCCGCTCAAGGAGATCCGGGCATTTCTGCCGCTTGTGCAGTCCGGCGACGAGGACTTTTCGGCCCGGCGGGACATCCTCGCAAAAGAGCGCGACAATGTCCGCGCACAGATCGCCGCGCTGCAGAAAAAGCTCGAGCGGCTGGAGTTCGGCTGCTGGTACTACGAGACCGCGCAAAAGCACGGGTCGGTGCTGCCGCTGTATGAATTTTCACAGGAGTGCTACGAGCCGGGGCATTGGGAGATCTTGCAGGAGGGCTTCCGCCTGCCGCTCACGCACGTGCGGCGCACGCTCAAATGGTAAAGGCGAAATAAATACCGGCCCGGAAGGTCTGCTCCCTCCGGGCCGGTGCTTTTATTGCGTTATTTCTTCCCGCCCTGCTCCGTCCAGGGGTGGTATTTGCGCGACTGCTCGGCGCTCATGCCGAAGTAGCGCAGGTCCGTGCGGCCGTACTGGTCGCCCCAGGTGACGTCGATGTGGTACTGCCGCCCGTCGAGCCGGGCGACGGTCCAGATGTGGCTGTCGTTGAAAAGCGAGGTGCAGTCGATGCCCTCGAGCTTCAAAAGGAGGTTATAGGCCCCCGTGTAGCCGTCGCATACGGCAAGGCCCTCCACAAGTGCGCCGTAGGCAAGATGGCTGAGGGAATCGTCCGACGCGCCGTCGTCGTAGCGGCAGTGGCTGCACAGCCACTCATAATAGACCTGCGCGATCTCGTACTGGCTCATGCCGTAGCTCAGCTCGCCGCTTTCCCAGAGCGAATCGTGGACCTTGACGGCGGCGGCAAGCGCCTTGTCGCGGTAGGACTGGAGCTTTGCGTCCGTGCAGGCGGTGGACGAGAAGGTGAGGCTCACCCTGCCGCTCGAGTAGGACCGGCAGGAGACGGCGTTGTACATCTGCTCGCAGTAGGTCTTGACGCAGGAGGTGAACGCCTGCGTCAGCGCGCTGGCGGCGGACGCGGAGAGCGCTTTGGAATAGTGGAGCGTGATGGTGTGCTCGCCGCGCGCAAGCATATCGCGCACGAGCGCGTCGATGGCGGCCGTATCCTTGGCCGACGCGGGGAGCGCCGTGCTCTCCGGCGCTTTGACAAGGCCCGCGAGCGTCGCGCCTCTGGCGGAGTGGTAGGGCTCGACGGTCCAGGTGAGCGTCAGGCGCGTCTGCGGCTCGACCACGCGCGTCAGAAGCGCCGCGATCTCCGCGCGGCTCACGCTGCGCTCGGGACAGAAGCTGCCCCTTTCGTCCATGCCGGAGAGGAGGCCCCGGCGGTACATGAGCAGGATTTCGCTGCGGTAGGGCGTTTTCAGCGTCACGTCGGCGATGTAGTCGCCGCTTGCGTAGGCGGTGGTGACAAGGCCCGCGTTGGGCTCTTCGTACCAGTCCGACGGCAGGGCGAAGGCGAAGATGCCCGCCATCTGCGCGCGCGAGGCGGGCAGAAGGTAGAAGCCCTCGAAGCTCTCGCCCAGCAGCTTTTCGCCCTTGAGATAATCGACATAGGGCTGATACCAGCTCTCGCCGTCCGAGACGGCGGGGATGACCTCGTCGCTGCCGGTCATATAGATCGCGTGCAGGCGCGCGGCGATGGTCAGAAGCTCGGCGATGGTCACGCTGCCGGCCGGCGCAAAAAAGCCGCCGCCGCGCCCGTCGAGCAGCCCGTATTCATAGGCGGAGATGACGGCGGGGGCGAACCAGTCGCCGTCTCGAACGTCGGTAAACTGCCCGCCGTAGGTCCGGAGGGACACAAAGGGGGCGGTTTTTTCCTCCGCCGGGACCTCTTCAGGCGCGGGCTCCGCGCTGAAGGCGAGGGCGGGGACGGAAAGCAGGAGCGCGAGCGCCGCGGTCAGCAGCGCAAAGCGGAACTTCATGGCGGTTTTACTCTCTTTCTTGCGTTTTGGGGCGGCGCTTACGGGACGATGATGTTCTGCTCGTCCGCGGTGATGTCGGCGGCGTAGGGGTTGAGCATGGTGTTGGTCATCTCGAGCACCTGCCCGGGGTCGAGCGCGTAGACGGACGCGCCCTTGTACCAGCCCGTGCCGTCGCCGGGGAGGGTGGCGAAGGTGACGGCGCTCATGCCGCCCATCGAGAGCGCCTCGTTGCCCAGCCACACGAGGTTGCCGAGCGTTAAGTCGGTCTTGACGTACTTTAAGAAGGTCTCGGCCATCGCGGGCACGTTTTCGACCTTCAAGAGCTTCTGCGCCACGGTCTTTAAAAACGCCTGCTGCGTTTCGATGCGGCCGATGTCCTGCCGCCCGCCGTAGCCCGAGTTGTCGTTGTTGTGGCGGAAGCGCACGACCTCCATGGCCTGCTGGCCGTCAAGGTGCTGGAGACCGGCCTTGAAATGGATGTGCAGGTCCTGATAGGGGTCGTCATAATTCATGTCCTCGGGCACCTCGAAGTCAACGCCGCCGATCTGATCGACAAGCTCGATAAAGCCCTTCAGATTCACGGAGACATAGAAATCCACCGGGATGCCCAGCAGGTCCTCAATCTCGCTGCGCAGCTGCTCGGTGCCGCCGTTGTTGTAGGCGTAGTTGAGCTTGTGGCCGTTGCTCATCAGCGAGTCGCGCGGAAGGCTGACGACGTCGATCCTGTCGTTTTCCGCGTCAAAGCGCATGAGCATGTTCGTGTCGCTGCCGCCGGCGTCGTTGTCGATGCCGGAGAGCAGGATGGTGTAGCAGTATTTTTTGCGCGCCTTGCCGTTCGACACGGTCTCGATCGCGTCGCCGTCGTCCGTGTTCTGCTCGGTCTGCGCGTCCTGCGGGTCGTCCGCCGTGGGCTCGGGCGCGCGCACGACATACTTGACCACCGCCAGCGCGGCGACGACCAGAAAAAGAAGCGACAGCAGCGTGACCGCCGCGCGCTCGCCGCGGTTTTTGCGCTTTTTCTTCTTCGGCCGGCGGCGCGGCTCGTCCTCGTAGTCATAGCCGCGCCCGTAATAGTCCTGTTCTCTCATCTCATTGCTCCGATCTGTTTTCTTCTGGTTTACAATAACGGTATTGTACTCTGCGCGGCGGGCGGATGCAAGAGAAATTTTCGCCGCCGCGCGCGGTATCTGTATCTTAGACGGAAACGGGCGGAAAAAGTTTCTTAAAACCCCTTATATTTTTTCCTTGTGGCCATGCCGCCGCGCAGGTGCCGCTGGGCCTTGTTCTCCTCAAGGACCTCCTTGACCTGCAAATAAAGGCAGCGGTCGAACTGGGGCAGGCGGTCCTGCAGATCCTTGTGCACGGTGGATTTGCTCACGCCGTATTTTTTCGCCGCCGCGCGCACGGTGGCGCGGTTTTCGATGATGTAGGCCGCCAGCGTGCGGGCTCGCTCTTCCATATTTCCCTTCATGAAGCACACTCCCGATTCATGTTGCTCCATCTATATGCGCGCGGGGGGACGATATGCCCATCTTGCGCCGCGCGGCGAAAGAAAATCCTGTGCAGAGGGGAAAAGACATGCTATAATTATTTTGCCGCCGTGTGAAGCGGCGGAAATCGACCGACAGGGAGGTCCTGCATGGAAAATAAACTCATCCGCAGCAAGTATTTTTTATACCTGACCGAATTTTTTGCCGGTATGTCCGTTATGGCGGTGGAGCTGGGCGCAAGCAGGCTCATGGCCCCGTATTTCAGCTCGTCGCAGATCGTGTGGACCGTTATCATCGGCGTTATCATGATCGCCATGGCGATCGGCAACGTCTGGGGCGGCAAGCTCGCCGACAAGAGCGCCACGCCCGATAAGCTCTACCGCAGGCTCATCATCGCGGCTGTCTGGATCGCGCTCATCCCGTTCGTGGGGCGGTATCTCATCGCGGGCATTTCGCTGCTGCTGGCGCTTTTTGTGACGAAAAACTTCCTTGTCTGGGCGGCGCTCGCGGCCTGCCTTGTGATCTTCGCCTTCCCCTGCGTGCTGCTCGGCACCGTCACGCCGTCGCTCACGCGCTTTACGGTCGATAATCTCGATGATACGGGCAAGACCGTGGGACGGCTCAATGCGCTCAACACCATCGGCAGCATCATCGGCACGTTCGTGCCGACGTTCGTGACCATCCCCGCCGTCGGCACGGCGGCGACGTTTCTCATCTTCTCCGGCGTGCTCGCGGCCATCGGCATCGCGTACTTCGCGTTCGAGCGGAAAAAGAGCGTGCCGGGCATCGTCTCGGTGCTGCTGATCCTCGGGCTGTGCTTCGCGCTGCCGGGCTACAGCTTTGCCTTTTGGGAGAGCGGTCTCACGCTCGAGGATGAGTCCATCTACAACTATTTGCAGGTGCAGGACGACGCAAGGCGCACGACGCTTTCGACCAACGTTCTTTTCGGCGTGCAGAGTGTGCAGGTCAAGGGCGATGCGCTGACGGGCATGTACTATGACTACGCCCTCGCCGCGCCCTGCATGGCGGGCATGGACGGCACGGACAATGAAAGCCGCAGCGTCATGATCCTCGGCATGGGCTCGGGGACGTATGCAAGCTACTGCACGCGCTATTTCCCCGGCGCGGACGTACAGGGCGCGGAGATCGACAAAAAGATCGCCGACATCGCGGCGGAGTACTTCGGACTTCCGGACAGCGTAAGCGTCGCGGTCGAGGACGGGCGCGCGTACCTCACGGCAAGCGAGGAGAAGTTCGACGTCATCATGGTGGACGCCTATCAGGATATCACGATCCCGTTCCAGCTCTCGAGCGTCGAGTTTTTCGAGCAGGTGAGAGCGCATCTCAAGCCGAACGGCGTGATGGTCGTGAACCTCAACATGACGTCGGCGGAGAACGGTTCGATCAACGAGTACCTCTGCGACACGATGGCGAGCGTCTTCAAGCACACCGTCACCGCTCCCGTGAAGGGCAACACGAATACCGAGGTCTTCTGCACCGATGCAGATAACTGGGAGGAGACGTTCGCACGCAGCATCGAGGGCCTGGCCGACAGCGATTATGCCGATATGATGCGCACCGTTGCGTCCAAGCTCACGCCCTACAAGGGCGGAAGCTGCATCCTGACGGACGACAAGGCACCCGTCGAGGTGCTGGGCATGAAGGTGCTCGACGAGCTGATCGGCGACGAGCTCAACTACTACAAGGACGAGCTGAAAACCGGCGGCCTGTCCGCCCTGATCGGCAATTGAGAACGCAGCTGATGAAAAAAGCGCCCGCACCTGCGTGCGGGCGCTTTTTTGCATGGCATCTTACAAAATCAGCATCAAAACCGGAATAACGATGAAGCACGCGAGCGTGGAGAGCGCCGCGCCTTGCGCGGCAAACTGCTCGTCCGCGCCGTAGTCCGCGGCGGCTACGACCGTCTGCGTCACGACCGGCATGGCCGTTTCCACGATGAGCGTGCTGCGGCCAAGGCCCGTCACGCCAAGCAGCGCGCACAGCGCGAGTGACAGCCCCGGCACGAGCAGGAAGCGAAAGACCATCACGAGCGTCAGGTCGCGGTCAAGCCTTAAATTCTTGAGCCCGATCTCATGGATGATATAGCCCGTGAGCAGCAGCGCCAGCGGTGTGACGAGGTTGTTCATATATTTGCAGTAGCTCATCACGAGCGACGGCAGCTTCACATTTGCGAGCACGAGCACAAAGCTCAGAAGAACGCCGATGACGGCGGGCGTTGTGAAAAACTTTTTGATCATCCGCCTGTCAAAGCCGCCGCTCTCGCCCGACCAGCGCACGAGCGAAAGACCCACGAGCTGCACAAAGCTCGTGTTGACAAGGTAGTAGAGCATGACATAGGGCGTGCACGCCTCGCCGAACAGCTCCGTGCACATCGGAAGGCCGATGAAAATCGCGTTCGACACCGAGCACATCATCATGAAAACGCCGAGCCTGCTTCGCGGGAGCTTCAAGAGCCTGCCCGCAAGCAGCGAGAGCAGAAAGCCCGCGACAGTGGAGAGAAACGGCACGAGAAGAAAGCCCACCGAGCCCATGAGCAGCTCGCGCGTTAAGTTGTTCGTCAGCCCGTAGATGCACATGCAGGGGATGGCGACGGACATGGTGAACTTGCTGATAAAGGCCTTGGCCTGCGGGCTCATCCAGCCCCTGACCGCGCAGAAATAGCCCGTCGCCGTCAGAAGCAGGATGAGCGTGACGGACGCGACGGCGTGGAGAAACGATTCCATGGAAACACACACCTCACAGTGAAAGTATCCCCAGTATACCAGCTTTGCGGCAAAAGACAAGAGCGGCAAACTGGTGGTTGCAATGGCGCGGAAGATACGCTATGATGGGCGGAGAAAAAAAGCTATTTGAGAGGAGTTTTTATGAAGATGAAAGCGGCTCTGGTCATTATGGCGGCGGGCATGGGCTCGCGCTACGGCGGCAATAAGCAGGTGGACGGCATTGGCCCCAACGGCGAGATTTTGATGGAATACTCGATCTACGATGCGCTGCGCGCGGGCTTTACGAAGGTGGTCTTTATCATCAAGCCCGACATGCGCGACTTGATGGAGAGCATGGTCGGGAGCTATCTTGCCGGGCGCAGGACGGCGGACGGCGAAAAAGTCGAGGTCTGCTACGCGTATCAGGACTTTTCAAGCGTGCCGGACTTTTACAGGGTGCCGTCCGAGCGCGTGAAGCCGTTCGGCACGGTGCACGCGCTGCTGTGCGCGAAAGACTGCGTCAAGGAGCCCTTTGTCGTCATCAACGCCGACGACTATTACGGCGTGGACGCGTTCAGGACGATCTATGAGGAGCTCGGCAGGCTCGCGGAAAGCGGCGAGGGCACGATGGTCGGCTACAGCCTGTGCAACACCGTCAGCGAGCACGGCACGGTCACGCGCGGCGTGTGCCACGTGACGCAGCAGGGCATGCTCGACCGCGTGGTGGAGACGTTCCACTTAAAGCCCTGCGCGGACGGTCAGATCCGCGACATTCAGGAAAACGGCGACGGCCCGGTCTACGCGCCGGAAACACCGGTGTCGATGAACTTCTGGGGCTTTACGCCCTGGCTTTTTGAAAAGCTGGACGAGTACTTCAAGGCCTTCCTCCGCACGCTGCCGGAGGGAGAACTCAAAAAGGAGTGCCTGCTGCCGAGCCTTATCGGCGAGCTCATCGGCTCCGGCGAGCTCAAGGTGTCGGTCCTGCGCTCGGACGCGCGCTGGTTCGGCATGACCTACCACGAGGATAAGGAAATGGTGCAGCGCGAGCTGCAGAAGCTGCACGACGCGGGCGTGTATCCCAAGTCGCTGCGCGCGTGAGAAAACTTTTGCCGCCTCCGGACATACTACGTCCGGAGGTGATTTTTTCATGCAGCGAAAAGAACCCGGCCTTCCGCGCGACATGACGCCCATGCTCAAGGCGCGCTTCGGCCAGCCGGACGACTGCGCGGACCTTGTCAACAAGTACGGCACCTACAACATCCAGCCGACGTCGGACACGGAAAACGTCTTTCCGATGATCGCGCCGGGCCTTCCGGAGCAGTGGAGGGAAATGAAGCTGAGCAAGTCGGACCTTGAAAACTTGCAATAGGGCGAAGGAAGCGGCGGGCGCGCAATGCGCGCCCGCCGCTTTGCCTTTGGCCGCGCGGCGGGGCGGCGGACCGGCGGCACATCCGGCACAAAGTAAATTTCTACAAAAAAGAAGATGACGAAATGGAGAATTTTATTGCTGGTATACAAATCCATAACGCGACTGGCACTTGCGTTATGGATGAAAATGATTAAAGTATGTGTTAAGAGCGCATCAAACGGACGGCGGTTTAGAGAGAGACTGCCGCCGGAGCGCCCACAAATATGAAGGAGGAGAGAGAATGGAAACCAAAAACACCGGCAAACTGAAGGCTCTATTTATTATCCCGTCTGTCATCGGCGTCGTCCTGTTCATGATCCCCGTCAAAAATGGTGATGGCAACTGGACCGTCGTGGTCAAGATCATCGCCGATATCATCGCCGGCGCCATCGGCGGCGTTCTGCCGCTGCTGTGCGTCCTGATCCTGACCGTTTCGGCCATTATGTCGCTCATCGCGCTTGCAAAGCCCAAGTTCATCATGGACAACGACATTCTGAAGGAATGCTTTGCCTGCAAGCCAGTCTGGGTCGTCATCCGCGTCATCGCGGCCATCTTCGTATGGCTGACCTACAAGGGCGTTGACGCCGAGGGCACGGGCTTTATCAGCATGATCACCGGCGGCGGTCAGGGCGGCTTCATCCTGTACGACCTGATGACCACGCTCGTTATCATCTTCGTCATCGCGGCGCTGCTGCTGCCGCTGCTGCTCGACTTCGGCCTGCTGGAGTTCGTCGGCGCGCTGCTCACCAAGGTCATGCGCCCGCTCTTTAAGGTCCCCGGCCGCGCGGCGGTGGACTGCATCACCTCCTGGATCGGCGACGGCACGCTCGGCGTCATGCTCACCTGCAACCAGTATGAGGGCGGCTACTACTCCGCCAAGGAAGCGAGCATCATCGCAACGCTGTTTTCCGCCGTTTCCATCACGTTTACGCTCGTGGTGCTCGATACGGTCGGCATGCTCGACAAGTTCGGCATCTATTATCTGATCGTCTGCTTCGTCGGCATCGTGTGCGCCATCGTGTGCCCGTATCTCTATCCCCTGCGCAAAAAGCCCAATACGTACCTCGTTTCCGGCAAGGCCGCGCCCGACACCCTGCCCGAGGGTTACAAGAGCAACGTCCAGTACGGCATGGACCTCGCCATGAAGCGCGTTGCCGAGCACAAGGGCGTCGGCGAATTCTTCGCAAGCGGTCTCAAGAACGCGTGCAGCATGTGGTTCGGCGTTCTGCCCTCCGTTATGGCCATTGGCACCATCGCGCTCATCCTCGCCAATTTCACCCCGATCTTTGAATGGCTCGGCATCCCGTTCCGTCCGCTGCTCCAGCTGCTGCAGGTGCCCGAGGCGGAGGCTGTCGCCTCCACGATGATCGTCGGCTTCACCGACATGCTGACCCCCGCCATCCTGATCGCGGAGTCCACCAGCGAGATGGCCAAGTTCATCGTCGCGGTCGTGTCCGTCACGCAGGTGCTGTACCTCTCTGAGGTCGGCGGCCTGATCCTCGGCTCCAAGCTCCCGCTCAACCTGTGGGAACTGTTCGTCATCTTCCTCGAGCGCACCATCATCAGCCTGCTCATCGTCTGCCCCATCGCGCACCTGATGTTTTAAAGGGTAAGCTTCGACTTGCTCCGCTCATAGTTTCCGACCGGAAAAGGCAGAAGGCGTCCATTTTGGACGCCTTCTGCCTTATATTTTTAGGACTTTAGCGCAGATGCACAAAAATGTCTGTACAAATCACATCATGTTATGGTAAAATGCAGACAGATAGTGAGAACTGCGGAACCTCGCACCGTGCGCGCCGGAGGTGAGAGACCGGAGCGCCGCAGAAAGGGAGAGAGACCCGATGACAATCAGGATAGACAAGGATTCGAAGGTTCCCGTATACCTTCAGATCGCCGACCAGATCAAAGCGCAGATCATCAGCGGCGCGCTGCCGAGAGCCAGCACGCTGCCGAGCGAGCGCGCGCTCGCGCAGATCCTTGACGTGCACCGCAACACGGTCGTCAAGGCGTACAGCGAGCTCAAGAGCGACGCGTGGATCGAGTCGCGCCAGGGCGTCGGCTATGTGGTCACCGCCGCGGAGGGCGGCGCGCCCGCGGAGACGGAGGAAAGAGGCTGCGAGTGCGCGGGCCGCGTGAACTGGGTCAGCGCGGTGGATGACAAATACCTTGACATGGAAAAGACCTTCGACGATCTTTTCCAGCGCTTTACGGACGAGAGCCATTATTCCCTCGGCAGCGGCATCGCCGCGCGCGAGGTGTATCCGCCGGACCGCGTGGCGCGCGACATCGCCTCGCTCGTCACGGGCAGCGGCCCGTGCCAGTACTTTTTCAGCCCCTACAAGGGCGACCGCTTCCTGCGCCAGAAGCTCGTCTCCTTCCTCGGCACGAAGGGCGTGAAGGCCTCGACGGGCGAGATCCAGGTGCTCGCGGAGACGAACCAGGCGCTCGACTTTATCGTGACGCTGCTCGTCAAGCCCGGCGACAGCGTCGTGATGGAGGAGCCAGTGCACCCGGATATGTTCCGCGTGATGGAGCTCGCGGGCGCACGCATCCTCTCCGTGCCGGTCGATGAAAACGGCATGGACTGCGAGGTGCTCGAAAACCTGCTCACGCACACAAAGCCGAGGCTCATCTTCGTCAATTCGAGCTACCACGACCCAACGGGGCATATTTTGTCGCTCGAGCGGCGCAAAAAGCTCGTCGAGCTTTCCAACCGCTACCGCATCCCGATCGTGGAGGAGGACGCGGCGAGCGAGCTTGCCTACGAGGGGGAAAAGCTCCCGCCGATCAAGGCCTTCGACACAATGGGCAACGTGATCTACATCTATTCCTTTTCGCTCACGTTCGTGCCGGGGCTGAGCCTTGCCTTCGTCACGGGCAACCGCGATTTTGTCCGAGCGCTGAGCTATCTTGTCTCCGTGCGGCTGATGGCTTCGGACTGGCTGACGCAGAAGCTCCTCGGCATGTACCTGGACGACGGCAGCTACTATGCCGCGCTCGCGCGCTTCCGCGAGGAGTACCGCAGAAAGCGCGACCTTGTCTGCCGCAGGCTCGATGAGCTCGCGCCGCTCGGCGTGCGCTACGACAGGCCGCTCGGCGGCGTTTACGTCTGGTGCCGCCTGCCCGACGGCGTGGACAGCAAGCATTTCATCAGCCGGGCCTACAACATGGGCGTCACGCTTATTCCCGGACACGTTTTTTACCCCTATAAAAACGGCGGGCGCGACCATATCCGCATCAACTACTCCTACGAGTCGGACGAGCGGCTCGCGCAGGGCATGGAGGTATTGCAAAAAGCGCTGAAAGAAGAGCTGGAGGAATAACTGGCACATAAAATGCTGCCGGTGCTGATACATTACAAGCGGAGAAGAAGCGATTATACTGGAGCCAGAAGAAAGAACGGACCATGGCGCGCCGTTTTCACGGCGGCGCGGCGCAAACAAATCACGGCGGGGTCGTTTCGGGCGGTGGATGAGAGAGCCGCCGGTGCCCCGGGAAGGGAGCATACCATGTATCCAGGCATCCATAACTTTTCCGAAATCGGAAAGCTCAATAAGGTGCTGCTGCACCGCCCCGGCGAGGAGCTGGAATCGCTGACGCCCGGCACGCTCGAGCGCCTGCTGTTTGACGATATCCCCTACCTCAAGGTCGCGCAGGAGGAGCATGACCGCTTTGCCGAGGTCCTGCGCGAAAACGGCGTTGAGGTCGTTTACTATGTGGACGAGGTGGCCAAGGCCATCGCCGACCCCGTGCGCCAGATCCAGCTGGTGAACGACTTTCTGAACATCAGCAAGATCCACGCCAAGGGCCTGCGCGCGAGCATGACGAGCCTTCTTCTCGACATGCCGCCCAAGCAGATGGTGACCAAGCTCATCGCGGGCATCAAGCGCTGCGAGGTGGCCACCAAGCAGCCCACGTCCCTGATGGACCTGGTGGACGACGACTATCCCTTCGTCTCCGACCCCATGCCGAACCTGTATTTCACCCGCGACCCCGGCGCCTGCGTGGGCGAGGGCATCAACATCCACAGAATGCACACCCCCGCGCGCAAGCGCGAGAGCCTGCTTTTGAAGTACATGTTCCTCTACGACCGCGACTTTGCTGCGCCGGACAACAAGATGTGGTACGACCTGTCCGACAGCTACTCCATCGAGGGCGGCGACGTGCTCGTGCTCTCCAAGGACATCGTGGCCGTCGGCCTTTCCCAGCGCACGACGGTCTCCGGCGCGGAGACGTTTGCGCGCAACCTCTTACAGAATTCCGGTTTTAAGAAGGTCCTGGCCTTCGACATTCCCGAAACGCGCGCGTTCATGCACCTCGATACCGTCTTTACGATGGTCGATCACGACAAGTTCACCATCCATCCCGAGATCGAGGGCCCGCTGAGCGTTTATGAGATGACGCTCGACGAGCACGGCGAGCTTCGCTTCAGCGCGCTGAAGGAGGAGCTCAAGGACATTCTGGCTCTCGAGCTCAAGCTGCCCGCGGTCGATCTGATCCGCTGCGGCGGCGGTGACCTGATGGCCGCGCAGCGCGAGCAATGGAACGACGGTTCGAACACGCTGTGCATCGCGCCGGGCCGCGTCATCACCTACGAGCGCAACTATGTGACGAATGAATTGCTTGCAAAGCATGGCCTCGACGTGCTGACCGTGCCGTCGGCCGAGCTGTCGCGCGGACGCGGCGGCCCGCGCTGCATGTCCTGCCCGGTCAACCGCGACGATCTGTAAAAACGCACGAAAGAGACTGCCTTCCATGGCGGGGAGCGCCCCGCCGCCCTGCGCCGCGCGCAAAATCAAGGGACAGGAGGATCAAAGTGTGAAAAGTAAACGACAGGAAAAGATCCTGGAGCTGATCGAAAAGTACGACATTGAAACGCAGGAGGAGCTGATCGCGCGTCTTGCCGAGTGCGGCATCGAGACCAAGCAGACCACCGTCTCGCGCGATATCAAGGAGCTCTACCTCTACAAGGAGCCGATCGGAGGCGGCCGCAGCCGCTACGCCGTTTCCGGCAAGGCGGATCATATCGACAATGCCAGGCGTTTACAGCTGATCCTGAAAGAATGCAGCGTCAGCGTGGACAGCGCGGGCATCGTGGTGCTGCTCAAAACGCTGCCCGGCCTTGCCGACGCGGCGGGCGCGGCCATTGACGCGATGCGTCTGCCGCAGATGCTCGGCTGCATCTCCGGCAACGACTCGGTCGCTATCGTCGCCCGCGGCGAGACGGAGGCGAACACCCTCCGCCGCAATCTGGAACAATACTGCAAGTGAGCTTTTGAGAGAGAAGAGAGAAGAGCGGAAGAGACGCGGATGAAAGTCCGCGTCTCTTCCGCATTTTTGAATAGAAGAAAAAACCGGACCGGGGCAGCGCCCCGGTCCGGTTCCAGTTTGAAGTTATACGCTTACACATTGCCGATGGTGGCGACCATGACGGCCTTGATGGTGTGCATGCGGTTTTCGGCCTCGTCAAAGACCTTGGAGTTGGGGGAGAGGAAGACCTCGTCTGTGACCTCGCGGATATCATAGCCGAGCTCCTTCTGGGAAGCGGCCATGGTGGTGTCGAAATCGTGGAAGGAGGGCAGGCAGTGCAGGAAGATGCAGTCCTCGTTCCCGGTGGCCTTCATCACCTCGCCCGTGACCTTGTAGGGCGTGAGCAGCTTGACGCGCTCGGGGATCTTGTCCTCTTCGCCCATGGAGGCCCAGATGTCGGTGTAGAGCGCGTCCGCGCCCTTCAAAAGCGCCTTGTCCTCGCCGTACTCGACGATGGCGCCGGTCTCCTTGGCGACCTCGCGGCAGTAGGCCACAACGTCCGCCGCGGGAGCGAGCTCCTTCGGGCCCCAGCCGACATAGTGGATGCCGAGCTTTGCGCAGATGTACATCAGGCAGTAGGCAACGTTGTTGCGCGTGTCGCCGCAGAAAACGAGCTTGCACTTGCTCAGCGGCTTTTTGGTGTTCTCCATCAGCGTGAGGATGTCGGCCAGCGCCTGCGTGGGGTGGTCAACGTCGGTCAGGCCGTTCCACACGGGCACGCCCGTGTTGGCGGCGAGACCCTCGACGACCTTCTGGTCGTAGCCGCGGTACTCGATGCCGTCATAGAAGCGGCCGAGGACCTTGGCGGTATCGACCATGGTCTCCTTCTTGCCCATCTGGGACGACTTGGAGTCGAGGAAGGTGACGCTGGCGCCTTCGTCGTGCGCGGCGACTTCGAACGCGCAGCGCGTGCGGGTAGAGGTCTTTTCGAACAGCAGCACGATGTTCTTGCCGGCGAGCAGATCGCCGCGGATGCCGGCGCGCTTTTTGGCCTTCAGGTCGGCGGCGAGGTTGAGCATGTAGCGGATCTCGTCAGGGGTGAAGTCCTTGAGCGTGAGGAACGAACGGCCTTTCAGATTGACGGGCATGAGGGAGTCCTCCTTTTTCTTATTTCTCAAAATCTCTCATAAAAAGCATCCAAATAATGCTATCATCATTATAGTATTTTTGGCTATAAAAGCAAGAGAGACGCGATTTTGCGGCGGCGACTGGCACATGCAAATGAAAATAAGCTGGTCTGCGGAAAAAGGTCGCAGCGCGGCGATGCGGAGTGTTTCCACACGCGGCGGACGCGCCTTCGCGCCCTCTGGCGGGGCCTACTGGACACGAAATTATTTCCTTTCTGGACCAGTGCGTTTCCGCGCGGAAACGGGCGCGCTGCCCGCCGCGCGCCGGAAAACGGGAACTGTTCCTTTCCGGCGGGATATGCTATACTGGAAAAACTGAAAAAGGGGGGAGCGAGATGAGCATTGCGGGGCTTCTGATCCGGCGCGAGCGCCTTGCGCGCATGTGGAGCCAGGAGGGATTGTGCCGCGGAATCTGCGGCACGTCGTACCTTTCCAAGATCGAACAGGGCAAGGCGGAGGCGTCGGAGGAGATCCTCGCGCTGCTCTTTGCGCGGCTGGGACTTTCCTGGACGGAGGATGAGACGCTGCGCGCGCAGACGGAAGCGTGCATGGAAGCGCTTTTCGCGGGAGACGCGGCGGCGTTTGCCGCTGCGTTTGCGCCGCTGCATACGCAGGAACGCACGCTCCTTTGCAGCCCCTGCGCGCCGGACTATCTGCTGCTGCGCTCTCTTGCCGCCGAAACGGACGGGGAGCGCCGGCCGCTGGATGCGGAATTCATCCCGTTTCTGGACCGGCGGCAGCTTGCGCTCCAGCGCGTGCTGGAGGGGCGGCACGAGGAGGCGGCGCTGCTTTATCCCGCGGCGGCGATCCGCCTGTGGCAGGGGGCCCGGCTCTACGCGTTCGGCCGCTATGCCGCCGCGACCGAGGCGCTGCGCGCCGCCTATGACGCCGCGGCCGCGGAGGGCTTTGCGCATATCATGATGAGCTGCCGCGTGTATCTCGGCAACTGCTGCTCGGATCTGGGCGATCTCAAGCAGATGCAGCAGCACTATGCGGTCGCGCAGCGGCTTGCCGAAGCGCTCGGCGACCGGGAAACGCTGGCGATGATCCGCTACAACGCGGCGGCGACGAAGATCGAGTGCGGCGATTTTGCGGCGGCGTATGCGTATTTTTCCACGCTGGAGGAGCCGAACGCGCTGGCGCTGCACAAGCTTGCCGTCTGCTGCGAGGCGCTGGGACGGCGGGACGAGGCCCTTGCCGCGCTGGCAAGGGCGGAGACGATGCTCCATAGCGGCGAGGAGCACGAACCCGAGCGGCAGATGCTCGCCCTTGTGCGCTGCCGGCTGGAGCAGCCGGACCCTTTGCACGACGAGCGCTACGGCGCACTGCTGACGGAATGCTTTGCCCTGCTGCGGCGCGAGCGCGGCGCGGGCTACGCGCGCTTCCACCTGCCGTGGATGCTCGCCTGGTACAAGGCGAACCGCCGCTACCGGGAGGCTTGCGCGCTGCTGGAGGATTTTCCTATAGAGAAGTAAAAAATAAGGATTAAGCGGTATCTGGCGGGAGAAATTTTCCCACAGATACCGCCTTTTTTGCGCCCACGCCATGTGCCATAATAATGGCGAGGTGAGAAACATGAAAAAAACACTCTGGACGGCGGATGTCGTCCGTATCACGCTGGCGACCTCGCTCGGCGCGGCGGGAGGGATCCTCAGCAGCTTCGCACTGTCGTTTCTGGTTTTCGACGAAACGGGCAGCACGCTGGCGTCGGCGCTCGTGCTGGCGATCTCGCTGCTGCCCGGCGCGGTGCTGCCGCTGCTGATCGCACCGCTGATGGACCGCCATGCGCGCAAGCCCTTCCTTGTCGGCGGCGATGCGGTCAACGCGCTGCTGTATGCGCTGGCGGGGATCTATCTTCTGCGCTGCCAGTTCTCCTACACGGTCTATCTGGGCTTTTCACTGCTGCTTGCATGCCTGAGCGCCTTCGACGAGCTGGCCTACAGCAGCTTTTATCCGCTGCTCCTGCCGGAGGGCATGGAGGAAAAGGGCTACACGGTCTCCTCCATGCTCTATCCCGTGCTCAAGGTGCTGATGATGCCCGTGGCGGCGGCGCTGTTCAACACGCTGGGCGTAGCGCGGCTGCTGCTCATCCAGTCGGCGCTGTCGCTGCTGGCCGCGCTGATCGAGAGCCGGATCACCGTGCATGAAACGCCGCGCGGCGGCGGGCGCTTTTCCCTGCGCGTCTGGTGGGGGGATCTGCGCGAGGCGGCGGCCTATCTCAAAAAGGAGAAGGGCCTTCGCGCGCTGTATGACTACATGGCGGTGACAAACGGTATGGCGGCGGGCTATTCGCCGCTGCTGGTCGCCTTTTTCCGCACAGCGCCGGGCTTCACTGCGGCGATGTACTCCCTGTTCTCCGTGGCGGAGTTCGCGGGGCGGTCGCTTGGCGGCGTGGTGCGCTACCGCTATACGCTGCCGGAGAACAAACGCTTTTCCTTTGTATTCTTCGTGTATCAGACCTATGAGCTGATGGATGTGCTGCTGCTGTGGCTGCCGTATCCGCTGATGCTTGCAAACCGCGCCGCCTGCGGCTTTCTCGGCATCAACAGCGCGACGATCCGGCAGGCGGCGGTGCAGCGGTATCTGCCCGATCATCTGCGCGCCCGCGTCAACGCCTATGAAAGCATGCTCGTCACGGCGGCGAGCGCCGTGCTGTCGCTCGCGGTGGGTTCGCTGGGGGAAGTGATGGACTACCGGCTCTGCGTCAGCCTCTGCGCGGCGGCGACGATGCTCTTTTGCTGGGGCTCCGTCTTTCGCCGGCGCGGCGAGGTCAGGGAGGTCCTGCGCGGCGAAGCGGGTACATCGTGAGCAGATTTCTTCCCGCTTTCCCTTGTTTTCTGCGGTAAAATATAGTATAATTGCAAAAACTTATCCCCATTGCACGGTTTTGACAAAAAGGCCGCGCCTTTGGGTCAAACGACAAAGGATAGAGGAGAATTTGCTATGAATATGATCCGCAGCGCCAAGAACCAGATCGCCGAGCTGACGGCGGCGGCTTACCGTGCGGCTGTGCAGGAGGGCCTGCTGCCCGACGGCGTTGAGACCGTCCCGGCGGTCGAGATCCCCAAGGATACCGCCAACGGCGACTATACCACCACCTTCTGCCTGGCCGCCTCCAAGGCCATGCGCAAGAATCCCCGCGAGGTCGCGAAGATCCTGACCGGGCACATGGAGCTGGAGGGCACCTACTTTACCTCCGTTGAGATCGCGGGTCCGGGCTTTCTGAACTTCCGCCTGGGCGGGAACTGGTATGCCGACGTGCTCGCCGCCGTGGAGAGCGAGCAGAAGGATTACGGCCGCGACAACTGGCTGGACGGCAACAAGTACACGGTCGAGTTCGTCTCCGCGAACCCCACCGGTCCCTTGCACATGGGCAACGCGCGCGGCGGCGTGCTCGGCGATACGCTCGCCGAGGTGCTCGACTGGTCGGGCGCGGACGTGTGGCGCGAGTTCTACGTCAACGACTTCGGCAACCAGATCGAAAAGTTCGCCAAGAGCATCGAGGCGCGCTATATCCAGCTGATCCGTGGCGAGGATGCCGTCGAGTTCCCCGAGGACGGCTACCATGGCGACGATATCCGCGAGCTTGCGAAGGCCTTTTACGATTTGCACGGCGAGAGCTATCTCGACAAGTCCGTCGAGGAGCGCCATGCCGACATGGCGCGCTTCGGTCTTGAGCGCAACATCCCGAAGATGAAGAGCGATCTCGAGCGCTACGGCATCAAGTTCGACGAGTGGTTCTTCGAATCCTCGCTGCACAACAGCGGCTATGTCAAGGACACCGTCGAGGAGCTGCACAAGCTCGGCTGGACGTATGAAAAGGAAGGCGCGCTCTGGCTCAGGACCGCCGACATCATGCGCGAGCAGTACCGCAAGCAGGGCAAGAAGGACGCGGACATCGACAAGCTCGACTTGAAGGACGACGTGCTGCGCCGCGCCAACGGCTTCTACACCTACTTCGCCGGCGACATTGCCTATCACCGCAACAAGTTCGCCGCTCGCCGCTTCGACAAGGTCATCAACATCTGGGGCGCGGACCATCACGGCCATGTGGCCCGCATGAAGGGTGCGATGGACGCGCTGGGCCTGGACGGCACGAACCGGCTTGACATCGTGCTGATGCAGCTCGTCAAGCTCGTGCGCGACGGCGAGGTCGTGCGCATGTCCAAGCGCACGGGCAAGACCATCTCCCTCTCCGACCTGCTCGACGAGATCCCCGTGGACGCCTGCCGCTACTTCTTCAACGCCAAGCCCGACACGCAGATGGAATTCGACCTCGGCCTCGCCGTGCGCGAGGACAGCGAGAACCCCATCTACTATATCCAGTACGCGCACGCGCGCATTTGCAGTTTGCTCAAAACGCTCGAAGAGGAGGGCCACAGCGTCAAGCCCGGCCCGGTGGATATGTCCATTCTCTCGAGCGACGCCGAGCGCGCGCTCATCAAGGAGATCTCGTCCTTCGCCGAGGAGATCCGCATGGCAGCGCGCGACTACGACCCGAGCTATATCAACCGCTACCTCATGCGCCTTGCCGCCGCGTTCCATAAGTTCTACAACGCCTGCCGCATCAAGGGCGAGGACGAGGCCGTGATCGACGCGCGCCTCAAGCTCGCGAGCGCGACGCGTCAGGTGCTGGCGAACGGCCTTGGCGTGATCGGCTGCTCCGCCCCGGAGAAGATGTAAGAGCGTTCGCGCAGAAAGCAATAACGAAAACGGCGTCCGGCCATTGGCCGGACGCCGTTTTACGATGAATTTACAGGACCTTCGCGAGGAACGACTGGAGTCTCTCGCTCTGCGGGTGGTCAAAGATATCGGCGGGGGAGCCCTCCTCAATGATCGCGCCGTCGGACATGAAGACCACGCGGTCGGCGACCTCGCGGGCGAAGCCCATCTCGTGCGTGACGACGACCATGGTCATGCCGTCTTTGGCAAGGTCGCGCATGAGGTCGAGCACCTCGCCGACCATCTCGGGGTCGAGCGCGGAGGTCGGCTCGTCGAAGAGCATGACCTCGGGGGCCATGGCCAGCGCGCGCACGATGGCGATGCGCTGCTTCTGGCCGCCGGAGAGCATCGCGGGATAGGTGTCGGCCTTGTCGGCAAGGCCGATGCGCTCGAGCAGCGCCATGGCCTGCCTGTCGGCCTCCTCCTGCGTTTTGAGCTTGAGCTTCACGGGCGCGAGGGTGATGTTCTTCTTCACCGTCATGTGCGGGAAGAGGTTGAAGTGTTGGAAGACCATGCCCATCTCGCGGCGGTGGAGGTCAAGGTTGACCTTCTTGCCGTTCAGGGCGATGCCCTTGAAGTAAATGGCGCCGGAGGTCGGCTGCTCGAGGAGGTTCAGGCAGCGAAGAAGCGTGGATTTGCCGCTGCCGGAGGGGCCGATGATGGCCACGACCTCGCCTTTTTTCACGTTCAGATTGCAGTGGGAGAGGGCGTGCACAGAGCCGCCGTTATAGATCTTGCAGACGTCTGTGACCCGGATGAGATCAGTGCTTGTCGCCACGGCGCATCCTCCTTTCGAGCGCTTCGATCGCCTTGCCGGCGGGGTAGGTGATGCAGAAATACATCAGCGCCGCCAGCACGTAAGGCGCGAGGGAAATGTAAGTGGACGTCGCCACGGTCTTCGCGGCGAACATCAGCTCGACCATGCCGAGCGTGGAGCAAATGGACGATTCCTTGACCATGGTGACGACCTCGTTGCCGAGCGCGGGCAGGACGTTTTTGACGGCCTGCGGCAGCACGACGAGTTTCATCGCCTGCACGGAGGAAAGGCCCAGCGAGCGCGCGGCCTCGGTCTGGCCCGCGTCCACGGCGAGAATGCCCGCGCGGAAGATCTCGGCAACGTAGGCCGAGCTGTTGAGCGCGAGCGCCACAACGCCGGGGATGAAGCGGGAAATGTCGATAAAGCCGAAGAGGTACAGGCGCGGGATGGAGATCGCGCCGAACAGGCCGAAGTAGATGATCGAGAGCTGCACGAGCAGCGGCGTGGAGCGGAACACCGCGATGTACGCGCCGGAAACGCCGCGCACGAAGCCGTTTTTGCTCAGGCGCATGAACGCCAGCAGCAGCGCCGGGATGACGGCCAGCGCGACCGATACGACGGCAAGCAGCAGCGTGTAGCCCAGCGCCTGCAAAAAGTACACGCCGTACTTCGGCAGGAACGAGAAGTTGATGAACGACGCCGGCGACATCCCGGCGAAGAGGCTGCTCCACCATGAGGCAAAGTCCATGGGAGGGATCTCCTTTCAAGTGTGTGATGGATGGGGGCGCTGCGGCGCATCAGCGCCATAGCGCGCCAATGAGCAAAGCCATTTCGGGGCTTTGCTCATTGGCAATGAGAGATAGTGAGAAGAGAGCGAATGTAATTGTCAGGCTTAGGCCGCGGGAGCGTCCGCGCTGACCTCGACGGCCACGCCGCTGAGCGCATCGGCATCGGCGATGAACTCGTCGATCTTGTTCTCGGCGGTCATCTTGGCGATCGCTTCGTTGATGGCGGGCAGCAGACCCTTGGGGTCGCCCTTGGCGACGGCGATGCAGTAGGGCTGGGCTTCACCAAGCTCGCTGGAAGCGGGCGCGATGGCGAGATCAGGGTTTGCGTCCACATACTCCTGAGCGACCGCGCCGTCGAGCACGACCGCGTCGATCTTACCGTAGACCAGCTCATTGACGAGGTCGGTCACGAGGGAGAGGGAGACGAGGTTTGCGCCTTCCATCTGGTCGGTGACGATGGCTTCCTTGGTGGTGGCGGCCTGCGCGCCCACGCTCTTGCCGGCAAAATCGGCGAGGGTGGCATACTGATCGGCGGCATCAGCCTTGACAAGGATCATCGGGGGAATGTCGGTGTAGTAGGGATCGGAGAAGTCGGCGGAGTTGAGACGCTCCTCCGTGGCCTCCATGGCCGCCATGACCATGTCATAGTCGCCCTTGGCGAGGGAGGTGAGCAGGTAGTCGAAGCTCATGTTCTCGACCTGCAGCTCCTTGCCCATCTGGTCGGCGATGTACTGCGCGGCGGAAATGTCGATACCGGCATACTGCATGTCGCCGTTGTCATCGGCATACATGAATTCGAAGGGGGCATAGTCGGCGGAGGTGCCGAGCACCAGCGTGGTGGATTCCTGCTGCTGACCGTCGGAGGACTGGTCATCGGAGGGGTTGCTGCTGTCGTCGGTCTTGCTGCCGCAGGCGATCAGCGAAAGGCTCATCATCAGAGCCAGCATCAGTGCAGTAAACTTTTTCATGGTCAATAGCTCCTTTTATTCCATCTTGCATAATATTTGATCGTTTATCGTATTTTCATGCGTTTCAGAAACGATAGCGTTAGTATAATTGTTTGTTTATTCGCTGTCAAGGGCGTATCCCTCAAAAAGGAAACAAAATTCAAAAATCTTTCTGTGCAAGTCGCACAGAAAATAGAAAAATCCGGGAAACGGCGGTAAAATTATGCATGAAAACGCGAATATATGCAACGAGGGAGCGGGGCGCGGACGGATGCGGAGCGGATAAACAGCCGGTGGGAGCGATGCTCCCACCGGCTGTTTCATTCGGTTATTTCTGCATGGCGGACGCATGGGCTTTTTTCGGCGTCCGGACGTAGGCAAAGTACCAGCCGATCAGACACAGCGGCAGCGCCGCGAAGAGATCGAGCACGGAATGCTGCTTCATGAAAACGGTCGAAATGCAGATGAAAAACGCCGCGATCGCCGAGGCAATGCGCCAGCCCCTTGTGGAAAAAAGCGGCGTATACCAGAAGGCGAAAAACGCCGCGAACGAGCCGATCACGTGCAGCGAGGGGCAGACGTTGGTGTTCGTGTCGAACACGTAGAAGCCGGCGATGAAGCGCGTGAGGAAATTGTCGCGCGGGAAGGTCTCCGGCCGCAGCAGCTGGCAGGTGGGGAAGAGAAAATAGATGAGCAGCGTCGCCGAATAGGTGATCATGACGAAGCACATCATGCGGCGGAAGCCCGGCACGTCGAAAAAGAACGTATAGGCCACCGCGCCGATGAGATACACGAACCAGAACATGTAGGGGATGAGGAACCACTCGTTGAAGGGGATGAGGTCGTCGAGCGCGCAGTGCATCTCAATATAATGCGTCACGGGATAAAACCGCTCCACATAGGAAAAGCCCAGGCCGAAAACGGGCCAGAAGAGCAGCAGCAGTACGTGGGAAAATTCCGGCGTATTGAGCTTGCTCAGGCGGAACTTGCGGTAATCGACATAGGGTTTGATCATGCCAGCTCGCCCTCCTCCGCCTCGCTCATCTCCGAGAGGATGTGCGCCGCGGCGTCATGCGGCACGGCGGAGCCGAGCGCGTCGCCCATCTTCTCGAGCGTGTTTTCATCGCTTAGGAGCTTTAAGCTCACGCGCGCGATCTCGCGGGGCGTTTTGCCCGTGGCCGCGCCGCCCGTGCGCAGGAAAAAGTCCTTGTTGTACTCCTCGCAGCCCGCGACCGCGTCGATGAACACCATCGGCAGGCGCATCGACGCCGCTTCGGTCACGCTGATGCCGCCGGGCTTGGTGAGATAGAGGTCGGCAGAGTCCATCAAGAGCGCCATGTCCTTCACATAGGCGAGGATGTGGACGTTCTTCGCGCCGTAAAACCGGCGGGACAGGCGGTCGAAGAGCCGCTCGTTCGTGCCGCAGACGATCGTGAGGTCCTGATCGTCCGGAAGGCTGCGTCCGATGCGGCGGGCGATGCTCATGATGGGGCCGCAGCCCATGCTGCCGCACATCATGACAAGGTGGCGGTGGTCCACCGGGATGCCGAAGGCGCGCTTGGCCTCCTCCTTGCGTCCGTGGGACTGGAACATCTGGCGCACGGGAATGCCGCAGGCGCGCATGCGCTCGGGCGTGATGCCGCCGCCGAGGAAATCGGACCCCAGCGAGGTCGCGGGGATGAAGTAGCGGTCGAGCGAGCTGTCCTTCACGCTGGGCGAGCAGGTGTAGTCCGTGGCGATAAAGCAGGTCTTGAGGTGGGGCAGATGCGTTTTCACGACCTCGCTGACCATGAGGGCGGCGAAGGTATGGGTGCAGATGACGGTGTCGTACCCGCCGCCGGCAATGAAGCCGCTGAGCGTTTCGGCCCCCTGCGTCATGTAGCGGTAGAGCGCCGAGCCCTCGTGGAACTGCGCAGGATGGTCCTCCGCTGCGCGGTAGCCCACGCGGAACAGCCCCGGCGCGTGGCGGTAGATGCGCACGTGCCAGTTGGAGATGAAGCGCGAGACCTCGGGTGAGATGAAGCGCAGGGCGTCCTCGGTGTTGCAGGGGATGCCCTGAAGGCGGCACTCCTCGGCGAGCGCGGCGGCGCAGGAGTTGTGCCCCTCGCCGGTGTTGCAGCTTAAAATCAAAACTTTCATGAAAAGATCCGATCCTTTACTGTAATGACTGTTGTTTGTGCTCCTTCGCGCTGCGGCGCTGCTGCGCGGCAAGCAGGCGCTGGAGCCTTGGGCGGTTGTAGCGCTGGATGAGGATGAAGGGAAGGTTGCCGAACAGAATGTAGATGGCCGTGACGATCGCACCGCCCGGTCCGGGCCACAGGCGCAGGGCGTAAAAGCCGAGCAGGATGAGCACGAAATGCGTGAACTCGGCCACGCAGGTCTCTTCAAGCATGCGCGGCAGCTGCGTGCGGAAATCGGCGTCCAGCTTTTTCGCGGGGATGAGCTTTGGGACGATCCTGCTCATGTCGGGCGCCTTGCCCTGCCAGTCGTGCACGCGCAGCGCGCGGTAGAGCTTTGCCTCCCACGGCGCGCAGCGGTAGGGGAAGCGGTCTGAGTGAAAGCAGCGCTTCGGCAGCAGCCGCCCGATGAAAAACGACACGACGCCGAGCAGCGCGTAATAAACGCAGCAGCGCAGAAAACCCATGAAAAAGCTCCCTTCTTTTTCCGTAAGGAAAGCCCGGCGCAGTGACCGCGCCGGGGAATATGCCGCGTAAAGCGGCTGTTAGAATCAACTATACCATAGAAATTCGAACAAGTGGTGAAGCCAATCTCAATTTTTGTTGAAGATCGGCGATTTACGCCGTTTCCGGCAGCGAAACGGCGAAGCGGCAGCCGCCGAGCGGCGGGTCCTCCACCCAGACCTTTCCGCCGTGCATCGCGGCGATCTTGCGCACGAGCGCGAGCCCAAGGCCGTTGCCCTCGGACTCGTGCGAGCTGTCCCCCTGATAGAATTTGTTAAAAATGCGGGATTTATCCTCCTCCGGGATGGAGGAGCCTTCATTGTCGATGGTGAAGAGCACGCTGCCGTTCTCGCGCAGCATGCGCATGCGGATGAGCCCGCCGCGCGGGCCGAACTTGATGGCGTTGTCGATGAGGTTCGACCACACGTGCTGCAAAAGTCCCTCGCAGCCCGTGAACTCGATCTCGTCAAGATCAACGTCGAAATCGACGTCCTTTTCCGTCCACTTGCGCTCGAGGGCGAGGATGCTCTGGCGCACCTGCTCGTCAAGCCGGAAGCGCGAGCGCTGGGGGTGGATGGACTGGCTGTCGAGCTTGCTGAGCAGCAGGATGTTGCCCGCGAGCGCGGAAAGGCGGCGCGTGTTGAAGAGGATCTTGCCGATGTACTCGTCCTGCTCCTCGCTCGACTGCTGGTGCTCCTGCAAAAGCGAGGCATAGCCCTCAATGGCGCTGATGGGCGTTTTGAATTCGTGCGAGACGTTGGAGATGAAGTCAGTCTGCAAGGTCTCGGTCGCGCTCAGCTCGCGCACCATGAGGTTGAAGTTGTCGTAAATATCGCGGATATCGCGAAAGATGCTCTTCGTTTCCGCCTGGACCTGGAAGTTCCCGGCGGCGACCTCCTTCATCGCGCGCGACAGGCGCGCGATCGGCGCGAAAAACGCGGCGGAAAAGCCCGCCGCCGTCGCGCTGCCGAGCAGCAGCGTGAAAATGAGGATCCAGACGAACACCGGCACGTTGACGCCCAGATGTTCAAGCCCCCAGCCGGCGAAGGCCGCGAGCAGCGCAACGCCGATAAAGCCCGCCATGCAGATGAAGAAAAACTGCACGCGGATGTCGAGAAATCTGCTTTTGCGCCTGCTCATGTCCTCACCACCTTGTATCCCACGCCGCGCATCGTAACGATCTTGAAGTCCGGGTTGTCGCGGAAGCGCTCGCGCAGCCGCCCGATGTGCACATCGACGGTGTGGGTGTCGGTGCTTGAATCATAGCCCCAGATATCGTCCATGAGCTGCTGGCGCGTGAAGATGCGGCCGGGGAAGGACGCCATCTTGTAGAGCAGCATGAATTCCTTCTGCGGCAGCACCGTGCTCTCGCCGTTCACGGTGACGCAAAGCGAATCGCACTCGAGCACCGTGCCGCCAATGCTCTGGCGGCGCTCGCTGGCCATCTGCGCGCGGCGCAGCAGCGCGCTCACGCGCAGCACCATCTCGCCGATGTTGATGGGCTTGACCATGTAATCGTCGCTGCCGGAGAGAAAGCCGAGGCGCATATCGTCGAACGCGTCGCGCGCGGTGATCATCAGAACGGGGATGGACGAGCCGCTCTCGCGGATGGAGCGCACAAGCTCGAAGCCGTCCATCTTCGGCATCATGATATCGGAGATGATGAGATCGAAGTAGGTCTGGTCCAGCGCGGCGAGCGCCTCCTCGCCGTTGGAAACGCCGAGCACCGTATAGCCGTTTTTCGTCAGCACATGGGCAAAGAGCTGGCGCAGCTCGCGGTCGTCCTCCGCGATGAGGATCTTGAACATGAGCATCCCTCCGATCGTTTTGGCGCGCCGCGGTCTGCCGGGCGCGTCCTGTCCGGTCAGTATAGCATATCCTGCGGGATTGTGCACGGGAAATGCACAAAATTTTGCAGCCGCGCGAAAGTGCGCAAAAAAAGAGCCCTCCGGAGAGGACTCTTTTCCGTGGATCGTATTCTCAGCCGCCGAGGTAGGCCTTGCGCACGGCGTCGCTTGCCATAAGCTCCCTGCCCGTGCCGGAAAGGGTGATGCGGCCCGTTTCGAGCACGTAGGCGCGGTCGGCCACGGAGAGCGCGGCCTGCGCGTTCTGCTCGACGAGCAGAATCGTCGTGCCCGCGGCGTGCAGCTCGCGGATGATGTCGAAAATCTGCTCGACCAGAATGGGCGCTAAGCCCATGGACGGCTCGTCGAGCATCAAAAGCTTCGGCTTTGACATGAGCGCGCGGCCCATCGCGAGCATCTGCTGCTCGCCGCCCGAGAGCGTACCGGCGATCTGCCTGCGGCGCTCCTTCAGGCGCGGGAAGCGCTCGTAAACGTCCGCAATGCCCGCGCTGATGGTGGAATTCGGCTGGGTGTAAGCGCCCATTTCGAGGTTATCCTCGACCGTCATCTGCAAAAAGACGTGACGGCCTTCGGGGACCTGCGCAAGGCCGTGCTCAACGATCTTGTGCGCGGGCACGCCCTTCAGGTCCTTGCCCTCAAACACGACGCTGCCGTGCTTGGGGTGAAGAAGGCCCGAAACGGTGTTCAGCACCGTGGATTTGCCCGCGCCGTTCGCGCCGATCAGCGTGACGACCTCGCCCTCGTTGACCTCGAAGGAGACGCCCTTGACGGCGTGGATGCTGCCGTAGTAAACGTGAAGATCGTTCACCTGTAAGATCTGTCCCATCGTTAGGCCTCCTTCTTCTTGCCGAGGTAGGCTTCAATGACCTCGGGGTTGTTCTGAATGTCCTCGGGCGTGCCCTTGGCGATGACATGGCCGAAGTTCAGCACGGCGATGCCCTCGCAGATGTTCATGACGAGGTTCATGTCGTGCTCGATGAGCAGTACCGCGATCTTGAAGGTATCGCGGATGAAGCAGATGTTTTCCATCAGCTCGGCCGTTTCGCTCGGGTTCATGCCGGCGGCGGGCTCGTCGAGCAGCAGCAGGCTCGGGTTCGTGGCAAGCGCGCGCAGGATCTCCAGGCGGCGCTGCGCGCCGTAGGGCAGGGAGCTTGCCTTGGCGTTGGCAAGGTCTTCCATGTGGAAGATGGAGAGAAGCTCCATCGCGCGCTCATGCATCGCGCGCTCCTCCTTCCAGAAGCGCGGCAGGCGGAAGATGCCCTCGGGCATCGTGTAGTGCATCTGCGTGTCCATCGCGACGGTGATGTTCTGCTCCACGCTCATATCGCCGAACAGGCGGATATTCTGGAACGTGCGCGCGATGCCCGCGCGGTTGACCTGCGCGGTGTTGAGGTCGTGGATGTCCTTGCCGTTCAAAAGGATGGTGCCGTGGGTGGGCTGGTAGACCTTGGTGAGCAGGTTGAAAACGGTCGTCTTGCCCGCGCCGTTCGGGCCGATCAGGCCCGTGATCTCCGTGCGGCCGATGGTCACGTTGAAGTTATCGACCGCCTTCAGGCCGCCGAAGGTGATGCCGAGGTCGATGCACTCGAGCACGGGAGATTTGTCCGCGTCGCGCTCGGTGAGCAGCGCCGGTTCACGGGAGACGGGGACGAGCTTGGCTCTTTCTCTCTGTTTCTGTGTCATGGTCAATCCTCCTTTTCCGCACTGGCGCGGCGATGGGGCAGAAGCCGCTGGAAAAACGCCTTCGCCTGCGGATTGTTGGTCGCGAGCATCACGAAGATGAGCACGATCGCGTAGATGAGCATACGGAAGTCGGCAAACTGGCGCAGCGCCTCGGGCAGGATCGTGAGTGCGGCGGCGGCGATGAGCGAGCCCCAGATGTTGCCGAGACCGCCGAGCACCACAAACACCAGAATGAGGATGGAGAGGTTGAAGTTGAACTTCGTGGCCTGGAGAGAGGAATAGTTCAGGCCGTAGAGCGCGCCGGCCGCGCCCGCGAGGGCGGCGGAGGTGACAAAGGCCATGAGCTTGTACTTCGTCAGGTTCAGGCCGATGGCCTGCGCGGCGATGCGGTTGTCGCGGATGGCCATGATGGCGCGGCCCGCGCGAGAGCGCGTCAGGTTCAGAACGACGATGAGCGTGATCATCACGAGGATGAAGCCCGCGGTGAACGTCGCGATGGTGGCCGTACCGGTCGCGCCCTGCGCGCCCTTGATGATAGCCGTGCCGGTCGCGCTCAGGCCGAGGTCATCGACCGTCTTGTTGCCGGCGGGGTTGAAAATGAAATGCAGGCCGTTTTCATCGTGGCCGATGATCAGGCAGTTGATGAGCTCCTTGATGATCTCGCCGAACGCCAGCGTCACGATGGCGAGGTAGTCGCCCTGTAAGCGGAGCACCGGCGTGCCGATGAGAAGGCCGACGATGGCGGCAAAGATGGCGCCGACGACCATCGCGATGGCAAGGCGCACCGGCGCGCTCGTGACCGAATCAAGCAGGCTCTGCGAAACGACGATGCCGGTGAATGCGCCGACGCTCATGAAGCCCGCGTGGCCGAGGCTCAGCTCGCCGAGGATGCCGACCGTCAGGTTCAGCGACACGGCCATGGACATGTAGCAGCAGATGGGGACCAGAAGGCCGATGGCCGAGCGCGTCAGCGAGCCGCCGCTTTGCAGGGCGCTCACGGCGGCAAACACAACGATCACGCCGAGGTAGGTCGCGAAATCGACCTTGGTGGTCTTTTTAAGAGACTTGAACTTGCTCATTTTCTGTGTCATTCCGGTCACCTCACACTTTCTCTGTCACGGACTTGCCGAGCAGTCCCGCGGGCTTGACGAGCAGCACGACGATCAGAACGGCGAACACGATGGAGTTGGCGAGGTTCGTCGAGATGTACGCCTTGGCCATGGCCTCGATCACGCCGAGCAGCAGGCCGCCGAGGAACGCGCCGGGGATGGAGCCGATGCCGCCGAACACCGCGGCCGTGAAGGCCTTGATGCCGGGCATGGAGCCGGTGGTGGGCATGAGGGACGTGTTGAACGAGCAGAGCAGCACGCCCGCGATGGCCGCGAGCGCCGAGCCGATGGCGAACGTTGCGGAGATGGTGGCGTTGACGTTGATGCCCATCAGCTGCGCAGCCGCCTTATCCTCCGAGCAGGCGCGCATGGCCTTGCCCATCTTGCTCTTATTGACGAAGGCGGTCAGGCCAATCATGATGACGACGCACGCCGCGATCGTGAGGAGCGAGACATAGGAAACGGTCAGCCTGCCGCCGAACAGCTGTATCGAGCCCTCGACCACGGGGGGATAGACGCGCGCGGCCGCCTTCCAGATAAGAAGGGCGGAGTTCTGCAGGAAATAGCTCACGCCGATGGCGGTGATGAGGACCGCAAGGCTGGGCGCCGAGCGCAGCGGCTTATAGGCAAGGCGCTCGATCACAACGCCGAGCACAGTGCAGACGATGACGGCCAGCAGCACTGCGACGATATTGGGAAGCCCCAGATAAAACATCGCGCAGAAGGAAATGTAGCCGCCGATCATGATGACGTCGCCGTGGGCGAAGTTCAGCATCTTGGCAATGCCGTAGACCATCGTATAGCCGAGGGCGATGATGGCGTACACGCTGCCGAGGCTGATGCCGCTGATGAGATAGGACAAAAATTCCATAGGAGGCACCTCTCTTTTCTCTTTCGGAATTGGGGTTTTGTCTGTGGCAGAAACAAGGGCAGAGGCGAAGGCTCCTGCCTTCGTTTCCGCCATAGAAGCAGGGCGCAGGCCGCCGGGAGCTTTCGCTCCCGGCGACCAACCGCTCTGAGAAAGGCTTGCGGAGGATTTAGCCCTCGACGTACTGGCCGTCCTTGACGACGTAGGCGGTCGGAGCCTTGGAGACCTGACCCTCGGCGTTCCAGGTCATGTCGGTACCGGTGAGACCGGTGTAGGAGATGGAGGTCATGACCTTGACGAGCGCATCGCAGATGTCAGCGTTGCTCATATCAGCGGTGCAGCCGGCCTTTTCAAGGGCTTCCTTGATGATGTACACACCGTCGTAAGCGTCGGCGGCGAACTGGTTGGGCTCGGTGCCGTAGGCGGCGACGTAGGCGTCAACGAAGGCCTGGCTGGAATCAACGGTCGCAGAGAACGGGGTCATGAGCATCAGACCCTCGGCAAGGGAGGTGTCGAAGCCGGGCATGGTCAGGATGCCGTCCATGCCGTCCACGCCGAAGAAGGTGGGCGCGTAGCCCATGGCCTTAGCCTGGGAGAAGATGACGGAAGCGGGCTGATAGTAGATGGGGAGGAAAACGAGGTCTGCGCCCGCGGTCTGCGCGGCGGTCAGCTGAACGGAGAAGTCGGAGGCGGTGTCGGCGGTGAAGGTGCCCTCATAGACGACCTCGAACGCGCCCTTGTCAGCAGCTTCCTTCACGAAGGTGTCGCGGATGCCCTGAGAGTAGGCATCGTCGTTGCGGTAGATGACGGCGACCTTCGCGCCGGCATAATTTTCAGCCATGTAGTCCGCCGCGCCAACGCCCTGGTTGGGGTCGGTGAAGCAGACCTGGAAGACATTGTCCTTGCCCTCGGTCACGTCGGTGGAGGAGGCGGAGGGGGTCAGCATGAAGGTGCGGTCATTGTAGCAGGCATCGGCGACTGCGATGGAAGCGCCGGTGGTCGTGGGGCCGACGAGGATCTGCATGCCCCAGTCCATCATGGTGTTGTAGGCGTTGACGGCCTTCTCGCCGTCGGCCTCATCGTCCTGCTTCTGGAACTCGAACTTGATCTTGCTGTCGCTGGCGTTGATCTCGTTGACGGCCAGCTCCGCGCCCTGAACGACCGCCATGCCGTAGATCGCGGCGTCGCCGGTCAGAGGACCGCTGGAGCCCAGCTTGAAGGTCTGGACCTCGGCGCTGTCGGTGCCGTCGGTATTGGTGTTGGCGTCGGTGTTGGTGTCGTCGCTCTTGGAGCCGCAGGCGGCCATCGAGAGCGTCATGGCTGCCGCCATGAACATGCACATAAACTTCTTTTTCATCGTTTCAGATCTCCTTTGATCAAATATTGACTTATTTATTTATACAAAAAAGCGATCCCGCCGTCCCGGCGGAACCGCTTTGCTGTATCGCGTTGGGGGCTTTCAGCAACCGCGTTTCGTTCGGGACGCATCCGCAAGGACTACCAGAAGTACCAGTACCAGCAGGGAAATGCTGATAACGGAGACGGTGATCAGGCGGGAAATAATAATGGACGCCATAATAATGGCGCCCAGAACGATGCAGTTGAAGCCGAAGGACTGAGAGGTGCAGAAGGAAGCGGCCTCTGCGCACATCGCAGAAGCGGAAGCGTTATTCTGATTTGCATAAGCAAAACGGAACATGGCATGACAACCTTTCATATATCTCTCATATTTGATGGGCTAATTTTAGCCCCGGAAGCGCCGGAAGTCAATACTGCATATTTACCAAAGAAAAAAGCGGTGAAAAGGGCATGAATATGTGATATCGACAAGATGCACAGTCAAAACGCAAAAAATTGAGAAAAATGATGACCCGGCGCGCGAAAAACGCGGCCTGCGGCATAAATTAGCACTGCTTGATGGAGAGTGCTAAAAATTAACGGAACGGTAACAAATGGCGGGAAATATCTGCTATACTTGGGTCAAATATAATTCAGAGAGGGATGCTTTTATGGCAAAGAAACAATTCAAGGCAGAATCGAAGCGTTTGCTCGATCTGATGATCAACTCCATTTATACGCATAAGGAGATCTTCCTGCGCGAGATCATCTCCAACGCCAGCGACGCGATCGACAAGCTCTGCTATGTGGCGCTGACGGATGACAAGGTCGGCATGAACCGCGGCGATTTCGCCATCACGGTCACGCCCGATAAGGAAGCGCGCACGCTGACCGTCTCCGATAACGGCATCGGCATGAGTAAGGAGGAACTTGAAAACAACCTCGGCGTGATCGCCTCGTCAGGCTCCTACAAGTTCCGCCAGGAGACGGAGGAGGACAAGAAGGAAGCTGATATCGACATCATCGGTCAGTTCGGCGTGGGCTTCTACTCTGCCTTCATGGTGGCCGACAGCATCACCGTCCGCACGAGAAAGTACGGCGAAGAGCAGGCCTATGAGTGGCAGTCCTCCGGCGCGGACGGCTATACAATCACCGAATGCGGCAAGGACGGCGTCGGCACCGACGTTATCATGCACATCAAGCCTGACACGGACGAGGAGAAGTACGGCGAGTATCTTGAGACCTACCGCCTGCACGCTCTGATTAAAAAGTATTCCGACTATATCCGCTACCCCATCCATATGATGATGCCCGAGCAGCGCGTCAAGGAGGGCGGCGACCCGGAGAAGCCCGAGTACGAGACCGTCGAGGAGCTCAGGACCGTCAACTCCATGGTGCCGCTCTGGCAGCGCAAAAAGAGCGAGGTCACGGAGGAGGAATACAATAAATTCTATTCCGAGCTGACGCACGAATTCGACAAGCCCCAGCGCACGATCACCGTTGCCGCGGAGGGCGGCGTGACCTATAAGGCGCTGCTGTTCGTGCCGTCCCAGCGCCCGTTCAACTTCTACACCGAGGGCTACGAGAAGGGCCTTCAGCTCTATAGCGCGGGCGTTCTCATCATGGACAAGTGCGACACGCTGCTGCCCGATTACCTGCGCTTTGTGCGCGGTGTGGTCGATTCCCCGGACCTGAGCCTCAACATCTCCCGCGAGCTTTTACAGCATGACCGCCAGCTCAAGGTCATCGGCCAGAACCTTGAAAAAAAGGTCCGCGCCGACCTTGAAAAGTTCCTCAAGGACGACCGCGAGGGCTATGAGAAGTTCTATGCGAACTTCGGCCGTCAGATCGGCTACGGCATTGTGAGCGACGGCGGCGAGAGCCGGAAGGATTCGCTCAAGGAGCTGATGATGTTCTATTCCTCCACGGAAAAGAAGCTCACGACGCTCAAGGAGTACGTTGGGCGCATGAAGGAGGACCAGAAGTGCATCTACTACGCCGCGGGCGAGAGCGTTGCGGCGGTGGACAAGCTGCCGCAGACCGAGCTTTTGAAGGAGAAGAACTACGAGATTCTCTACCTTACCGGCGAGACGGACGAGTTCGTGCTCCAGGCGCTGATGAACTACGACGACAAGCCCTTCCGCTCCATCGTGGACGGCGATCTGGAGCTCGGCGATGCGCAGGAGCATCAGGAGGACGGCGAGAAGAGCGAGCTGCTCGCCTTCGTCAAGGAGACGCTCGGCGACAAGGTCAAGGAGGTCAAGGCCTCCCACAGGCTCAAGACCCATCCCGTCTGCCTGACGGCGGGCGAGGGCTTCAGCTTCGAGATGGAAAAGTACTTCAAGAACTTTGAGATGCCCGAGCCGGTCAAGGCTGAGCGCATCCTCGAGCTGAACGTCGAGCATCCGGCGGTCAAAGCGATGGAAGCGCTGCTCACGACGGACCGCGGCAAGGCCGCGCTGTACGCAAAGATCCTCTACGATCAGGCGAACCTCATCGCGGGCCTGCCGCTCGAGGACCCCAGCGCCTACACCGACATGGTCGCCCAGCTGATGCAGTAAAAAATAACAGATAGAAAGGCACGGAGCTTTTGGCTCCGTGCCTTTTTTCACGCGCCGCGTGTCCCGCGCCTATACTGGCATACAGGCGGTGTTCCGCCTGACAAAGCGAAAAGGTGATCGAAATGCTTGGGGCACTTTATTCCGCCGCGCTCGGCACGGCGTTTCTCTTTCTGATGACCACGCTGGGCGCGGCGACGGTGTTTTTCTTTGCGCAGGAGGTCTGCGTGCGCTCGCAGCGCGCCTTTCTGGGCTTTGCGGCAGGGGTGATGACGGCGGCGAGCGTGTGGAGCCTGATCCTGCCGGCCATGGAGCAGACGGCGGCGGAGGGGAGATTTCCGCCCGTGCTGCCGGTGAGCGCCGGGATCTTTTTCGGCGCGGCGTTCCTCATGGGGCTTGACGCGCTGTGCGAGCGCTGCGGACGGAAGCTCGGCGGCAACGCGCTGCTTCTCACGGCCATCACGCTGCACAATATTCCAGAGGGCATGGCCGTCGGCCTTGCCTTTGCCCTCGCCGCGGACGGGGAGAGCCTTGCCGCGGCCGTGGCGCTCGCGCTCGGCATCGGCGTGCAGAACTTTCCGGAGGGGGCGGCGGTGTCGCTTCCGCTGCGGCAGATGGGCGCGACGCGCCTGCGCGCGTTTCTGACGGGGATGCTCTCCGGGGCGGTGGAGCCGCTCGCGGGCGTGCTCGTTGTGCTCGCGGCGGCGGGCGCGCATGCGCTGATGCCGTGGCTTTTGAGCTTTGCCGCCGGGGCGATGCTCTGCGTGACGGCGGGGGAGCTGCTGCCGCGCGCGGCGGGCCGGGGCGGGACCTGCGGCTTTGTCGGCGGATTTCTGCTGATGATGGCGCTGGACGTCGCGCTGGGATGAAAAAGGCTCTCCGGCGCATGGCCGGAGAGCCTTTCGTTCTTACTTAAATTACACGTTGAAGCGGAAGTAGATCATGTCGCCGTCCTTGACGACGTAGTCCTTGCCCTCGCTGCGCAGAAGTCCCTTCTCCTTTGCCGCCGCGACGCTGCCGCAGCGGATCATATCGTCGAAATTGATCGTCTCGGCGCGGATGAAGCCGCGCTCGATGTCGGAGTGGATCTTGCCCGCGGCCTGCGGGGCCTTGGTGCCGTTTTTGATGGTCCAGGCGCGGCACTCGTCCTCGCCGTAGGTGAGGAAGGAGATCAGGCCGAGCAGCGCATAGGAGCACTTGATGAGGCGGTCGAGACCGGATTCCTCAATGCCCAGCTCCTCGAGGAACATCGCGCGGTCCTCGCCGTCGAGCTCGGCAATGTCCTGCTCGAGCTTGGCGCAGATGGGCAGCACCTGCGCGCCCTCCTTGTCGGCAAGCTCCCTGACCTGCCGGAGGTACCGGTTGCCGTCCTGCGCGGCAAAGCCGTCCTCATCCATGTTCGCGGCGTAGATGATGGGTTTGAGACTTAAAAGATCGGCAGTGGCGATGAGCTCTGCGTCGTCGGGCGAGACCTCGAACGTGCGCGCGCTCTTGCCCGCGTCAAGGTGCTCCGCAAGCGCGGAGAAAAGCTCGACCTCGTGCAGGAACTTCTTGTCGCCCTTGGCCATCTTCGTGGCCTTCTCCACGCGGCGGTTGACCATCTCAAGGTCGGCCATGATAAGCTCTAAGTCGATCGTCTCAATGTCGCCCAGGGGATCGACGGGCACGTTCGTGCTCGCGTCGGCCACGACGTGCATGATATTCTCATCGTCGAAGCAGCGCACGACGTGGACGATCGCGTCTGTGCGGCGGATGTTCTCAAGGAACTTGTTGCCGAGGCCCGCGCCCTGGCTCGCGCCCTTGACAAGGCCCGCGATATCGACGAATTCGATGACGGCGGGCGTCTTTTTCTTGGGCTGGTACATCTCGGCGAGCTTGTCGAGCCGCTCATCGGGAACGGCCACCATGCCGACGTTCGGCTCGATGGTGCAGAAGGGATAGTTGGCGCTCTCCGCGCCCGCGTTGGTGATGGCGTTGAACAAAGTGGACTTGCCCACATTCGGCAGTCCCACGATACCTAATTTCATATATACTCATTCTCCTTCGATTTTTCCTTGATTTGCAAGGGTTTTCGGGTTTTGGCGTTTCGGCTACTACGCCATTTTTACGCCATTTTCGCATTGAGTT
>Ga0129311_1000016_pt1 | contig 177762 bp, 230 predicted proteins | sample Go1ome_FD_94435 | JGI IMG/M metagenome (GOLD analysis project Ga0129311, IMG submission 94435) | Western lowland gorrila individual fecal microbial communities from Wisconsin, USA - Go1022B metagenome | ecosystem: Host-associated > Mammals > Digestive system > Large intestine > Fecal | place... | reverse complement strand
CTTGATGGATACTTCTCTCTCCTTTAATTCCAGTTCCTTCTCCTGACGGGCCAGGTTCGCGTTCGCTGTGGTGATCTCCACGGTCTTACGCTGTTCCTCTTCCTGAATCTTATATGCTGCGTCTGCTTCAGCCTTCTTAATATCAGACTCTTTCTTCAGTTCTGCTTTCTTAATCGCCAGCTCGGTCTGCTTCTGGGCAATCTCAGTATCTGCTACTACCTGTGCATCATTGGCATCCTTCTGTGCCTGTGCTCTGGCGATGGCCACATCTCTGTCTGCCTGTGCCTTTGCTACGGAAGCATCCTTCTGAATCTGAGACATGTTATCCTGTCCCAAAGCAGTAATCAGGTTGTTCTCATCCTCGATCTTCTGGATATTACAAGACTCAATCCAGATACCTAACGCATTCATATCCTTCTGTGCTTTTGCCTGTACCTCGTCACCAAAGGTCTTACGGTCATTACACAGCTCCTTTAAACACTGGGTACCAATAATCTCACGCATATTACCCTGTAAAGAATCGGTCAGTGCTTCACGGATCTGCTGCTCCTTCATGTTTAAGAAGTTCTTCATGGCTGCCTGTACCATTTCATGAGTAACTCTCTTATTCGGATCTGCGCCTGCCACAACTTCCCCTTTGGCATTCACGGTGATATCTTTCTGGGTTAGAACTCTGACCTTTGCCACAGCGTCAATATCTACACCGATGAAATCCTTGGTGGGAATATATCCATTCGTCTTAATATCGATACTGATTTGTCTTAGCATCAATTCATCCTTTTTTTCTAAAAAGGGAATCTTAATACCAGCACGACCAATAAGTACCTTGGGTTCCTTTTTTAAACCCGAAATAATGTATGCCTTATCAGGAGATGCCTTTACATATCCGGACATCAAAATGCCAAGTACCGCCACAACAGCTACTACTGCTACAATAACTCCAATGCTAATTTCATTCATTTTAATTTTCTCCTTTAATATATTATTTTGTATTACTTTCGTAAATTTCTCTTAATTCATCCTGTGTTTTGGTCATATCAAGCGCATATTTATCAGCTAGTTCATGTATATCCGCTTCAAAATCAGGTGTAAGTATCTCTATTCGTAAAAGATCATTATCATCTAAATCTCTTACTTTCTGCATAATGCAGACATAGAATTTATCTTCGAGATTTTTGTGGAATATGTATACCGGTGCGCCGGATTTTGTGGAATATTCTTCGCAGTCTTTTTCATCGCCAATGTTATATATATTCAATGAAATAAAGGGATCATTTGCATCAGTTACGTCTTCGTTTTCAACGCGTGAATCTGCGTAATAAACTTCAGTTCCATTTTCTTCACATATAAGAAAATTTCCGTTAGTATTATAATTTTCTATTTCGTCTTTTTTGCCACTCTTTACTTCATAAGTTGTTGCATCTCCGTTATACGGGACATAAAAATATTCCTGCGAAAATACAGAGTTTACACGGTAAACTGGAAAATCGATTTCCCGAGGTGTTTCAGAAACCGAATCTAAAGTAGCTTCAGTTTCTGAAGTTTCCAATGATATATAATTTTCCGTGGGAATGTCATTTGCGATTGTATCAATATAATTTTCTAATGTACTTTCAGTATTTATTGGTTTGTATCCACATCCAGTCATACATAAAATAACTGTTGTTAAAATAATTAATGCATTTTTCTTCATTTTAATTTTCTCCTTTTGTGTCTTTTGTTTTACCCCAATAGCGTTCTATATCTTCTGAGGGAATTTCTTTCATGTATTTTAGCGCTTCTTTTAGAGTTGCATTTTTTTGATTCATAATCTATATTTTTATTTTCCATTTTCTTTCTCCTATCAATATCCTGCTGGAGGAATTACATTAAACTCCCATGTTACTATATTACAGAAGAAGAATACTACACTCGCAAGAATTAAAAAGAATCCAAGCACCAACTGAATCGCAAAATCCGGATCATGACAATGTTTTATTGCATATATGATTCTCCAAATTCCCATAATAAAACTTATAGGAGATAAAATATATAATAAATGTCCCATATATTCTTCCTTTTTCGGTTCCTTACTGATTGAACAGCTCCGATACATTAGGTACTTCTGATGCATTGTCGCTTGCTTCAAAGTAATATCTGCTATCTACACCACTCATATTTGCAATGATATTCATGGGGAAGGAACGAATCTTTTTGTTTAAGGAACTTACGGCGTCATTATAGTCTTTTCTTGCTACGGCAATTCGATTTTCAGTGCCTGCAAGATCAGTCATCAACTGGCTATACTCTTCACTTGCCTTTAATTCCGGATATGCTTCCACAGCAATATTGAATTCCTTCATTGCGGACTGATAAGCGGAATCTGCAGCAGCTTCTTCGCCCAAAGTGCCATCCCCGCGCAGAGCAACAACGCTTTCCAATGTAGATGCTTCATAATCAGAGTACTGCTTTACGACAGCTACCAACTGTGGAATCAGATCATATCTACGCTGTAACTGATTTTCCACCTGCGCCCATTTTTCATTTACATTTTCATCTGCACGCTGCAAAGAGTTATAAGAACCTCCAAACAAAAGCACAATTGCACAGATTACTACAACTAATACTACCCATCCTTTATTTTTCATATGTTTTCTCCTTCTTAATTTGATTTGAAATTTTTACATAGCTAAATCTGCATAATCCTTTTATGGATTATAGTGAAACTAACCAGTGTCAATAGCGGAATCAATGGATTTACGGTTACAAAAAGATTTGCAATGAGTATCCCGATAAAGCAAAATGGTGCTAACTGCATAATCTGGCAAAGTGTATTCATTTCTTTTTCTGTAAACTGATGATAATAAATCCATTTCTTAAATATTACAAGCAGTAACATACTTAAGAAAATTTTAATGGTCAGCATCTTACCAACCTCCCGAAGCGCCACCGCCTCCAAAGCTACCACCACCAAAGGAACCGCTCGAATGGGAACTACCGGAATTACCAGAATAATAACTACCGGAAGAACCGAAGGCATCACTGCCGTTTAAAAAGATATTTGCGACAAACATCACCAACATCAACACAATTATAAATACTATAATAGCGTCTACTACTGGATCATCTTTACTTTCTACTACATAAGATTCATCCTGAGTGATTGTATATTCCCCGGAATCATTCAAAACATATACTGTCTTGGTGATCGCAGCTAAAAGACCATCCGCATATTTTTCCTCTTTAAAAAAAGATGTCATACAATCGATAATCTTTTTTGCCTGTGAATCCGGAATCACGCCTTCCAGCCCATATCCTACTTCCATTCGAAATTCTCTGTCTGCCAGGGCTACGTAAATAAGTAAGCCTGTGTTATCCTCTTTATCACCAACCCCTAACTTTCTACCGGCTTCCAAAGATGCTTCTTCGATGGTTTTGCCGTCTAGTGATGGTGCTAAATATACGACATATTCGATATCGGTCTGTTTATAGACCTGATATAATGCATTTTCGATGGTTTGCTCTTCTTCTTTTGTCAGCATATCCGCATTATCAATCACCAACATATCCGATGTGGGAGCTGCCATTACAACAGACCCCAACATCAACGTTGTCATGATGATCAATGCAAAACTCAGACTAACAAAAGATATTAACCTGCGTTTTTTTGTTCTCATGCTTCCTCCTACTTTACGATAAACTCGTTCAGTGATGCTGCAATCTCTTCAGCATTGTCCGCATGAATTGTCAGGCTTAATGGCTTCGACAAATCCAGACTAAAAATACCCATGATACTTCTTGCATCTACGATATATCTACCACTACCGAGATCGAAGTCGCCGGGTAATCCAAAAATCTTATTGTTGAAGTTTTTTACTGCTTCCACACTGGGAAGACTAATGGTAATCGTTTTCATAAAATAATCTCCTTTTTGTTTATTTTTTGATTACAATTTTATATGTCAAAAAAAACCGCAAATTGATAGCATTTTTGAAAAAATATTTTTAATCTGTCAAAAATCTGTTTTCTTTAATATTGCTGTCTATATAACTGCCATTTACTTCCCTGACAGAAAAATAAGTACTCCCGTTTCTTATGTACTTATTGTAATAAGCATAAATATAACACTAGCACATACTAATAAAATTCCGAAAATTATAAATAGTATTCCGATTTTTATTCTCATAGGCATATCCCAGAAGTCACCGCTCATAGGTACTTGTACATTTCTGTTTATAAATAATGTCATGACCGCACCTATGACAAAAATAATACTACCTAAATAAATTCCTATCATTTTTCTTTTTCTCCTTAAAATCCTTATTTTATTTGGTATATATATCAAAATAAGGTGCTTTGTGTCCACTTGATATTGATTTAATTTTCTTTGATAATAACTACGCCACCAAATTTTTCATAAATCTCTTCCATCGTGACATAAATTACCGGTTTGATATCCCCATCTGCATTCAGCTCGACCGGATAGAAATCATTGTCATCACAATCGTTTTCATCAATCCAACCGCCGCCAAACTGTGCAATCAGTGTCTTAATAATGTCTACGCTGTTCTTGTCTCTACCAAGGGAAATGGTTGTTGTTTCATGCAATACCATATTTTCCAGACCAAGTTTTCTATAATAATCCCGACAGTCAAAATGATTTACATTATCATAGAAATATGTTAAGCTCCTATGCTCCCCTTTATAAACAAAGGTAATAAAACCAGTAAGCTTATACCAAGTATCTTGTGTATCACTATGTTCATTTATCCGATGGTCCCATGTACAAATAGAGGTAGATCCATATTCGTCCCTTTTTACAAAAGATTTTGCATCGGGATCCCATTTTTGACGAATGAAATTCAAAATATCCAAATGGGATACATATCCTTTAATTTTTCCTATTGTACTAACACTCATCTTTATATTCCTTTCTATTTTCTTACAAAAAATATTAGCTATTTAAAACCGGCACATCTAAGACATCTTTATTCCAACCTGTAAATAGAGCGATAAGGTCTTTATTGTGCTCGTATTTCCCAAGTGAGATAGAATAACATTGTACTCCCAGACATCCCACAATACCTCTATGAGAAAAAGGATTCCCTGGCAGGCACTGAAATTGCAACGCTTTCCCTTTGTTATAATCTTTAATCACTTTATAGAGCTGGCATGCTTTTTTACAAGCTTTCTGTGTATCGATATCATATACCGTGACATCTTTTTCGAAGTCTGTTTCTTTCATATATTTGATCGCATCGTCTACATTTAGAAAGGCGGCATCATCCTCATAAATTTTTGAAACCAACATCTTACCTACTTTCTTGGATACATTTCCATAGTCATATTTACAAGTTCCATCGTAACTTGTGTCATATATAATCTCTTTACTTATATATGTATAAAAAAACCGTAAGATCTATCAAAAATCCTACGGTTTTTATATTTAGAAATCATATTCTTTTTCGTTGTCATTTATAGCAATCGCAAGAATATCATCATATTCATGGATTATGAATTTATCATATTCTTCGAATAGTTTACAGGTGATAAGCAATTCCTCAATTTTTTCCTTATATTGCCCTCTTGTATGTAGTTTTGCTAATTCACATAAATCATTGGAGGAAAGTGTCCAATTTAGTTTTGGAGATAACTCGCTGCCTTTTTCGACAGAACTTAATGCTTGGGCAAAATTAGATCTGATTTTTACATTTTCTCTTATTTTATCCATGTTTACATAGTTTTGGAGTATTTCATCCCCGTATGCAGAGTTCTGAATCGTTAAAAGAACATCATCTTCTGCATGGGGAAAATTTAACAGAATTTCTTGTATCGTATTTGTTATGATAGTGGGAGCTTCTTCTAAATCAGGTACATATTCAAATTCACAATTATCGTGATATGTGCTCCAAATTTTTTCATCTAGCTCTAAAAGACTAAATAAAACATCATTTTTGTGTGATAATTTTTGTATCGTATCCATATGTTTTCCTCCTATATTATCATATAGTTAAACATCTATGAATCTAAAAATTCGTAGATGTTTCGCATTACAGTCACTCATCCCACGAATCTAAAGATTCGGAGGTAGTGCGACTTTCATTTTTTATATGTCAAAAAAAGGATATAAAATGGTCAAAAAAGCCACTATTTTTTAAACAGTGGCTTTTGTTTTTATTGATTTTTTGCAGATTCCGGTAATTGTAAGGTTAAATTTGCGACATCTCCTGTCAGCATATCATACACAACCCATTTGTATTTGGGGTTTCTTTTATAAGTACTTATCATTACCGTAGCAGATGGAATATCTTTTACATATTCAATTTTCATATTTTTATAATGGATGGTTTCAATATGCGATACCTTATCATTATCAATTACGTAAATGGTAACAGTCTTTTCTTTATCATCATTCTGATAATAAACATTATCTGAAAAAACGGTTAATGTTTCCGTATCTGTTACTGTATCATAAAAGCAAGGATGCATGGAAACCGTAGGACCAATGATAAATATCAATACACCAAGGAACAGACAAATAGGTAAATATATATAATCTATGAGTTCCTGCAATACAAAACCTGCAGCAATGGCTACTACTGTCAATATAATAAATAACATATCTTTACTCCTTTACAAAATTTCAGTTTAGTTCAAGCTAATGCCCACTCCTTAGCATATAAAATAACATCTCAGTTATGGATCTTTTTCGCTCTCCCTGTCTGCATGGTATTATTATTTCAAGCTTCCAACCCGTATTTGTATCCAGTGGCGTAGGATTCTCGTATTCATCCGCAGGATCTCTATATTCCGGTATTGCAACCATTATCCCGTAGTATAGTGAAGAGTTTGGACTGCATTCTCGAATATGCTTAGCTAGCTTCCCGCTTCTTAAATCCTCTTGGATGTTTTTGTAACAATCCATAGTAGTAACTATATAATTCTTTTCTCCTAAGAAGTTCAGTCCGTTCCCACTAAATACATCCTCTCTACAGCTCTTTACTTCATAGCAAGTGAATATTCCTTTTTCTATCGCACTGATTGCAGTTACTCCAGAAGGTTCAAATTGCATGAAATCAACTCTTTTAACATCACTTGTTCCGTAGTCTATGCTCACTTCGCTTGCGTAATACTTTCCTCTTTTACAAAGCCGATCAGTGACCAACAGATCTCCCAGGAATCTTGTTATTTCTCCTCGTTTCATTGTTCCTCCACTAAATCCTAAAATTCCAAAGGTCTATTGCTTTTTGTTCAGAAATATCATGTCCGCCTATACAAGTACATCTTCCACAGGTTACATGATAATGACGTTCTTTTATATCTCCATACAAAGAAGTAGACATAAAAGGATTGTTATTACCACAAAACGGACATGGCTTTAATTTATCTTTGCTCATGCTGTTCCTCCACTAAATCCTAAGTTATTTGTCTTACCAAATTTGCATAGTATCTACCTATGCCACGCCCATTGTCAAATTTCTGATATTTATGAAACTTAATCGGATTAGCTTTAATTAATTTAAGTACATCATCAGGGAAATTATTTTTATTGGCAATTTCTATCATCTTTTCGTTTGCAAATTCCTCTGTACATGAGCCGAAAGGACTACCAATAGAATTCACTCCCCATGATTTTTCTATAATATTGATAATTTCTGTAATGTCTAACATTTTTACTACCTTCATTCTCCCAAAGAAACTCCTAAGTTGTTTACTTACTGCCAAGTTTTCTGCCACATTCAGGACAATATTTAATCGGGATACAGATTGTGCCTACACCCTCTCCACTAAAGTAGCCTGGACAAGTCAAGGTCAATTCCGGACAAGCTGTTTGATAGTCATGGATTACACCATTCCATTTATCATTTTCTAATACATTTCCAGACAAATTTGCCGAGATATCTTCCTGATTATGATATGGTAACTGTGGTTGTTTCCACCCAAATTTGACATCCGCTCTTCTTTCACAATACATGCACATATTTAGTTCTCCACTTAATATATATTTTACATATCATCTGTAAACCAGCCTTGATCACGGATCCACACTAAGGAATGTAATTTGGGCATAGCAAAAATCGCATTTTCTATTTTCGTGTTTTCTTTTTGAGACTTTATTAAATCCTGCAAAAGGATAAAATGTGCCTTCCATGATTTTTCAAATACAACTGCTTTGCAAGAATAACACAAAGATGCCTCTTTCATATTTGATGGATTTTTCATATAAATTGTAGTGCCCACAGAGTATTTTGCACCTACACTCATATGTTTTATCAGCATCTCTTTGGTATCATATGTGATATCAGTATTTAATAAGTTGATATAGAACTGTACTCGATAATGATAAGCTTCTTTCTCTGTATGTTTTTCTGTTGCAAGGAAACACATATCATAAATACCTTCCAGTACAGAGGTAGCCTCGTGGAGTACTGTAAGTGGTACAAACAAAATTGCTGAACCCCGTGCTGAAATATTTATAAAGCTTTGTGTCGTCTCTTTCCAAGCATCTGTTGCTAAATCTTTTTTCTCAATTTCAAACATCGGTGCTTTTGTCATTAGTTTGATATATGCAAAATCTTCTGCTGTTCCAACACATACCATACTATGATTGCCGTATATCACATTCCGTTGTATATCAATCAACTTTGGTGTAAATGTGTCACAAATATGTGCAACGTTAAAACAATTCATCCAATCAATTATCGGATGTGTACGAACCGCTAAATGCATAGATAAAGACTGACGAGGATAGTAATCATCATCTTCCTCTTCCTTAATAGCGAAAATATGTTGCAGTTTTTTACGTTTTAACCAATTCTCAATCACGTTCATAATTTTCTGTCTCCATTTCCTTACTTGTGATGAATCCCAGTTCCTCTGCTCTTTCCTTATAAGCCCTTTTTGCAGCATTATCAGAATACTCTTCTGCGTAACTTACTGTATGTTTCAAGGGGAAGATAATTAAATCCCGAATTGTCTTAATTTCTGCTTTATATTTTGCCACTTCATCTGCAAATGTTTTTAATACCGCTGTTTCACAATCCTTAAAAGAAGGATGAAGATTTTCAATTGCAGCCCAACAGGTACCAAGTTCACATTTTAATTCTGCATATTTCTTTCCCGGGCTTCTTGACTGATCATCTGCAATTTCAATATTTGCTACTTTTGCCTTATAAATATTGCCAGACCAATGTTCTCTGAAATATACCGTCTGTCCAATTTTTACTTCATTTTCTTTCATAGCTGGTCTCCTCATGATTCCGAAATTGTTTGTCTACTTATATATGTATAAAAAAACCGCCAAACCTTTAAAATTTGACGGTAAATTTTTTATTTATTCAGTTTACATCTCATTTTCCAAATCAATATATTCTTTCTTTTTCTCTATGATATGAAATAATCTAGTTTGGAATTCTTTCCTATGTTTTTCCGGAATGTCTTTCATATCTACATTTTCTAAGGACAATGTACAATATGGTGCATATTTTATAGCAGCTTCTTCTATGGTTGGTCCATTCACTTCATAATCCATATCTATATCAAAATTGTTTATTGCTGTTTTAGTTCCATCCTCTAACAAAAATACTGCTTCTGGTAAAAAGTATAGATTTTTCGATGTTTGATAATTTATAAAACATCCATCGAAATCAAATAATGGTGACAGTCCTACAATTTTTCCGGTATCATTATCCATCATCAGTCCCCAATTACCCTGATGTAAATCTTCATTTCCAGTCAAATAACAGGAAATTACCATATTTGCATATTCTTCCATGAAATCTTGTTTTATTTGTTCTATGGCGTGCAAATCGTATTTTAATACATATTGAGAATAAGGAATAAAAGAATAATGCTCATTGGTAAAACATTTGCTTTTATCCACTTTTGTATCATCTATTTCTGATATCGTGTAAGTGATACAATTTGCATCAATTGTTTTTAGTATATTGCCAGCTAATATTTCTCCATCTAAATTGTCACCGGCTTTATATAAATAATAGGTGCCATTTTCTCTTACCCAAGATTTTGCCAGTGTACCATCTGTTCCAATATCACCCCAGTTTTTTAGTTTCTTATTAAATAGACTTTCTGATTTACCCAGTAAGGAAATTGGTGTTAAAATATTCCTCGATGTATTTCGGAATAAAGAAACTTTATCGTAAGTAATATCGGAGCCTTTCTTTTTTATCCAATAAGCATCCATTAATGTACTGCAATGATAAGCCATCGCAATTTTTGCTTTATTTTCATTGGAATTACTTTGAGATAGATTCAATGCATTACAAATAAGTTTTGCATGTTTCTGACTCATCATAAGTGTTCTGGAAGCACACCAGGTACGAAAGCTATCTATATTTTGTACATAATCACTGATAGTTTCCGGATGCTCTTTCATAGTCAAAGTAAGTGGTAATAGTTCTGGATAAAAAACTTTTACTTCTCCTGATGCTGTATCAATTTCAGCAACTACTTTATCTTTTAGCAATAATTGTATCATATTGTCCATAGAAATCATCTTTTCTTTACCTTTCTTCTAAATCAATTTCAGCGACTTGTTTATCTAACGAATAGTCATACATGAAATGTTGCAGTCTATCATACATAACTAATTGTTCTGATGCAAAATAGTCTGTAAGGTTCGTAATATCTTTATGATTCTGGTATTGTTTTAACGCCACATAATATTTTGCCTTGTTATCATCCTGCACGATAAATGGCATAATCCCCTGGTGTAAACATTCTCTCATCAAAATCATTCTTCCGGTCCTGCCATTACCATCCTGAAATGGGTGAATCGTCTCATATTTTGCATGGAACAATGCCAAATCTGTTAAGTTTATTCCAGAAGAAAAATTTATCCGGCGATAATCTTCCAGTAAAGATAGCATAGCAGCTTCCACATCTTTTGGATGTGCTGTTTGGATTCCGCCTACTGTATTTTCTCTTTGCTTGTATTCTCCGGGGATATATCCATTTGCACGAAACTCAAAAACGCCGGCTTCTAATTGAAAATGGAACCCCTTAATCATCTCCACAGATAAATTTTCATTTACCGTTTTCAACATTTGATTAAACATCAGAAAATGGCCATTCATCTCCTCAATATCTTTTGCCCGATAAACAACTTCACCGGACGATAATAAGGTACCTGTCTCAAAAAGCAATGCCGTTTCATCTGCTGTTAATCGGCTACCTTCAATACGGTTGGAATTATAAGCCATACTACGCTGCAGATATCCATATAATCCACCGCGATCATGGTATTGAAATTCTATAAGACATCGTTCTATTACTGCTTTTGTTATAACAGAAATCTCTTCTTTGGTAAGCTGGTTCATATCTTTTTTCAAAATAGTATTTAACATGTGATTTTGTGATGACATTACTTTATTCCTTTCAACTTTCATTTTATATCATTATAAAAAGAAAAAACAAATTGTGCAATTAAACATTTTCTCTTTCTTATATATGTCAAAAAAATTTTGAAAAATAGTCTGTTTTGCGCAAAAGGTAATACCATTGGCAATTACTATACTTCTCCCGACTGTTTGCACAGTCGCTAACTATATTTTCTATGGTGTGAAAAGAATTCGGAATTTCTAATCGATAAATAAATGACATCTTTCAAATCTATATTTTTCTATGTAAAATCATACCATACGCTTTGCGTAGACAAGGACATTTAGAGTTCCTAAGTAAGTTGGCAAAGCATAGGTAATTGCCAATGGCCTTACTATAATATACCTTTACATACAGGCGGAAAAAAATGAACCTCTTTTTTTAATCTAGTTCCGCCTGTAAACGCCTATTTTTCGTTATATTACTTGATGTATTTTAACAATCAAAAAAGGAGCCTTTTTCAAAGCTCCCCTTTTTTCACCCAATTTCTGTATCTAGTTTTTTAATTTCTTCTGCTAATTTTTCCGTATCCAATTGCTTTCCTTCTGCGGCATATTCCTCACACAAAGTTACTGCTGTTGCCAGGGCTACATCATTTGTATGGAATAAGTTTAGCCAAAGCTGTCTTTTTGTCATACCCCGTTGTCTCTCCCTTTAGCTTAATACCTGCTGTCCATTGCCCTCTCTTATGGTCACAGAGACCGTAGAGGATAACTGTTTTGCTTCAGAAGAGATCGCCCCGCGCAGGAGAAAGACATGAGCTGTTCCGATAGGTTTCTCATATCCGCCTGTAATATTCAAATAAAGTGTCGTACTTTTCTTTAAATTGATTTTTACAGAATGATACGGCTTTCTATTCTCCGGATGTTTCTGAATAACTTCAACGATACGGTCATTTGGAATACTCAGGCAGGTAATTACATCCGTTTCATCTTCCGGATTCTTCCACATAAATCCAACGTTTGGATCCTCATTTGTAGGAATCGATTCCATTTTGATAACTTCGATGACATTACCATCCCGTAACCATCCAAATACTACTACATCATAATCCTTGGTGTCCACTACATTTCCGATAAGCTGATACTCATTGATGGTGCCGCCCATATCACATTTCAGTTTATCCGATGCAGATAATCTGCCGACTGCTGTTCCTAATCCGTCTTTTCGAAATAATGCACTTTTCATCTTACTATTCTCCTCTTTTCTTTATGAAAAATCTCGATTCGTAAAGTTGTATCCGTCTTTATCATGGTAGTACATATCGTGCCTACCCTTAAATTCATAATAAGGATTCAGTCTTTCATATGCCACATGATCAATCGGATATTTCAAATCATACTTTTCGTCCTTTTCTACCGGAATCAGATGTCTTCTGCCACCAAAAATCTCATCCGGTACACCCCCTGGGACATATTTCCAGTTTTTTCTATCCGGATATTTTTCCTGCTGCTCTTTCCAATAAATGAGTTCTTCATCCAATTCCTCCGCAGTAAAAAGATTATGATATTCATCTATAATCTCAATATCATCTGCATATTCACGCAAGAAATTACGCAACTTTTCTACGGAATCATACGCATGTTTGTGCTCCCTAAATAATGGCATCCATCCTGCAGATCTTTTTCCGATATGAATCTCTACTTTAAATACATCTCCACCTCGATATAATTCATATTCTTCCGGAAAATAGGTATCTGCAAGTTTCTTATTTTGGGTAAGCATATAATAATTTGTGCTCATTTATATTCTCCTTAAATATTTTTTGTGTATTTTGGTGGTTTTTTCGGTGTGTAAGCCGCGCCATAGACACCCCAATAGCTGGAAACAACTGGGATTTTCGGTTCCGTACTTTTATTGCATAAAGATCGTTCTGCGCAAAATACTCCATTTTCAAATCCAGTGATATAGTCATTTAATATGGAAAAAGATTCCATACAGATAGGCAATGCAAAGTAGTCGGTGTCATTCAAATCAAATACTTTCCAACATGCATTGATAATTCCGGCAATTTCTGATGTAGAAAAGGAAAGATAGTTATCTTTTCCATAGCACATCTGTTTATCCAGATAGTCAAAATAACTCTTTACATCAGAGAATAATCCTGCATTGATTGCTGTGTGCATTTCCTCTTCTGTTAGGGGCAGTTTGCAATATCTCATAATTGCTGCCTGTTTTTTTAGTGGACAAATAACAGAAATATAAAGCAATCCACCAATTGCCATCACAACGAGTGTATATATCCAGCCGTTTAATAAATGGAGTAGATATGGTAAAATAACAGAATCTCCGACATTTTTATTGACATCATGCATTGTTAGAATCGGAAGCGGTGTAAAAGTAAGCAGCCAGCCAAACAGTATACCAAAACCCAGTATCGCAATAATCCCCGGCAGGATGAATAAAACATCGTTATTTTCTACGGTTTCTTCCCATACACTTTTCTTTGTCGCAAAATTATCACTCATGATTTTTCCCCTCCGTATCAAACCATGTATCAATTATCTCTTTTTCTTTTTCTGTGAAATTCCATTCGTTTTTAATGCTATCCCAGACATCTTTTTGTGGATCGATACCATATCCGTAAATGACTTCATAGTGGTTGCCATCATAATCCCACTCTGCAATATATCTATCTGTGAGATATTTAAAAGGCTTACATTTATGACGTCTTTTTGCTAAACGGATATATTTATGATAATAGAATGCTCCTTTTTCCAGTTCCCAAAGATGCTCCTTTCCCGTAGTCCCTTGCCAATTATTTTTTACATATTCGTTCCAGGGTTCTATGGTTTCTTTTGCTTCGGTAATATAGGTCTTATCCAGATGGGAAACGGTAATAGGAATGCCATTGATTACAATAGTTTCTGATAAAAATGGAGTACCCCATACACTTTTTATCATTTTTCCATCTGAAATCACATCAAACATCCTTTTATAGAATGCCAACATAAATGTGGTATCTCCGGCATAGACAAAATAATTGCCCTTTACCGGTCTTTCTTGTGACTTTCCAGACTGTGCACGTTCGGGAATGTCACCTTCTGGATAAATAATCTCCGAAAAAAGATCCTTATTATAATTGATGAATTTTCCATTTACACGCAGTAATGCGCCATAATCTATCGTAGCCATTTTACTCTCCTATTTACGTAACAAATCAAAATATCCGGCTGAAATATTTAAGTCATATATTTTCTTCGGAAACGAAATTTTCTCTCCATTTATTACAAAAATATAGTTATGCCGGTCCTCTGTATGACTAGAAACATTTGTATAAAAAATGCCATCTGCTCTTAGAATTCTGGATGTTTTCATTTTTCCTCCACTACCTCAAAGCGTGATAATAATCTACGTCCAATAGGAGTTTCTTTCTGAGTGCCCTTATACATTTCCGCATAGGAGTCACCATCACTGTCTTTATAAATAGTGGTCTCATCCATCCAAAATTCCTTACCTAATTCGCAGTCTTTGATATTTCTTTCTTTGATACATTTTACTAATTTCATATTTTTTCTCCTTTTTTACGCAAGATAATCTGTTTCGGGTATATGGTATCGAAATTCCACATCTTCGATTTTATCAACATCGTAGGTATATCCATGTTTGATCATCTTTGCTTGTGCCAGAATGTTTCCTTACTCATATATATGTATAAAAAAACCGCCAAATCTTTAAGATTTGACGATAAATTTTGCTTATATCTTATTATCGATTATCGATTATCATAGTATCTTTATTGTCAATAAATTCTTTGGTGTCTCTAAGTCCTGTTTGTTCATATGATATTTCCTATTCTCCCTTTTCTTTTATGTCAGTATCAACTTTACGTTTTCCGTATTTATTAATCATCCTCGTATACAGATTTTTATATTCTTCCAACGTCCAATCAACTTCTTCAACTGGTATGGTTCCAATTTTATATAGCGTATCAATGACATTATCATAATCTTCAATATCTACATTCATGGATCTATCTCCAACAGGTACATACACAATAACTGTCTTATCATCAGCACAGTAACTATTTCGTTTTGTCTTGTACTCAGGACATAGATTTTTATAATCCGCATACGACATTTTTACTTCATTACAGCCATTACTATTGTCCTGATTTATTTTCTCTGCATAACATTTTTTACATAAGCCATATTGCTCATAATATCTGATTCTCTTTTCTCTTTCTTCATTCTTCCCTATTAGATTTACTTCCTCTTTGTGTCCACAACTCATGTCTACGGTATATTTCATTGTATTCTCCCTCGTCCAACTCTGGAACATCATGATGATCCATTTCTTTTAACTCTTCGAGATTCGTATTATATCCAATGAACATCTGACTCATTTCTTCTGGATCTGGTTTCCTTGGCTTAATCGATTCCATTAAATCTTTCGGTGGATTCTCTTGAAGCCATCTATGTTTACAATCATCAAAAATAACCCTTGCTCTCGTTGGTAATTCCATAGGAGGATCACCTGCCTCCTGATGTATACGATCCGCCTCTATATTTTGCCAATTCAAATCTTCAGGAATTTCTGTTGTTATATATACGTACTCTACATATTCATCAATCGTATTTGGATATGTGATATAAGCATATTTCCGTACTCCATTGACAATATATCTTAATACAATATCATCTAAATACGGAAGTACTGTATATTCCACACTTTGTTGTTTTAAAAAATCTGCGAAACTGCATTCACATCGCTGAAATAATATATCTACTCCATAATGTTTAAACATCTTTGTTTATTTCTCCTTTTACATATATATAATATTTTTTAATACTGTTTACTCCCATCTTCCATATAATAAAAATCGATGCAGGAAGTAAATTCCATATTTAGTTTTTCCATTGCAGACTCCAACGCCTCCAAATCCTCTTTTTTGAAATTGGAAAGATCTGTATCATGTAAATGTTCCAAAGCATATTTTATCATATGCAATTCATCATCTGTAAACATTGTTATCCCCTATATTGTTTTATAATATCATTTATTCTTTCAAAAGGAAATCATTATTTAACACCTTGAAGGATAATGCTCCACTTAAGGTTGGAGACTCTACCGGAATTCTAGGTCTGATAACAATACCTTCTTTTTTCTGCCCACTTTGATAATATCCCTTTGCTCTTTCCAACAAACTATCAAGAGTAGGATATTTATCCTGCAGATTCTCACCAGTCTCTTCGATAGGCACCGTAGTCAGCCCTAAATCATTCGCAATATCTAACATCTGATTTAGTGATAATCTATGTCCCGTAGACAAATCTTTCATAGTAAATACAAACCACTGATGCTTTAGTAATTTTAATCTATTCTTTCGAATCTTTGGTCCAGCTAATTCTCCCTGAATCGCAATGTTATCTAAATGCATTGCAATCATCCGATTTTCTAAATCCAGCTTTCTTGCCATATCCCAAAGGAAACTCTTGGTATTATCGTCTTCTTTTACTTCATTTTCATGGCAGCAGACACCGAATTTTCCATTTTTCCGATACATAGTAACACTGGTACCGTCAATTTTCGTAGAGATATAATATGGTCTCCCGGCAAACTCTTCCATCATCTGGTCGTAAATAGACTGAATTCTGGTTTCATCTGTTTTTGAAATGCCATCTGGAAAATCTGTTAAAATACCAAAATCCGAAATCTGTTCTATCGGTTCCCACTTACGCACATGGAGTGCTTCGGTTAAGTCTGTATCTACCGGCAAATCCTCATCCAGATTCAGTTCTGCTAGGGGAAGGGCTAAGCCCTGAGAAATCTGACCACGGAGCTTCTGTGTTCTGATTCGGAAACCTTCTCCAAGGATTTCATGTCTTTTGAAAGAACTTCCTCGTAAAAATTCATATCTGTCTTCGATAGGTAAAAAAGAATCTACTTCAAAATAGGCACACTTATCTCCTACCTTAAATTCTCCCTTTTTAACTACAAGCTTCCATCCTAAAATGGTAGCTACTTCAATTCTATCTGCTCCCTCAATCGGGGATAAAGCTTTAATTTCCTGTACGGATACTAAATTTCTCATATATTCTCTCCCATAAATCGTTATTTTGCTAATTATTTATGTATAAAAAAACCGTAAGATCTATTAAAAATCTCACGGTTTGTGAAAGTTTTCTTTTTTATTGATGATTTGGGTTTTCACTCTAAAGCTCAGGCTCATAATATTATGTGAAAATGATCACATAATATTTTACAAAATACATTCGCAGTTCCATCAATACCTAATGCTTTTACTAAAATACCGGAAACATAGTCAGTGAAAATCTCCGGACATCCTTTTTGTGTTGCCCAATCTAATGTTTTTGCGTCAATAAATACATCTGCACTATATGTCATTATCTGTCAAATCCTTTCTCAAAATTGTTTTCTGGATAGACATCTCCAATATTTACTCCTTTTTCAAACCACATATGGTCTGAAATCTCCGGAATGTCTACAATAATATGATTTTGATATGTTTCTTTTACAGTGCCTTTGAAAAATATGTGGTCTACCTTGCACCGTACTTTATCTCCGACTGAAAACAAATGTGTCAAGTCTGACATATTTTTATTCTTTAGTTTATTTGCTATCTCATCAAAATCCATGCCACTTTGGAACATAGATGCCACATCTCTTCTTGGAACATCGTATGTATCCGCAAGTTCTGTTATTTTATTCCTTTCGGTTTCTGCAACCGTTTCCCATTTTTTCCACATTTTTTTGTCTCCTTATATATATGTCAAAAAAGCCACCAAAAATGGTAGCCTTTTGACTTATCTATCTCTGTTGAGATAACCACTACGGAAATATCTGTCTGTTCTTAGGTATTTCTTGTTTTCATTTGGAATTTCTCCAATAAACTTTACCGGATGTTCCTCTAATTCACGACCATATAAAAATCTTGTATCGGAATTTGTAATATATAACTGCTTTTTTGCTCTTGTCATTGCCACATAAAACAGTCGTCTTTCTTCTTCCGGGTCTAAAATCCTTTTAATATCAGGATCGTCCTTTTTATCCGGTACTTGGAAAATCTCCTTTTCACAAGCTACCATAAATACTGTATCAAATTCCAATCCCTTGGAAGCATGCATCGTCATTAGCATTACAGATTTGTCTTCATCTTTTTTTCTATCGATATCTGTTACTAACATGACATTTGCAAGGAATTCATTTAACACTTCCCAGACATCAGCAGTCGGATGCTCAATGCGATATTCTTTTTCAAATTCTTTACATTTTACAATCATCTCTTCCGCATTTAAAATACGATTTTCTGCTTCCTCATCTTCATCCTTACAAAATGTATTCAGATATTCCCGATAATCAAATACATCTAAAATCTGACTAACCAATCCTGCTGTGGTAAGCTCCGGCACAGACTGATAAAGTGCATATAACTTATCTGCGAAATCTTTTACATTTGCTTTTTTCTGTGTTTGCGCATATTGATAGAATCTTTCAATCAGCGTCTCACCACTCTGCTGCTTCTGTCCTCTTAAAATGACATCCACCGTTTTTGCACCAATACCTCTTGCTGGTACATTTAAAATTCTGGCAAACGCTTTCTTATCATCGCTACCGGACAATATTTTCAAATAGGAAACGACATCTTTTACTTCTTTTCTATCATAAAAACTTAATCCACCATAGATAATATAAGGAATTCCCGAATTCATTAACGCATCTTCTATATACCGGGACAATACATTTTTACGATAAAGGATAGCAAAATCTTTGTATTTTTTCCCATTGAACGTTACTTCATGTTTGATTTTATCAATGATATACTCTGCTTCCGATTTACTGGTATCAAAATTAGCGATTGCAATCGGACTGCCGGTTTCCTGCATAGAAAATAATTTCTTATGCATCTGTTTCTGATTATATGCAATCACTCCGGAGGCTCCATTTACAATGTTATGGGTGGATCTGTAATTTTCACCCAGAATTACAACATTTGCAGCGGGATATGTATTCTTGAAATTTAAAATATTCGAGATATCTGCTCCACGGAATCCATAAATACTCTGATAATCATCCCCAACAACGCACAGATTGCCATTCCCTTCTGCTAATCTATGTACTAACCGAAACTGTGCATTATTTGTATCCTGATACTCGTCAACAGAGATATAGCGGTATTTATTCCAATAAATATTTGCAATCTCTTCATTTAACTCCAAAAGTAATACCGGTACCATGATAAGGTCATCAAAATCCAAGACATTATCCGCTACAAGTTCATCCTGATACTTCTTATAAGCTAACTGGAAATCGCCTCTTTGTACAATGATACCCATATTCGCATAAGCTTCATCAGAGGCTGCAATCGGTCCCTGACACATATCTTTTGCTTTTGAGATATACTCCAAAAATGCGTTTACCACATCTTTATCCTTATGATACGGCTGGATTTCCTTTCCTTGCCTATCACTTTCAAATGACCAAGTATCTTCTGTATATCCACGCTCTGCTACTACTTCTGCCAGGGCTTCCTTTGCTCTTGTTTTGCTATCCGCAGCATCACATACGGATACTCTTTTTCGATATCCACATTCCACTGGGAACTCTCTTACAATATCAAAACCCAAAGAATGGAAGGTACATGCCTTTGGCTGACGCACATCCCCTAGCAGAGAGGAAATACGACTCTTCATTTCCCCGGCAGCTTTCTTTGTAAAGGTAATCGCCAAAATCTGTTCAGACGGAATGCCCTCTTCAATCATATGTGCAATTCTATGGGTTAATGTTTTCGTTTTACCCGATCCTGCTCCAGCTAAAATAAGCAGTTGTCCATTGATCTGGTCTGCTGCCTTTAACTGGGAAGAGTTTAATTCCTGATTCCATTTCATAAATTACTGCTCCTCATCATAATCATAGTTGTCATCATCTACACCAAGTCCACAACAGTTCCTACACATTTCGTCCTCGTAGCCTGCATAGGTATCTGCATATGGACATTTATGATGGGTTTCCATTTTCCCGGTCTTTTCATTGTATTCTTCGATTGGATCATCACATGGGGTCCACATATCACTATTCCTCTCTTTCATCATATAAAATGTAATCAATGCTATTCGTGAATTCATATCCAAAAAACTTATCATTTAAAAGTTGGAACACATTATACTCATTTTCTTCCGCTTTATCCAAATAGTTATAGATAAAGTTGTAGTCCTTTCGCATCCAGACATTTAAGCTTCTCTCGGATACTACATAGACAACAATATCTTTATCCAAATATTTCGCCTCATAACTCATGAAGCAATTATCCCTTTTTAGATATCTTTTCAATTCCAACAGAGCAAAATTTTCACTGATGAAAAAATTATAATCTTCTTCTGTTGTCTTTTCATTGATTGTAAATAGTTTTTTATAGGCACAAATTCTATCATCAATCTCTGATAGGATTTTATTTTTGACTTTCCTTACTTTTTCTAACCTTGCTTCTTCCTCAGATATTTTTTCGTACATGCTCTATTATCTCCCATATTTTTGTGCTAAAATTCAGGTTCTATATCGTTCAAACCCAAATAATACTCATCTTTGGTCTTGTATCGAAAATAGTCCTTTAAATCAGCAAGTGTTTTTGTCCCATTTTTTAGTGCCTCATAATCAGAGAGGACCATATCATCCGAATATTGCATATGTTCATTTCTACAAATCGTGACTCTAAATTCTTCTCCCAGTCTTGTCCAGCCAGATCTTCCGATTCTTTGCAATGGGATAAGCTGCGATGGTATATCCGTACAAATTTGGATATTCCTTCGAATTTTCACTATGCCAATCCTCTAATTGTATTTTTGTCCCATCTGACATAACAGCGGTATCAATGATTTTATACATAATAGTCTCCTTATTCGCTGATAGGTAACCAATTTACGATTGCAGGCGCATTAATCAAATCCAGTTGCCTCTGTAAATCCTTTTGCATTTCCTGTATATCATTAATCGTAGGTGGTACATTTTTAAAATCATATGACGCAGTATGTACTCCGTTTTCTGCAAAAAATACGACTAAATGTTTCATAATTATTCTCCTTTATAAACTATATTTTTCTACATAAAACTTATGATAAAAGCACCATTTGAGAGAATGTAATTTATCTACCGTCTGGTCATATGTGCCACCAATAACACATCCATCTTCATAATATTATGTGAAACACCTAAGCTTTAGCTTAGGATGTTTAAGATTACATAATATTACAGGACACTCCGTAGCTTTGGCTACGGTGCGTTTTTCATAGCAGAAACCTTTCACAGGATCAAAGTAGATGTATTCATTCGCATCCAACCCGTCAGAATACAATTTATCTGCGTTTCCTATTTGAATAGCATTAAGACCTGCATACATAGAAACTTCTCTATAATCGTTTGTCGGCATAAATTGCATATCCTATCCTCCCAAATGTATCTAGTATTTTATGTCAAAAAAAACCAGAAAAATAGTGGGTTTCTAAAAATGATTCAACTAAATAATACTGTTGGTATGATAATCAATGCTGAAAGGACAATCCCTAGCAACAAAGACAACACGATCACACCCAGATTAGAAAATCTAGGTTTCCAAAGCACATAATCCAATTTGTCATATAAGCTCATAGTTTGGTCCTCTTTACTTAATACTATTTACATCTTTCATATTTATTTATGTAAAAAAATTCCGTAAAAATAAGAAATCTTACGGAATTTTTAAAAATATTTACTTATCTTTCCTGATCAGCATCTTTTTCTGCTTCCCACTCATTTGCCAGTTCTATTTTTTCCTGTTCATAAAGCTGTTTGATATTCTCAATGATAAACTGTTTATTTTTCATCAGCTCATCTTCTAAGCTAGTGCTGATACCTTCATTTCCACTTTTTGTTGTTCCGTGGTACCATACATTTTCCGGATATCTTACAATCAATTTATTATTTACATACTGTAAATTTGTACAATATCCTTCAGAAGACCCATAATAATATCCGTGTTCTTCTGCATCTGCTTCTTTTTTAAGGATGTTTACATGATATATAGGTCTTTCATCATTGTATCGGTCTTTACTGCGCATCAAAACCTTAAATTCCAAAAGTCTCTCTACGCCATCTTGTCCCATAAATTTGATTTCTTTTCGGATTTCATCACTACAATCTTTCTGTGCAGCAGATCTATCATATTTTTGATATAATTTTGTGAAATCATCTAATAATGATTGCATCAGTTCCGGCAGATACTTTACGGGACTATTCTGCAACTCCGTAATTCTCTTCTTTATTTTTTCATCTTCATAATATTATGTGAAACACCTAAGCTTTAGCTTAGGATGTTTAAGATTACATAATATTACAGGACACTCCGTAGCTTTAGCTACGGTGCGTTTTTCATAGTACTGTTTACAATCTGCATACATTTCAATTTCTGCACATAAGTTATCGTTTTCCGTTTTACATCTTTGAATCATGGCATCCATATAACATGGTTCCATCTCTTTTATGATTTCATTGGCATGCATATAAAGCGGCTTCAGTTCGGATTTATCCACATCAGACCATTCAGAAATATGTTGAATCGCGTTGTAATGATAAAAAGCAATACCACGATGATTCTCATCAACTAGCTGCAATAAAACATCATTTTTCTCTACGGTTATTTTTACCTGACGTTTTTCATCTGGATGAAAAACTACAAAAGAAATCGGCTGATTTTCCATAGCATAATTCTTTACGATAAAGTTATGCTTATCCATTAGCTTCAAAAGGGCATCGCCGAGTAATTCTTTCTGATGTTTAATATAATCATCTGTGATTTCTGCCGTTTCCCGCATCTCATTTAGTTTTTCTTTCAGTTCTTTGTGATAATCCAGTAACGTTTCTAATTTGTCGTTCTGCTCTTCTGCTTTACTCTTATAACCGTACATTTTCTTCCTCCATATCAATTCCAAACTCTGTTTGCAGCACGTTTTCGAAATCAGGGTCTAATTGTAAATATCTTTGCAAAAATGCTTCTTCTGCACAGGGTGCCATCTCAAAATGTACTTTTTCCCTGATATTATCATCCATCAAATTTACAATTGCGTCCCAATTAGTCTCTACTGTAATCATTTTCTCGCTCCCAATCTAAATCCATATTGTTTACCTCCTGTAAATATCTTTATCTATATATATATAATTTTTCCGAAAAGGTCTATCAAAAATGGCAGATTTCGCAAAATTCCGAAAAATAATAAGAAAAAAAGGCTGAGATATAAACACCATAATATCCACCTTTTTTTAATATCCCAGGAATTCCTTATATATACAAAAATAAGGACCACCCCTAGCAGGGGAAGTACGATCACTAAACTGGGATTGGCAGAGATAGCCGTTTTTACATCTCCACGAAACATATTTATAAAAAATGTGGTAATTCCACATCCCGGACATTTAAAACCTGTAATCTTCCGAAACAGGCAAGGGATGCTTATACCTGTGATTTTAATAAACACCGCATATAGCATCCCAATTATCAATCCTATATTTATTTCTTTTCTAGGTGACATTGCCTTTTTCCTTACGCTTCCAGTTTGTTTAATTCATTCTGCATCAGAGGGATTGCAACAATGCTCAAACCAATGATATACAATATCAGATACAAGATACTATTGTCAGTACCATTGATCGCCTGTAAACGTTTACCCTGCTGGTAAGCCCATACAAATCCATAAATACCACATGTTACAAGACATAACAGGATAAGTACGAATCCACTCTGAGGCTCTTCTCCGGCAAGCTCTCTGTAATCATTGTTTAACTTTACCATCCATACAAGTGCTGCAATACCACAGGTTACAAATGACAGGATAATCCAAAGCACAATGTTACGATTTCTACTGTTTTCCATTTTCCTTCTCCTTTTTTGAGATATAATCTTACAATTATATATGTATAAAAATTCATGAAAAATGAGGAAATAATGAAAAAATTTTCAAAAAAAGAGAGGAAATATATATCTTCCTCTCTCTCCTTTACTATGGTCTCTCTAAATCATAATTTATATCGCTATATGTTTGATCCAAACTCTGTTTGATTGCTTCGAGACTTAATCCAGAATCATTTGCTAGTGCACGCAGTACATTTCTATTTTTAGATGTTTCCTCATAAAAAGTTTCGTGTCTGGCATCCTTATAGTATAGCTGGCAATTTTCAACGTTCCCATTTGCTATCCAAGTCTGAAGCTGCACATCTATTTTTGCAGATTTTGGATTTACATGAGCGATTTTCAAATTGAGTCTTGTTTGCATGGATTTATCAGCTACCGGCAAAGAAAGTTCAATCTCCGCGTGTGGATATCCTGCAGCTTTTAACTCCCTGTGTTTTTGGGCCGCATAACTTTTGATATCCTCAATCAATAGCTGCAAATCTTGTTTTTCCATTTCTGTCAGGGGGATGTTTTTTGGTAAAATCATACTTTTCACTCCATTTCTAACTCATCAAGTTCGATGGTGGCATCTTTTATTTTATTTTCGTATATCTGTTCTAAAGTTTCTTCCACAAATTTTTCAAATTTTTCATAGAAATCATCTGCTTTATCCGCAATTTCTTTGTAAATATCGACTGGAAATCCAATATCTCGAAAATCTTTTATCTCGTTTCCGGGAGTCATTTGTTTAAACAAAGCATCTGCTGTTAAGTTTGAGAAATCATTATAAGCTCTTATATCATTGGAATCTAATGTTCCACTCGTAGATTTATACTTATTCCTCCACAATTTCCATGCCATTATAAGTGTCTTTGATATTAGCAATTTCATCCATAAAAGCTTTATCGATCGTCTTTTCCAATGCAGCCATAATGTCATCTTTTTTGTCTACTATTTCCTGATATACATTATTTGCATATTTTAGACCATAAGCAATTTGATCACTTGTGATATAACCTATGTCGTATGCAGTTTCAAATCTTCCATACATTACGTCTTTTAGTGAACTTGGACTGACTACATAATTGGTAGCTTCGCCATTACTGAAAAAGTATAAATTAAAGTTTTTACCATCCGTTGTTTTTGTATCTAATGGATAAGAGAACTCTATCGGCATATCCGAAAATGCATGATCATAGGTATCTTTAAATGTCTTTTTTACATCAGACATAAACATAGACAAGTCATATCTTAATTTTTCTACCGAGCTATTACTTGTTTTGATTGCTTCTTCTCTAAATTTGTTATATTTACTAAAATCCAGCATAATGCTTTCCTCCTTTTAATCTAATGTTACATCTAATTCTTCTTTGTTTTTATCTGAAATAATTTCAATCTTATTCTTCACATCTGTGATTCGATTTTCCATCTGCTGCTCAATTTTTGCAGATAATGCGTGTCCAATCTGCTCACAAATTTTCTCATTATTATTTGCCAGATATGCCAGCACAGATTCTACTGCATATTTAGGTAATGACTTTGCTTGTAACCAGGAAGTACGGAAATGTATCTTTTCTTTTTCGTTTTGTGTAAAAAGTGGTAGGGTCTCTTCCGGACGTCCAATATAATTCACAGCTTGGATATGTAAATCTGTTTTCATTCGTGGAGACATTTGATAATAATCTGTTTCCGGATCAATACTGATATTAATGGATAAATCCGAAGATATTTTGGTGCCATCCACTGTTGTAATATCTTCCAGAAACAATACTGTAGATAAATCTGTAATACCGGTTTCTTTTTTATTATCTTCTATCTCGCAACATGCTGTGGAAAGATAAGTCCCGATTTTTTCAAGTTGTACGTCTCTTTCTTTTGCTAATTCTGTCAGCTCTTTTGTTTTCTCTTCGTATCTTGTATTTAATGCTTCGATTTTACTTTTATCGATCTTAAAAGCATTCATATTCCATATCCTCCGTCTCTTCGATTTGTTGTCTTTGTTTATCAATATTTTTCGAAACTTCTGTTAGACGTTGCATTTGGTTAGACAACTGTATATCTTTCTCTTTTTCATTGTTATAAGCAATACGTTGACCATTTTCCATTGTTAAAATCTTTTCTTCCAGGATATCTATCATACGTTTTTCCGTAGCTTCCGGTAGTTTGGTGCAGATTTCTTCGATTACGTTTAATGGTAATTGGTCAATATCATACCAGCCATCCGGTCGGTGAATCGTATCAAAAATTAACACAGATCCCGTATTTCCCGGATTCATAATGGATATTTTTACATTTACGCCATTCTCTCCTCTATCGAATACGACATTATAACAGACATCTGAAAATGGTATGGATATATTGGTATCCAAATGTAAAATATCAAATACACTGGCACACTCGATGATTTCCTCACCACATTTTTCCAATTTCGCAGCTACTACATTTAGCATCATTAGTCGTTTATTTGATACCCACATGGAATTTTTATGATTCCTTTGCGCATAAGCAACGGTATCCTGTTCCAGATTTGTCAGCATCTCTTTTCTTTTCTTAAAGGCTTCTATATCCAGTTTCATAAAAATACCTCCTGATAATCTATCTATTTATGTCAAAAAATAGAAAAAAGATGGTCGAAAAAATTGTTTTGTGTTATACTAATAAAATTTTAGGCGCTGAGCTTATACTATTTCCTAAATATTTACAAGAAATTGCTTATTTTCTTAGTGGCAGTTATTATATTTATTTAATTAAGGAAGATTACTTATTGGTTTTACCGGAAAGTGCTATTTTAGAAGAAAAGGGCATTGTAAATATGTACAATCTAATGATAAATCCGTATAAGCATGATCATACATACGATGGTGTATTTTATTTTGATACAAATACAAATGAGTTACGTTTGGTACATCAACAAAAAGACAGTAAAAAAGAGTCCTGAGTAAAATCAGGACTCTTTCCTTTTTGTATTTACTTTGCATCTCCACCCGATACTGATTGAAGAGGTTTTGTTTCTTCTGCATTATCAGTAGATTCGCTACTATTTGTATCTGTTGTCTCTTCTGTAACAGGTAAAGATACCACGGCTGGTAAGGACACTCCCTCAGCAGCAGGAACTTCGGAGGCAATAGATTGTGTGGTGGCTTCCTCATTCATATAATGAATAGTTGCGTTACCAAAAGGTGCACCACCAGAATTATTAATTGCATTTTCCAGTTTTTCTTTATTACCATAATAATATACATCTGTAAGTTTATTATTGGCATTGAATGCAGATGCATTTAATTCTTCGATATCTCCGGTTATTGTAATTTTTTTCAATGGTGCAAATTTATCTACCATTGGACTTGTAATACTTCCGCCTGGAATTGTAATCTCTTCCAAATTCATACAATAACTAAATAATCCAGATTTATACTCTTTCAAATTATCAGGTAATTTTATACTTTTTATACCAGAACTTGAAAATGCACTATAGCCTATAGATGTAACGGATTCAGGTATTTCTATTTCTGTTAAATTTTTACAACTACTAAATGCATTAGATCCTATTGTTTCTAAAGTATTTGGTAATTTAATATATGAAAGATCGCTAGAAGAAAACATTCCATCACCTAATGTCGTCATATTTTCTGGCCATATAAATTCTTTTATATTTGTACGAGAAAAAGCGTAGTTTGAAATTTCTGTTACACTGTCTGGAATATTTATTTCCTCTAGCATTTCGCAGCCATCAAAAGCACTATAATTAATACGTTTTACATTGTTGGATAATTTTACAGTTCTTAATGATTTACAATCTTTAAATGTGTATGGTGCTATTTCTTCTACATCGATTGTAATTTCTGTAATGCCTGTGCCTGAAAAACATTCATATTTGAGAGTTTTTATATTTTGTGGAATAATTATATTGTCAATATTGGTACAATTTTTCAAAAAATCTCCATCTACATATGTTTTTTCAGGATTTGTATCCAATACGATTTGTGTAGCCATTGGATATTTTTCAGAAATAATTTTAGCGGACTTATTATCATAGCTATTAGAATAGCCCTCTACCTTATAATTGTCCTCTATATTCAATCCTGTCTTTTTCCAATGCGCTATTAAATTACCATTTTCATCATACAGTCCTGGAATCAAGTAGCAATATACTTCTTTTTTTATACCACAAGTTTTACATATGTATATTTCCGTACCGCCATTTGACAATGAAACATCTTTTGTGTCAAAGAGCATCCAATCATGTTCATGTTCTTCATCTGTTGCATTATAAATATTACAACCCCAATATTTATTTTTCTCTGCGTCTAATGTACTGTTATTAACAAAATTTGTATTTTCAACGCAAAAACCATTAAATGCACCATTTTCTATAGATGTAACTGTTTCTGGAATTATAATTTTCGTATAATAAGTCGGATCAATATTAATTAAAGATTTTATATTCTCCGAAATAGTTGTAGTACCATATGGAATATTTAATGTATTTTTTGTTTTAAGGGTATTTATTACATTAATTTTTCCATCTACAATTGTAATTCCATTTTGAGATATCTTATCGAGAAATGTACATCCCCAGTAATTATTAGCTTCAGCGTCTAATGTACTATTATTGATAAAATTCTCTTTCGAAATTTTTACTTTTGAAAATGCATCTGGTTTAATATAATTAGCGGATTTTGGTATAATTATTTTTTCAGCGTGAAATCCTCCCCAAGTTTCTTTTGGATCTATTACCTCAATACCCTCTGGATAATTTAGTATTTTAGTAGATGAGAAGAAATCTTCCGTATAATCTATAACTTTAGTTCCACGAATACATAAACCATTCTTCGTATCGATATAATCATACACAAATGCGCCTAAATAGTCATTTTCTTCCATATCTAATGAACTATTGTTGATAAAATTATCGCCTAAAATCTTATAGTCATCATCTAGGAAATGATAATCTGATTTTTTTATTTCTTTTAAAGTACTTGGCAAAATAATTTTGGTTATATCTCTCTTTTCGCAATCCCAAGAGGTATTTGTAAATAATTTGTAAATCGGTTCTTTACCAATCGTTTTGACACCTTCTGGAATAACAATAGTATGGAGAGTTTTAAATGTATAGGTTTTGTCTATATCTATAATTTCTCCATCTTTAAATTTACAGCCACTGTCAAGTATAGTAGCACCCCAAAATTCATTTTCTGCTGCATTTAAAGAGCTATTATTAATAAAATTCTCTATATCAATTGTTGTGTCGAAATCAAATGCATCTTCTTCTATAGATGTAACTGTTTCTGGAATTATAACTTTTTTAATATTTCTTGTGGGTAAATCATATGCTTCTATTGTCGTCACTCCATATGGAATATTAATGGTGTCTCCTATATTCCCACATGTTATAATTTTTCCGTTCCTTACGCCAATTCCATTTTCTATAAAGTCAACAACAGTTGCATCCCAATAATTATTATCTTCTGCATTTAGAGAGCTATTATTAATAAAATTCTCTTTTAATATTGTTGTCTTTGTTTTAATTTTTCCACCTTTAAACGTGCTTGGTACTGTTATTTTCTGAATATCTGCGTTTTTTGTACAATATATAGGTTGCCAACCGGAAATTCTTTCTACACCTTCCGGAATATTTAATTCTGTAATAAATTTATCAAGGTTCATTACAGCCACAAGATTATTATCTTTAATCTTATATAAATCATCTACAATGTAATCATAAGATTCTGCTCCCCAGCAATTATTTGCTACCACATCTAAGGAACTATTATTAATAAAATCTTCTGGATTCAGATAGTAATAACGGAATGCGTTTGGGGAAATATAAGTTAATGTGCTAGGTAATATTACCTTTTTTACACGTTCTCTATCATCATATGGAGCATTTGTTAATGATGTGGTACCTTCAGGAATTTCATATATTTCTGAACGCCATGTATCTGCCTGCGGTGTGTATTTGAGTTTTGCATCCCAATATTTATTTTTTTCTGCATCTAATGCACTATTATTGATAAAATTCTCTTTTGAAACACTGATACCATAAAACGCACCTGGTTTAATACTTGTTACCGAACTTGGAATAACTATTTTTTCAATTTTACTGGCATCTCCTCTTATATAGCAGTCTATTGATTGTATTCCTTCTGGAATAATATATTCGGAGCCTATTTCACTGGCTTTAGCTGCAACAATACTATTTCCATATAAATAAAGACCATTTTGGCAGTTATCATATAATTTAATCGATAACTCTTTATTCGGAATTGTAGATTCGTTTGTAAAATTATTTACATTTATCAATTGGTTACTAAAAATACTGTTAATATTTTTTGCAGATGATGGAATTTTAATTGTTGTAACATTTTTTATTTGGTCTTTAATCTTCTTACGAATTGTATTATTCGAAATATTCACTACACCTTCTGGGATAATAAGTTCTGTTTCTTCATTGGATTCGTAAGCAATAACTTCGCCGTCTTTTACATAAAATCCATTTTCATAAAAATCGTAAAGATGTGTTCCAAAATATTTTTCTTTTTCCATATCTAATGTACTATTATTGATAAAATTATCTTTTTTTACATACACATGATCAAAACACCGGTCGCGATATTGAGATGGGGTAAATGTGCTTGGAATCACAATTTTATCGACATATTTATTACTGTTAAAAAGACCACCACAAGTATAAATTCCAGAAACATTTGTAATACCTTCTGGTATGATTATTTCTGTGATAGCGTCTGGATCAACAACATCTGTTAATTCTTGGTTTTCAAAAAGGAAACCATTTTCTTCAAAATATACTTGTGCTCCAAAATAATCACCATGACTATCACGTAAATTATTAGGATTAATAAAATTTTCTCTTTGTATTCTTACGCCATTCCATACATGATCGTTTATTTGACTAAATACACCGTCAGGAACTTCAACCAATGATTTTGGGAATATTATTTTCTTTATAAGTGATTTATCAATGTTTGAAAAAGCGTCCTCTTTTATTTTTGTAACGCCTTCCGGAATATCTAAAGTTCTTTTTATTTGATCTGGGTATGCATACAAAAGTACATTATTTTTTATTTTAAAGCCATTTTTATAGATATATTCTATGTCGTCCAAAGAATCATAAACTGTATTACAACCCCAGTTCTTCGTGTTTAAATTTCCAGTATATTTAACGGTGTCAATATTTAAAAAGGCATTTGTTGCTACGGATTCTACGGTATCTGGTACTGTGAGGCTGCCTTTTAATAAAACGGTATGCATATTAAAAATACGGGTTCCGATTTTTTTCAATGAAGCTGGGAATATAATTTTATCTAAATCCGCATTTGGAGACATAGAACCAAAAGCATAGTCTTTTATGGTTTCCAAACTTGAATTTTCTTCAAAAATAATTTCTTTTAAACTGTATACTCTATCCATCGTTAAGCTGTTACTATCATATTCGCCTACATTAAAAGCATGCGCTCCTATCGTCTTAACATTTTTAGGAATTGTAATGCTAGTTAAGCCAGCGTTCATAAAAGCTTTTTCGGGTATTTCTGTAAGTTCTTCAGATAGAATAACTCCTTTTACGGCATAACATCCAGCAAAAGCAGACCTACCTATTTTTTTTACATTTGATAAGTCAAGTTTTGTAGCTTCGGAATTAATTGCATTTGTAAATGCATAATTACCGATTGTTTCTACATTACCAAAATCTATTTCCTTAAAGTTATTACCATAGCTCATAGAAATATTATCTGGTGAAAATTCATCTTTGGCAAAAGCATAATTTCCAATTGATTTAACAGTTGATGGTAATTTTAAAGATGTTAAATTTTGACCACAAAACGCATAATCTCCAATTGTTTCTATACCTTCAGATAAATATAAATCATCTATTTCGAAAGGTTGAAAAGCAGAACTTCCTATATTTTTAATATATTTAGATAAATACAGTTTTCCTCCCAAAAAGTTTGGAACATAATCATTATAATTATAAGTCTTTGTCCTTTTTTTACCTGCATTTATATTATAAGTACCATCTGAATTTTTAATAAGCGTGATGTATCCATTATCAGCTAAATCCATTAAATCCATATGGATAATAGAATATCCATTATTTGTAATAAAAAAGCCTAATGCATCTTCATCATCGTTTACATCTGTTGTGGATGCACCCCAAGGATATCCAGTAGCAGGACCATTATAATATATATTACTCATGGATAAATTATCAAATGCATTTTCTTCGATATTTTTCACTGAATCTGGAACATATAATTCTGAAATTCCACCACAGCCAGAGAAAGCTAAATGTCCTACAGACTGTACAGAATTAGGTATAATGATAGTGGTAAGGCTTGTGCAGTCTTTAAAAGCATTATCTGGTATGTTTTCAAATCCATCTAATAATATAACCTCTTTTAGTTTTGTACAGCCTTCAAATGCATTATCTGCAAGTTTATAGGTAGATGGTAAAAATAAAATTCCCTCTAATTTTTCTTTATCTACCGCTTTAATATAACCATCTTTTAATTCTATGATATTTTTTTCAATCAGTTCTTGGAAGGATATAGTATCTCCACCAGGTTCTTTTGACAAACCTAATGTTATATCGTTTGAGTCTGCAAAATTATTCCAAGCTGACATATTTTTTCCACCATAAATTAAGACAATTTTCGAATTAAATGCATTTTTTCCGAAATGTTCAATATTATCTGGCAATGTGATAGCTTGGTTAATAAGTGAAAATCCAAATGCAGATTCTCCCAAATATTTTAAATTTTTTGGTAATTTTAATTCATCTATATTTGTATATTCAAAAGCATAATCTCCAATATATTCGAGATCATCATTTAATTCAACAGATAACATATAATAATTAGGGAAAGCATAACTACCAATATATTTTAAAGAATTTGGACTATTAAATACTTTTAATGATGTATTTTTTAACCCTTTGTCCTCTATTTTTGTTAATGTATTTGGGAAAAGGATTCCTTTTAAATTTAAACTATTCGTACTATAATCTAAACCACTAAAAGCTTCTTGTCCAATTACAGATACTTCTTCTGGTATTATTAAATAGGCATCATTTGATGTAGCACTTTTGGTACTACAATATGTTAATGTAGATCCTTCTGTTTTTACAATTCCAGCATCTTTTAATTCTTTCCATGTATATAATAGTCCCTTCCTATCATATATTCCAGGAATATAGTATTCACCATCTTCATAATGATAATCACAATTTAAACACTCATAGATTGCAGTATTCGGTAAAATGTTTGCTACTCTGCTCGCAAAATATACATTTGTTACTTGATTGTCACTATAATATGAATATCCACCATTGTAATGACTACCATTATGATACATATCTGCTGATTCTATTTTTGCTGGTTGTATTTCTTTTAATACTGTATTGTGTCCCATAGCAGGAATTGTATGTTTATTCCTAATATTTCCACAAACGCTACAAATTTCCTCATCATAGCCATCATCTTCACAAGTAGCATCTAAATGTTTTGCAATCCAAGTATGCGTATGAGGAGCTTCTGCAGTAGGTGTTGGTGTCGGTGTAGAATCTGGTGCAGGCGTACTATTATCCTTCGGTGCTTTCGTAGGTACAGGAGTTGTGTTAGCCTCCTTATTCTCTTCTACTTTTGGAGCCTCTGTTGGTGCAGGCGTCTTAATATCTGCAACGGGTACTACCGCAATCTGATCCTTTCCTCTGTCAGGTATCTTATCCTCTTTTTTCTCAGGTGTTGTGTCTTCCTGTGCTGCTTTGGGTGTTTCTGTTGCAGATGGTGCAATGGTTTCCCTGGCAGGAGTAGGAATAGGTGTGGGTGTAACATCATTATCTGCTACAATTACAGGGTTGCTTTCTACCTGTGGTTTGTTTTCCGGTCGTAAAAATGCAGGGATGCCTACTGATAATGCAACAATAGATACTGCTGCAAGTGGTACTAATCCACATATCCATAATGGCAGTCTATGTATTTTTTCGATTGCCAAATAATAAATATCCGGACTGTTCTTATCGGATACTGGAATAAAACCTTTCATTTTATTCGCATCGTCTTCAGTTTCCATCGGCATTACGGTATAGTCTGTTTCATTTACACACAAACAAGCTTCCGCATTTTTATCTACGGTAGCATCTGACAAATCTACTTTTCCTATGATCTGTCCGTTTTCAGGTAAATGATTACAGTATAAAATACCTTTTGTCTTTTTCACCGAATTTTCTGTTTGTATCGGTGTATACTTGTACATGTCTTTTTCCTCCTCATGTCTGTTAAATATAGTACTATTTTCTTATGTCAAAAAATTTTTGATTTTTACGTATTTTTATTGAAAAATAAAAAAATCACCCGATATTTCGTCAGGTGATTTCTAATTTGCTTATTTACTTCTCGATCTCGGCTTCTTCTTCCATTTCGTCTAACTCGAACAATGCGCCTACCTCCGGAAATAACTTCGGTACCTCTTCCTCTTTCTTATCATCCATGAGTAGTGCTTCCAACAGATTCAGATTGCTGTAAATATCTTTATCTTCTACGGTGGCTGTTACTGCATCTTTTCCAAATTTCTCTTCCATCATTTTTTCAAAAGATGCTGCTGCTGTACGCTCTGCTACCAGTTCATTTGCAGTCATACGAAATAACAGGTCCAATACTTTTAACTTTCCGGCATCTGTCTTTGCAGACATTGCATCATTATATAAGGATTTAATATGATCTTCATAAGTTGTGTTTTTCAATTTCTTTTCCTCCAATGATAATACTATCTTTCTGCCATTTCTATTTCATAGGCACCTTCGATCAATGTCTGTAAGGCATCTTCCAATACATTTGTAGAATATCCTGCAAATTTACCATCTGCAATTGGATCTTTTGTATAGCCAGATTCTCTGAGTTCCGAATTCGAAATCTCACGAAATCTTAATTCTTCCTGCAAATCTTTTGCATTGAATCCATTTGTTGCCATATAGTCTAAAATCTTTTGCATATTACACCTCAGATTTCTTTAAAAATGGCAGGGATATTTCACCCTGCCACTGTGTTTTTGGATTAGTTGAACATTTCCTCGTCATCCATTTCGGGACCGGGAGTTTCAAATCCACTTGCCTGAGTTGGTGCTGCAGGTGCGGGCTGTTCGGGAGCGGGCTGTGCCGGTGCGGGAGCTGCAGGAGTCTTGCTCTGTGCAGGAGTCTCCTTCTTCTTCTCCTGATCGATATAGTCTACATCAATTGCGCTGTATCCCATATGAGAAATCAGGCTGTTGGTGTACTCCTTACCATCCTTACCTACGCTGGTCCAGGTTCTTTCCTGTCCGGGTCTGGTTACAACAGATATTCTGATACGGTTGCTCTCCTTGTCGAAACGACCGAACATCTTCTTTGCTCTCTCGATAGGAGTGGTCTTACCTTCCTCAGTCTTACCATTGTAAACCTTGATTACGTGGTTATGATAATTGCCATCCATATCCTTGGTGCTTAGATAGATGTCGAAGTGAGGCTGTCTCTCTGTTACGCCGTCTGCCTTCACCTTATGGGTACCATCCTGATTCAGCTCTTCGTTCATATGAACGTTCTTAACGAAACCAGTCAGTACGGTGAGACCCTCATCCTCATAGCCTTTACTGCCACTCAGAACTGCGTCTGCATTCAGTACTCCGCCTCTGCCGGTATAACCAATTGCGGTTACCTTGTAACCAACCTTTACATCAGTTACAGCTACTCCGGTATGTACCTTAAACTCTACATCCTCATTTGCGTTGGTAGCCTTGTTGAACTGATTTGCCTTGATTACGAGATCCATACCGCCTTCTTTAATCTCGGTAACCTCGCCCATAACTACTCTTACCTGTGTCTTACTACTTGTGTAAACTCTACTCATTTTTTTACTCCTTTTTGCGGATTCCTTCCGCTGGTTAAAATGTTATCTGTTAGACGTACTTTTATTTCCGTCTCTTACTTATGTAAAAAAAAACCGCAAAAATGGTAAAAAAAGAGAAGATTTTTAAAATTTTTTGAAAAATTTTTGAAAAATATTTTTTTGAAAATTTTGTAAGATTTTATCGATTATAACCATGTATATAATAGAGGGACAAATTAGGAGAAAATTTTATGGAAGAATTATCTATCTGGTAGGAAGTTATGATGGAAAAATATCCTGAAAAAGCAATGACGCTAAATAGCTTTTTCGAAGAACTGGGATATAATGACTTGCCTATCTTTATGCTGCGTAATTTATGGAGTTAGTGTCTTTCCGATTGCAAAGACTGCGATTGTATTAGAAAACGGAGAACAGGAACTATATGAGGAGTTGAAAGATATATTTCCATTTGATAAGCCACTATTTTCTATTTGGAATGGATATTTTGAATTATTAGTAAAAGATAAAGACGATAAAAAAAAATTATCCTATGAAATCCAGATATTTGATGACTATATTTTAGTCCGACAAAATACTTATATTACAAAAGAACTGTAAAAAACGCCCCTAACAGCACAAAGATCTTTCCATCCTTTCTGGCTGCCAGGGGTGGTCTTTATTTTTCATAATCTGAAATGAAACATCAGCTATACTATATATCATCATAATCTTCTATTTGCAAAGTAGCTTCTTCGATTTTTTGAAAGGTTGGCTTTATTTCAGGATTTTTCTTATGAGTATCAAAAACAATTTTTTGTGCTTTTAAAAAATCTTTTTGTAAAATATCCTTTGTAAATACGAGTGGGGTTCCATTTTCATCTTTAGATACAGCATATGGTATTTCTTCATCAACCAACTTTTCTTTCAATTTTTCCAAAAACTCGTCTGGAATTTTTGCAGCTATAATATGTCCACCATTGGATAAATGGTCTTTTAGATCTTGAAGCATTTCATCTTCTGTAAATAATGGAGTGTCAGGTTCTTGATACTCTTGTTCTTTTTGTATTGTGATAAGATTTAAAATATCTTTATTTTTATTGATTTGTATATTATAAATATGTTGTATTCTATTTGCTATTTTATCGCCATAAAATGATTTAATTACGGATATTTGTTTTGTAATATCTGGTATTTTTATTTCTAATTGTCTACCATATAATTCATGACATGCCTTTACCTGTTTAGAAAATGAGGAACTGAATGGTTTTGATGAAACAAACGATATCAGTTTATTTGTTTTCTCTTCCAAAGGATAATCCTGTGAGAGATCTGACAAAAAAGAGGCTCCATTGTCAAATATTGGACATGGCGTATATTTTCCATCCTGATAGATAAAAGCAATATTTTGTACATGCCTATCTTCGTTTAAAACTAAAGCATCAAATTCCAACATTTTTGTCAAATGATTTCCATATTCTTTTATACCTGTTATCCGCTCAATTAATGATACCACATGTTTTATGGATTCTTTTATTTCTTTTCCTTTTATTTCATTTTCAAAAGTGGTATTTAATTGTTGCTTAAATAATTTATCTAATGTAACTATTTCCGCACCATCTGGTAGAAAGTTCTTAGATATGCATGCTATTTCTTTTCTAAAAAATTCATGTTTATTTTCTATTTCTACTTTTTCTAGTGTATATGGAACAAATTTATCAATATTACTTCCAGCTAATAATTCAGAGGCTAAATATTCCGAAGCAGACTCATAGCCTAAATAATCTGTCTTTATCCATTCATCATTTATATGATATTTCCCCTGATTCCCCTTAGATGGAGTTTTGTTTACCTGACTTGTTTCGGAATAGTATATTTTTCTCATATGTTAATCCCTTTCCATATCAATATCCATCCAACTATTGTCTTCTGCTGTTCTACCTTCTGTTTTTTCACAGATAGATATTGGATCATAATATTGCAAGTCCAAAGATTCTAACACTTCTTTGATATTTGCTCTGGTACGAGGTGGGCATCTATCTTCTAAAAAGTCTTCAAAATCTTTCCAGGTGGGAGTCGTGTTCACGCCAAATGCCAAATGGATGGTATCATTTGTATGATTTTTAATTCGGATTTCCTGTGTTTTTTGATTCGCATAAATAGTAGTTTCTAAAATGTCTTGATTGTAAAATTTTATAATCATCTTTTCTCTCCATATTTTATTATTGTATTATATTTCACTCTTTTTCTATTTCCAGTTTTTCTGCATGGGTAGATTTTGCAAATTCTTCGTTAAACATTCCCTAATTAAAAATTAGTGTATGTTTCACCTTACGTCCACTAGCGTGAACTGCATTTTATAGGCTTTCTTTTTCCATGATGGCCAGTTATTTATCTCTGCAGATATTTTTTGATACAACTCATCAGGTAACGACATATTATCTTTCTTCCTCTCTTTCATCAAAATCCATCATTTCCTCTTCATCAAATTCTTTTTTTAAGATATTCCCAAGCATCGCATTGTATCTGATACGTTGTCCATCGTCATTTATTGCATTTATTGACAACTGATAAAAAGCTGGATTATCATGATTATATAACCAATCATTTAACTGCAGATCTTCGTAAATCATATCATAAATACATACTTTTTTAAAGTACTCAGGATCTGCTTTTATTTCTTCTATACTATATTCTCCCATGTGTTTATCAACACACTCATATAATGTACTGTCATCTGCATTTTTTATCCTATCGATTCTTGCTTTAAATTGTCTAATTCCTGTGGGCCACGTTTCATAGTCATAATCTTGATCGGAACTATTTTGGAACGAAAAGTGTCCATCAAACCAATTTTCGATTTCTCCCGGAAGTTTATATCCGGAAACACCTAATAAATTATAATCTGGCCAATAAACAAATCTCGAGGTAAATACGGTATTTAGCCAATACTCGTCTAAATAAGATTTTGCAAATTTAAACTCGTCAGAGTGGAGGGTAAATAACCGTACAGACGGAGCATAATATTTATTATAGTCTATCCACTCTTCTGCGTGATTTCTCATTTCTGCTTGTACTTTATCGATAAATGAAAGCAGGTCTTCCTGTTTTATCTGTTTAAAAAACATTCCAAATGCATAACTCATATAATTAATCCCTTTCTACATCTTCTTTTGCTTTGTGATAGTTCTCACTAAACTGTGCAGCATATTCCTGTAAGGTACCATTATTATAGGCATTCAAAAACTCATCCGTAGATACTGCTTTGCCGTTAATATAATTCTCTATGGATTTCTCCCAATCTCTGATTACATCAATATCATAATCACAAGCTTTAAATAACATATTTAGGTGTTCATCCTCTAAACTATAATAGAGATGTTTTAAGCCATATTTTTGTATCATTTCCTGCTCTTTACCGATACCATAATCTACCAGTTTTTTCTGATGTAATGTTTTTGTTACGGCTTCCCCAAAATCGACGTAACTATCTCCGGCATAATTGATACAATCTTTAATAATGCTGTTTAAGAGTTCTTTCATTTGTGCGGTTGTTAATTTATCTACTGTCTTTTTACCCGTCTGCATTATATTTCCTCCAAAAAAAATATAGATAGGGGTGATTCTCTATCTATATATGTATAAAAAAATCGAAAAAGTCGTTAGATTACTCTATTTCTTGTATATAATCCTCTTTATCCATTGCAATCTTTATATTTCGATAAAAGGAAAATAGATTCTGGTTTGGTGATGGTCCGGATACTCCGCCGTCTCCAGCTTCAATGATTATCCAAGCCCCATTTTCCAATTCTGCATAATCCACTGTGTAAAATAGACTCGGTAGATTTGAATATTTATTTACGAGATTATCCGGAACCATTGGTGTTATATTATCTTGTAAAGAATTTCTGGATATCGAAATTGGAAAGCCATTCAAATAAAAGACACGAAACTCATTTGTTTTTCCGGCATATTGTTTTAACGGTACATATTTTTTGGCGATAATATTACCAGTAAATAATGTTCCTCTTATCTCATAAAAACGTTTCATCCAACGATTAAATTCATGTTGAGATGTATCTTTTTTGAAATATTTAGGGAAATCTGTATTCTTCGCCGATTTTACAGAGTCCTTTATCATAAAATCCCCTAAGCTTTTTTCTATCTTAGCTACGTCAATCCTGTCCTTTGGACTAAATTGCAAAATTGGTGGCGTATCTTTTTTGATATACTCATAGATATTAGGAAATAAATGAAATCGCTCATATGCATCTGGTATTGTTAATAAATAGATACTTTTCTCAGATAATAACTGATAAAATACTCTATATTCTTCGGGTTTCATCATCCAGCCACGATAAATTACAGTATCATCTATCTTTGGTATAGATGAGTCTATTTTCACTTGTTTTTGAGTGTCCCATAGTTTCTGATCAAAAAAGATTACTGAAATATCATTTTCAATTGCAGCATTATACTCATCAGTAAAGGCTCTATCTACGCCGGTTCCAGAATAATCTAATGGGAATAATATAGTCATAAAACATCTCCTAACTTAAAAACTTAATGCTGTCTTTTTTATTTATACAATAGTATAGCAAAAAAATTATTTATTTCGCTATTAAATTTCTCTCTCTTCGATTTCTTTCTTAGGTCCATAAAATAATATATGTTGTATTCTATTAGCCCTGATACGAAATAGACATTATCTGCAAAACAATCGTAGCTATCGTTGCAATCGCTCCAATGATCCAACCTGCAATAAGTGCAATATTTGCATTTTTCATCTTTTTCTCATAATCGTCCATTTTGCCAGCTCTATAATCACTATTAGCAATTAAGGTAACAACGAGTGCAATTAATCCTGTTACCTGGCAGCAGCAAATCATCTGAAAAATGCTGAGTCCTAAATTCTTTCCATATTCCGGTGCGTTTTGTTTTTTCTCCATAGTTATTCCCTTTCCTCAGCGTAATCAAAATTGTCTTCTTTGTCTACACGTACCCGATATCCAGTACCTTTTTCATCCCTGACAACGAAGGAATGTCCATCTCCTACCCAAGTGTCAAAAATGAAGCTTGCTTGAATTTTTCTATCATCTGAGATGATTGTTTTGATATTTTCCACAATCTCACTGGATTTATCCTTTTGTGCGTCTCGATATTCCTGACTATATTTTCTATCATCTGTTGCTATTAACCAGACATCTATTTTTGTAATGTCTTTGCTTCGTTCGGTTGTATAGGCGTTTTCACAAATCCAGTTGCCATATTCTTTTAATGCTTCATCTAATCTAACATTTTGGATATGCCGTTGTGTACGTTCTGTACTATTTGGTTCTTTCCACTCATCATAATGTATGGTAAGAAATATTGTTTCATGATTTTTTGTGTCTCCGGACATATCATTATAAAACATATCACTTAAAGTTGTTCTTTTATTCATATCTTTCAAAATCCTCTTCATTATTAATTATCTGTGTTTTTAAAACATCATAATCTTTATCGGCAAAAAAATCATCTATGATAATTTTAGGTGTCATTAGTGTTTTTATAAACGACATATAATATCCAGATTCTGGTAACAATAATTTACCTTCATCTACAAAATCCTGATGCATAATAACTTCAACATTTTCTTTTATATATATCATAATTTCCTGAATAAACTCTTCTTTTGTAGGTAAATTATGTTCATCACAATATTCCAATAAATAAATAAATGGTGAACCTTGCTCAAATTTATCATATTCTTTTGTCATCATTTTATCATTTTGAGATAAAGATGATTCACATATCACATATTCTTCTGCCAGGGAAAAGAATTCCTTTTCTTCGGAGCATAATTTTACAATTGCTGTCTTAAAATATTCCAATATTTCTTTGGTTGTATATCCAACAGGTAACCATTCTTTTTCTTTTTCCATACCTTGCATAATAGAAAACTTATATTTTTCTATTGTATTTATGATAAGATTTGGTGCATTTGATGCGACAGATAATCGATATATAAAGTCATTATGTACATTTTCTTTTGGGTTGGATAAACTCATAAATTCATTTAACTGCGAAAACATGGCCTCACATATTCTGGTTTTTATAAGCTTAGATAGTGGCATATTATTTTTTATTTCTAAATTTTTATACATAAAAATGTCATCCTTTTTCTACATTATAATATCATAATTGTCTAATTCCGTTTGCATTGGGATATTTAATGATAATAATGGATCCTTTCCAAAGAGCCGTCTATTATCATATTTTATAGGTACTTTTTCTTTTTCCAATATTCTGGGTTCGTATAATTCCACACTCATATATTCTGCATCAGGTGTAGTATTCATTGTTTTTAAAGTGCCAGGCTTATATTCCCATGTACCGTATTTTACAAGTGCCTTTGCTAATGACAGATTTTTAATATGCATCCAACTCTTTCTGCCGATTTCATTTACATATTCATAACTAATCGTTAAAAAAACCGGTTTATTAAAATGTCTGGTGCCTATTACATCATATAAGGTAAAGGCTTGGTTTTTAATTGTCTGTTGCTTCATCTTTATTTACTCTCTCTCAAAATCGTCTTTGGTATCCCCGTGCAGGCAAACAGTGCCTTCGTTTAAGGATTTCTGTACGTCAATCACTCTCTGGTTATCACTACCTACCCAAGGTTTATTTACATCTCTGCATTCTTTTACATAACGTCCATCACAAAATACATCGCAAATAGAAACTAATTCCCGTCTCGCCTGTAAATACATATCCCTGGCAGGATTGAAATCATCGGTAATAATAGGATACATTACCTGCTCCCAAGTATATCCGGAATAGATCCACATGGTTTTGTTGGGAAACTTTTCTTTGATCTCTTTTGCTAAGGATAACAGAGTTTCTACATTTGCTTCATTTAAAGGATCTCCACCGGAAAAAGTGATACCAGCGACATAATCTTTCTCCAGTTCTGCAAATAACTCTCGTTTTGCAGCTTCATCAAAAAGAATGCCTCCGTTTGCATCCCAAGTAATAGGATTCTGACATTCCGGACAATGATGGCTACATCCTGCTACCCATAAAACGGTACGTAGTCCATCACCGTTTAACATATCATCCTTTGTAATATTATGATAATTCATAAATCTAATCTCCTTTGTTTTATATTATTTCTTATTTATATATGTCAAAAATATTTACAAATTTGAGATTTTCGCGCATTTATCTTTCAAAATCTAAATCTTCTTTTCCGGCAAATGATACCCTGCCATCGGACATTACAAAATATTTCTGAGATGCTTCACTTTTTGCCGGATAATCTTCTGGATAGCGCAGTTTCTCTATTTTATCTCGTAGGTACTCATTTTCTTCCATTGCAGCGACATAATCTGCCTGAGCCTTTTCAAATAAATCCTCATAAAGATCTGCATATTCATTTAGATTGTTTACCTGTTTCCGCAATTTCCTTTTATTCTCCTGCAAATTTGATACTTGTTTACGCAACTGTCGTCTACGTACACGTAAGTATTTTATTTTTTCGGATAACTCAGAGAGCTTCTCTTTGATTTCCTTCTGGTCTTTTGTTTCCAACATTTCCTGACCATAAATATATCCCCCATGCTGTCTGATGGTAGGAATTACTTCATGTGTCAGCCATTTTTTAAATTCCTTTGCTTGCGGTTTTCTGGAATTGAGTACTAAGGTATATATTCCAGATTCATTAATGATAGATAGTTCTGATCCTCTTCTATTTTCTGTGTCGGTATTACCGACAGTGAAAATATGTGGATCTATTGTATCCTTTTCATCTTCATCTAATCGACTCATAGCATCTCTATTATTTACGATACCTAATACGTCACACACATCTTTTGCTACAAACCAGATATTTCCATCCTGATCGAGTGCGGTGCGGACGCTACCAAGGTTTTCATTGTTAAATAGTTCGAAATCATTTGCAAAGTTTATCATAGTTTTCCTCATAAAATAAAAAATAGATAGGTATAATCACCTATCTATTTATGTCAAAAAATATGAAAAAAGTGGTAATTTTTCTTACCAGCCTCTTTCTTTTTCCATCCGTTTTATCATTTTTGGTGTCTGTTTCTTACAAAAATCTAAAACAAATTGATTTAAACCTTCCACATAATTTTCTAAAAATCTTAATCCGCAGCTTTCAAATTCAAATCCGGGTTCTCTGGTATCCCATCTGATTGTTCCAACAGTGAAACAAGATCTCGTAGACATTTTCTTTTTGCCTGTGCTTAATTCGGTTACTTCTATGGGGTCATGGTCTTCCCATTTCACCAGATCAAACATATAAGGGTCCTTTTTGCCTGTTAAAAATACAGGTTCCCTAATTTGAAAGCCATTCCATATTTCTGTATATTCTTTCACCATAGGTTTTACCTCCTATGGTTATATGTCAAATTATTTTTGAATTTTGTATATTTTACAGAATAATCTTAATTTTCTGCTTCACTTTTTTCCGGTATCTCTATCGGTGTTTCCAATCCTCTTATTGCATCCATACAATCAGAAAGTATCTGTTTGTAGCTATCTATATAATATGTGATATAATCTCCATTTTCAGGTGGTGGTAGTTTTGTACAAAGTGGTGCTGCCAAAGCTCCCAAAATACTAACGAGGATACATCCTTTTATCAATTTTTTCATATGGATTTCCTTCCGTAATTTTAACTAAACATTTGCTGTTTTAAAGCTCAGGCGATATTTTGTTTGCTCTTTCATATTCTATATATGGCAATAAACTTTTTTCTGGAATTCTGGTTTGTCTATTTATCCAATGTTTTTCCCATTTTATTTCATCTATCTCTAAATCTTCTGGATAGTATATTTGCAATTTTGTACAATCTTCTGGTAACACATATAAAAGTTTTACCAGTTTCTTAGGTGGTGTACTTGTATTTTCAATATTTATCCAATAATCATCTTTATTTTCTAAAAAAATAATACCATTTTCTTTTTTATAAAGATAATCTAAATTTTTATTATTAGAATCTGGTCTTATTTTTACATAAATATATTCACATCCGAATATATTATCTCCTTTACATTCATCGATAAATTTTCCCGTTCCAAAATAAAAAATGATATTTCCGCGTTCATCTTCATAAACACAGTTCGGTTCTGGCTTACAATATGCATTTTCCAATACTGGGTATCCATTTTTTCTTATAGTTTCCATATATGCCATTCCAGCAGATATTTCGGTTTGTAATAAATTAAGTTCTTCTTTCGTATACTCATACTTTCCTGATTGTCCAACAATTACAGTTGAATCTTCTGTAACTGTAAATGTTGCTCCTTCATGTCGTTTCAGTCGTATTACATATCCTTTTTTTGAATCGACATCAACAAATAGATTTTCATTATTTTTTATTAACATATTTTTCCTCCAACGATATAATAAACAGAGAACAATCTTCCTGTATATATATGTCAAAATAGTTTAAAAATATGGTTAGTATAACTATTTTATTTCGTCATATTCACATTTCATACCATCAGCTTGTTGTGAATTTGGTTCTCTTTTCTCTTCATAATATTATGTGAAACACCTAAGCTTTAGCTTAGGATGTTTATAACCACATAATATTACAGGACACGTTTTTAACGTGGCCTTACACTCCGTAGCTTTAGCTACGGTGCGTTTTTCATGCCTTAATTTTTTCATATACTTCTCAACGCCAATCTTAACTTCAACAATGGCATTCAATCTGACTTTTGCTATTTCTACATTTCTTTCTGCCGAATCAATCAAACACTGCTCGTCTTCAAAATGATACGTTCTTTTCGCTTTCTCGTACTCTTTTTCCGCTATCTGTACTTTTGTCTTCTCTTCTTTGCATTTTGCTTTTAACCATGTGAAAATATCCTGAACTCCATCTGATTTCATAATTGTTACTCTCTCTCTATGTTTTGTAGTCCCAGTGGATCCTGCAATTCGTTTCTGTTCTTCTGTCTATCCATGACAACATTAATCGATTTGAACAGTTCTTCTTTTGTCATCATCATATATCCCTGCAAAAACAACAGACTCTGTTTAACGCCGGATAAAGCTTCGGTGATCTGATGTACCATCTGTCTTTTCTCCTGCCAGGGGAGGTTTTCTGCTTTACGCATATATTTTGCAAGACTGAACTGTAATTTACTTAATGATACGAGCACATCCGTTTCTGTCATATGTTTTGTGTTCAGTTTGATATCCTTTTCCTCAATACCAAGGATATTCATGACATAATACTGTGCTAAATGAACATCTGTTAATTCCTCATATACGCCATATTTACTTTTCTCTTTTCCCGATACATATTCCCCGAAGCTTTCGATGAGTTCCGCACATTCTTCGATAGCGATCAGCAAATTGTTATATCCTCTTTGCGGTCCAGCTGCAGGATAAATAGAATCGTTAATGATTTTTTGAAATTCAGAGACGGGCATTCTGCTAGAATCCGCTTCCATAAATTTTTGCTTATAAATTTCTCTATCCATATATTATTTTTCCACTTTAAACATCCATATAAAACTGTGCAGTGCCTGCTTGCTCTTTCTTTTTTTGATAATCAAGGAACTTCTGTATATCTTTTCCAGTACGGATCATAGTTTCCAATCCTTCTTTATAGCCAATATCAATTCCTGCCGCATGATCTCTTGCATAACAGTTATGAATTGCATCTACAACTGCCTGATAATTATGACCAGCACCAGGATAACTTTCGATACAACAATTACCAATACCTAAAAGCAATGCAGGATATGCCATCTTATTTCCAGAAAGATACCTTTTATGGATAATGCCCACCATTGCTTCCGCCTGGTCCACTAATCTTTCATAAGTCATTGTGTATTACTCCTCCGTATTTTGATGCATATAATCTTTTTTATTTCCCTGATAAAGGATTACCTGTCCTTCTTCTGCATAGGACATACCGAGTTCCTCGATAGCAATCCTACGAATTTCTTCCAGATTTATATTACTTTGAATTTGGGCATATGCTTCATCATTAGAAAGCTTCATCGTATTTAATTCCTTTTCCATTTTAGAGACCTGTGCAATCTTCGCTGTCAATTCAGACTGTTTTTGTACATATCCAATTAAAAAAATAGCACAGACAAACAACGCCCCTGACAGAAAAAGGATGTAGCCAATATTCATATGATGGGCTTTCTCTCTATTCTTTCTGGTTTCATTCGATAATATTTTTCTTGGAGCATTTAATTCTTCTTGTAAGCTTCTTGCTGTGTTTCCATAAATATAAGGGGATTTCTTTTTTCTTTCTGTCATATTTTTCCTCTGTGTTTCCCCTCTATTTTCCTATCAATCATAATAAGACAGCACTACTTAGTAGTGCTGCCAAATCCTCCATTCCTTACACCATCGGCATCATCATCAACAGTGATACCAAACGGCATAAAGATACCCTGCACAAAACCATTTCCGGCTTTCACCTGTAATAATTTACCTTCGTTGGAATCATTCGTAACTTTTGCGAAGATATGTCCCTCATTATCTGAATAGAAATAATCCTCATCTACGATACCCACTGTATTATTTAACTGCATACGGAACTTAAATCCAAGTCCGCTCCTCGGGAAAAGCATTAACGCCCATCCGGGTTCCATCTGTGCACGAATACCGGTAGGGACTTTTACTGTCTGTCCCGGAGCTAACGTAATATCATAGGGTGCATAAAAATCATATCCTGCACTGCCGGTGGTTGCTCGCTTAGGTAATGCAATCGCATCATAGATCTTCTGGATTTCTTCCTCCGTAAGATGGGGCTTTACATCCAGCATACCTTCTTTAAACTGATTGAAACTTACTTTATCAAATTTTGCTATTCTTAACATATTTTCTCTCCTTTGATATACAAATCTATATTTATATGTATAAAAAATCCGTAAAAATAGAAAAATACAGGATATTTTTTCAAATACCCTGTACTTTTTTACTCGTTAAACTCATTTTCTATGATATCGTGGATAGGTTGATATGTCTTTTCTGTTTGAAAATCTTTTATGTATGAATTTGCTATCGTGTTTAATTCACTTTTTTCCGTGGAAGATAAACTACCAAATACCGTAGTATGTTTTGCGGCATTTACTATTTTCTGAAAATCAAGATTCGTATAATTATTAAACTTATCTAATATAATATTTTTAACAGTTCCATACCTTTCATTATAAAAATCTATAAATTCATTCTGAGATACTTCTACTATTGTAATATCATTGTTTGAATCCGTTAATTTGTATACGTGTCTGTTTCCATTTTCATCCATATCAAATGCAAATGTTACTGGCTTCCAAATAAGACCCTCTCTCTGTAATCCTGTAAATGATACGGATGCATAATTGTTATTTTTTTGCGCATAGTCATAAATTTTACTTATTAAATTGGTTTCATCATGACGTATGATACAATCTTCTATTTCTCTAATAGTATTTTCATCAATATCTGGATTAGGGTTCCAATTATTGTCGATAAGGTTGATGTCTGCAGATGTTGTCCTCAACCATGCAAATAATAGTGCAACGGTATCCCTTTCAATTCGTCTTCCATCTGCATCTAACCAGACATAGTTATTATTTCTATCGATTAACCTTATTTTGCAGTTTCCGATTTCACATTCTGTTACAGATCCAGATTCATGATTCTCCTCAATTTCTGTAATTGGATAATACCCATTTCCAAGTGCAAAGTCAAATTTTCTTCGCATTACCGTAGAAGATTTATAGTTATAAGCTAAACTGTATATATATTGTAAATCATGGCTATTTTTATCTTTAATGTGAAATGTTTCACTTCTTCGGAAATCGTCTATTTGTATATTATTAATATCACCATGAAATGCATATTTAAAAATCATATTTCCCGGCTTGTCTTGTACACATACAAAAGCGTTCCGATTATTATAAGATAAGATATCTCCTTTTTTTGCAGATAAAATATCATTTATAAAATCTGCATCAGGAGCTGGACTAAAAAACAACCGTCTCTCCTTAATAACATTATCTATTTTATCGCAAATGTCTTGTGCTTCTGCCATTGTCAGCTCATTGCCAAGCTCAATATCGACTTCATCTCCCTGTAAACGAATATAGGTTGCTTTTTCCGTAGATGTGATAGAAAAGATACATGGCTTTTCTGATTTGAATTCACAAATAAATGGTGCTGGCAAAGGATTTTTGGTCAAAGCATATTCGATTTCCATATATTTTGCATAAAATCGCTCATACATTTCATCATTTGCGGATAAAATGCGTCTTAATGTTGTATATATTTCCGGTTCTTTTTCTTTTAGCAGTTTGTTGAAAAAGGATGTCATGACTTGTCCTCCATAATTCCATTTGCTTTGAAAATGTTTGCAAAATCCAACATCGCATTTCTGACTTTATCATAAAAATATGGATTTCCTTCTGTCCGCTCATTACGTACATAAAATCCAAGCTGATCATGAAGTCTATTTCCAAAAATATCATAAGCGTTTGTCAAAATAGCATCATCTTCCATATGTAATGTTTTTATGGTTAATTTTGCAATATCTACCCAACTGGTGTTTTTCATTACATTGGTAATCAGACAATAGGTAGTATCATTATTATTTAAAATTTCTTTTTTAAATCCATAGCCTGTTAAAATCATTTTGTACTACCTCCTATCTATATATGTAAAAAAAAACCGTAAATAAGATATTTATATGAATGTCTAATTTTAAGATTAGCAGATATTTTATATTTCGTCTACCAACACAGACTACACTCTATCTATATATGTAAAATTTTTTCAAAATAATCTATTCTCTTTTTAAAAATTTCAAAAATAATTTTACATATATACATATAAAAAATAAAGAAAGCAGGTAAAAACAAATGAGTAAATCACAATATGTATTTGTTACTTCCAAATCTAAAATGCAGGTAATTGATACTGCAAAATCCGTAGCGGAATTACAAAAGAGAATTCCCAAAAAGAAAACTCCTTATCCGGAAGATGTCGTTGTACTCCGTGTGGATAAAGATCGCATCCTCCATTATCTGGAAACTGAAGAGTATGAAAATGCTACGCTCATTGATAATGCACTGATGGCAGCAGTCGTTGCCGGTGTGGATTTCGATACCGCAGTGTCCAGACTTACTGAAAAAGGTATCCTTTCTGTTGTGGATGTGCAAGAGTTAAAGAAACAGGAGGAAACACAGGCATGAATATTCGAATCGAAGTAAAAAAGGCTATCCCTGGCAGCAAAAGAACGGAATACTTAAAGACTTATGCAACAAAGACAGAGTTTTTCACTACTCCTGACGATTTTGCCAATGATCTGGGAAAAGCTTTATACAGTGTAGAGCAGCTTGGTTTCTACTTTACAACTGCTGAAATCTATGAAGGTGTATTAGCCGGATATCAGGAAAAAGAAGCTGCATTAAAGGTTGGTAAATTTACGAATATTTATACCTTAGAAGATGATATTTGTAAAGAAGTTCTGAAAGTATCTGTTGTTAAGTAAGTAAAAAAGGGATTGTCAATTTAAGACAGTCCCTTCTTTTTATTTACTTCATCAATTCTAGGTTCTTTTGTTTCTATACGTGGCACTATATTTTTTATTTTTTCATAAATTTTTTGGGCATCCTCAATATAATCTCGTTCTGAAATCTTTGTATTATTTTTCATAAATAAAATTTTCCTCCATTTTTTCTGCAATCTTTAAATTGGTAAGAAAATCTTTTACAAAATGCTCGTCCTGCATCAGCGCAACTTTTGCTCCAACATAAACCACATCATGGTTTTTCTTTTGTCTATTACTCAGATATTTCAGAAAACCATTCAGCAGCTTTTCGTTATAAGTATCTAGTTCTTCTTTATTTGTAAATACGATAACATCCTTTGTCTCAGTTTTGCTCATATTCATACCCTCTCAATGTCTTTTTTTCTTTCTGACCGGTTGTTTTTGGAATGCATCTACAATTTCTATGACATCATCCATATCAGATATAGTGGCATATTCATGGTCCAACATCCAGTTAATGACTTCATGGATAAGTTCCGGGGTGGGATGCTCAAATTCACAGGTATAATCAAAATCATCCATATCACCAATACCTAATTTTGCCCATAAGTTATTACACTTTTTCTTGCTATCCCATTTATCCCATACAATCAGATACATATGTGGTTGTTCACAAAAAAAATGTGGATCATCTAGTTTTTCTTCGAACAATGGAATCCAAATATGCAGAGTTCTTTCTTTTTCATTTCGTGTATATTTCGAAATTCTCATACTATTCCTTTCGTAAATAAGTGTCATTAAAATAATCTGACTGTTTTTCGAAGATAATCGTAAGCTCGTGCTCGAACTCATCTATTTTAATCTCTTTCGCTTTTTCACATGGTACTTTATATGGCTTCATTAAATCAAGCAGTTCTTTTGCACATGGTTGAACTTGTCCATATAACATAGGACAATATCCTTTTTTCGTATCTAAAAATATAATATTACTATCAAGAAAGATATCAAAGCGTAGTAGATTTAATATATCTTCTCGTACTTCTTCATATCGAAAATAATCCCCATAATAAGTTGGCTCTGAGATTTTTACATTTTTAGGTACCATATTTTTTTGGAAACTTAATTTTGCATTGATCTGTCTTTTCATAATGACTCCTTTTCTCCGAATTCCTCTACCATTTCCTGTTTGAATTTATCAAAAGATGTTTTTGTTTTGAGCAGGCTATTAACAGTACTCTTTTTCTCGTCTGTCGGGGAATAGTTCATCATCTAATATTGCAGAAATATCAATTTTTGTTTCTTTGTAACTACCATCTGCAACAAAAATTCTATTTCTAATAGAGTCATTTGCAATTTCTATTTCATATTGATTTTCTCTATCCCCGGCACAATAAGTACCAATTCCGATAATCGCTCCAATGCCATTCTCTTCTTCATAATATTATGTGAAACACCTAAGCTTTAGCTTAGGATGTTTAAGATTACATAATATTACAGGACACGTTTTTAACGTGGCCTTACACTCCGTAGCTTTAGCTACGGTGCGTTTTTCATATGCCTGTAATTTTTCAATTAACTCATGCGTACTCGCAACTTTCATTTATAAATCCTCCCGGTATTGTTTTCTATACTTATATATGTATAAAAAAACCGTAAAAATAAACAAAAACAGGAGACTATATTTGTATAGTCTCCCATTTTATTACATGCTCTTTCGATCAGCGATCTCCGCCATCTTCGCATCATTTAATCTGGTATCTCCATGTACTCTGGAATAAGACAGATATCCGTTCATCCGGTCGATCTTCGTTAGATTTCTGCTGCCACATACAGGACACACATCCATCTCTAATTCCTGATGACCACAATCATCACAGTATGCTAAGGATAGATTTACACCTTCATAATATCCCATCTGCATAGCCCTATGTACCAAAGTTTTAATCGCTTCGATATTATAGTTTACAGGATATTTTACGTACTGTATCTTTCCACCATTCATTGTATTCCAGAATCTATGCTCCAAATCCTGTTTTTCGATTGGTGTAATGTCTTCTGTTACATGACAATGAAAACTGTTAGACACATAAGGTCTATCGGATACATTTGGAATGACTCCATATTTTTCACGGAACTGTTTCACTTGTAATCCGCATAAATTTTCTGCAGGCGTGCCATAGAGGGCATAAAGGATGTCATCCTCTTCCTTAAACTGGTTCACTTTTGCATTGATATATTCCATTACTTCTAATGCAAATGTACCATCTTCTACCAGAGACTTTCCATTATACAATTCCTGTAATTCATTCAATGCGGTAATACCAAAGCTGGCAGTCATAGGTTTTAACAATGGTTTGATTTTATCCGATGGCTTTAAATGACCACCTAAAAAACCTCCCTCGCAGTAAGCAAGTGGATTTGTGGATGCACGCATTTCTCCTAAATATGCATAAGTACGGATATGCAATTTACGGATCAATTCCAGATAATAATCTAATACATCATAGAAATCTTTGTTTTCCTGTCTTGCCTTTGCTAAAATCATCGGTAAATGGAGAGAAACAACACCGATGTTATAGCGGCCGACAAAAATTGGTTTATCATCCTTATCTGCCGGATGTGTACCGCCTCTTTCATACCAAGGCGATAAAAATGCTCTACATCCCATTGGTGATACTACTCTGCCATATTGTTTATACATGCTTGGCACATATCCGTTTCCTGTTAAACTCAACCAATCCAATCGATTGATAAATAACAATCGATCTGACTATATCATCATCTAAAATATATTTAGATGCCTTGCACTTCGCAATTGAGAATTTCACTCATTGCTACTCTACTCGCTTCGTGTATTTTCATACCTTATTTTCAACGGACCACATTTATATGTTTAAATGTCCGTTTCTAGCTTTCGATAGTCGATAAAGTTTCAACATACTTCAATTTTCCATACTTTTCTATAAAGATAATGTTTTTTATATGCTCGATGAATTACTGATGGATAACAATTAAATTTATTGGCTAAATCTCCAAAACTTACACCTGTAATTACTGTGTTTGTTTTGGTATTTGTAGCTTTGACAGCTTTTACATTTGGTTTATTTCTTAAATTCTCTGTCATAGTTACAAATCTTATATTTCCCGGTTCATATCCTTTTGTTCCATCTATCCGATCTATAGTTAATTCTTGACTATCATGTGTTTTTAAAGCTTCTTTATAAATAGGGTAACAATCTTTATAATATTCACAAAAATCTTTATATTTTAATTTTCCATGATATCTTTTGTAATCTTTACATTTTGAACTACAACATCTTTCGTGTATATGTCTATAAGTATTATGGAAATTTAATGCTGCTCTATTCCCTATTTCTATTTTTGCTTGATTCAAATAATATTTTGCACAAAACTGATTATGTATATGCGCATCTTTGTTTCGTGCTAAAGACGCTATTTGTAAATTTTTTATAGCTCCACAATCATTACATTGAATCGTTGTAAATTTGTCGTTTATAGAAAGTATTTTATATCCTTTTATTTTTTGATTGTCATAAACAATTTTTTTATAATTCATTTTCCATCCTCCAAATTTTAATGGAAAATTAAAGTATGTTGCTTACCACGGGATTATTTATTACCGATGTAATAATCTTCCCCGTTAGCAGATATTATCTACACCCATCATGTGATGGTTCACAAGGCTTTCTTATGCTATTGCTAACATAAGCCCCAATTGTCTAGGGTACATGGTCTTTGCGGAACATTTGATGCCAGCTTCAAACACATCCTCTAATGGTTTTCCGGGACCATGTAGATTTTCATCATATAAAAATACCAGTTTCGGGAATAATACCGGTTTTTTACGGTCCTTTTTTCCTTGTCCTTCGCGTCTGACATCTAACATTGCAATAGACGCCATCTTTTCAAATCTGCTCGTGCCAATACCAAATGTCATGGTAATAAAAGGATAATCTCCTCTGCTGCTGGAAACGGTATTAAATTTATATTCCCAGCCCTGAACGCCCTGCATGAAATCCCGTTTTACTTTTTTCATTGCATAGGCATCTGCGCCCGCTTTCACATTTTCTGTAATGCCATTCTCCTGCAAAATAGCAAGATATTCATTGTAATACTTTGTATATGATTTTTCTGCATAAGGTGCTAAAATCTTATCTACCTCGGGAACAGTGAATCCTCCGTATTGCTGGCTGGCTCCTGATAATACGATATCTCCAATCACATCAAATGCAGTATCCAGTGTCTTGGGTTCGTTATACCAGACATTTCCCATCTCGAAACCACCCTTTAAGACGTTGCCTACATCAAAAAGGCAGCAGTTTCCAGTGGGAATTCCGCCTTCAAGCAGAAAACTATGATCATTTTCTACTTCTAAACACCACACTTCAGCTTTGGGATTTAAAGTAGCTGATTCAATAGATTTTACTCGCCATGCTGAAGTTCTATTTTGTGAAGAATGAACATTATAAATAATGGTTTCTTTTGTTCGTGGGCCATAATTGGTAACTTGATTTGTTATATCTTTTGTGGTACCAACGAAATAACCCGCCATATTTAATAAATTATAAATATATTTGTTTAAATCTCCAGTTACCTGAATCCCCCTAAATTCTGATGCTGCCGATTTGCTCAACTTCTTATGTCCATCTGCACACATCAATCCATTGATATAGTAAATTATATTGTTATAATCTAATGATAACCACGGAATTTCTTTATCTGTACAATCTAGCATATGTACGAGCAAATCATTATCATTTTTTGTGACATGTGTTACGTTGTATCCGCAGTCTCTAAATCTATCCGCATATTTTATTTTTTCTCCACAGAGTCTTAACACGGCATAATTTGGTGCGCCTTGGGTTTTATTTCTACTACCTATAATTGCACCATCGCCTAAAATAAATCCTCTACACCATAATTTTTTCTGTTCTAGTGTAAGGTCTTCCCATTCGAATGTTGTAATATCAGGAACCTGCCACAAAATATCTCCAACTTTTAATTCTGTAGTCTCAGTGCCATCTTTTAAAATCCACCTGTGGTTTGGAGTACAATATACTACCCATTCCTTACTGGTATAAGTGCCCATTTTAAAAGTTACTTTTTGGATTTTTTGATTTCCATATTTATGTACTACTGCTTTTTGCCAAACACCTTTATGGGATAATACATATGTTGTGTCTCCATCTGAAAAATCATAGAAAGATTTTACACCATCTTTTGTGATAAACCGTGTATCTCTTCTAAAACAGTTCATGGTATCCCTTCTTGCAGACATATCATGGATATAAATATATCCATCATTACATGCCTGTAATTCTTCTGTAGTTAAAAAGAATTTCTTATATAATTCTTTGTTTAACTGATTGAATACCAGACTACGTTTTGTGGATACTAATGCGGAATCTGTATTAGAGTTCTCTTTATCTCCAATATACATAATGGACTGGCTCTTTTTGTAAACCTCATCCAGCATCTTTACAAAATCCTGTTTATAGTTACGATAATCTCTATAACTCTTCGCAACTGCAGGATTTATCAAATCCAGCGTCTGTTCAACAATATTATGCATCATTGCAATCGAAATCTCTGTTCCCGGTAAGGCATCCACTCGTGAAATGATATTTTCACAAATCTTTCTGCGGTCTCCCTCTGTAAAGGTAACCGAAGCACGGAATGCTGATTTTGATACTGCATTTAATACTTTTTGTACATTAAAAGGATCTGCAGTTCCATCCTTTTTAATGACTGTCATCTGGCGACTTGGATAATATTCTTCTCCATAATCTACACCGATGAGATCATCTAATTCTGTATTCATAGATCATTCTCTCTCCTTTTCATTTACCACATATTTATTGTAGAAAGCTTCGAATTCTTCATCCGGCATTTGATCTAATACTTCATCCATTCGCAAATCGGTAACATCTTTATCTTCTTCCGGATTAAATTCATATCCTAAGAAGTCTTCGATAGCTTCTACACCTTCCATAAATAATGCCTGTTTTAATGCTTCTTCCTTATTTGTCATTTTTCTTTCTCCTTTTTATTTAAAAATCATGGGTTTCCTCCTATCTGCATAAAAAAATAAGCAGGCACAAATTGCCTACTTATTTATGTCAAAAATTTTTGGAAAAATGGGAATTTTTAATAGTAATTTATTAAATTTCTTATGTTTATAAGAGTTGTCAGTTTATAATATTATGTGAAAATAGAATATGGAGCTATGGGGTACTTACATCCAAATTTCTTTCCATTCTTCTTCATATACTCCATATTTTCTACAAAAATCATCAAATTCTGTTTCTGATATCTGGTCTAAAGCTTCATCCATCCTACGATCAATAACGTCTTTATTTTCTTTTGGATTGATTTCATACCCCAGAAAATCTTGGATAGATTCCAATCCTTTATCAAATAAGGTTTGTTTTAATATTTCTGCAGTAATACTATTCATTTATTTGTCTCCTTTTATGTCACAAATACATGGTTATGTTAATCATCAAAATCTTTCTCCATTTCTTTTATTCGACACACTTCATATCTCCATTCTCAGAAATCCAAATAACATCATCTATTAAAAAAGTGTGGTCGGAACTTTTCTTTGTTATTCTATATGGTATCATTGGTTGTAAATCACTGATTTTAAGCATAAGATATTTTCCTTTCCTAATTCGTATGAATTATTATATCACAATATATTGTTAAAAACGATTCCTATTATATAATGCCTGCGGCGCCTCCCCTGGCAGAAAAGAAACGCACTATCTGATGAAATTATGCCGCTTTATCTTTTTTGTTTTTATTTAATAATGATTGTACGTAAGCATAATCTTCTTCTATGTACCCTCTATCACACATAGATTGCATTTGTTCAATATAATATCTTTCTTTGTTTTTTCTAAATTCAATCGTGTATCTTCGATTGTTGTCTTTTCTAACAAACCCATAAATGGCACAAACATCACTATTTACCAGATCAGCATAAGTTGCAACACAATGGTGCATTTCTACACCCTCTTTTATTATCTTACGTTTTGTTTTAATCCATGTAAATTCGTCTGCCGGTAATAATTTTTCTAATTCCTTAAACTTTGTATTTTTTGGAATTGTGATTGTTGGCGTATATTTGTTTTTTATAATTACAGCATAGTCATCATGGAACTCTTTCATCTTTTTTGCGCTTGTAAATGTCAAACGTATCTTTTTGCGTAATGTATGACAAAAATTAATATAATCTTGTACTGTATATCTTACCGTTTCTTTTGTCACTTTTTGGTTTTTGCCATAAATACTTATATTCTCCCAATAACTGTTTTCATCGATTTGATTCATGATAATATCACAGAATGTGTTATTGTTAATTGTACTTATTTCCGGATGGTCATTTAACCAATTCCATAAAATAGTATATCCCGCAGGCTCAATCTTTTTTCGTAATTTGAAATATGCATAACAAATATTAATATCTACTTTGTTCCAAGGAATATCTTCTGTATTTTTATAATAAGACGTCATAACCTCTTTTAAAGTATGTTTTCCTTTAAATTCAGAAAGAGGAATCGGAGGAATACAAGAATTATATATATTATTATTAGTAGTACTTCTCATAATCCTAAGTACATCCAGATAAATTTTATTATCCTCTGATAACATTTCAAAATATGGATATAAAAAATCGGTAATCATATTTCCATAAACAGAAATTAATTTTATAATTTCCTGTAAATTAATTGGAATTAGGGTTGATTTTTCTTTTATTTTCTTATAAAATCCACCGGTATTATAAAAATATACAATTTTATCCGATCTATCTTTTTTACCATAAGTAAATTTGAAATTATCTTCCCATTTAAACGAATTATATTTTGTCAAATGAATCGTTATGGCATTCTGTGAGAATGAAACTTTTTTATAAAACGTTTCTCTATAAATTTCTATATTCGATTGTAGATTTAATGATTGTAATTTCTCTTTTTCTTCGAGAGATATCGGAAAATGATTTTGATAATAATCATATTGCTCCCATGATTCGTTATTAAAATTTTGCATATTACATCCGGAAAGCATAATACCGGCTATTGTCTTTTTATAAGATTGTATATCATAATGATATTTACGGATCAAATCCAAAGACCATCCCCAGGCAGAAAAAGCATACAATCTGTCTCTTTGTTCCTCAGATAACGAAAGAGACTCCATTACATATGGCATAACTTCATCTATATTCGCATGGAATCTTTTGGCTATAATAACACGTTCAAATGAATGTACAAAATCATCCAAATCAAAACCTATTGGACACTTTGAAATTACTGCTTTTGCCTGTGCAAATGTTTCGCAATATTCGTATACATCCAATGTTTTTTTGCAATATTCTGGAGATTCAATATAATTATAAACCTCTTCAAATTCCTGTAAAGAAATAGTGTGAATCATAAAATCATTATAATATACATGATACATCAATGCAAAATATAATATCTCTGCATGATTATTTATTTTCACAATAATTTCCTGTAATTCATCTATGTTTAGGCAGAATAGCTCTTCTTTATTGATACATTTAAGTATATGATAAATGGAATTTAATCTGTTAAGTGGCATTTCGGAGTTTTCAAAAAAAGCAACAATGTTATTTTGTTCTCCATAGATCTTTTTTACTTTTTCAACTAATTTAATTTGTCCTTTGCGCATTTTCTTCTCCACTGTTTCTTTGTATTGAGATGGTTTAACCCCCTCGAATTCGAGGGGTTTAGAAAATCAATTGTTCTCTTTAAGTCTCATTGGCTTGTAACTAGAAACCCTAATATTAAATGGTACTTTCCAATGATTCTTTGCAAGTCTGTCTATCATGGCATTGGCTTCCTCAAAGGTCCATTTGCCGACATGTACAAATCCATATCGCTCCAATAATTTAATCTGTTTTACCGTAGATAAACCATCTTCTTTTCTCTGGAAGCAAATATCCAGTATTTTTGCAGCGATTCCTTTTGTTTCTACCTTACTGCTATCCAGTCCAAATTTTTCAATCGCAAGGAGCTGTTTTGTAGTAGGCTTCTCTCTTTCCCATGCATAAATCGGTGCTGCGAAAAGATCATCCAACTGTTCTAAGGATGCAAAGAATTGCAAACTGGAAATATACTGTGCTTTCTGACGCTTTAATGCATCCAATTGTCTTGCGAGTGCTTCTTCTCTATCCCGATTGATTTCTGTGATGACATCTTCCTCTAAATCCATAAGATCTAATGGATCCTTAGACTCATCGATCAGGCCACACATTTTCTTTGCAATTTCCTCATCAGATGCGAATAAATCTGCGGGCTTACATAATTTATGTTTCCCAGTAAGCCATAGGAAATCCAAAAGCAGCAGGTCCTTTTTTCCCTCGCAGAGTCTGGTACCTCTACCTACAATCTGCTGGTATAAGCTTTCGGACTGTGTGGGACGTAAGCAAACAATACAGTCTACACTTGGCTCGTCATAGCCTTCTGTCACCAACATGGCGTTTGTGAGGACATCATAAGTACCATTTGCAAAGCCTTCCAATGCCTCTTTTCTATCGCTGCTCTGTCCATTTACCTCCACAGCAGAAAATCCATGTTCGGATAAAATATCACGAAAGGTCTTGCTGGTCTTTACAAGTGGTGTAAACACAATGGTCTTCCTACCTTTGCAATAGGTTTCCATCTTTACTGCAATCTGTTCCAAATAAGGATCTAAGGTGTTTGCTACCTCTCCCGGAGCATAATCTCCTGCATTTACAGCTACACGGGAAATATCCAATTCCAGTGGAATACACTGTGCTTTGATCGGACTCAAATATCCGTCTTTAATGGCGTCTTTCAAGTTATACTCAAAGGCTGTACTATCAAATACTCTGGCAAGTGATTTCTGGTCTGCTCTGTTTGGTGTTGCGGTTACTCCAAGTACATAAGCATCCGGAAAATGTTTGAGCACTGTCTCATAAGTAGCGCTGGTTGCATGATGTGCCTCATCGATGATAATATGGGTAAAATAATCTACCGGAAAACTATCCAGTCTTTTTCCGGACATGCTTTGTACCGAACCAATTACCACAGGTACATCTGTGCCAATGGTGGTTTCCTGTGCCTTTTCGATACCGGCGTCAATATCAACAGCATTCTTTAATTTATCCTGTGCTTGTCTTAATAGCTCATCTCTATGTGCTAAAATTAAAACTCTGGATACCGGACTGCGTAACAGAATTTCTTTAATGACATTTGCAAATACGATTGTCTTTCCTGTACCTGTTGCCTGAACCAATAATGTCTTTTTATGCCCCTGATTCCACTCTTCAAATATTCTTTTCTTTGCTTTTTCCTGATATGGTCTTAATTCCATGTCTTATTCCTCATATAATAAATTTTGTAAATAATCTTTGTTTGTTCCGTGGTCGATGATCCAATCTTTTTCTTTTACCGTTAATCTGGATTGGAGTTTTCCTTTTATCTGATATACCGGCAAAAATGGGTTAATGCCATGTTTTAATAAGATGGCTGCAACTTTCATATTTTTCATTTACATATCTTCCTTTGATGAAATATAATCCGCATATCCGATACAAACAGCGTCTGCTTCATCATCGCAAATGGGAGTCCTCACTAATATATTAGTTGCAAGTAAAATGCCTGCTTTTTTAAATTCTTCTCGTTTTTCTCTGTCGGACCCTTTCTTTGTTGGGAACCCTAATGTTTTTCTCCAACTGGAAGGGGCTAATACCTTATATTCCGTATTATGATCAATAGCCCAGATTTCTACGGTGCCATGTAATTTCAAGATGTATTCCACAGATGCAAAGCTATTCGCACAATAAAATCCTTCCACAATAATTTTAGATGGATGATTTTGTTCCAACACATCTACTATGCTATGTACCATTCCGGGGAATCTATCTTTTGCCAATTTTCCTTTTGGCTGAATGACGCCACTGGAAATTAAAACATCTTTCTCATAGACTGCATATCCCGTGCTGCTGGTGGAAATATCTAAAGAAACTCTACACATTAGCTATCCCCTCCATTCCGGTAAATAAAGTAAGTATTTGTTTTCTTTCATATTCCTGTTTGATCGCTGTTAAATCTTCCGGAATTTTCACTCCGAATCTCGCTCTGATAAATCGTTCCATATCCTTTTCAATATTTAATAAGTTTGCTATATTGGTCTTTCCGGATTTACAATGGATACGCATTTCCCATTTTCCAAAAGCTTCGTTATTTTCATTTTCTCTGTGACCATTTTCATCCTCTTCAATACTCGCAATAATGGAAATATCATCTAAATTATATCCTTCACATTCCGGTAACCAGCGATAGTCGAAAACAACCCGCATAGCTCCTAAAAATAATTGGTATAATGCATTTCGTATTTCCAAAGCTTTCTCTTCTGCTATCAAATCTACGGTCCTTAAATACCAATCAAATTCAAATCTGGTATCTAACTTTGTAAGTGATGCCGTTTCTATTCCTTCGTACATGTATTTGTATTTCCTTTTTTAGTTTCTACTATATCTTGTATTTTCTACTTATATATGTAAAAAAAAATCGAAAAAGTTTAGAAAATTGCGATAAAAATGAAAAATAATATAAAAAAAACTAAAATCAGGAAGTGAAATTTAAAATAGGAAGTGAAATAAAATTTGAGTTGTTGAAAGGAAATGAAATTATTTAGCAAAAAGTAAAATCAAGTAAAATTCATGGCATAAAATAGAAAAAGAAAGAAGCAAAGAAAAAGATAACTGTATTGAATACCTTGTATTTATATATGTAATTATAATATATATATATATATATATATAATTTATATTTTGGTGGGAACCCAATGCGATTTATGATTTATGCATAAATTTCGAATTTGTATTGGCTGCATCTATCTGCTCACCCACCTTGAAATTCCGATTTGTATTTTGTGCAGATTTCATTTCGATCAGATAGAATGCAGTTTGAATTTCGAATTTTATTTTTATGTAGTTGGGAAAACACTATGATTTCTATTTGACGGGAAGCAGATTGTATTATGATTTGCATTGGAATTTTTGATTTGTTTTATTTGACATCATCTCGAATCGGTATTTCTTGCCTGCTAGGGAATACGTGCATGCCAAAAGTTAATTTTTATATATCTACTTTGTAATTTCAATCATTTGCATGCACATTCTAAATCGATCTAATCCTATATCCCCCCTGCTCGCCAAAAAACAAAAAATATCTCTTGGTCTGCATAGGGGATGCCTATATTTTTTCACACTCTCCACGTTTGTGTATTGAAAAAATCATACGGTTCAGATAAAAGTTCGGTAAAACTTTTGGGAATCAGCTTCTTTTTATGACTTCATTTTTCATAATAAAAAAAGCGTGGCAGATTCCACACTCAGCTATCAAGGTCCGGCATTAAACATAGCGATGCACCATACATCTTCCATATGATCCTCTTCCACTGCAATTGCACCGCACTAAGGTACGTAATCCATTAGTGCAGCACAGTTTGTAGCTTCTGTCCGGGACGGTCACAAACCTCCCTGGCCGTGCGATTTGGGTCGTATGATTATTGGCTTACCACTGATGACATCTAGCATCGTTACATGATATCCAATAACATGATAAAATCAATTACGTGTGCCCAGCTTATTGCGACTATGTACGCTTCGTACTTCCTTTCGGATTCGTCATTTCTCACTGCGGACTCGGGGACGTTTGCACATCTTATTGACACACTCTCTAACAGCGGTACTGGGGTGGTCAATCCCAACGGTTATTTTATATCTCTTTTTGCCGAAATGCGTCTTGTCCTAACATTTCAAAGAGCTTTACGTGATTTGCCGCTCAACACGCCCGTCCATAATTTTTCCTAAGCCATACCCGCTCGACCGATGGACCTTCCTCGTAGATTTACGCTGTCTGTATTATCACTATCTTCTACCTAATCGTATTGACAGTATCTTTTCACCTGACACATCTTACAATGATTAGTAAAATGCCTCCACATGCTCACCACATGCCAGTTAAGTTTTTAATTATCTATTCTCTTATGTCAAAAAAAAATGGAAATTCGCTTAAATTTGAAAATTATTTTTAAAAAAGTAAAAGAATTACGATTATTTTTTACATATATAAGTAGATAAAACAGAAAAAGTAAGGAATTATGGGAAATGGATTTGACAATAGATCAGGCAAAACTCGTTACAGAGAACCATAATTTGATTTATGGCATTTTAAAAGAATATGGATTATTACATAAAGAAGATGATATCAGTGATTGGTATGGAATTGCTGCAGAAGGACTTGTAAGTGCTGCTACTACTTATAATAAGGAAATCAGTAATTTTTCTACACATGCTTACAAGGTGATGGGTAACCGTTTAAGAAATGAAATGAAGGCGAATTCCAGGCAGAAACAAATTCCGGCATCCTGTATGATAAGTTTGTATAGTACTATCCCTGGCACACAGAATATTACTTATCTGGATGGTTTAGAGGACAATATAGATGTTGCAAATTATATCTGTACAAAAATAAGGATACAGGAAATTAGTACGGAATTAACAGAGTTACAAAGAAAGGTAATTTCTTATCTATCGAATGGATATTTACCTCGGGATATTGTAAGTATGGGCATCTGTTCTAAAGCGAATGTTTATAAAATCATTGATATAGTAAGGAAAAAGTATAATACCTATTAGGAGATAACATGGAAAAACAGGAAAAAGAAATTTACATCCAATGTTTGGAATTAAGTGCGAAAAATGCAAGTAATACCATAGATCGTGATGAAATATTGGAAAAGATACGAGAATTACAAGATGGTGAAAAGGATGAGTAAATATTATGCGGTAAAAAAAGGTATGAAAACAGGTGTGTTTGATTCCTGGGCAGAATGTGAACCATTAGTAAAAGGTTATCCAGGTGCCATTTATAAAGCGTTCCCTTCGAAAAAAGCTGCGGAAGATTTTTTAGAAAATAAAGAACCCGCCAAAACAGGCAAAAAGACAGGCACACCACAGGATACAAAGGTATCCACTTATGCTTTTGTAGATGGATCTTATAATAGTAGTACCGGAGTATATGGATATGGTGGATTTCTATGTATCGGCAAGGAAAAAATCATATTACAGGGGAATGGAAAAGATACGGAAATGGCGAAAATGCGAAATGTTTCCGGGGAAATCCTTGGAGCTATGGCTGCTGTAAGTAAGGCTATCGAATATCATATCCCATCAATCACCATTTATTATGATTATGAAGGTATTGCAGCATGGGCAACAGATAAATGGCGTGCAAATAAGATTGGAACGATTGGATATCGTAATTTTATGAAGGAAGCTAAAAAACATATTACGATTTCTTTTGTAAAGGTAAAAGGTCATTCTGGTGTGGAAGGAAATGAAGAAGCTGACAGACTCGCAAAGGAAGCAGTCGGTATTGGCGGAAGTATTCCAGCACCAGTTTGTACTCCTCTTCCCTATGCTGCTGTAAAAGTAAAGCAGACCAGAGATACTCCTATGCAGCCAAAAGAAAGATATAAAAATCATGGTATCTGGTTTGGCAGATGTGGAAAATGTGGTAGTGGGATTACCGGAAATCAAAAATATTGTGATCAATGTGGTCAGAAAATAGATTGGAATTAAAAAAAAGTGCCAGAAAAGGATTTTATCCCGCTCTGGCATTTTTTATTATGGGTTTACCTTTTCATATTCCGGACAAATTGCTTCCCAGATGACGTTGAAAATATAAGTGTTTGTCTCTTCTGGAAATCCATACGCTTCTATATCTTCTTTGATAAGATTCCATTTCGCAGGATTTTTAATGTCGATGTTTTTGTCCATGATCATGGAAATGTAGTCATTGATAATGTTTTTTATACTCATCTTGTCTCCTTAATCGCAACTTTCATAATGAAACCATGTAACATAATGGTCTCCGTCTTTTTCTTCTAGTTCAGGATTAAAAAATCCATATCCCTCCGGCGGGAAGTTACTGATAGCTGCTTCATTTAAACAATAATTTTCCAGAAGTTCAGGATGAGACTGTAAATGTTTGTAGTCATTTGGAGATATTTTAACATGTTCCTTTTTCATAAATTCACCTTCCTATTTATATATGTATAAAAAAACAACAAAAATAGCAAAAAATCAAAATATTTTTTACATATATAAGTAGATAAAACATTTTTATACTGTAATAGAAAGGATATAACTTATGGGATTTTTTGAAGGAATTGAAGAAATAACAAAACCGGATACCAACGGTGCCTCTGTAATTGAAGATGAGGCAGCTATGGTAGAAAACTTATTACCGGAAGATGAAGCACCTGTTGAAGCCCCTGCATCCGTAGCTGATGTAGCACCAGAGCCTCCTGAAGCTCCAGCTCCAGCACCTGTGGCAAAACCGGAGACCCCTCCCGCGCAGAAAGAAAAAGCAACAAATAAATCTGCGGAAAATAGCAATACCATTATTGCTTTTGGTACAAAGATTGGCGGAGATATTTCCAGTGAAGGTGGAATTTCTATCAACGGAGAAGTCGCAGGCTCTCTTACCGCTAAGGGAAATGTATCTGTGATGCATAACGGAAAAGTATTGGGAGATATTACCGCTATTAAGATGGTAAATGTTGCCGGTAAAGTAAAGGGTAATATTGATGCAGGTATCGTAGCATTCGATAAAGCCAAGGTAGTTGGAAATGTGAAATCGGCAAAGGATGTAAAGATTTCGAAGGATACTGTAATCATTGGAAATATCACTGCTACTGCTGCTGAAATTAATGGAGCTGTAAATGGAGATATTGATGTAAAGGGACCTGTTACTGTTTCCGGCACTGCAATCATTAAGGGGAATATTAAATCTGCAACGATTACAATGGCAGATGGTGCAGCAATCGAGGGTGTATGTTCCCAGACTTATGCAAAGGTAAGTCCTACGGAATTCTTTAAACAGTTTGAAACCAAGGAGGAGAAAAAGAATGGGTAATTTTATTAAGAAGGCGTTTTTAGGAAGTGCTATCTTCACTGCCGGTGCAGCATTTGGTGTTGCGGCAGCTCTTGCATATAAGAAAACAATGGAAGAACTCGAAAACCTTGATATGGTTGATTATGAAGAGGATGAGGAAGAAAGTCCTGCCCCTGACAGCGAAAAAACAGCAGAGACTACCATTCAGAAAGCAGATGCAAAGAAATTTGAGGAAGCTTTCCAGAAGGATATCACAAATACAGAAAATTAAGTAAAATGGACTGGGGGTTACCTCAGTCCTTTTGTTTATAACAAATTTTTATGTTCACTACGTATTAACTCTACTCTTAATCCATCTGCATGTAATTTGTAAATATTATTGGATAAACGTTCTGTTGGCTTTATTGTCTGATTGATTTCATAAACACTTTCTAATAAATTCTCCGGTATATCCATATCTGTTTTGATTGCATAAAACATATCGATAGAGGCAGGTAATAAATACATATTGCCATATTTTTCTGCTAAAAAACGGATTGCTTTGTGATTTAAAATACCTGCAGCACCATACTCTCCTCTTGCACTAATTGCTACCATTTCATTGTCGCATCTATCGTTTAATTTTGATGGTAAATCTGTGGTATGAGCTAACATAGTAGACATTTCTAAATTTATCATAGCTCGATTATATAAATAATTTTCCGATAAATTTAGATGTTTTGACATTTTATTTGTAAGGAAGAAAGACATAGATGAAGTTTCATCCCGTTTTACAAATAATTGATAAACGATTGTTAAGTCTAACCATTGTCTATGAATCAGATCGGAGATAAATTCTTCATTTGCTTTGGTATTGATCAGTACAGGAATAAGATTTCCAGTTTCAGCTATTTTATCTATATAAGTCTGTATATTGGTTAAATTCTGCTTGGATAAATTTTCATAGGTATCATTTTCACAATACCATAAAAAGGTTTCTAGTATTTTTTGAATAATGGCATTCATATTCTGATGCTCTTTACAATATTCCAGATAAATATCACCTATGCTGATTGCCGGGGATGTGGTCGATTCTTCTGGTGTTGTAAAAGATAATTTCTCATCAAATGTATTAACCTTCCATATTTTATGAATAAAAGCTTTTGCTGGTATTTTATTTTTTACACAGGTATCATTTATTGTATTTATCAATTCCGATTTAAACTCTTCTATATTCATAATATTTATTCTTCCTCCATAAAAGTGCTATGTTTCCTGAGCAGACGAATAAGTTCTGACATACGTTCATTATATTGTTTCCAAAAAGGAATACTTAAATCATATCCAAAATATAAATTTTTCCGAATTAAATTCACACCATCTTCTTCCCATCCTTGTAGGAATGCAGCTAATAAAATCTGGTCATTTTCCCATCGATCTTCAAATACAGGGTCGGTAATTGCTTTTTGTACAATCAAACCTTTTCTGGTAACGTATCGAGGAATCCTATCTTCTGATATAACTTCTTCGAAATAATGAGTAGTTAAAAATTCTACGGATTTCCCAGTTTTACGTGAAAAATAATACATATCTCTTGGATTTATCTTTTGTGTGATCATAACTTCTGTCCTTTCCCAGTTAAGACAGACTATCCTCTTCGTCTTGTATCAAATGGATACTGATAGTCATATTTTTACATTGTATCATAATAAATTCGCAGTAAAGCGCTTTTCTGATATAATTTTTTAATGTCTTAGGGGGAATTTTTCGTATGAGTGCAAAATAAGTACGACACAGCCATACTGTTTCATCTACAGTATTTGTGCTTTCACGCACACTGATTTGTACATCCGGAGAATATGCGGTACAGATAACTTCATACATAAAAAAGCCCCTCTAAACTTTCTTTTGTCTCATATCTTAGTTATCACTTTCATATTTTCCATAGCTATGTTAATATAATTTTTGTAAAGAAATCGGAAGAACCCGATAAGATATGTTGTCCTCTTTACAGCTTGAACATAATGTAAAAAGTAATCTTTGTCAATAGAATATTGCTATAAAAATATATTTTTTATATCGAAATGTAAAAATAAAAAAGAAATCATGGGAGTATAGAAATGAATCATAGATTGAAAGAAACCAGAAAACAATTACATTTTACACAGATGGAATTTGCGAAATTATTAGGTATCAGTTATAGTTCCTTATCACTAGCAGAAAAAGGAACTCGGAGTTTACCTGCAAATGCGATGATTCGATTAGCAGAATTCAAAATGCTGGTATGGATATTGATATTTTATGGATATTAACCGGAAAGAAAATAGATAAAGAAGATAATCTTTATCGCATTATGTCCTTATATGATACATTAGATGAAAGAGGAAGACAAACCGTATTAGATTGTATGGAATCACAGATGAAATTACAAAAAATATAGTAAAATGTCGTTATAATATATACTACTGATGCTGCGGAAAGTACGTATCATATTATACGACAGAAAATTTGGGTTATGATTTTATGCAAAAATGCAGGAAATAAAAAGTGTATATATGATAACTTATTACACCTTTGCAAATTTCTGTCATTTTTATAAAAAATAGACACTAAGAAAATACTTAGTGTCTATCATTTTATTCTTTTTCCAAATCTGTATCATTCTCTTTTGCAAAAGGAATAATTTTATCGTATTCTTTCCAAGCGATTACCGGATAAATACAATTCCATGTTTTATTCCATAGCCATTCTGTAATATCTGTTTTAACTGTGCCATCCGGTAATCTATATTTTACTTCATATTCTATTCCAAAATTTTCATCTTGCGGAATATCGGGAGGTGTATTATTTGGATATGAATTCCAAGGTTTTTTAGTATCTATCATAATGAATCTCCTTTACTCATATTCATCGAAGTCAAAAGATTGATAGTCGAATTCCTCATTGATCTCCGGAGGAATCTCATCTATGATCATTTGTCTTTCCGTACAAATATTAGTAAGTAATCTGGCAATATCTTCTGCAGATCTTTCATAAGAAATCTTATTTCCTTGGAAAGTTCCTTTTGTCCCATTTTTACCATTCAGATATTTGATGGCGGTTTGTCCACTTCTATCCCATCTATGTAGATTCAAGGAATAATCGTCAAATAAATAATCGGTACTCATCTGTCCACAAGGAATATAGTCTACTTTATTTTTTCCATCAGGTACAAAGATGTAATGTGATTCTTCTAATTCCGGCAGATATTTTCGTAACCATGCTATTTTTTCCCGTTTTGGGGATCCCTTTTCTGTATTTGGTAATACACAGGATAGAACATAAATATCTACTTTATCTTCCTGAATCATCTGTTTTATGGCGTCTATAATATTCTGATGTGGTTTCAAAGAATAGAAATAACCAGGTGTATTTAACAGATAGTGTAATTGATTTTGGACTTTATCTTTATCCTCATATTTATCTATGTTAAATTTTAGAGTTCTCCATTCTGTTAAGGTACCATCCATATCCACAAACAATCTTGGTTTGTTTACCAGAATATCTGTTGCAGTAAATATCGCTGCTGGTTCTCCGTAAGAAGATTCATTAATAGAACCATGCCATTCTTTCTCTGTATATACGAAGGCACAATTTAATGTTTGTGAACCATCTCTACTGGGGAATTTTTTTAAGAAAGCATCACAAGCTGAAAGCATATTGTCTGCTTTTATAATAATATATGTATTTTGATATGGGAAACGTATATCGGATCCAAAAGTAAAATAATAGTTATTTAACATATTTCCATTTCCTCCATATTATAATCATCCAGTTGTTTATCCATATATTTACCACAATATTTATCAAAAATGTTGCGGCTGATTTCATAAATTCCCTCACTAGATGTAGACATAATTAAATCCTCATCTACTTCATCTGCCCATTCTTCTCTTAGAGCAACTTTTAATTCATCCAAATCTGTATCCAATGTCACTTTTTGTTCTTTATAATAACTATCCTCATTTGCCGTCAAATAATCATCTCTGGATGTAAAAATAGGATTCTTTTTCGTATATTGAATACCTGTGGTTTTTAATATACTGGGTGTTTCCTCCACCCAGCGTTCCCATGCAGAGGTAAAAGCATCTTCTTCCATATCTGTTAATTGATACATAATAACAACTCCTTTTTTATGCCGTAAATATTTCTTTTGTTATTGTTTTATGTCAAAAAAATCCAGAAAAATGGGTGATTTTTGGCAGAAAAATACCCCAAGATTGAAATATCTTGAGGCATCATTTATTATTTCCATTCTGTCCAAAGGGCTGCTCCACCTTTTGGTAAAGTTCCATCCATTCCGGTTGAGGTGCGTCTTTCACTTTCTGCCAGGGCGTCCTTTTGTTTTTGTTCTTTTGCTTCCTGATTCGCCTGTTCTTTTGCAGCGGTTTTGGCAGCTCTTAAATCATTCAATGAAAGTTCACTGGCTCTTTTTACAATACTATCTGCATAATTGGAAATCTCACCTTTTTCATACATAGCGTTTGCTGTTGATGTTTTCATATTATATCGCATCAGTACATAATAAATATCATCTTTTTCCGCTTTCAGGTCAGATAAATAATCCGCACAAACTAATAAGTTACTGTATGGATCATAAATATCGGTAACCCCAAGTGATTCCATACGTTTTGCATGATATTTGATGTTAATCTGTGTAATTCCCTTACAATCCCCATTTTCGGCTTTAATGTATAATCTACTTTCATTCTCGGTTAATGCTTGTAAAATATAGGGATCAATATCATACTTCTCTCCGATTTCTTCTGAATAAGTTTTTAAATCCTCCCATGCAACGAAATTTTCATTGGTTTCTGCAGCCATTACCGGAGTACTAAAAAGCATAGTCCCTAATAAAATGCCACATAATACTTTTTTCAATTTCAAACCTTTTTTCTCCTTTTTATACTCTTGATGCAAGATATATGAGTAAGGTAGTTGTTCCAACAGTCATAAGGAAGTTTGCAACACTTGATCGGATAGTGCCGACATACATTTTCCATTTTTTAGGAAAAATTCGAAAAGTACTTTTTTTATTAAATGCCCAGGTAAGTCCCGGAATCCCTTTATAAGTGCAAGCATCTAATAGCAGGTGTCCGAAAACACCAAAATATAGTCCAATAAGATTAAAATTCTGTGGTAATGTAAAACCTAAAAGAATCATCCAAAATATAGGATAATGTATCAGTCCTCTATGTCCGAACAGGTTGTTAATCAGTTTTGAGAGCAAAGTAGTGACAGGAGGTAACATTTTAGAAATGGTTGCCTCTTGACTATCAATATCCGGAAGTAAGCTGCCAAGAGCAGATCCTCCTACGACAAAGAACATTGCTTCTCTTGTCTGTACCGCACCGATACTATACAAATAAGCGGTGAATGCTGCTCCAGTTACTAATCCAAATGTTAAATGCTGTCTACCCGTCATGTCAAAACTGAAATCTCACTTATGAAATTAAACTACGTAGTATTACGTTTTTTAAAACTGTGTGGATTCTTTCCTTTCTACATATATCTTGTGGATACATTTTGTATCTACTACTATATGTATAAAAAATCCGTAAAAACTTGCTTTTTTGAAATATTTTTGTAATATTTTTATTTCTTTTTGTAAAATTTGAGCAAAAAAATATACGTAAGAGAAAATCCTACGTATATTTATTCTCTGGTAATCTGATCTTCATGTCTCTTAACGTCACATTTGATGAGATAGTCGTCCATTACTTTTTTGACCTGTTTCTTTTTAAGATGACCACAGATATAGATGTTTTGTTCATCAATAGGGTAATGATCGATATTGGACATTTTTAAGGCTTCTAATGCTCTTTCATAATGTTTTTGCTTTTTAAAAGAAATTTCGATATGGTCCATAATATAGTATCCTTTCCATTTATCTATTTATATATGTCAAAAAATTCCGCAAAAATACTGTATAATCGTAGACATCTTTTACATAATTTGATAAAATAATTAAGTCGGCATTACGTTAAGTTTTGTTTCGTAGTTTGACATATTAAATATTTAGGGTAAAAAGATATGGAACAAAAAAGACCTACATTGCTTGAAAAAATTATGACAATTCTTGGAGTTTTATTATTGCTGGCAAGTGTCATGATGGAAATTCACAGTTGTGCAATACAAGAAGAATTAGAGTCATTATCCGGATATGAAGAATATTTACAGCAGCAAATAAGCGATAGACAATAATCTACCGCTCTATCTCTATCTGATTCTTCATTTGTTGGTCTACTTCGTTAATTTCCTGTTCTGTTTCTGAAATTATCATTTCATATTTTCTAAGCATCTTTTCGTTTTTTACGGTGGCAGGCGTTCCACAACCTTTATCTTCTATAATTTCCTTTTTTATTTTTATCATTGTAAGATAATCCACCAATAAATAACGCTTGTTTTTTAATTCATCTACCGTTAATCTATTATCTGCAGTATCCTTCCATATATTTTTGCTTTGTAAGAACATAATGGAACCTCAGTTTGTATCTAATTGTAAGAAATCCTCTTCACGTGCGGTATCCGGTTCATAGGTTGCAATATTAGCAACTCCTTCTTTTACCAGAATAGCGTTCAACATTTTTGTGGAGATTTCTTCCAAGTCATCAGTATTTGTAGGAATTTCCAACCATACATAACGGAGTAATCTTCCATATTTATCTGTCTCGGAAATATCTTTTTCCAGATATACGGTAGTTGTGTTTTTTAAGATTTCTTTGGTAAATTCACTTGCATCTTTTCCTGCCTGAGAGTTTTCTTTTCCGGTTTTTTCCAGATATTCTTCAGATGCGACAGATTCCGGTGTATCAATACCGATAAGTCTTACTTTATATTCTTCGCCATCAATTTCCACTACAATGGTATCTCCATCTACTACTCTCATTAAGGTAGCTTTTTGAAATTCTGAGATAGCTTCTTCTGTTTCTGCATAATCTTTTGCCCATTCAACAACTTCTGTTGTCATCTGGTCTAATTGATCAGCATCCGTAAAATCTGTGCTATCTACAATATCTGAGATTTCTTTTCCAAGCTCTACGCTGATTTCCTGTACCTGGTCCGGGACCTGAGGGAAATCTCTTGGTGTTGAAAATTGAAAATTACATGCTGTTAATGTAAGGGAAGTTACTAAAGTTAAAAGAGAAATAACTGATTTTTTACGCATAAAATTTTCCTGCCTTCTTACTTATTTATCTATTTATGTATAAAAAGACAAAAAGAATGGTGTAATTACAAGTTTTCGTCTAAATTGATATCCATCTCATCTCGTTGTTTTGGATATTGGGTGAAATTTTGAATCGATGATAATAGCTTTTCTTTTGCATTCTATACCTCTACTCTTTCCTCTAACAAATGATTAATATAGTCTCGATTGATATCTAGTTTCCATTTATGTTTGGATCTTTTTAGCCACTTTTTGTGGGCTTTTCTTTCCTTTTCTACAAATTTAGAATACCCACAATGATTTACTGCCATAAAATGGTCTACTGCTCTCTCATAACAGTTCGTATGTGTCTGTTTTCCCAATGCTTTTGTGTGTCCGATATGTATTGCAGCATGACACTTCTTACAAACTGGGACAATTTCTCTTAGACGCTGAATGTATTCTTTTTCTCCGTTTTTCTTTTCTATAATATAATCCCAGACTTCATGGGCATCCATATCTCTTAAATCTAAATTTTCCGCTCCGCAAATAGAACAGGTGCCATGTGCCTGATAGCGAATCAATCTGGATAACTGCTGCCAGTCTGTTGTGGTAAGTTCAGACCGTACATTTTTTTCATACATCGTTTTTGGTATCATTTGAATTTTTAATCTCATAAATATGCCTTTCTGTAAAAAAATATATCTATTTACATATGTCAAATTTTTTTTGAAATTCGGCGAAAATAGGAATTTTTTATACATATATAAGTAAGAGGATATTTGTTTAAGTGAGGTAAAAATGGAATATATTAAATTTGGAAACATAGGAGATTATTATATGAATTATGCAAAAATAGTTTTAGGTGCTTTATTGATTTTTTGTGGTTTCTTTATTATTGCTTATTGCATTGGACAAAAAGAAAAATTAAAGCAATGTGATACTGCTGTTGTTGCAAAAGTAATCAACTTAAATGCAATTCAGAGTAATTTCAAAGCATTAAAATCTGCAAGTGCAAAGATTAGTAAAACTCCCCAGACAGAGGTTCCTGCTTATATGGCTGTTTTGGAATATCAATATAAGGACCATACTTATACCACAAAGCCTACGGAAATTAACACAGAGATAAAAATGGGGTCTGAAGTTCAGATATTGATCGATCAAAATGATCCGGAGCACTTTAAGATAAATGATAATGATATCCTTACTACCATGTGTTACGGATTGTTTTCTGTTGTGGGCGGACTTGTAATTCTTGTAATATCTATCATACGACTATTCTAAGATGGAAAATCTACCATCTTTTTTCTTTTTTTTGACATATATAAATAAGTATGTGGTATGGTAGAGATACACCTCATACAAAAAAGAAAAAGGAGAAAAAATATGCAGAATTTTGAGCAAAGAGTTGCAGAACGTAGAGATATGGCTACGAATATGCAGGAGTTAAGAGAAGCTTATAACTGGCTTGCGGAAGAAACTTATGCGGTAGCAAATGCAAATATGCAATTAGAAGCTGCTATTATTGAGAAATATGGTGCAAAAGCTTTAATTGAGTTACAGGATAAGGATATTTCTGCTGAGCGTATCAATACCGATTATAAAATGCTATCTCTTACGGAGCAGATGTTAGCGTATGGATATACAGGAGATGATATAAAGCCTGTTGAATTTCAATATGCTATCAGTATGTTTTCAGTTGGTTATGATGTTTATTTATTACACCCTGACAACACCAAAACAAAAGCAAAATCCGTAGAAGAAATCAAAAATTTCAATGGACTCTTGGGTGTAGAACAAGTAGAGGTTGACAAACGTAGGACCGCCCTAGAAGAGGCTATTTTGGGCAAATAAGCGACTTTGTATGAGGTGACGATATGAATTATCAAAATGTAATAAATGCCCGTAAAAGGCAAATTAAAGCCTTTGTAGAGCTTGGTGATTATTCGCTAAATGATATTGCAGAGTTCTTTTACACCATTCCAGACTATATTCGAATAGATATTGAGAAAATGGGATATTCCGTAGATACACTGCCCTATTCCAGTGCTACTTCCATTGAAAGTTTAGCACAGTATAGAAATCATAAGGTTATAGAGGATTTGGTGACATTATCCATAGATGATGTTTTGGAAAAATATGGGTTAGCAATGCTGCCATATGAATTACCAAAAGAAAGAACTGATTTCCCCTGTAAAGAATATAAAGCTTTATGGGATGGATATGAATTTTGTGATTTGCCAGGTTATTTAAACGAATCCCGTGCACAGGTAAAAAAGTCTCTACGGAAGGCTGGATATGCAGAAGAATCAGATTATAGAAAAATCAGAAAACTAGGTAAATCAGAACGGAAAATTGCACTTGCCAGTGAAATGCTTGGATATTTAGAAACTTTTGTTCGGTATCCTGAAATCAGAGAGATTATGAATTTATCTGAAGGGGAATCCAGTAAAATCAGACAAGAGTTAATTGATCAGGGCGCTTTGGATAAAAATGGTAATATCATTAAATATACCAGTGTGATTGAGGAAGGTATTCATCGTGGACTTACACAGCGTCAAATTGCTTTTTTCTTAAATGCAACAGATGGTTACGTATTTAATGTCTGTAAAAGAAATCACTTTATGGAAAAAGCTAGAGAAGCTATGAATTTTGAAAATGATACACCTATGGCTTTTCAAAGACAGGGTATCAAAGAAAAAGTTTATGTACTACATAAATATGAGGGATGGACACAACAGGAAATCGCCGATCATTATAAGTTATCCAGAGCTACTATCAATCATTACATTAAAGATTACCGTGCAAATCATGAGATTGAATTTGACCAAACCTATTTAGTCAGATTACGGAATCAAACAAAAGGAAAACGTGAAAGAACCGAGCAATTAAAAAGTGATATTGGCTTATTAGCAGAATATGGAATGTCACAAGCAGCTATTGCGGAATGTTTAAAGATTTCATTGTCTACGGTAAGTAAATACATGCTTGCGATGAACGATGAACAAATGATTGATGCAATGCAGTCAGAACATTATTTAAGACCGTCCCATGCAGCAATCAATGAACGGCGTGGTAAGATATTGGATATGAAACTAGATGGGGTAAGTGTCCAAGAAATTCAAGAAGAAACAAAAGTCGATCATGGTACTGTCCTACGTGATCGTAAGCTATTGCAAGCCAGTTTACAGGCTTATCATCCAAAAGCTTTAAAAGAAATCAAACGAATTCGAGCTGGAGAAGAATTAAAGGATTATGAGACATATGCAACTCCATCTCCAAGTCGTCCTTATGCTACTGCTGTTTTGGGTATGTATTATAATAAAAAGAAGGAAACTGAGAAAGCACTAAAAGAATATGAAGATAAAATAGATATAGCCAGAGACGAGTAATCCCTGGCTATATTTTTATCTTTCAAATGCGTTGATCTCTTCTTTGATTTTAGAAATATCTTTTTCTAAAGACTCTATTTCTTTCATATATTGCTTCTGTTGCTTACCGATTGGCCAATCTATAATGCCTTCCATATACTCTTCTGTTAATCGTTCCAGTGAATATTTCGTCTTTTCGCAGCTTTCTGTTTTATCCTGTAAAGCTTGTTTTAATTGTTCTAAATCTTTTTCTTTTTTAAACATCATTTTGTCTTCCTTCCTTTCAGATTGTGTTTTAATACAGTTCCGGTGAATCTAAATTTTCGTTTTCTTCCTGTATTTTTTCCTCTTCTTTATCTGGAGTATTGAACATTTCTATTGTGTATGCCAATTCTCTTTTTAAATATTCTTTATGGTGTTCTATATAAGCACGAAATTCAGGAAGATCAGCACTATATTTATACATACCATTATCAATTGGATATCTGGTTGGAGCACTAATCTTTCGCATAAAAGATACTACCATGAATTCTTCCTGTTTTGTAAGATTTGGATATTCTTTTAGTATCTGCTTTTCCAATGCATTGAATTGTTCTTTATAGACATCCAGTATCATTTTAAGTTGATAAAAAGGAAATACATAATCTTTTGGAATATCATAATCTTTTAATAATTTTGCCTCATATTCTTGAGCAAATATTATCGGCCCATTTGGTTTTGAAAACACATCTGCGATTTCCTTTAAGTAAGCCGCTAGTTCCGGATTTTCGTTTTCATAGCTTTGAGATAAAGCTTTGTAAAATATCTCAGCATAATTTGTCTGATATATACGGATGGCTAAATCTTCTATGTTTTGTAATAACTGTGAAAGTTCCGGTCTGTAATATATTTTTTTATCTTCTTCTTTCATAATCTTCTCCTGACAAAAATGGGTCCCAATTATGAGACCCACTTATGTTTTACTTAATATTCGTATTCTTCCTCTTCTTCGTCCTCGTCATATTCCTCGTCATCATCCCGGTCCTCTTCGTCATCCTCATACTCGTCTTCATCTTCATAGAACCGTTCAGCGTCTTCATCGTACTCAGATTGATGTTCCAGATAATCATTTACTTTTTCTTCAATGACGCCAGCCATTAAATTGTAAATGTTGTCATACCAGGTATCAACGAAATTTGTAAACTGTAAGAAAGCTGCTTTTACATCCTCTGACTGATCTGCCCAAATCAAACGGTTATCTTCGTTCATATCGATAACAGCGGCACGATAAGCATCATCCAGTTTTACTTTCTTTTTGCTTAAATCTTTGTTTGCAAGTTCATCAAAGGTATACTGCTTTACTCCGATATTATCTTGGTTAGCAACAACTCTGGTAAAATATACCTGTGCTTCCAGATTGCGCATTGCTTCACTAGGGATACCCTTTACATCCTTGTTATAACTGGAAATATAAACAGGTGCTGCACCGCCATTGGAATATAATTTTCCCTTTTTGTCAGTTAAGCAATAGACTGCCTGATCTTCATAATCATATCCAGCGTCATCCAGCAAATCGTTAAATGCCTTATCTTTCTCTGTTACTCTGTGAATTCTGTACTTACTCATATTTTTCTCCTTTTTTAACCAAATGGTAGTTCTTCTTCGTCCATATTATCGGTATGGTCTATTGCATACTGCAAATCACTTTCGTTTGGATGTGTTTCATCTATTTCTTCACACATTCCATAGGTTCCTAAATCGCCAACGATCATATTATCTGGATACATTTTTCTTTTCATAGCTAATCTCCGCCCATTTTATATTCCCCCCTATTTTTATATTGTCTCTTATTTTTATATGTCAAAAATATTCGCAAAAATAGTCCATTTTAACATACTTTATTTTTATTTTCATACATTTTTTTATCTGCTTCTTTATACAGATTATCATAGCTTGTTTCTGCACAGGCGATACCAAAACTCATATGGATATCTTCCTTTTTCAATAATTGCGTTACATCACGCAAAATACATTCGGCATCTGTCGCTTTGGATAAGATAACAAATTCATCTCCACCAATTCGAATGGCATAGGCATCTGGATAGTGTTTTACGACACTTTTGAGACAATTTGCTATCTTTATAAGCGTTTCATCACCTTTTTCATGACCATAAGTATCATTGATGGCTTTGAATTTATCAACGTCTCCAAGGATCAGGCCTACTCTTTGCCAGAAATATCCATTTTTTTGCAATTCTACAATCATATTTCGATTATAAATATCTGTTAAGGAATCTCTTTTATTGGTTTCCTCTAATCTGGAAATTCTATCTGTTACTTCCAAAGTAGTAGTACTGATAGACATAAAGGATAAAAGCATACAGGCTATAATAATCTCATATTCGATTGCATTTCCTGCTAAAATAGCTTCCGGCAAATAATAGGCTGCATAAACGCAGGCAATTCCAGTACATAATAATGCAAATAGTTTTGTTTCAAAAATCTGTCTGGATGCAATGATGCCAAACAACATAGGAAACGCATATACAAAAATGATTGGCGTCCTGCCGGTAAATAATGTATAGCCGTAAAAAACCGAGTAAAATATTGCGGAGGATAATTCAAAACTACATTTATCTTCTGCCAATTTAGGCAAGAGAATAGAACTAACAAAACAAAAGTACAATAAAAACAAAAAAGATACCAAGTAGTTCAGTGTTCTATTCCCTAGAATAAATTCAACCAGATAAGCTATTGTCAGCACAATACATATCGTAATCCAGGCTAACATTAATGGTGAAAAATCTTTTCCCTTTTTCATAAATATTCCCCTCTGTTAGGATGAAGATTATTCATAATCCTCATAATCTTCATCATCTAATTCAAATGCATGGGTATCCTTAAATACCTCAGTCAAAAAGTCTTCGATGGCAGCTTCTTCATCTTCGATAGGATTTCCATCCGCATCTTTCTTAAAACAGTGCATATATTCTGTCGGGATACTTACAGTAGAAAGGAAGTAATCCAGTTCATCCACATCATATTCCATTGCTTCGGAAGATAACATTGCTTTTAGCATTAGTAATTCGTCATCCACATCATCCATATAAGAATCTACATATCTTCCAGCATAATCTACGCCATACCCTGCATTATAAGCTGCGATTTCTTCCTCGTCCTCGTCATAAGCATCATAATCATAGTCATCATCGTCAAAATTATGGTAATAACTGGTACCCTTGCGATACAGGCTGATAGGATAATCAGAATAAGCATATCCACCATAGGAACTATACTGTTGTACCGGCATTTTTACCTGTGTTGCTTTTTCTGTAAGAGTTGCCCTAACAGGCTTAAAGGCTTCTAACAACTGGTCATGTGTATGTGTCAATTCATATACCAAAGATACTAAGGAAAATACATATCCTTCGAATACCGGCTGTTTTACTTTTACGCCTGTATTACTGTGCATATTTCCTGAGCAGGGTAAACAGATAGACATTGCTTTGCAGTTAATATCACGATAAGCAAACGCTTCATCATACATACCGGTACTTCTACTATCATGTGCACTATCAATCGTTGTCGGCATATTCTTACTATCTGCTGCCACAAAGCAAAAAGTATTTGCATTCTGTGGTTCAATATCCATTGCCGCTTTACCGATTTTATCTACGAATTGTAATTTCTCTTCTGCTCCGGTCAGATTTTCCAAACTATATAATTTATTCTGGTAAAATCCTTCATAGGTAACATCCAGTGCAATACAGATAGGCGTTTTTCCCATACTGCGAAGTAATTTTGCGGTCTGTTTTGCACCTGCACATCTTCCGGTTTCTTCATCTCCTGTAAAAGCAAGTACAACATTTTCAGGCAGTTCATGTTCTTTCATCATGATGACCAAAGCAGCATTGGTACCCTGATTATCATAAGTCCCTGTATAAAAACCTGTTGTTTTATCTAATTTACTGCTACACTCTGTAATAGAACCGACTACATCTGTGTGTGAAGTAATTAAAATCACATCTTGTGGCAATTTTGATAAGGGTACTTTACTCCATAAGGAGTAACACTCGTGTGTGTAGGTTTCCTGATAAGGGGAATCTGCTAATAATTCACGGATTTTATTTAATCTGTTTTCTTCCGTAAATTTATGCTTACTGGAACGATTTATCAGGGACAAATCCTCTAATATTTTCGCATGTCCAAGTTCTTCCTCTGAAAACTCAAATACATCCTTTTCTACTTCGGTTTCATTTTTTTCTACATTATTCATTGTCAAAATTTTTCCTTTCTATATCAGGTCTGTAATAAGTAACAAAATATCCTGCAGCATCTACTGCTAAGCAAGCTAAGTTTTTATCCGGCTGTTCTTTTATCAGTTCATCTGCCGTACATCCGCAGTCTAATAAAATTTTATGTTTATATACGATAATTTCCGGGACATATACTTTATCTTTTGTGGCGTCTTCTCCATATTTTTCAATATCTACCATTTTTTTATATTCTGTGGTAGGGATATGTCCACAAAGGATAAAAGTATTTTCTGTATTGCAATCTTTGGGTAGGGGATGTCCATTTTCTAGTCCCGGATCTTTTAAAATGGAAAGCTGATAATTCTTTTCCAAATTGATCGGATTCATGCAGACATCACACTGCCATTCCGAAATATTATCGTTTTTTATTCTTTGAGGACTCCCGTGTACCAGATAAAAAATACGTTTTCCAATCTGTACATAGTCTGTTAAATCACAGCGTAACAGGAATCCAAAGTAATAATTTCGCTCTTTTTCGGATAGTTTCTCATAGATATATTTATGTAAAGCTGCACCTTCAAAATCTTCATCCATTAACATTTCTAACCATATTTTTTGTACAGCTTCTTCCTGTTTTGACATTTCATACATGATGTGGATATATTCATGATCACCCAAAATCAAATGATAATTTTCGTGCGCCATAATATCTGCCAAAATATCGATACATGCTTTCGGATTTTGGGAATTACCATCAAAAATATCCCCCAAAATATAAAGCTCATCATTATTTTTGATATTTAGCCTGTCTATCATTTCAAAATATGCTTTTGATGCTCCATGTATATCTGTCATAAAATAGTTCATAATACCCTCTTATCTATCGTAGTCATAATCATCGACTTTGCTTTTTTCTTTTTCAATCTGTGCTCTAAACACAGCTAGTGTAGCTTTTGCATCGGTATCTGCTTTGTGTGCATTTTTGTCATAAGCTCTTAATTCTTCCGGACAATAGGCAATAATAGCATCTCTTAATTTATGAGACCCTTTTGGATATTGGTTACGGAATATTTTTAAAGTGTCATGGATAATTTTTCCGTCAAATTTTGTTCCGCAACCTGCACTTATCATATCCATATCAAACTTCACATTATGTCCTACAATCACATCTGCTTCTTGGAATATTCGATTTACTTCATTTGCAATGTCCCTGGCAGAAGGAGAATATCGTACATCTTTGGGTGAGATATGATTTACTAACTGCGCCTGATACCAGGAGGCATGATATTGTGGTTTTACAAAAGAAGAATAGATTTCTTTTCCATTTTCGTCAAAGATGGTAACCTGTAATAATTCATCTTTATTTGGATCCACACCGGTAGTTTCTGTATCAAAGCAGATAATTCTTTTTCCTTCATAATCTTCTGTTGGAATGGGCAGAGCACTCTTTTTTACTTGCTTATCCTGATGGAATTTCTTTCCTGCTAGGGAGGCACTTTTCTTTTTTCTAAGTTCGACTCTCTCCTGTTTTTCTTTTTCCTTTTGTGACCAATATGCATCGTATTCTTCTTGTGTCATATCTATAACATTTTCTGGAGCAACATACTGATAAGTTACTGGTTTTCCCGTATCATCTAATAAAATATCTCCGGTATTTGTAATACGATACATAGTCTCAATCTTATCCGGTGAGATTGGTTTCTTTTTCTCTTTTGCTAATTGATAAACAGATTTATCTGCTAAGGTACGTTTTCTGATCATTATGTTTCCCTTTCATAAATGTCATCATTTTCGATTTCCCGGATATAGTAGTCTTCTACCATTTTTGCAACAGCTACGGTATCCAGTAAAGTTGCTTTATAGGACTCAAAATTCTGCATGAGCAATTTTTTAGGGTCGGAGTTATCATACTTTTCCAGATCTTCCAAGTAAAAACGCGGTAAAAATCCGTTTTCCTGTGCATTATGTAAAATAGTGACACAATCCTCTTTAGACAAATGTGCAATCAACTGGTTTGCATTGGCGATTAGTAATGCTCTGATTTTTGCCAGTTGTGAAATATCCTTTTCGATAAATGCAAACTGTCTATTATTTAGAAACTGTACATCCAGCCTAAAATCATCCATTGCATTTAAAACTTCATTTACCAGTTTAAAAGGACTTTTTCCTGTAACATCTACATATTTCACCTTGGAATCAACACCGATAGCAACTAAATCCCAATTTGTGGAAATATATTTTCCCGGAATATAATCTATCCATGTTACTCTGGGGTCAATTTTTCGAAGTAAGCTATCCATATCTTTTACAATGGCATTTCTTTTTGCGTCTCTTTCGTTAATACTATTTTGTGGTAAAAAATCTTCTGTTAATTTAATCATGATAACTTATTTCATCTTCTCCTTCTTGCGTATATTGCCAAGACCCTTTTTCATAATACCCATGTCCATCCCGCTTATAGTAATCTAAGAAATCTTCCATTACTTTAAACTTTTCAGACAGCTTTTCTTTTGCAAGTTCTTCAGTTTCTTCTTTGGTAATATCATTTCCCCAATCATGTGAGGTTCCCTGAATTTCCACAGAGAGTGGAAGGATTTTATCGGACCAATATTTTTCTACGGCTTCTACTGCATAAGTGTCAGGATCATAATTTAGTAAGTAATCCTTACCCTGAAAAACAAATGGTTTATTGTAATCTTCCAGTATTTCAATTTTTCCCATTTTGTATCACAAAATCCTTTCTTTATCGTGATACCCCTCTACTTTATTTATGTATAAAAAATCCCCAAAAATGGGCATTTTTATAAAAAATCTCATAAAAAATAGGAGAGATTTCTCTCTCCTATCCTTTTTGGGATTAATAACATCCTCTGTAACAATATTTGTAGCCACCAAAGTCTGACATTTTTCGTAAACAAGAGCCGCCCTGTGAGGAAGAACAATCAATGATATATTCGCCATCACCATCGGGTCCATCTGATAAATGTCCAATATACATAATTACATGGTTAGGAGATCCATCTCCTGTCCATGCGCCTGCATAAGAATTCAAGTTCTTAGAAAGGATGTCTCCGGCTACCATTGAACTAGGTCTTGGGAAGCCTGAACCGGAATATCCTGATGCGGTCCAGTCATTCGCAAATCCAATTTCTGCGTGATACAGTACACTGGAAATGAATCCGGAACAGTCAATTCTGCCTTCTTCTGCATACATAGTGCCTGGGTTTTGTAAATCATACCAGAACATACCTACATATTCCATTGCTTTTCTGATTGCCGCCTGACGACTATCTGAAAGTCCAGGATTTGCTGCAAGTAACTCTTCCATATAGCTTTCTATTTCTGCTTCTGATAATGGTGTGCCTCCGCCGATAGGGAAGGTAACATCCATTGCTTTCCATGTTTCGATACCATCTTTAAATTTATCATTCACAGATCCATATAGTCCAGTCATAAAATCCACTTGTTCATCGTAAGTGCCTGTATCTTGATCTTTCCAACCGGTAAAATCATTTACATCTGCTTTTTCTTTGTCTTTTATACCAGACCAAGATAAGATATACCAGGAACTTGTTTTATTACTCCAATACGTTTGGAATGCGGATAATGAAGTCTCACTAAAACCTTTTTCAACGATACCTTCATTAAATGTAGCGTCAGTGACAAAAAGAGCGATTCTGCCATTATCTTTTTTCATCAGAGTTTCCCAGTCATCTGCTACTTTTAGATTGATTACCGGCTGAATATGTCCACCACAATGTCCTTTACAGATATAAACAGTGCTATAACAGCTTTCATGATAATTACCATCTGCATCTGTATAAGGCTCAAACCAAGGTGTATGTTCATGCGCCTTTTTATCACAAGTGCGTGTCCAACATCCATTATAATTATCATCTGAAAGAGAGGTATAATCAGCGGGAGGTCCTGCTTCATGTGTATGATAACTACATGTATGGTATCCCGGTTGGCCTGGCTTTGCGTCACAATCACCTGGTTCATGACATTTTCCATCATCATCACATGTTAGGCGATAACAGCTTGCGGTATGAACATGAGGTCTTTGTCCACAGATTAATTCATTATGCCAGCCGTCTTCATCTTCGTATTCTAATGTGCTATATACGGCTGCCACATAATTGTGACAACTTCCAACCGCATCTGATGGTATTTCATCTACCCAGACACCTTCTGTTTTTCCAGCATATTTATCTAACAGATAAGAACTTTTACCGTCTGTAAATTTTTTACCAATTTTGTATGCCGAGCTAAAAATTGTGTTCATTGCGGAACTAAATCTGGAACTTACAGTATCCAAGGAATATCCATGTAGATAAACGTTGGAACAGATTTCATCCGGTCTGTTTAATTTTTTCTCTGTCGGATTCCAATAACCTGCTGTAATTGGAGATGCGTATAGATTTTCCTGTGCACAATCATCAACATCTTTATAATCATAACCTGAAACATCATGAGAATGCGCAAACATATAATACATATAAGCCTTTGCAGTAAGATAATTATCTTTATCGATAACATTGCAAAATCTTGCATGCATCATACTGGTAATCTGTAATAAATTTGAGTTGACAGATGCTAATTTTCTACTGCCATCCCAACTGGTAATATCACCAATCGTACCTTTTCTTGGTGATTTATGCCATTTGATGCCTTCTCCGCCATTAATTGTTGTGCCGGTGAAGCTTCCATTTTTTGAATATCCTGATACGGGGGCAGTATCTGTTAAAGTAAAATGTAAAGTGGCATCTCGTTTTGCCAAAAGGACATATTTTTTTGCCATATCCTCTGCAACATCATCTACTATTTTTTGGGTATAGTTTGTATTATCTACTTCATCAGATGCAAAATAAGCACCTAATACACTAATGATTGTACACATTAGCATAATAATTAAAAATACAACTAAAAACCAGAATAATACTGGTGCAATATATTTTATAATTGCAGCTTTAATTTTTTCTTTTACAAGACTTACGGCAGCTTTGATGGGATTAGCTATTGCATCATATAATTTTTTAATTTTACCGAATGGCGAATTTTCAAAAAATTCATGGGTTTTCTTTTTGAAATTACTCCATTTTGTTCCAACAGAATTAAAGAAATCATGTCTGGAGGCTCTACGATTTTTACCTGCAAGACGTCTTTCTTTTTTTCTTTCAAGTTTATTTGCCTTATCTGTGTTACCTTGCTGTTTATGTTTATTTATTTTATCATCAAGCCTTGCATCTTTTCTCGCACTTCTAAGTCCGCGGTCTTCATTTCGTTTCGCCCGTTTTGCTTCTCTAACGGCTTTGCATCCATCTGTTTTCCGTAATTGGTTATATTTCTTTCTTAAATCATTTTTATCTTTGGTATGTAATGCTGCGCTTCTAAGCCCAGAAGTAATATTACTATTTGGCGCTACTCTACTAGCTATACCAGCCCCAATATGTGTAATACCGGTAGCAGCATTCATACTAAGACCATAGGCAATTCTTGCTCCTGCGCGGGTAACTGCGAATGTTTGTTTTGTAAAACGATACCCTCTTGTCATATCATCTCCTGTCATTTTTTGACCGATAATAGACAATCCGTATTTTTGTTGTCCTGTTAAACCGCCTCTTGTAGCGCAATCGGAAACGTCTACATTTTTTACATGATTTTGCAATAAATTGCTTTGTTTTTGAATGTCGGCAAGGTCTTTTTTCAGTGAAACATTGTGTGGGTCTTTTTTTAATTTATCTAATAATTCACTCTTTTTTAAATCTAATTGTTTTTGTACATTTCCAATGTCGCGACTTGTGCCGTTTCCAATATTTTTTGCTAGTATACTGTCGCTGCCAGCTTCATTTTTTATATAGCTAAGACTTGTATTTCTTGCCTTATTCATTTCATAAACCATATCATTTTTATTTGTTACATTTAACAAATGATTGGTATGGTTCATGTCATTTAAAATAGAATTTGCCTGTTTAATAACATCAGTTTTAGACATATCGCTAACAGTACAACGCATGCCATTTATCATACAGGTACCGTTTTCTGCTAAAGATTGTATTTGTCCACTGTTTAATGGCAAAGATGGTGTATAATTTTTTACAGCACCGGATGCATCTGTATAATTGAATGTATGTTGAGATAATGCTGTCATATTATTGCCTGCATTACCAGCATAACCAATCTGGCTTAACCAACTTGATCCTATATTTGACTGGGAAACAGAAGACATCATGTTTTTATAATTGCTTACTTCAGAAACTTGTCTATAATCGGCAGAGATTAAGGATGCCACTGCTGCTGTACGTTCTATACGTTTTTGATTTTCATAAACTGTATTTTCTTCTGTTTTGAAATCTTTTGTTGCGACTTGACTTGCTGCCTGACCGACAGTTTTTGCAAATGATCCGGATGCTCCGTCTTGTGATCCTAGTGAATATTTACCATTTGTATATTGATAAACTGTTTGGTTGAATGATGCCATATTGTACTCCTTTTTTACCAATTTTCATTGGTATCTGTAGCATTATCTAAATAATCTCTTGCACTCATTTCTCTTTGTACTTCGCCTTTGATTTCAGAAGTATCTACATCTTCTGAGATTTCAAAGTTTACTAATTCTACCGGAATCAACATTCGGATAACATTTCCACCATAAAGTTCTCCATCCACAGATATATTTTCGGTCGCAAGATAATTAGGAACTTCTCTGGTAAGATGGAAATAGGTGGGATTAAATATATTTCCCGTAACCAGTCTGTCTCTTTCCAGTGTCTGAATGGATACGCTAGATCTCTGCAACAAATTGATATAGAAAATCCATGTTTTATCCGGTTGTGCTACCCAGTTTCTTTTAAACTGCTGTAAACGCCCCCACATAAGTTTTAATTCTGGGTCATCATAGCTTTTAAAAATGACATCCATCACATAAAAACGGGGGTCCTGTTTATTAAATGCAAGTTCTACGGTAGCATTTCTTGCATTGTAAATACTGTTACGTGGAATACTATCTTCTGCATCTTCCAATGCATAACTCATATAGGTAACTACTGAATTACTGTCGCCATTTTCATCTTTTCCGGATAATGCCATACAAAAGGATGCAATTTCTTCCGGAGTTAAAAAGGTAGTCTCGTCTTTCTTGTTTTCATTCCATGTATTTTCATTCATATCTGCCATATTCTTTTCTCCAATCTATTTTTTATAAAATCCTCTATTTGTATATGTAAAAAAAATTTAAAAAAATACATAAAAATAGCAGGAAAAGTCAAATTTCCTGCTATCTTTTTTTTATTTTATATCTATAAATATCCAAACATTATTTTGAATTTTTATACATATAAAATGATGTTTATTCGTCTACTTCTTCTGCTTTGGTGCTCATAATCTTGTACAGCTTTGTATTCTTCGGGAATTCATCTGTAAAAGGAATTGTCTGTTTACCATTGTAGATTAGTCCACGTCCGTGTTCTGCATTGGTAATAAATTCCACATCATTCTCTGAAAGCTTTAACAATTCTGCCAACATCGATCTATCCATAGCAGACTGGTTTAGCATATAAATGAATGATGTATTATTGATAATTGCACGAGCAGCAGGGCTATTTAATAAATCTTCTACGTTCTGTGTAATACCGGTAGGTACACCTTGGAACTTTCTTGCACGTTTCCATACTGTCTTCAAGAACTCCGAAGTAGATGGATTGGAAAGTAACAAGTGGAACTCATCGATATAGAAGTAGGTCCATTTATTCTTTCTCTTATTTTCAGAAAGTCGGTTCCATACATCATTCATACAGATTTTAAGTCCTAATTCTCTTAGGTTAGAACCGATATTTTTAATATCATATACGATTAATCTGTTATCTACGTCCACATTTGTACGGTGTGCAAATGCATCAAAGGAACCAATGGTGTAGGTTTCCATTACCAGCGCAAGGTTCTGTGCTTCCGGCTGTGGCTGACTCATCAGAGTATCGAAAAGGTTCTGCATAGTCGGGCACTGATTTCTATCGATAGTACGTTTCTTTCCATTTGCATCTAATGGCAATGCCTGCAGATGCTCCAGATAAGGTCTATAAATCTGCTGGATACAACGGTCTACGATAGATCTCTGTGAAGGAGTAAGTCTCGCTCCAGCACCTAACATAGTCTCCAACATACCACAAACAAAGTCTGTTTTCATGGTAATCGGATTTAAGTCAGGATCAGTAGAGTTATCAATATCCAAATCGAATGGATTGATATGTACTCCATTACCAGGTGCAATACGAATTACAGAGCCACCAAATGCAGATGCCAGTGGTGTATACTCTCCATCGGGGTCGATAATAAAGATATCGGAATTCGTAGTCAGAAAAGCACTTACCATTTCACGTTTGGAACTGAAAGATTTACCGGAACCAGATGCACCAAGCACTAAACCATTGTAGTTCTGTCCCTTTAATCGATTATATACGATCAGAGATTTATTGATAGAGTTTACACCATAATAGAATCCACCGTCATCAAACTGATTGATTTCATCAAATGGTAAGAATACACCAAGAGATTCTGTGGTAAGTAATCTATCGGTAAAGGTACGTTTAATACCTAATGGTAATGCTGTGGTAAAACCTCTCTCCTGCTGCATAATCAATGGACGAATTGCGGACATATGTTTATCTGCAATATTCTTAATAATCTTATACTGCTTTTTCAGTTCTTCATTATCTTCTGCAAAATGCATCATGGTTAAAGACATATAGAAAAGTCTCTGGTCACGATTCATCATATCTTCCTGTAACTGGTCTACCTGTTCCTTCGCATGTTTCAGGTCGGCAGAAATAAATTCAGGAGATACCATATTCTGCATTGCTTTTTTCTGCTTTTCCATTACTTCTGCAGTAATATTTACAGACTGGTTATGAATCATCTTAATTCCGTCTGCCTGGGGAATTGCGGAAATATGAATATTGATGACGCTCTCGAAATTTACGCTGCAAAGCTCAGACAGGAAATTGGTATTCATCCAGTTTGCGATATTATCCAGATACAATACCTGCCCATAGCGATCGCCAATCTGGAAGTTATTTCCATTAAACTTTAAGCTTTCCGGTGCAATCAAATCTTTTGTAGTTAATCCCTGTTTTGCCATCTTTGCAAAATCTACGGAAACAGTACCATCTACACCATGCTCGAACCAATAATTCCGCTGTGTAGAGTTTAAAATACCGTGCAGCATTTCCAGTCTTGCTGCCAAGTCTAACTGTTTCATAGGACTTTTGGTTACTTTACGGAAGTTTGCATCAATTTCGCTTCCGATATTACCAAGTTCTCGCATTGCCTTATCTACGCTATCAGCTTCTGCTGTGATCGTCATATATTTCTTTGTGGAAATATTATTTCTGGATGTTTCCATCTTTTGACGAAGCATATCTTCGATTTCTCTACGATAAACATCATAAGCATCGCCACGCATGATAGGTGCGACTCTTTCCAGCTTTGCCTTTTCATTTTCGATACCATTTACAAAGGAGAATACAATATCTTCTTTTGCACTAATGGTGTTTAAAAACTTCATATAGTGTTCATAAATGGTTTCCTGCTCTTCATCAGAGGCTGTCTTAAATGAAATATCTTCATATTCAAATGTTCTGGAAAATAATCCAGGCTCTACCTGCATTGTGCCATTTTCGTAAGCTTCCACATAAGGAATTGTCTGCTGTACTGTTTTAGGCATTGCCTGTTTCTTTTTCTTTTTTCCCTTAGCAGGTAAAAGTGCTTTGTTTGCCATCTTATCTTTCCTCCTACATTATCGAATTGCTTTGAATTCTTTCGATTTTTTCACTTTCTTTTCTTTGTCTTTCTTTTTAGGTTGCTGCTTTGTCTTTGCTTTTTTCTTTTTGGATTTATTATCTGTATTATCCGCAGTCGTTTCTTCTTCGGCTTCGTCATTTGCGATTTTTTCGACATCTTTCTGAGATGCCAAATCTTCTGCGGTATTTTCACGGATTAATTTTTCATATTCCGGATGATGTACTTCATAGCATCGTTTTGCAGGACAGATAAAATTGTCATATAAAACATTCCATGCTATTTTTTCAAAAGGTTGTCCAAAAATTGTGATAAAACCAACCAAATAAAATGGGATAATTATTAATGCTGTGAAATATATGCCGCCCGGGACATTTTTAAAAAGTGTAAAGTATGAGAAAATTCCAACCGCAGCTCCCAAACAAAGAAACACAAATTGTCTTACAGTGAAATTCGCAATGAATTTTGATTTATATTTTAATATGTCATGTGGAATAGGTACTTCTATCATTTTTCTCCTCCTTATGCGCCGAATACGTCATTTACAATACCGATGGATTTAAACATGAGTGAAATCGTTGCAAATGAGAGTCCAAACATAAATAGCATTGCCTCAGGTACAGATCCGTTTGCGGCGCCACCCTTTGCAATATTGTCATTAAATACTAAAATCAATTTATCAAATGCAATAGAATGTAATCCGCCAATCATGCAGAGTACAACGCTTTGGCAACATATAGCTAAATATTTTCGAATGTAACGTCCACCTGCACCACGCCATCCATCATCTGCGAGTAAAGCAAATGCGATTGGCATAAAGGAAGCACGCACACTCATTTCCATTAGTCTGGTAAAGGCTACAAGGTATACTACAATAAGTAAAATTAATGAAAAAATACTTAAAATGCCCATATTTAATAAACCTGCAATTACTACCATAATCCAGCTTCTATTAAAAAAACCTGTGGATGTCGCCATTAGTGAATCATATACGGCTTTTGCCACATCAGCCGCTTCTTCTTTAGCGTCTGCCTTTATAAGTGGACCTATCGCTCCACAAAAGCTGGCTGCAAAGTCACTGATTAATTTTGTTAAATCGCTACACATAATTATCAGAATCAATGAAACTGCAAACTTACTAAAAAATTTTATAAAATACTCTAAAGTAAAACGATCCGTCATTGCTAAATCAAGCAAAGATATTACAAAAAATAAGGTGGCTATAGCAATTGCGATGGAAGACATCACATTTGTAATGTCTTTTGATAAAAAATTTAAGATTGCTGTTTCTATATCAGAATAAGTGCTATCTGCCCCCGTAAATATCTGAGAGATTGGTGTGCCAATTTGTAATTGTGATACGACTGTTGCATATAAATTTGCATACCAATGGAAAACGGCTTCTTTCATAACTTATTTCCTTTCTTAAGGAGACCAGCAGAGTGACTCCGCTGGTCTCCTTTTGTCTTTGATATTAAAGCATCGCTTCGATCTGGTCACTAAATGTCCAGAACAATACTTTGAATGCAACAAACACAACGCCGATTACAATATCCTTTGCAGCACCAGCCTGTGCTTCGGGCTGATCATTTCTGTATGCCATAATCAGTTTGAAGCCACCTGCCACTATAAAAAAGATACCGATGAATGGGAAGATACTTACTACTTTGTCTACAATGGTGAAAATCAAATTGGTTGCCTGACCCTTTGTAGCGTCTGCATGTACCATTGTAGGAGTTGCAGTCATTGCCGTTGCAGCTAAGATTCCCAGTTTCGCTTTTGCTAAATGCATTTTCTGCATTAGCTTACTTGTCTTTTCTTTCATTTACTCTTTCCTCCTGTATTTTTTCATAAGAATAAAAAGATAAGTTATTTTTTGACCTTTAAAATAGATCTGTTATCTTATGTCAAAAAATTTTTGATTTTTCTGTAAAATAAAAAACTTTTTTATAAAATTTTAAAATTTTTATCTTTCATTCTCTAAATCAGGAGCAATCCGTACAAAATCGTGTTCCGGCTTTATCATTTCATAGCTATCTAGCATTTTCTGGATCAAATTACTATCGCCCTCTTTAATACGCATCTTGTATTTGGTCAGGTCACCGTAAATACCATTCTTTTTTGCTTGGGGAAAATCTTCGGCAATTAAAAAATCTGTTACGAATTTTGCAGGCAACTTTACACCATCTACTTCTAATTCTGATTCGCCGACTAACCATTGCTCATAAACGTTTCTGGAAATACCTTCGATGTGGTCTAACACCTCATTTGTTTCCATATATTTCTCTGCTACGGTCGTCTGCTGTTTTGGATTTGAGGAAATGGTATGCAGCATAAGTGCTCTTTCCTCTCCTGTTTGGGTATCCCTATAAACAGCTTTAATAAAAAAGGGATTCCAGGATCTGTCTTCCAGTCGATTTCTTTCTTCATTAAATACGTATTTCATATTCTTATCCTTTCTATATATAAGTAGTTAAAAAACCATCTATCGTTTTATGTAAAAATTTTTTCAAAAAATACTCAGTTTTGGTGGAAAATCAATTTTTTTTTGACAAAAGAATATAGAGGAAAAAATACATCCCTGGCAGGAGGAAAACATGGCTATTAAATTAGAAGAATCGAAAATTTCAGGATGTCCTTACCAATTAAAAGCAACCGAGCTGGTAAAAGAAATGGACTTCCTACAAAAATATCAGGAGAAAGGAATTAAAAAAGAAAGTCATGAAGAAATTTTTAACGAACAAAGAGGCGTGTGATGCGCTGCAAAAAATAAATGAGGGTGGCATCCTTACTACTACTGATGCACAGGCATTATCCAGTATCCGTGTTTGTCTTTTGGCGGACCAGATTGGTATTTCACTATGGGGTAAGGTAATCGAAGATGTCAGACCCATTTTTAGAGAATGTGAAAAACCAAAAACAGATGCCTCAGATGCGATTAAAGAAAATTACGAAGCATATGAGCAATGTATTAAAGAAGCTTATGCACTTATAAATAAGGGGGAATAATTATGGATCGTGCTTTAGCTACCAAAGAAAGACCATTATTAAATCAGGGAAAACCTTATATCCCGGATGCCGGTCGTACTATGGAAGATGATACTGCTATTGTATATGATGCTATTTCATCTATTCGCAGACGTACTCATCTTTCACCACAGGAATTTGAAAAGATTTACAATGACACTATCACATTTTTCACGGTAACCGAAAGATTACAGTATAAACAGTATCAGTCCGGTGAGAAAAAGCCAACGGAGTTCTATAAAGAATGTGCTGCATTATTACATAGGAACTATCCGAAATTAACAGATCGTGGTGATAATGACTTTAATGTACTTATGGACCGAATCAATACCGCAATCTTTCGATATGATGTAATACAGCCCCTGATCGATAATCCGGACACTACCGATATCAAAATCTGTGGTCCAAATGATATCCGAGTTCGTGTAAAAGGTAAAGCATACCAGTCAAATGCATGTTTCTTAAATGAAAATGATTTGTATCGTTTTGTAGATGGACTGGCGATTCGAAATCATGTGGATATTTTTTCTCATCCTGTGATTACCTTTACAGATAAACATGACCCAAAGTATATTTTGCGTTTTACAATCTCCTCTCCTATGGTAAATGCCGTAGATTATCCTTATTTACATATTCGTAAGGTACCTAAAACAAAACCTACTTTTGATGACTTAATCGGAGCCGGTATGTTAAACGAGGATGTGAAACTGTATTTGATTGACCGTGCAAAAGCTTCCAGAGGTATTGTGTTTGCGGGACCTCCCGGTTCCGGTAAAACGACTGCGCTAAATGCTTTCATCGAATATATCCCAAAAACCAGAGAGACTTTGGTAATTCAGGAAAATGATGAGTTATATACAGAACAGTCCGGTTTTATGTTTAAGCATGTTGCGCATGGATTTCAGGGCGAACCTGTTTGTACGCTGGAAGATTTGGGTAAGATGGCGTTGGTGGAAGGTTGTAACGAATTTATCATCGGTGAGGTAAAAGGTGGAGAAATGCGTTATGCTATGACCCTGTTAAATGCCGGTGGATATGCTGCACTTACTGTGCACTCTACTAACGCTTATGAAACTATGGATAAATTAGCAGACTTGGTAAAATATGGTTCTTCCTATTCCTTCGATGAGGCCAGACGTATGTTAAAGACCTTCGATACTGTGGTTTATATGGAGGGATATAAGATTCGGGAAATCCTGGAAATTAATGGATATAATGACGATACAAAACAATATAATTATGTAAATATCTATCGTTATGATCCGGATGCAAATTTAACACAGTAAAAACAAAAAAAAACCTTAAAAGTGTCAAAAATACGGCACTTTTGAGGTTTTTTTTGACATATATAAATAGATAACTTAATGTATTTTGTTTCCTATGGAGGATATGAAAAAATGAAAATGAAAATGGATGATAATGTAGCAATCGTAGAAAATGCCATTCAGGTGGGTCACGCAAATGCCCTCTCTCGTGAATATCTGTCTAAAATTACAGGTATGTCTGACAGAATGGTACGTAGAGCAATTGAGCTGTCCACAAAGCCTATTGTAAATATGGGATATGGATATTTTATTCCGGATGAAAATGATAGTGTGGACCGTGCAGAAGCTCATGCTTATAGACAGCAGGAAACCGCAAGAGCCAGATCTATTATTGAAAAGATAGATGCTAAATTTGCAGAGTTTGATGCTCCGGAATATGAGCAGTTGGAATTAGACCTTTAATCTTAGACATTACAAAAGCACCCTTTTTTTAAGGGTGCTTTTTTTAATAATGATAGGAAAAAAGAGGTATGATTTCTTCTTATGCAAAGTTGGTGGAAAAGAATTAGTTCCTCTTTGGTCTACTATGTAAGTTAATACAAATAATGTGTAGCCTCATTATAGCTCATCATTTTTTATAAGAAGTTACTGTGTATGACCTCTAATTCTTTCTGTCTATATATTATATAGCATAACATACGTTATTTTGCAAGCACTTTTTTCATATTTTTTGAAAAATATTTAAGAAATCTCATTTTCACCCTGCTCGGGGGCGGTGTCAGAGACCTGTTTCGGTACTTCCTGTTCCGGATGTAATAACTGTGGTGCAATTACATTTAATATAATGGTACATCCTGCACTTAAGTTATCCGGTGCTGTTACGTTTTTAAGTACAGCGGTGCATTGTGGATGATTATATTTTTCCTGTAACTCTTCTGCTGCTACTCTTGGGATATTTCCAATCTCTTTGGTTCCCCAGAAAATACGAACGGCAGGTTCTGCATCTCCCATCTCAGGCTGATAGGTATAACTCTCTGTGGTTAAAGGAATTACCTCATCTGGATGCGCATCTACGTATTCTTTTAATGCTTTTAAATGTTCCTGTCTGGAGGATCCATCTGCATTCGGGAAGGTAACACCCTTTAATTTCAAAGGATAAGATGCAATAATCGGCTGTGTATGACCGGTAATTGTACATAAATGAGTAATCTTTGCCTGATAATCATTCTTCTCTTCTGTCAAAGATATATGGTCAATATCTGTGCCTTTAATTACCTTGGCTTCTACCAATTTATCAATTTCCGGAATTGGTAAACTATAAATAGCGGATTCGATAAAATGCCAACGAAATTCTTTTGTCATATTCTTTGGATAATCCGGAATCTTTCTCAAACATCTTCCGGCAATATCTGTAATTGTTTCGTTGATGGCAATTTTATAATCTGCTCCTAAATATGGATTATTTTCCACATAGAAATTCAGATCCGCAGCTTTTTGTCCTACATCAACAATACAGGACGCATTTTCCAAAAGTTCACCGGTTTTATTCTTGAAACTGATCAGCTTTTTATAAAAGATAATGGCGTCCTCGGCAGAAGTGAAAGACATTCTTGCTTTAGCAGAGTCTTTTCCCATTTCCGCAAATAAAGACAATTTATCACAAAACTGTTCTGCTTCCAAGAAATCAAATGGCATGGAATCCACAATCTCACTATATTTGGAATTTTCGGTGAGTTTTTTATACTCTTCCAGTTTCTCTTGATAAATCGTTAAGCTGTTACTATACTGTGTTTGATAACTCATTTTGCATTACTCCTTTTCCCTTGTTTTTTCAATTACTTTTTCTAATAACGTCACATAGGTGTCATCTAAGCGTAATTCACTTGCTTCTTTTTTTAAGATATCCAAAGCCTCGTTTTTGGAATAGCTTTTCTTATAAGATCTGTTACTGGTCAATGCATCAAATATATCTGCAACTTGTACCAATAATGCTTCTTCCGGTATTTGTGATAAGGAAATCTTGCTCATATATCCGGAACCATTTGGTCTCTCATGATGATATAAACAAATATTTTGTACAATTTCCGAAAATACCGGTTTTACAATTTCATAAGAAATTGTAGCATGTACCTTTACAATGTCGTATTCCTGAGCATTCAATGCTTTGGGGCACTGTGTTAAATTTAGTGGCACAAAAATCTTTCCAATATCGTGTAATAATGCGCCTTTGATAATTTCTACTTTCCTCTCCTCGGTATAAGTATCACATTCTCGCAGCATTAAATTTGTGTACATTGCAACAGATAAAGAATGATAATATGCTTCACTGTTTGCAAGTGCCATCATCTCCAAAAGCACTTTTACCTCTGGGATTTCTCCAATTTCTTGTAATGTCATCATTTTCCTCCCTTATGTTATTTATAAATCTATATGAAACAGACTTTTTTCTCTTATAATTTCCCCAAAAAGTCTGGTAAATCTATATGGTAAGATACCATCTCTTGACATACGAAGAATTTCTCCCCATGCTTTTGGGTAGGTCATAGCTTTTTTAAATGATCTGGAATTCGTCATTGCTTCAAATCGGTCCGCATAAGCTACTAACCAAACATAATCCGGCACATTTTCTTCTGTTAAAATATTGCCAGAAATTGTTGGGTAACCGCTGCCATCTGCATTTGCATGATGCATCAGTATAATATTTTTGACGATAATATCGAAATCACTATGCTGCAACGAAACCCTGCCAAGTGTTGGGTGGAATCGCATAATCTCTGCCTCATATTCATCCAATCTCCCCTTAGAATGCTGTAAGCCAAAAGGCAAAAATGCTTTTCCAATATCATGTAAGAGTGCTCCCTTTAAAATAGATTTGCACTCTTCTTCTGTCCAGTCTAATTCATTTTCCTTTTCGGCTAACTGGATATACTCATCCACAATTTCTACAACCATTAAGGAATGATTATAGGCTTCTTCATCCGCTAAATGTAGAATTCCCAATGTCGTTTTTACACAACTGTCATTTAAAACAGCATCATACATTTCACTCATAAAAGCTCCTCTATGTTAATATCGTCTGGATAAAAAGCAGTCGGGTCCGTTTTGGAAAGATTTTCATTTAAGGTCCTCCAATAGGATTCCAATGCTTTTTCTTCCTGCGATACTTTCGCATTTTTTTCATCGATTACTCGGCGGATTTCATTTTTTGCCTTCTTATTATTCTGAAGTCTCGGATATAATCGATACAGTGTTTTTTCATAATTTACCCATTTTTGTTTATACAAATGGATTCGGTTTAATAATAGTGTTGTCGTTTCCTCGGCTGTCAGTGGAGTGTTATCAAAAACATCCCATTTATTAGCAACATCTTCCAGTCCTCGTTTTCCACGGCATTGTGTCCTAATCAACTGGTAAGGGTCTCCTGTCAGTCCAAGTGTTTTTAAAAATTCCTCAGATAACTTTGGATGCTCTATCGTGTCTGTTCTTTGTCTGCCAGGGATCACTGCATTCATATGCTTCGAAACACCATTCTTTTCTGCAGGTACTTCTTCTAATTTTGCTTCTTCCAATCTTCTGGAGGTACCAAGTTCTATCAGATAATTTTCGAGTACAGGTACATACTCTCTAATAGAATCAATCATTTCCATTGTACGGTAGTTAATCTCTCTGATTGCTTCCGGATTCTTTTCAAAATTAGGAAATGTAGTATATACATTTACTGTAAAATTAGCGACTTTTTCGATATAAGCATCTATTTTCGATAGTATCAGCATGGTTGCGTCTACTTTTGAAATCTCCATTTGTACTCTATTTTTCAGTAAGGTATCATTAATACTGACCATAGCAAAAGGATTTCTTTTTAATCCAATGGCTTGTAAGATTTTCGTATCAATGATCGGAGTACTTGGCATTCCGGGTTCCAGTTCTTCTTCCTTGATTCCTCCCGGGAAATAAGAATTCAAAAAATGGATAGCATCTAATGTATTGCAGCCATTTGCGTGCATTACCAAATCGATCGTAGTCCCACTGGTCTTACATACAAAACAATGCCAGTTATTTTCTTCCTCATATACCTTTGCAGAAGGATGACTATCATTATGTGCTGGGCAGGTAAACAGACCGTTTTTACGATCTGCTTCCAACCCCAGTACTTCAATCACATCCCAAATAGGTATATCTCTGAAAAAGCTCCAGTCAATCTGTTCTCTGGATTTCTTATCTTTGATTTGCATTATCTTTCATTCTCTCCTGTAAACCAACCCTTTGCTTCCTGTAAGGGGGTATGCATTTTCTGGTCCCATTCTTTACGTACAGGTTTTTCTTTTGCTCTCTCATCCTGCTCTTCTATTTCTGCATCGATGATATCTGCTCTGCCGTTTCCATCCGTATCTTTCGTCTGAATACGTGCAGTTGTGTCTTTTCCATAAAGATTATCTAACATATTATTGATATGTTCGATTTCTTCCGGAGATAATTCTCTTAAAAATTCGACATGTGCCATATTTACTTCTTCTCCGGGTAAGGTACAATCTGAAATTTCATACGCAATACCCTTCTGTTTGAAATATGGAATCAATGCAGTTACGTCTTTTTTTGGTCTTTCTAAAAACATAATTTTCGTTTCCTTTCTATTTTTGTTTATAATGGAGCAAATCCAATGATTTTCAAAGTGTTACTATCTCGTAGTACATATACATCTGATAATTCTCTTTCGGTATTTCCAATCGCTTCATCAAATTTTGTCATATTTGTAAAAAATTCTTTCCATCCCGGAATTTCATAATATTCACAGCAATGTGCCAAATTTTCCATATTACTCTTTTGTGGATCGTATACGGTATGATACAATGCATCCAAAGATATCATTTCTCTTTCTTTGCTGGTATAAGCAGAGATTCTTGCATAAATATTATTATGCAAAATGATATAGGTCCTCTTTGCTACTACGGGATTACCCATACCTTTTTTATAAAGTGCCATTTGTGCTTGGGCATTGCTATATAACAGACAAAGTTCTTTTACATCTTCGTTTGGACTATCTGCACCGGAGACATCTCCTTCATCCATACGATACCAGATTCTGGGATCTCTTCCAGGTACTGTAAGATTTGGAGAATTATAATTAATTCCTTGTTTTTCTTCCGGTCTTGCTAACATTAGATATACACTATCTGTCCGGCAGTCCCAATTGTCAAAAGCATTCACATGGTCCCAGATCGGTTCGCCATCATTGGAAAACCAATAACAGTCGAATAAGCTTAATCCCATCTGTGGAATGAAAGTATCACTACCATAAAATTCCCGTAATGCTCCGATATCTTTTCGATTTTGTGCAATACTTCGACTTAAAATCCATTTCTGCATTTCGATATTGATATTTTCACCACCTACCCCAACAGGCAGCAAATCTTCTGTGTATATCTTTGAAACGTTTTCCAAATACCCTCTGCTGTCAAATTTGCATTCACAGACTTTATCATCTTTATGCATTAGTATTTTTACACCGTTCATAAATTTCTCCTCCTACATGTGGGATGACCTTTACAGGTCATCCCGCTCTTCCTGTTCTACTTCTTCAGGAACGGTTACCATTTTAATGTGTTTATTTCCGGGTAACTGATATGTTTGTGTATTGCCCTTTTGTAAAGCATTGACTGCCGCAGTCGCATTGGTACCATAGGTCTCATGACGTTCTGCTTTTTTCTCAATTACTAAAGGTTTATACTGATTCATTGTGCAGGTAAAATATTTTACTTCATCCAATGTTAATTGGAATTGTCCGTCTAATACTTCAGGCTGCATTGCAAATCTTCTGTTTATAATCTCTCCATTACGGTCCATTAAAGAGACTTCATAATAAGTTTTTCCGGAAGTTTTTGCTTTCTTTTCCGCAGAGACAGATAAAACAATTGCTGGGATACTAATCGTATTCTCCCCATAATTATCATTTTTTGCTGTCTCTAAATCTTTGAAAGTATGCGAATTCTTACACATTTCCAGTCTCTTTTTACTTTCTCCGATATCAAATGCGGTAGATAAAAGTTCCACTTCTTTCGCACGATTTTCCAGTACTTCTTTATCGGTTTCCTTTACGTGCATATGATTCGCTTTATCATCCTGATAGCTTACATTTAACAAATCTGCGATTTCTTTTCGTTTTGCAAGATCTTTATCATACTGCTTTTGTGCAGCTTCGACTTCTTTTGCATAAGCGGCACCTTCTTCAGTATTCAGATTCATGTTGGAAAGTTTTTCCTGCATTTCGTTTAACTCTGCTTTTTCGGTATCTGTTTTTTCTACGATAGCAAGGAATTTTTTATAGGTCTCTGCATTTTCCTGTACCCATCTCATAATCTCATGACGGTTTCCTTGTACACGGCCATACTTTTTATCCCAGTTCCAAGCCTCATTAAAAAATCCAAGGCTGGCATAGGTTTCCATCATTTTTACAGATACATTGGGATTCATTGTCATAAAATCCTGAGCTGTGGTATTCCGTACAATATCCTGTTCGGAAAAACCTTTGATACGCTTAAAACTATATCTTAAACTATGCCCATCATCTTCTACGGAGAAACCATTTTCAGATTCCAACATAGTGGGTGGTTTCATAGTAATGTGAAACTTCGGCATTTCTTTTAAGAATGCTGGTACTTCTTTCAATTCTTTGGTTGCGTCCAGAGAATAACGGAAGAAATCTGCGGTATGATATTTTTTACAATATGCGGTAAACATTGCTACCATTGCATATGCCGTGGCGTGAGATTTATTAACCTTAATGCCCCCGGTTTCCCGGTATTCTAACGTTCCTTTATGGAACGGGAGTAGACTATCTCTTAGAGATTTATATCTCTTTGATGCACTTCCATCCGTAACTCATCTTCGGATGTACTTCCCTTTTGGGAATAGTCGTTACATCTTATTGCTTAATAAACACATAATCATATACTTTATAGACATTTGGATTATTGGTTTTCTTAAAATTTGCTCCTATTTTTTTAGAAGCTTCGCGTATGCTTATAGCATTTCCTACATACGTATCTTTTCTATAAATAGACCCTTTTAAGCCTTTTAATTCTTTATTTTGTTTTATGTGTTTTTGTTTATCTAAACCAATTTTTTCCTCATGTGATTTCCAAAAATTTGTAGGGTTAAAAGTATCAATATCAATCGTTCTAATAAAAACTAATTTATTTTTCCAATTAACATTTAAACACCCTATTGTACTTAAACAACAATTATAAACTTCTTTGCAATAGATTTTTGCTTGTTGTAGACTATCGAAACATTGTATTTTTTCTTCATTTCTATATAAAACACCTGAATTTGACGATGTTTTACTTTTTCGTTCACAATTTTTCTTTGCATGTCTTACATTTTCTGATGAAGTTACCCATTCCAGATTATCTAAGGAATTATTTAGCTTGTTTAAATCTTTGTGATTTACTTCTTTTTTATTTTCTGGATTAGGTATATATGCTTCAGCTAATAATCTATGGATATAATAATTTTTTCCATTTATCCCAACATACAAATATCCACTATTTGATAGCCTTGGTGTTAATTCTTTTATTCCATGTCCCTTTTTATATCTTGTAGAAATCACATTTCCTTGCTTAGAAATATAATAATTAGGTATTATTTCTTTCATATCTTCACCTTCTTTCAGTGAAAATATGTTTATTAAGCAATCTTGACACGGTATCATCTGCTATCCCTTTTGGGGACCGTAGACTCTCTTACGAAGCTGCTTCGTCTTTTTCGTATATATGTATCTCCTTGTAAGGCTTCACATATAAGTCTTATTCAACTTCTACCGTTAGCACATAATTTTTACTATATTATGCACACCGCTGAGTCATAGCGTTCACATCAAATGCCCCTAATGTTGAGGCGTATTTTGCAAATTCCATCATCTGATCAAACAGATTATTTGCATCTTTCTCACTGATTCCCTGTTTTTTAATACATCCTTCAATACCTCTTTCAGGATCCCCATGCAGGAAAACAATACGTTCCTTTTCCAGTGCAGTGGTCTTTTTCTTACTCATTGCTCGTCTTACCAAATCTGCTCCACCAAGGGAATATCCGGCAAGATTCTGGAAAATCTGCATTACCTGTTCCTGATAAATGATACAACCATAAGTAGGTTCCAAAATATCATTTAATGCTTTGTTATCGATATTGATAGAATGTTTTGGTTTATCAATCTTACCGATTTTTTCTACGGAAGCCCATTCTTTTCCAGCCTGTTGGTCCGTATACTGTTTTTGCTGAATAATTTCAGGTAAATACTGCAAAGGTCCTGGTCTATACGCTGCTACTAACAGGATAATATCTTCGAATGTTTCCGGTTTGAAATCCATTAACATTTTCTTCATACCGTCCGATTCAAACTGGAACACTCCCTGTGTAAGACCTGTCCAGAAAATATCCCGGTAAATCTCAGGGTCTTTCAACATTTCGTCTCTACGTTTGTAATCTTGTAATCGGTCATCCTGATCTGCTTTTTTCCAAGGCTTCTGAATAATATTTGTGATAATATCCAGATTCTGCAGACCAAGGAAATCCATTTTTAATAGTCCCTTTGCTTCTGCTTGTGCCATCGTACATTGTGTTTCCATTGCTCCCTTTTTCTTATTCCACATAAGAGGGATAACATTTGTTACATCTGTACTGGAAATAATGGTACCTGCTGCATGTTGTCCATAACCGGTAAATAAACCTTCCAGTGTATTTGCCAGCTCGATGATGCGTCTTTCGTCTTCCGGATAAGCTTCTGGATCTAACACACCATCATTATCAAAAGCTTTCGCTAATTTATCTGCCTTATTGTACCAAGGCTTCATATATTCTTTGTATTTTGGATCTGCATCCGCTAATACTTCTTCTAATTCTTCCAAAGATTGTGCACTTTGAATTGCATCATCTTCTTCTGCAAATTCTCCATACTCTTCTTCATATGCAATCGTTCCATAATATCTGGCTGCCAATCTTAAATTACCTTTTGTGGCACCATATGATTTTGTCATGATCTTACAGATACATTCTGCACCGTATTTCGCACGACAATAATCTTCAACTTTTGCTCGAACATCCGTCTTAAAATCACTGTCAATATCTTCCAGTACCCTCGGTTTCCCGATATTTTTTAGGGGGATAGACTATATCTTGGGTATATTGTTGTGAGCAATATACCCTCAGCACACTTCCATCCGTAACTCATCTTCGGATGTACTTCCCTTTTGGGAATAGTCGTTACATGTATTGTTATTCTCTTCTAATTTCATATCCATCTATGATTTGTTTTCTATAAAATCTCTGTCTTAATCCATCTCCGCTAATGTTTATATGTAAAACATCTTTATAATAAATCGACATTTCAGAAAAACTTTTAAAATCTTTTTGAAAATAACCATTTTTATAAAGTCGAATCTTGGATTTGTTATAGCTTTTTTGACAAGTATGATTTTTATATTCATAATTGCCAGTTTTATTATCTGGAATTATTTCTATATTTTTCCATTTTAAATATTTAGATAAAGAAGATTCACTTGCTTGAAAATATTTTTTTGCATATTTACTTGCTTTTGTTATGCTTTTAAAATCACCAATTGGTATTCCATCTTTATATAATTTAGAAGTATTAAAATTTCTAACTGGCGACATTGTGGAATAGCTATCGTTTAGATTTTCTTTTCTTGTGCACCATTCTAAGTTATCTGCTTTCGGATTATGAATATTTTTATCCTTATGATTTACTTCCGGTAAATTATTAGGATTGGGGATAAACGCTTTTGCCACAAGTCGATGAACCATCAAAGGGCGATTGTTTAAATTGATACATGGATATTTTTTCTTATTTCCATAATAAGGATGCAGTTTTCTCCATTTCTCTTTTTTATAGCTATATATATTTCCAAGATTTGTTACATAATAATCTTCATACCCATCAATTGGCTTAATTTCTTCTTTATCTTCTAAAATCAAATCATCATATACCATTAGAGGTCTCCTCCTTTCTTAAAGGAAGAGAATAACAATGTCACACGGTATTGCCTGCTATCCATTTTCTGGACCGTAGGTTCTCTTAGTCAGCGGCTTCGTCTGTGGGCTAATATGGAAGTTCCATATCGGCTGTATATCTTGTTGTGACACTTCATACAGCAGTCTTACTCAACTGATACCGTTAGCATGACATAATGCTTTATGCCACACACCCCTGAGTTATAGGGTTCACGCCGAACGCCCAATATTGTTTAGGCATAGAAACACGTTCGACATTTAGAAAACGTTCGAACAATAAATTGTATGGAATTGGATCAATATCGGTAATACCCATTAAATAACAACACAGGGAACCGACTGCGGATCCTCTTCCTGGTCCTATCGAATATCCAATGCGTGGATATCCTTTTTCTGTGATATATTTATCTAATTCTTCAATCGAAAAAGGAGCTTTCTCTACTTCATCTGCTGTGGGTAAATATCCAAGCAATCTTCCGTAAGTAAGATAATCGGCTACGATTAAGTGGTATCCAGCATACCCCATTGTTTTGATGACGTTCAATTCATATTCCAAACGTTTTTCATATCTTTCATCTGGAAAGCCATCAGGGAATCTTTGCTTAATACCATCTCTTACCTTTTTCTCGAATTCTGCATTTTCATCATCACAGAATTTAGGATAATACTTTTGGTCTTTCGGAAACTCTACATGACACTGTTCCAAAGCAAGTTTAATATTTCCAACTGCTTCTTTTGCTATCGTTTCTCCGGAGATGTCTTCATATCCTTCCAGTTCATCCTTCAGGATTTCTGTAAGTTCTTCATCTCCTTTGATAGTGTATTCCTTGTCATCTTCTGTTTCCGGGAAATACGATCCGTAACGTAAGAACTTTGCTACGTTTCTTCTTCTTAATGCAGATTCATAATTCGGATTATCCTTTGTTAATCCAATATGAATATCATTCGATGCGATAAATTTTGGATGACCAGCTTCATATGCGAATCTTACGATATTATTGTAGATTTCTTTTTCACTTTCCATAAAATGACTTTGCAGTTCAAAATAGAAATCATCTTTGCCAAAAATATCTAAGAAATTCTGTAACAGCTCTTTACATTCTGCATCCAGTTCCCCAGATTCGATGTCTGCTTCGAGATTCGATAATTCCAATCTCTTTTCATCCAATTTACTTACCTTTTTACTCCATACGGCACGTTTCATTGCCTGTATCTGTTTTACAGTAAGCTTGTATTTATCTTCATTTTCTGTCAGCCAGGTATTTAACTGATTATATTCTGCTGTCCGGTTTTCCAGTTCAATCAGTAAACTGTTATCTCCTGTTTTCTTAAACAGCTTATTTGCAGCATTCTCTGCGGCTTTTGTTGGTTTTAAGGTGCGAAGTCTCTTTTTCTCAGATTCATAAAAGCTTTCAAAATCTGTCAGTTCCAAATACCCGGAATCATTGATTTCTTTTTCCAAATCTGCAATATCGGTTTCCAGATTGATTCGTTTTAATCCAAGTCGTCTACCGAATGGACCGGCAATACATGCAGAGGTACATGTTAAGTGACCAGGTTCTTTTACATATTTTTGCAGATTTTCCAGTGTGACAATGGCTTTTCCATTTTTTGTCTGGATATTCTCATTCGCCTCAGAAATAATTTTACAAAGGTATTTATAACCTTCATAATCTTTAGCCACGAGAATCAAATGTGCTGCTTCTTCTCCGAAATAACATTCAATACCGGGAATGATTTCCATTTCATAATCTTCCGGAATGGATTCTACATCTAATCCTGCTTCCTGCCATTTCTTCACCTGTTTGGGATCTGTTTGCAAATAATGCAAAGTATCTTTCAAATCCTCAAAAGATGAGAAAACACCATGTTCGGTTGCAGCAATTTTGTGTGCACCGGCACGATAGAAATTGGTGATCATTTCTGCTAACACATTTCCAGTGTCATACTGGGATTCAAAGTGAGTATGGATACTACCATACAATTCGTGTTTGTTATCCACTCTTTTTTCCTCCCATATAAAAAATAAGTAGGCATAATTTTGCCTACTTACTTATGTCAAAAATTTTTGGAAAAATGGTAAAAAATGAAAGGTATTTTTTAGATTATTTTTCGTATTTGATTTGTTTTATTTTTTGTTTTTAATTTATGCGCCCGTAATGGGCGCAACTGCTTGGAAAAGGTAGAAGCAGATAATTTTAACATTTCAATTCATGCGCCCGCGATGGGCGCAACTTGATATCGTATTTACGAGCAACACCGCAAAAATATTTCAATTCATGCGCCCGCGATGGGCGCAACAACTACAAAAAAGACTATAATTCTTTTATTAGTGCAATTTCAATTCATGCGCCCGCGATGGGCGCAACATCTTAACACAACCATCGGATGCAATGACTATAAAATTTCAATTCATGCGCCCCGCGTGGGCGCAACTGCAAGATTTAGATATTATCTTGCTTTCTATACTATATTTAGTATTTATATATCATTTCTTTATACAATCATATATAATCATCACCTCATCTTCCTTTTATTTAGGTGCGAATCTTCCAGTGTTTTTATGTTCGCTTTACATTCGCACCTAAATCATTTAATCTTAGGAAATGTCCTTAAAAAGGTGTTTCGATATTCTTCCGGATTATTCAATATAATTTTCCATATCGTATTCATATCACTCCAAATGCGCACTTTTTGTTTTGCACGGGTAATTGCAGTATAAAGCATACGTCTGGTAATGAAATCACTATATTCCGGAATACAAATATCAACGACATCGTATTCTGACCCCTGACTCTTATGACCTGTAATTGCATATCCAAGGTCCATATCTCTCAAATCAGGTATTACTAACTGTCTATCACCAAAATCAACCTGTAAAGCGCCTTCCGGTAATTGTGCTATCACTTGTCCCGTTTCCCCATTGAAATATCCTACTTTATAATTCGTATGGTTCATAATGATATTGTCGCCAATATGATAAAGATCGTCCCCAGCAGGAGAAAAATCATGGAGTTCAGGGAATCTACGTTTTTGGGTAATCAAATTGATTTTATTTGCAGATCCAGGTCTTGTATCTACTCTGTATGGGGTAATACAAACATCATCATCCATATTGCCTGCAAAAATCTCAGCACAAAATCTCGAAGCATCACATATCTGAAAGGTATCATCCTGTGTTAAAAATAATTGGCCTGCATTGATTGCATTTGCATTATTTACAATACTACCCTCAGACCTATAATTTGCTGTCAGGTATTCTGTATGTACTCCAAGGTAAATTAAATCAGATAGGATATTTCCAGCTCCAATCGATGGCAACTGATAAATATCTCCTACCAATATTACCTTTGTTTTATCCATATTTAATAAGGTAAGTAATTTCTCAAATAAGTCCAAATCTACCATACTAGCTTCATCAATGATTACCAAGTCCGCAGCATTTAAAATACTACGTTCCTTGCCTGTCATCACATGTCCAAATCCGAGAAACTTATGTATCGTAGAAATGCTCATATCTCTACCTGTGAAAACTTCACTGATACGTCTGGCAGCTTTTCCAGTAGGGGATAACAAATGAATCCTTGCATCCGGATATTGTGTCAGTAGATTATCTACAATCGCTCGCAAAATGGTAGTCTTTCCTGTGCCTGGTCCACCTGTAAGAATAGATAGATGTCCACCCTCTAAAATCAGATTTCGTACTGCGCTATTCTGTTCGTCTGACAGTCCTGTTCCTGCCAGGGGAGGGTCATACATCGGAAATGGACAGTCCGCATTTAAAGCTCTTTTTACCGCTTTATAGATTTCCATTTCTCTTCGGTAAGTCGCATACAAACCTACCATGCCATTTTCAAAATAAAACGTATCCTCAAAATAAGATAAATAAGCAGACAATCTTCCAAGTTCTAAGGGATGTCTGGATAATCTCAACTGATAATTTACTTTTCTTTCCAACTCTTGATAAGGAATCCATGTATGTCCAGACATTTCATTTTGATACAGGCAATATTCCGTAACATATTTAATTTCCCGTAATCTATCATCGAAAGTACGCAGTGTATTTGCTTTATCTATAATTGGCGCTGATATAATCGGGCGTTCAGATTCTCCCTTGCAGACGTCACACAAATAAAATGGGTTTTCCTTATATTTTGCATAACAGTTTGTGGGAAATCTACGCTGTATATATTGATAATCCTCATATGGCAAATAATCTCTGGTAGCATAATAGAAATCTTCCATCTGCTTAATCATATTTGCCACACCTTCCGGACAATCTTCCGAAAGTACAGCTCTATAATTTCCATTACTATCCGGTTTGATTTCTGTACCTACCGGATAATTCGCAATGCGTAAAGACTCCATAGCAGAGGAAATAGCATCGTAGACTACGGTACATCCATCTTGTGAAGTTTTTCCTAAACGTCCAATAATCATGATTGTTGTAGTCCTTTCTTTGTTTCGACTGATTACATACTATTAATAATTATGTGGTTTCTTTCAATTCATGCATCCCGTGTGAGATGCAATAATTTCTTGTTCTGCCTATTTATCAAGTGCGCAATTTCAATTCATGCACTCCGAATGAAGTGCAACAATTAAAGATGCATATCCACAAAGCCTTTGATTTCAATTCATGCATCCCATTAGGGATGCAACATATACAAAATATAGTATTCATTTCTCCATTTATACTATATTTTATATATGTTATATTCTTTTACATCTTTTTCATAATGATATCGATGTAAATTTTATGTTTCAATTTATTATTATTGGTGCGAGTCTCCCAGTATTTTTATGTGTACTATTGACTCGCACCTATTTTTTAGAACCACATGTCTACGTCATATACCTCTACGCCACTGGGTACACGTTCTGTGTCAATCGTAATTTCATAGTCATCCATAGAATGCGGGAATTCGTCCTGTGTATTGGTACGGGTTACCTTAATCAAATTACCATAATCTTCTGCGGCTCCCACTGCATTTGCATTTGGATGCTTAAAGATTACCAGCTTCTGGGTCTTCATTAAGCCTCTTGCAGCAGATAAATCGTAATTGTACATATTGGTCAGTGCATCAAACAGCAATGCCAGATCATCTGCAGTTACACCGTTGCGAATACCCTGATGGGCATTATATCTACATGCAGCCTTGTAGAGACCAAATTCAACAACAGTCTTATTTGCAAAGGTACTACCCGTCTGGTCAGCCTTTTCCTCCAAAGTCTGTGCTTTTCTGGTGAGGCTGTTGTAGACAAGGTTTACAGGATCAACAGATACAGCAAAAGGAATTGCAACTGCGCCTGTAACAATATCCGCTCTGTTTTTACCGGTATTCATGACTGCGCCAAACATACGAACATCGAAATAGTTATCCAGCATATATGCCTTTGCGGTATCTACATCTTTCTTAACTGTTCCCTCTTTGCCTAATTTCAGTCCCAGTTCTGTATAGGTATTTGTCAGCTTTGCGTTCAATGCTTCATCGCTCTGAATAAAAATGCGGTCCTTAATGTACTTTTCGGGATCTGTTTCTGCCTGCATCAGTACATAATCACGTACCTTACGCTTGGTACATACATCAGTAATCATGCCCTGTCTGGTAAATGGATTTGTTCTCGGCTCATTTCCATTATCAGGATCGCCATTTGGATTACCATAAGTATTGGATGCCAGCAGTACAAAATCGTAGGTGCAATTGCGGTCCATAGGAATATCACTTAATCTTGTTCTCATTTTTAAACCCTCTCTTTTTGTTTATGATTGTTAGTTTTGTTTCCTTATATATATGTATAAAAAAACCGTCAATTTTGTATATTTTTATAAAATATTTTTATTTTTTATGGAGCCAGAGACCTATTCGGTCTCTGTTCCATCTTCCTCGGCAACGACAAAAGCATCTTCATCGATACCTTCTACATCTGCTTTCTTTGTGAAGAAATCATTCCGCTGTTGTGCTAATCCAACATAATAATTTCCAGTATCTCTTGGATATAATGCAATGGGGACATTATGATTCGGCATTTTATCCATAATCTCATCAAGCAGTTTTTGATAATAGATTTTTGAGCCTTCTTTTAAATCTTTTAAGTAATATTCCATCTTAGGCATTACTGTTCTCATTGCTGCTGCAGGATTCTTGGACGCAATTCTTCCATAATCCTTTGATAAGGTGGATTTTCCTTTTGCGGAATGCTGAATCTGATCAGCTACTGCCATAAGTCTTCCCATCAGATATCCCGGATTTGTGTTTTCTTTGTTAAGCATTTCAATAAGTTCCTCACTTTCTTTGTTTGTATTAGTAAGCCATGATTTTATCATGCTTAGTTGCGTATTTAGTCTTGTCCATTTTCTATCCTTTGCATAGAATTCTGTATGATATTTATTTAATGCCATCAAACCTAATGCTTCTGATAAATATCCATTCTGAAAAGCACTATCCTGAATTTCCAATAACCGTTTAGCAGAAAGGTTTTGTTTTTTTGCTACGGGTGGCAGCAATGCGTCTGTCATTGTTTTAAAAGAAAGTGGCATAGAATCTTCCTGAATCATCAGAGACTGCTGAAATTTTGCCAAATTATAAATAACATCTGACAATGTGTTCTTTGTATAATTTCTGACAGATATACGTGAACTTTCTCTATGCATCTCTAAGATATGGAATTCTGCATCTGCAAGATTTGCCAAGGCCGCGTTTACTTCCTTTTGTGTGACTTTACCACTATTTAAAAGCTTATGGACTCTTTCAAATGTACTATCTCCTGTTTTCGTTTCCTTATATAATAAGGAAAGTACAAAATCTTCTGCTTCTTCGTTGGGATCCATACTCCAAAAAACAGTATATGTTTCTTTTTCTTTATCTGAAATCAGATGTTTCTTTTGATTTGAATCATTTGTTAAATATTGCAAAGCTCTGGTATATTTTTCCATTGCTTCAACAGAAACGCTACAGTTATTAGACTGTGTATGACCACATCCCTCGACAGCATTAGAATTACAGCAAATCATAGATGCACTGGAACATCCAGGCAATTTAATACTGTTATGAGTTCTTGCAATTGGACCATATTTTCCAGTTACCGCACAAATACCGTTATAGTTGCTACCGGTATCCCTGGCATCACTATTAAAATAGGTCTCCCATCTTTTCTTTAAAGCAGGGTCTTCATGCAATAAATTTTTCATACTGGAATCTACGCAGAATGCATAGTTTGTGGTTGCAGCATTTGAATGTGATTTTATAAAATCTAACAAAACTTCATTTTTTGTTTCTGCTTCGGGATTCCAATTACTTAAAAAATTACGATACGCATCGATTACAGGAGAATGTAATCCTTCTAACATCTGCAAATTATGAGTCTTACATTTTTCAAAACTTTTAATATAACTGGATGGCTTACCACCATCGGTCATTTTAAAGGTAGGAATTTCTCCTGCTTCGTTTATTTCCAGATTTAATCCCAAGAAATACTTAGGACGGGATTCCGGAAAATATACTGTGCCTGTACGAAAGGGTAATAATTCAATACTCGGAATTACCTTTCCGTTTTTTGAAGTTTCCGGATTTAAAGGGAAGATTGCATGAATCTGTCCATCGGCTGTCAAATCAATGACGTAAGTAACCTTTTCTTCGGAATATTCATGGGGAATGATTTTATTCATTCTCACGAGATAATCATAATAATTACAAAGATCTTTCAACACGATAAACGCCCTCCTCTTTTACGGACTTTTCTACATCAATAATACCGTTTTCCATAACTGCATGATAAAATGCTGTGTCTGAATCCTGATTAAATTTCGGATGTTCCCAATCCTTATTGTCGGGATAATCTTCATTCCGATATTCTACTTTATATCGCATGGTGCCGTAATCAATACAAACACCTTTCATTTCCTCTGACATATGCTGTCTTACAGCTTCGTCAAAGTTTGGTACGTAAGTAATATTTGCAGGACAATCACTAATACCAAGATAAGGAAAACGGCGATAAATTTTGTTTTTAAAGTTGTGCAAAATCATTTCCTGCCACTTTGCAAACACATCCACTCCATCCGCTTTATCTCTATCACATTTTCGATCTACAATTGTAGCTTCTACCTGCACAATATATTTCACATCATATAAGTATCTGGTATTTCGCTGTAATCGCATATTATTGGTGATGCAGACACAGGATTCTTTTCCATTTATCTCATTTATTATTTTTTCCAAAGATCCTTTTTTCAGAACACCATTCTTTTTGACATTCATAAATTGGACCGGATTACAAACCGCAATCTTTTTGATTTGATAGATTACCGGATGCTTCCAGATAACATGTTCCAAAACACCTACCAGTCCACAAGGAGTCGGGATATCGTAGCTTACTCTTTCTGTTTTAAACGTCTGATTGGTAAAACACGCCCAGTCTCCTGTAATCATTACGTTAAATGTAAATTTTCCAAATTCTTTTTCTTTTGGTCTCATAGATATCTCCCTCTATTAAAAACATTGGTTGTTTTTGTCGTACAGATATATATGTATAAAAAAACCGCCAAAAGTGACGGTTTTAAAAGAAATTTTTATTTCTTAATTTTAATTCATGCATCCCGTAAGGAATGCAACGGCTGGATGGTTGGCAAAAACCACATGAAGGACTGATTTCAATTCATGCATCCCATGTGGGATGCAACTAGCACTGTTGGAACAGCAGGATCAGGTGATACAGATTTCAATTCATGCGCCCCGCGATGGGCGCAACTGTAAGATATAGAAACTATCTTGCTATATCTACTATATTTAGTATATAAACATCATTTCTTTATACAATCATATTTAATCATCACCTCAATTCTCCTTTATTCCAGTGCGGATTTCCAAGTATTTTTATGTGTACTTTATATTCGCACCTAGACCATAATACCTGTTTCTTTGCAATATCTGCTATCATCTACCAAATAATAAATACCATCTTTTAAGCTAATTACATTTTCATTTAGTAACCTATCTCTTTCCTTTTCAGAAATCTGACAAGTATATGGTTGTAATTCCCGTAAATTATAAGCAGATTCAGTTTCGATTGCTTCCATTAATACTCTACTCTTTTCATCTTCCGGTATAATTACAGAACAAGTGTTGGAATCAATATAAGCAAATTCTCTTGCATATTTTTCAAATAGAATATTATCTAAATCGTTTGTTATACTATGAATCGTATTACCTTCAAAATCCTCTTGTCTCGTCACAGATGCATAATATTCTTCATAATACTCTGCAATACATTCCGTAGACTGGATATCCTCATATTTTTCTAACAGTTTGTTTGTAAGTATATTTTTATGGTCACTACTATTTCCAAGTAGATCGAATACAAGTACATTTCCACAACTTCGCTTTCCTTCACGATTACATCTACCCGCTGCCTGCAAAATACTATCTAATCCTGAAATCTCACGAAATACTGTTTCAAAATCGAGGTCTACTCCAGCTTCGATTAAGGAAGTAGATACTACCATAATTTTTTCATCATTAGGAACGTTTTCATAATCTGGATATTTCTCCTGCAATGTCTTCAAATAGGCTTTTATTTCCATAATCATTGCAATACGGTCTTTTGGAGTCTGATAGGTAGTGAGTACAAAACAATGTTTATAACGATTTTGTAATTGTCTATAAATATCAATTGCTGTTTTCTTTCTATTTGTAATCGCAAGTGCCGCATGAAATTCACACATCTCATCTGCCAAGTCTTTCTCTGTCTGCGCGGGGGAACTTGCAAATTTACATTTTTTGAAAACTCCGAACTTTGTTTTATCTGGAATTAAATCTTTTATCTCGCTATTTGGTAATGCATATTTCCGAATGAGTTCTTCAAAATTCGGCATGGTGGCAGATAATAAAAATGCCTGACTATTGCAAAATTTTGTTAAGTAGCTAATAGATTGTAGACAAGGCTGTAAATACTTGTCCGGTAATTTATGTATTTCATCAAAAACTAAAATACTATCGCCCATGTTATGTAATCTGCGTAATTTATTTCTTTTGTTACCATAGATAGATTCAAAAAACTGAGCCGATGTCGTGATAATAAAGGGTGCATCCCAATTTTCGATTGCATCATAAATCCATTTTGCATCAGATTCCTCAGCATCTTCAACCGCATAAGTGGATTGATGTCGTAAAATGGGTACATCTGAACCAAAAATGTTCTCAAAGATAAATGCCGTCTGGTCAATAATACTATTATAAGGAATGATATAAATAATGCGTTTTTTATTGTTTTTAATCAGACTCCCCATCGCTAATTTTAAACTGCAGAGTGTTTTTCCAGAACCTGTCGGCATAGATAACAGATTGATTTCTGTTGTCGTATTTTCATAAGCCTGTGCCTGAATTTCAGATCTTACTTTTTGCAGTTCTGTTTCTGCTGAAAAACTATTGAGGATGTCATTTACTTTTTGTAACGCAGCTTCGTAATTTCCTACTTTGCTTTCCAAAACCTGTCCCTGGCAGCACAAAGGCTGAGTGGTATTGTATCTATGAAAAGAGCGTGTGTCCAATGAATCAGCATCTACAAGGCAGGAAAATATATATCGGATATCAAATGCAAACCGATCAATAAAAGCGTCTTTATTTTTCTGTCCTTTTAATTCTGTATAATCCTGTAATAAATACTGTTTATATATTGTGTCATCTACTGGTGATATCGATAAATCTTCTTTATAATGCTGATAATCCGGTACACTATTTCCATTCATAGCTTCCTTTACATTGTGTATTCCATCAGGCAGTCCTCTATGATGTCCATAGATGATATAGGAAAGTATTAAAGAAATAAGTTTATCTTTTGGATATAATTTATTAGCTTCTACTGCTCCACAAATAGCATGATGTGGTCCCTTTATTTTCTTTTCCGGATATAAGGAACTTTTTCTGATATATGTTTGAAATTCCTCAGAATATTTTCCAATATCATGTAATAATGCAGCAGTGCCAGCAATATCACGATAGGGTTCCAACGCAAAATTACGTGCCAGTTTTTCTGTGTTAAAACTATGTGTTTTAATGGTCTGTACGTTAAATTTATTTTCTGCATTTTTTTTGGTATGTGCAATATAGGTCATAAGCATTTGTTCCTTCCTTTGGTCCACTTTTATCTATGTCAAAATAAACCGCAAAAAGGACATAAAAATAGAGCAAATTTTTAAAATCTGCTCTACTTTTTCCTTATTAAGTTGTACTACCCAGTGCTACTGTCACAACAAAGGTACCTCTCCAGTCACCTGCTGTAAGTCCGGTTGCTTGAATGGTCAGATCAGATGTTTTTTCTGCACCATTCGCTAACTCTTCAAAAGTAAAAAAATTTTCAAAAAATGCTCTATTTTGCTTGTAATTCTGAAATTTCTGTCTCTAAAATGCTCTGATAGATACTCATTAGGTTCTCTTTTTCCTGTACTAATCTCATTTTTGAGACGGTCAGCTTATCATCCAAATGATAATCCTTCAGAAAATCTTTCTTTTCCTGCTCAAATACGATACCATATACATCCCGCATCTTATTATAAATATGTTTCATAGCAAGAGAAGTACTGCCATATTCTTTGTTTAACAGATCTTTATTTTTCTTCATCAGTGACGTCATGCGACCACACCATGCCTTTGCTTCATTACTTGCTTCCGGTAACAGCTTTGCATCTTTTTCATAGGTATTGTATTTTCCACGGCCATGATTTTTCACTAAGGGTGTTGTGCAGGTAACCATAGGGGGCTGCTGTTCCACCGTATATTTTTCTACCAGACTCTTTAAGTCGCACAGGATTTCATTCGAAGTCTCTTCAAAGTACCGCCCTAGCAGAGGTAAAAATTTCACACAATCTCTGGGTTCTGCCAGCTTATGATACAGATAAAGTGTACCCGCTGCACTTACATAAACTTCTCGCTTTCCATCTTCTGTAACTTCCACAAAATAATTCTTGCATTCTGCTTCTCTGTTTTTGATTACATTGATAAAACCTTTGACAGATACATCCGGCATATCCAATGCCTTTGCTACTTCCTGTACCGGTAATACCTTTTCTCCGTTAAATGTCATAATTCTTTTTCCTCTCTTTCCTGTTCACGTTCCCAAATGGTAGGGAAAACTTCTTTTATTTTGTCTGCTGTATAATAATTTTCAGCTTCCTCGTTCTTAAATTTTAAAATACGCCAGGGAATATACTCTTTCGTTTTTACATCATAGGAAAACTCTACGAATGCTTTACGATACCAATACGCATATTTTTGCATGAAACCTATTTCGAGATAATAATGTATCTCCATCAGATAAATATCTAATTCATAAAAAGTTTCAAGCAATTTAGACTGTTCATATTCCTTTGTGACATGTTTTAGAGCATCATATTGCTGATAAAATGCATAATCGTCTTCTTCAATACTATTTGCAAAATTTCTTACCTTCAGATTAGCGGCATAAAGATCATGTATAAAATTCCACGATATTTTCCCCAGAGGATTATTTGGGTCTGCCTGGGCATCTTTTACCTGTTCCCAAAAAGCTTTCGCCAGTTGCTCCATCTGCTTATAATAACCTTTTGCATATCTTGTATTTAAGACCGGATTTTCTCTGAATTTATTTTCCTTGATTTTATCATGCAATTCTAACATTTCCGCTCTTGTCATAATTACTCTCCTATCCGATCAATACCAAGGATATAATAATTTACTCCTGCTGCGGCACCCCAGTCTGTATTTCCGGTTCCAATTCGCAAACTGACAGTAACCTGTGCCGTCCTTGCATCTTTCGCATATCCATTTTTTAGAATGATCGGACACGTCTTATCTGTTGGGTTTCCATCCTGATCTAATAATCCTATGGTTTCAAATCTTTTCGTATAATATGGCTTGATATCACGATATTCTTCCTTTTTCTCTTTTGCTACAATCATATCAAACCATTTTCCCTTAATCGGTAATGTCAGCATATTATTTCCTCTCTTTTTTATATTTCATTTTCCGATACTGGATATAATCCAGATCAGAACAAAACTGTACTGTACTACATTTCGGACAGCCATACAAACCAACTATCTCTCGGTCTGTCGTTTCAAATGCAGTACCCAAAGTAAAAATGCCTGGGAAAAGATTCTCTTCCGTCTCTTTATTTCCACAATTCGGACAAACTAAATATTTCATGCTTCTTTCTTCTTAAAATAAACATATGCTTTTTCTTTATATGCTTTGCCATATAGTCCCCAGCTACTTACTGTTATAGGAACTTCAGTCATTTTTGCTACCTTATTATGTAATAGAAACATACCGTCATTTATGTCTTCAAGACATCCAAGGTTTTCCTTATCGTGGCATTCCATTAATGTTGCACAAAAGCATTCTGGTAATTCAAAATATTCATCATCTTTTGGTTTGAATACATTGACGCCATTATTTATCGCAAGCTTAATTTCGGGTTTTGTGAAATTTAAGCAAGCACAAATGTCATAGCTCATTTGTTTGTTCAGATATGCAAGATAAGTAGGCAGTGAAGAAAAATCACCTGTCTCTACACCAAGCTTGATTTCTTCTTCTGTTAAGGGTAGTCTACAATATCTCGCAATCGCAAACTGCTTTAAAATCGGGTCAATTATGATACACCAAATGGCACAGATGATTATCGTTGCGAACACAACTAAAATAAATCCTGTTAGTATGTTATCAAGAAAGCCCATATAACCTTCTTCAAACAGCCAGTTCAATATGGAAAACTTAGACATATGATATACAACAGCACCAATTGCGTAAAAAACGGCAAGTACCACAATGCCAATTGCAACACAAATGGGACCAGGCTGTAAATCATAGGTCGTATTCCAAATATTTTTCTTCTTACTATATTTATTCATTCTTATTATCCTCCTCTAATGACATCTCTTCCGGTGTGACTTTTGTGATTCCTACCTGATACCAGATATTACTTACGGCAAAGCCCAATAAAATAAAAGGTAATACTCCGTCTATTACAAAACCAATTACTATATTTACTGCTACGCCTAATTCAATAAATCCGGAAAATATGGTAATCGCAAAGGCTAGTAGCACTTTTACCGCCGTGATATTTCGTAATAAGATATCCTGTATCACATTGATCACAATATCTGTAATGCCCATTACTATAGCTACGGTGACCATACATTCTACATTTGTAAATTGAATTTTTCCTTTACTTAATATGACAGCTAGTGTTAATATACCAATTCTTGGTAATAGCTTTTTTCCAAATTGAATAAGTCTTTTTACTGGATTCATACATTCCCCTATCCCTTGATTTTCTTTTCCTATTGTTATATGTAGAAAAAAACCGCAAAACAAAGGTATTTTTTGAATTTTTTTATAAAAAAAAGAGACTTTTTTTAAGTCTCCTTTTTTCGTTTTATTCACCTATTTTTCCGAATGTATCAAACGGTGTCACTCGGAATACTACTTTTCCGATTAAATCTTCTTTTTTTAGATTACCTACTTCATCAAATCGGCTGTCTAAAGAATTATTTCGATTATCCCCCATAACAAAATATTCATCTTCCCCTAGCAGTAAAGGATCGGTAGCTCTCCCCTCATATCCTTCTAAAACAGGCTCTAAGATATAATCTTCTTGTAATAATTCTCCATTGATATATACGGCACCATCTTTGATCTGAATGGTTTCTCCCGGCAAACCAATAACACGTTTAATGAAATACACATGAGAATGATTATAAGGAAATACAATAATATCTCCTCTTTGGGGATCATCTTCGATATAACTAATTCTGCTCATGATCAAATCACTGCCATCGGTAAAAGTGGGATTCATAGATGCTCCCTCAACAACTACCCGCTGCGCAATATGCTGCGTCACAAAATAACAGGTAAAAATGATGAGAAAGAAAAATAAAATATCTTTGATAAATGTTTTTACTGTACTATTCACGCTTCTGTTTCCTCTTCCTTAATTAGATTTTGGGAAAGTGCGGCAAGTTCTCCGACTTCCGTAGTAATCTGTCCTAATGTTGATAGATTTTCATTATTTAACTGTAAGGTATTCTGTGCATTTGCTGTTACTTCTTCAGTAGCTGCACTGACAGAGCTGATATTATCAACGACAGATGCTTTGATCTGCTGGACCCGATTTAAAGTATCTATGATCTGGCTATATTGCACTTCCATATTCTTCGATTCAGATTCGATTTCTCCAAAAATAGATACGGTACTCTCCACCAGTTCGCTTTGATTTTTAAAAATATCCACCAAAGTGTTCATATCTGTCGTTACCTTTTCCGAGCCATTCTGGATATTTCCAACTTCTTCTTTGATACGTTCCAAAGATTCCTTGGTCTGCTCGGAAAGGCTGCGGATTTCATCTGCTACTACTGCAAACCCTCTTCCTGCTTCTCCTGCTCGGGCAGCTTCAATAGATGCGTTTAGGGATAATAGGTTTGTCTGTTGGGATATCTTTTCGATAAGACCTACCACCTGTTCAATCGCATCGATTTTTTCTGATAAATTCGACATCGCTGTGACTGTATTTTTTGAGGTTTCAATGGTTAAATTAGAAGCCTGTCTTAATTTCTCCATATTATCGGAGCCATTTTCGATTTTATCCGTTGTATTATTTAAGTTCTCATGGAACTCCTTTGCATATCCGTTGATTTCATCGATATGCTGTCCCATTGTGTCAACCTGCATAAGTTCTTCCTGAATGGATTCTGCTGTCTGATTTGTGCCATTACATACCTGATCCATAGCTTCACTGGAAGTTACCGTAGCTGTATGTAATTCTTCTGTTTTATGCAGCAGGTCCGCAGTTTTATCATTGATTTCATCTGCTAAGGTACGAATCGTATGCAGCATTGTTTTATTTTTTTGTGCAGCAGTATCTATGGTATTCATTTTTCTTTTGGTTAAGTTATATTCAAACCAACTGGTCATGCCTCCATATAGAGCAATTAAAAACATCGCCGCCATATGGATTTCAATATCCACCATTGGAATACTTGATAGTGTTCCATTTGCAAAACAATGTCCCATGTAAATTACATTTGCTAAAAATGCAATCGTACTATAAATAGAAGTATATTTCCAATCATGTAATAGTGGGAATATCATTAAGAAAGGAACAATATATACATAGGTAGATGTCGTATTTCCGGTAAACAAAACAAAATTATATAAAATCATATATCCAATAGATAGAATATATTTTGTAAAGTTTGTTTCCGGATTCCGTTTTTGAATAACCAGATCGATAATTGCTGGTACTAATATGATAGATGCGAATACTAAAATATATCCAAGAGTACGGCTACCCTTTATTAATTCTACTAGATAAGCAACAAGCAATACTACAGAAATCAAAGAATATGCTAAGGCAATTCCCCGATTTACGACTCTTTTTTCTGTATATGTTCCATGACCATCAAGTAACATTTGTTTTCCTCCACACAAAAATAGATAGGTTTTATGCCTATCTATTTATGTATAATTTTTTTTGATTTTTTAGAATTTTAAGAAAAATTTTTTCGATTCATATTTGTTTATTTATTTCAATTCATGCATCCCTTATGGGATGCAACAATATGTCAGAAAAAGTGGTCACAAAGTTTTTGGATTTCAATTCATGCATCCCTTATGGGATGCAACTGCAAAATTTAAACATTATCTTGCTATACATCATTTATTTATGCAATCATATTTAATCGTCACTTCTATCCCCTACTTTTCGCTTATCAAAATAATCAAAGCTATTTGTTATAAAAATAGAATCGAAAGATGTTAATGATCAGTCTTGGTAAATTTCATTGGAAATTATGTGATATACAAAAGCGCACAAAAATGTAAGTATCACAAACCACCAATCAATAGGGTCCCCGAGTAAAAGGTCAACCAACACAACCGATGCCCCAATTAAAATTTCAATTCATGCACTCCGCAGGGAGTGCAACTGCAAGATTTAGATATTATCTTGCTTTATAAACTATACCTTGTATTTATATCTCATTTTCTTATACAATCATATTTTAAAGTCACCACCTTTTTATCATTATTGGTGCATTTCAGTTCCGCTTGTCCAAAAGACATAAGTGTCTTTGCTAATCGCTTTTGCATGCAATGTCTGTTCTTTTTTCTTTTCCGCAGTATGAGATTCCTGCACAATTTCTTCTTGCATGGAGGAATATCCATCTCTCTTATAGATGTCTTCACAAACATCAGCATTACAATCCATATCCATAACGATTTCTCCTGCTGCCTTTTTTACTTCTACATTGGCAACTTTATAGGATAAATCTACAATTTTTTCATAATGCTTTTTTGCTTCTGCCGTCATTTCTTTTACATGAAAATTTTTTACTTTCTGATACTGTTCATACGCCTGCATAATTTCAGGGATATAATAACTTTCCAGTTTCCTCGTATAGCTTTCTTTTCCCTGATCATTTAAAAACTTTACAGCCCAAACAATATAGGCGATTTTAGAATCCTTTTCTGCCAATATATCAATATTGATTCCTTTTTTCTGTTTTGGCGTAGGAATCTTTTTAATAAAAGGATTATCTTCTGAATTTTCATTTGTTTCTCTCACAAATTCTTTAGTTGTGATTTCTTTATTCTTTTTTAAAAAACAGGTTCCAACAAAATCCGAACTGCAATCAATAATATCTTCTATTAGGTCTGATACCATAAAAAGAAGTAACGGACTAAATAGAACAAGCATAACGATTATAATTGTGAACAGGTTATCTCCTTCTGTTTCTTCGGAGGTTTCTGGACTTTTCTCACTTTCTACAGCGTCCTCTCCTCTGAAAGAAGTTATTAGATTTTCCACAGCTTTGTCAGTTTCTGTTGTTGTAGATTCTACTTCTGTTGTCTTTGTAGTCTCCGGTTCTGTTAGCGTATCAGAGCAAATATATGCTGCCATTCCAAAACATAATAGTACAGTCAAAATAATTCCACCAAAAGCTAATGTTGGTTAGTCATTAGCGATGCCAGCGAATACAAAACATGTAAATAATACAAAAAGAATAAGTGCCACTATTACAACCAGAATTGTTATCATACTTCTCTCCTATTTTAAGATTACCCCCGTAATGGAATCATATTAAGCAGAATTACATTTTCACAATTCTGTTCCTTTTTAATCTGTTCTTCAATAAAACAAACGCCTTTTTCTGTGAAAGCATCCACATTTTGTAATGTTACAAATGCTCTTCCAGGCTGCCCATCAGCATTAAAGTAAACCAAATATTTCACATTCATCCTCCTAACATTTGCTGCACATTTATTAATATCTCAGGAATTTTATAATAAACTCCGTATACAGTAACTAAGTTTGCTATAAAAAGGATAATGATAAAAATGATTGTTGCTATTATCGCTTTTTTCATAAATGTTTTCTCCTCTTAAATATATATGTGTAAAAAAACCGCTAATTTCATCTATTTTTACAAAAAAAATATCACCCAACATAAATATATGCCGAGTGATATGATTTTCAACGATTATCCAGACTATCATTTTCTATTTTAAAAAATATGTTCTGGCAGCCGTCAACATATCGATTTTTGTTATGTCATAAAACAATTCATCTTTCTGCCTTTAATTTTAACATTAAAATCATAATTACCTTTCTATCTCTTCCTGCAGGTCCTTTAATAATTGCACAGTATCTGCCATTGTTTGCAGCATATAATATAAAAATGGAGTACAATCATATACTACTTTATCATCTAACTGAACTTTTTCGTTTTCTGCATCGTGAAAAGCAACATCGTAAGATAGTCTAGTTTTATCTATCTGTGCAGAAAAAGAAATCGCCTTTACCTGTTCATATCCATGATAGATTAGATAATTATTAAGTAAAAGTCTGCCAGTCCTACCATTCCCGTCACAAAAAGGATGAATGGTTTCAAAAGCATAATGTAATAAAGCTGCTTTAATAAAAGGATAATCATTCAATTTCTCTGAATTATAGAAAGCAATCCAGTTTTTCATAAGTGGTTCGATGTCATCCACAGGAACTCCTTTGTGTCCGCCTACCATAACATCATCATTTCTATATTTAGGGCCCCTTATATCTTCATTTTCACATACATCATCAACAATAATATTCCAAAGCTTACATAAAGTATCTTCTGTGATACGACCCCCAATCAGATTCAAATATTTTGTGGCATCGAATCCATTTTTTACCATTTTTTCAGACTTATAGTTACGATTGTCGATTTTTGCACCGTTATGAATCGCATTTGTTCTGGCTATCGTAGTGTTAGCACCTTCGATTTTTGCGGTATAATAGACCTCATTTTCGATTTGTGCTTCATGGTCTATAATATGTAAATCTTTTATATTATCTTCCAAATATTCATTTAGCCTAAAAAGCAAGTCATCAAACACAAATGCAAGCTCATACTCACCATTATATAATCCAGTAAAATTTAAACTTTTACTTTGTCTTTTTACAGCATCCTGATATATCGGAGAATTCCATTTACACCATCTGTCCGTATAAGTAATTAATGGCATTTTTACGCCCCCAATTTTTCTTTTTTCCAGCCATCGGATAAAGTACCATCCTCATATAATACGATTTGAGATCCACAATATTTTTTAGTCGTCTGTTTTATAATTGCTTTGCATAAATCAGGTAATGTCGCTTTTAATCCATCATTTACACAAAAACAGGTTCTTTTTAAAGTAATGCGAAGATCATGTCCTGGCAGAGAAATCGTGTCCTGACATCCATGTGAAAATGGGGATGGTAATTCAATGCCATATGCTTTCTCAAAAGAGATATATAGATCATTTGCATGTTGTAATTCATTGATTTTTACATGCTTCACTCCAAGATTTTCCATTGTCCAAAGGAAACTTTCGATTTTCTCTACGGTATCAATACTACCTTTTACCAGATTGATAGATACTCGAAATTTATCTGCATAACCCATGTCACAAAGTTTTTTCAAAGTCTCCGTCCGTTTATAAGGTCTGCTGGCGTGCATAATTTCATTATTTTTTTCATCATCATAGTGTTGAAAAGAAATATTGATGCCGGTTACCATATCTGCTATCTCGCAAAACAAATCTATATTTTCCTGTATGGTAATTGGTAAGGAAGTTGTAATATAGATTTCTTTCACAAATAGATAGATGCCTTCGATATATTCTTTGAGTTCCGGCAGCAAAAGAAAAGGTTCTCCACCAAGGATCAATACGGTTGATTTTCCAGATGCTTTTGTAGCTTCTATCATTGCCGGTACATTCGTGGACTTTCCGGTAATTCCGCCTTTTTCTATACAAAAAGGACAGTTATTATCACACATTTTTGTAAAACGAACGTCTAAACTATCCTTATAATGTCCATCACAGGAATTTGTAAATGTCATTCCCTATCTATATCCTCCTCTTTAGTTATTAACTGTTTTATTTTATCCTGTGCTTCTTTTTCGGATGGAAATATGGTCTTTCCAACATCTTCTAATGCTATATAAATGCCAAATGTAAAATCATCATTCTCAATATTCTCAGCATAAAATAAAAGCTTGTTATTTTTTATTACCATTTTATCTCTTACAATATAAGGTATTATATTATATTCATTTTCCGTCTGTACAACTTCATAAACATTTTCACTAAATTTAATGGGTAAAGCATCACTGTCTTCATCCAATTCAATCAGTGTCTGTGTCTCAATTTTATCTTCTATATCTGCCAATCGTATATAATATGGCAAATCCTTTATATCTTTTACCGGATGTACATTCCACGGATATCCAGCACGCTTTTCATTCCAATCTTTTTCCGTTAATCTATTATACATATTCTGCAACTAACTCCTTCTCTTTCAATATCTGAATCGCTTTTGTTACGTGCTCTCTATGTAATCCGCCATTTTCATCATACCAGCTTGGTTGAATCCAATAATCTGCCAATCCATAATCTTCCCAGTCATGATCTTCATCGTCCAAAATTACAAAACTCTCTACCGTATGGTCATCTATCCATTTTTTTACTTCTGCAGCTCTGCCAGTTCCATGCTGAAAATGGATTTTCTCATATTCACCTAACGATATCGGATTATCCTCCTGCCAGGGCTGTTCTTTTTCTTTTATCATTATTCCAGGAATATCCTCTGTAATATCATATATAAAATGAAGTCCACGATATCCCCTGATCTTTAGATCAGTGGGCTAAGTGGACGGAATGTGAATTTTATTTTCATATAGTTTTTATATATGAAAATAAAAAATCCACTAATCTTTAGATTAAGGGATGTTTAATAACCTGCATAAGTAAGTTCACCATCTATGTCTAAAAATATAACTCGCATTACTTCTCCATACTTATCTGTTTTTCTCTTAATATTTCACGGACTTCCATCAGGATTCTACCAAGATTATTGGCGCCTTTTCCATCTACAGTACCCCACACACGGTCTCCCCAGGTATTCCCCTCTTCCAGATATGCAGTATCAGTTTGTAATAATTTTTCAGCTAATTCCGGATGCTGCTCAAACTTAGCCTGCACAATCCTCATCATAACACCCATTTTTATAATTTCCCAATCTTTACGTAAAGGGACTTTTCTACCCAGCTTTTTTGCCTCGGACGCATTCAAATCAGCAAACATTTCTCTTTCTGCGCTGGACTTGCATTTCTGTGCTTGAAATGCAGCTTCATTATTCAGAAATGTAATTCCATTGTAAGTAACAGGGATTTCATAGAAATTACTCAGAAAATAATATTCTCCTGTAAAGCTGTTTATTTTAGTTGTCATATTCGACCTCCTCAATGTCTATTCCTTTATAAGGTGGGGTATTTTGTAAATCTTTATCTGCCAATACAGTTTCATATAACTGTTTGCAGCAATCTTCCATAGGCAAATCTTTCATTGCTTCATATTTTGCATATAAGTCCCCAGCAGGCAGAAAACTGTCAATATCTTTGGAATAGATGCAATATGTCCACTGCAAGGTACAATATACTTCTGCCATCCAATGTAAGATATCCAAATCATAAATCGTTGTTTTGGGTTTACAATTTGTTTTATCGATGCGGTTATATACCTGTTTGCTGCCATAATCAAGCGCAATATAATCGCCTTCATCCATTTTCTTTCGCACATCGGATTTCATATAAGCATCAACAAAATCTAATGCATCTAATTTGTCACCGTAGTTAAAACAACTATTTGTATTATCTTCATTGAAAATATGAAACATAAGTTTTCCAAGTTCAATATTTGTTATAAAATCATAATGTCCATAAGCACTCATACATTACCTCTTCCTTCTAATTCATATGAATTTGTATCTTTGTTATAATTAAATTTGTTAGCAGTTACATCATCAACTGTTAATCCCTTTAATTCCGGTTTATACCCATGACGAATTTCTTCATATCTATTATCTAAAAATTTTTGCATCTTTGCTCTTGCTAACATATCACTTGTTTGTAGTTTTATTTTTTCACATTTGTGGGATGTTGTAAATACAATTTGCTCAAAAGCTTTCTCACTTTTAAGGAAATATTGTTCACCTAAATTCGCCATTCGAAATAATCTTTCTGTTTCATCAACTGTAATGGCACCTTCCAAAAAAGCATTTAATGCATTCATATATACTCCGCCTGCTCTATATCCAATGATAATATCTGCATTGCTGGTATCTACTTTATACATATCACAAATGAGTTCGGCAGCTAATAAAGCTAATTCTGACTTAGCATGTCTATTATAAGCAATTTCTGCAATCCAGGTCAATGGTCCATAATCATCAAGATTTAAAATGTTAAGTCCTTGCAAATCGAGAACATATTCATTTGTAGTAGCATTCTCAATATTTCCCATTGATGCTGCCCATTCGTCTGCTTTTTGTCTATCTTTCGTCAAATAAAATCCTTGTCCATAATCAGCATCAGTACTACCAAATCCATACTTTGGAACCTCTAAAACGTGATCAGAACCATGATATATTTGAGGAATTACAATTTCTTTTTTATGTTCGATGGAAAAGTGATAATCATAGACTTCTTTTTGTATATCCAAAAATGTATTTTGATCTCTTTTCTAAACCACCATATATACAGTATCCCTATCTTTTTCAAAACAGAGATACTCTATATTTTTCTCATCCAAAGCTTTCTGCATATTGGATAAATATTGCTTATTTACTTCACTAAGGGCACCTTTTCGCTTATCCGCCTCCAGTGCCCTTTGCATTTCCTTTCCCCCAAGTGGCATGGCTTATCTCCTATCTTTCATATCCATTATGACAGTCTCTACTACCATGACATCCACAAAAGCCTAAGATCCATTTTGCTAACTTAGTAATCATATTCTTCCTCCTGTTCTTTATTATTTTCTTTTGCATACCATTTTTCTTCAAAAGTAATAAGTTCATTTCTATGTTTTTTATAACTTTCTGCCAGATTAGGGTTATATTTAACGCCTCTTTCACATATTTGTTTTAGTGTGTCCACACAATCTTTATCATTATGAAATACATAATAATTGTCGATACAAATATGATTTTGGACATCAATTCTTAAAGTGAATGGTGTCTCGTCATCTAAATCAATAACAGCAAATTCTCCTGTACTTTTCTGCTTAAAAGAAAAGTCGCCCCCTAACAGAGAAAGGAAATCTCTGATTTCTTTGGTAAATTTATTTCGTAGTGTTGCTTCTGTTTCAGGATTTGTAATAGGCTTTGTATTTTCTGCTTCAATCTCATCTAACGCATCCATTATGGTATCATTCAGAAATTGATTTACAATTCCAGAGGCATTCAAATAGTCTGTGATGATTTTACATTGTGCTTCCTTTGTTATCATCTTTCTTCCTCCATATCCTCTAAATCATTTTGTACCCAGGTTTTTGCGTGTTCGATTCTTTTTACGGACTGATCGATTTCTTTTGCGACCTCTCTAGGTGTTAATTTATCTGTGTTAATAATCACATCATAATGAGACTGGTCAAAATAATCGACTCCATACATTTCAATGAAACGTTCTCTTTCCAATTCTGCTCTTTTTTGTAGTTCCTGTTCGGTATATTTGCAGTCTGAATTAGCGTATCTTTCTTCCCCTTTTCTGAGTTTATCTGCATATACTCTTTCGGCTGCTGTCTTGGCATCTACTGCTAAAAAGATATTTAAGGCATCCGGTACGAAATGCCATGCCATCTTGCTATCAAAAATAGTATGATCGACCTCTGTGCCGAGTTTCTTTGTACGTTCATCGATCTGTATATTTACACTACGGTCTGTTTTCGCCATCTCATTTAATTCCACAATGGTGATACTGTGCTCCTGTGCATAAGTTCGATAAATATCTCCACCGGATATTACATCATATCCCATTTTCTTTAATTCGTTACATACACTGGTTTTCCCAGCTCCTAAATTTCCTGTAATCGTTACATTCATAATATGTTTTTACTCCTATATATCTATTTCCATTTCACTCAATATTTCTTTTGTCTTTTCCTGTGCCTGTTTTAATTCATAATCCCGCATATGCATACTTGGGATAAGTGGCGCATTTAATTTTCCCATTTTTACACTTATCTGCTGCATAGTTTCATACAGTACACCTGTATTCTGGATACGGTTTTCTTTTGAAATACCAAGTGTCTGTAATCTCTCTTCGGAAAAATCCTTACTATCTGCATAAAATCTACGACAGACTTCTGCATAATTTGGATTTGCTCTCAAAGATTCCCGCTGGATGGTTCTTAATAATAACTGTTTTTCAGGAACTTCCAGATATAACAGATTCATATTTTTTGCTCCGAAATAATTCATATAAGATTGATACATTTCCAAGCTGCCTGTTACAAGATAGTCTTTATGCTCCAAATCAAATTGGCCATCATTTACTGTAAAATAAAACCATGTACCCTGTGCAGTATGATAAATACGTTCCTCTACAATGTTATTTGTATCTCGATACCAATTCAAATTTTCTGTATCGCAAAAATGATACTCTTTACCGTCTATTTCCCCGGGTCTCATAGGTCTTGTTGTATAAGTTACAATCGGCTGCAAATCAGGATATTTTTCTAATAATTCTTTTGCTATGGTATCTTTTCCAGATCCACTTCTTCCACAAATAAAGTTAATCATCTACTCTCTCCTCATCATGTGGAAATGTTTTTTCCACTTCCTCTCTCTGCCAATCTTCAAAATCTTTTAAATTTTCCACGATTCTTTTCTCTGTATAATCTTCTTCCATTGCGTCTCCATAGGTATAGACACAAAGTTCTCCAAAGTTATCTTTATCCGCAGAATTTTCCGGATTCAGATAATTTACCTGTGCAACATCAATGAATTCCCCACTGATATTACTCTCTAACCCAATATAAGTACTTAAAGTATCTTCATCTTTCTCCAATACTAACTTGCCTCTTGGGGTTTTCATTTCTAACTTTGTGGGATGCAATCTACTTTCAATTACATTCTGAAATTCATCTCTTTCCACATCAGAAAGCTTCAAAACATTTCTTGCCTCATCATAAGCAAGTAAGTTATGTACTAATTCCTCAAATCTTTCGTTTGTCATAATCTTTCCATCTCCTCGTTGTTTTCAGTGATTTCCTCGTTTAACATATGCAAGGTCTCTACGATGCCATCTGGGTATCTTCCATTTGTTTCATAATCATCGATTGCTTTTTCTCGCATCTTGGTCAAATAAATCGCTAAATCGATGGGCTGCATATTTCGGATTTTATCGTAGTTTGTCATTGTATTTCCTCCAAAACCTTATATTTATATATGTAAAAAAAATCCGGAAAAGTGGGTATTTCCACCTCTCCGGATTAAAATTTTAATGTATCTGTGGCAAATAATCCGCCTTATTGAAATCCATTACTACACGAAGAAATGCTGCAAACTTACCATATTCTGAGGTTAGATTCTTTTTCGGATTCATAACCTCTTCTGGCAACAAAGCCTTATATTTGTAACCTTTTTCTGCAAGATAATATGCGATAAAAACAGGTACATCGGCTTCCTTACACAGATTTAACAGTTCTTTTGCCTTTGCATTTACCTCTCTGGGAGATGTGTCTTCCATCTCTTCGTTTTCTACATAATCTAACTCTAAAGTCTTTTTCTCCATTGGTCTTACTCCTGTCATTTTTATCCCAGGAGACCTTCCAGCATGGCTAACATATCATCCTCTTCGTTTGTTCCACCTGCATTTGTCTCTGTCTGGGGGGCTAGGTTTGCGGTGTCATCAAAAGTAGGATTCGGTAAGTTAAAGCTTGGTGGAGCAATATTCTCTGTATTTACAGGGGTAGCAGGAATAACTTTGGTTTCTTTTGTTTTTGTTGTATCCTTTTTTACAACATCCTTGGTACGTACTGTTTTCGTTACGGTTACCGTCTGTCCTAATGAAAATACCTGTACGGGTACTGCCATCTTTTGTAATGCAGCTTGACATTCTTCATCCAAAAATGCCTGCATCGTTAATGCCGGACCAATATAGAATCGTACTGCCTGTTTTACTAAAAAGCCTAACTCTCGTTTTCTTGCATGACTCAAAAATACACGAACGTCCTCGTCACCTTCAGCCGTGATTACTAAATCCACCTTTACATTGACCGGCTTGGGGTCTCTATGTAGAGTAGCCCCTTCCGGTATTTTTGTGCGGGGGACATAGCCCCCACGTATCGCCATGCGCAGGGCGTCCTTAATGATTCTTGAAAATTCTTGTGTTCCAACAGTACGATATAGAGAAATTAAATCTGGATCTCGTCTGCCGGATAGTATGATACTCCCACGCATAAGCTACCTCCTACTGTGTCATACCTAACTTACGTACTTCTGCAGCAAGCTTTGCGTGTCTTAACATGTAGTATCCCATAACATTGGAATAACTAAATGCCAGATCCTGCGTATTTAAGTTACCAGGCAATACCTGCAATGTGGGCAGTCCGGAAAGCATCTCCTTAATCTGCTCGAAACGGCTCTCACCAGTACCACCTGTTACGATCAGATAGTTATAGCCTACCAAATTTCCATAATCCTGCATCAGCCTACGGATAGACTTATCACAGATTTCTCTATTCTTCTCTTCCAAAATATCTGCAAAAGGCAGGTTATGCATCTGGAATTCGTCTGCATCGAAATACGGTACCTCACCATTTTCCATATATCTCTGCAACTCAAAAATCTTAGTTTCCAGAGCATAATTCTTATGGTCTGCCTGCAACTGCTTGATTACAGCTTCAAATACTGCTCTCATACCGGTATCGGAATACGTCTGATGTGCATTCTTATATCCACTACGGATAGAGAAAATATCTTCGGTACCAAATCCAATATCCAAAATGATGGAGTTGCTGCGCAGGATGTCCTTACCCATCTGAGATACGACACCATTATCGTATGCAGTTGCACAAAGCGTACCCTGTGGCTGTTCCATTACATCGATATGATTTTCATCCAAAGTAAACTGGAACGGTACCCAATCGCCACTACCTACCTTAATAGATACGGCATAATCTCCGCAAAGAGCAGATACAATCTTACCCTCATCACGGTCCTTATAGGTTGCAGGTAATCCAGTCTGCAGATAAATATCATTTCCACTACCGGTGCCCCAGAGTCCCAGTGCCATACCAGTCATAGCCAGCACCTTAAACACCTCACTATCATAACGATATCTGGTATACAGGGAAGCATCTGTCGTGGATTCAATATCTACCTGGTCCATCATAGTTTCAGCAGCCTGTCCTACTAACCAGCATTCACCGGTCTTGTCATTTCGAAGCTGAATATCACTGGGTCTTACCTTACCTACTACATCCAGATCCTTGGGGGTCTTCTTTGCATAGCTGGGGAAGGTAAACACTCTGTTCGGGCTTGCTCCCTTTACTCCGGAATATCCAATATCCAGTGCTACAATGGTCTTACCCTTATACTGATTATTCCCATTGATACGTGGCAGCTTCTTTTCGATGATTTCACTACGAGTTTTAAATGCTTTTGTGTTAATCATTTAGTTCTCTCCTTTTTATATTTGGCATGATTTTTATGTGTTTTCTATTGTCTATATGTTTATGTATAAAAAAACCGCCAAAAGTGATAAAAAGTTGAAAAAATTTTTATTTTTTTGAAAAAAATTACAGCCACCTAAATCGATGACTGTAAAATAAGACTTCCTTAGCAGAGAAAGATCAGAAAAGCTCATAGTCATAATCATCCCTTTCGATTTCTCTATGAGTGGTTTTTTCTATAATACTTTCCTGATATTCATATTGCTCTTCTTTTTGATTCTTTCTATTTTGTTCTTGTATAGCTTTCCTTATAATATTTGCAGTAATTTCTCCTGCTTTTTTTCTATTTTCCCTATTAATATTTCTGACTTCTTTTATCCTGGCATTTGGTATAATAATTGCTTGTTTATATTTTAATTTTTCTAAGGCTTTGTCTGTTCGAATACAAAGTTGCGTTCCAACTTCCATGCAATTTAAAGCTTTAATAGCCACATCATCCGAAATTAGTCCAGATTCGTATTGTTCAATAGTCGCAAACATTTTATCATCTGCTGTGGCACCAACCAATATATCTTTTTCTTCGTAGGGAAAGTCCATACCATATTCTTGTCTATTTTGTACTACAAAATCCAACCACTCTTTGTCCAGATTAAATTGTTTGATGTCTAAATCATTTGTATCCAATGTATATTCTGTAATAATTGGAGTGCCTTTTCTACATGCCCATTTTTCAGCCATTTCATAGCTTGTCGTTACATAAAACCCTAATCCAAAGTCTGCATCTGCCCGTCCATGTGTAATATCCGGATTGGTTACATTGACAGAGGACCCGTGATATACTCTTAATAAACTCATTTTTTATAATCCTCCTTAATTTTTCGAATTGCTGCTTTTATACTCAAAGTATGCAATGTTTCATAGCTATCTAAGATTTCATTAACGTTATAAGTATCTGCAATTTCTTTTCCAGAGATATTTTCTTTGATTCCCCAATATAATATTAAGTAAGTAAACCAATAAATATCTTCTGCGTAAAGGTCTTCGTCTTTATTTTGCGGCAGATTAAGGCGTTCTATCTCCTTTAAAAATGTTCGTTTTATATAAGATTTTGCTTGGGAACATAACCATTCTTCAAACTGGAAGATAGAATCATATGTTTCTGATAAGCATATTGTTTTTGCCAGTATATATCTGTCGAATTTATATTCGTTTTCGATTTCTTCCATAATAGTTGCAGTTTTTTCTATCAGCTTCAAATTAATAAAATCCATACAAATCACCTCTCTATTATATTATGTCGAAAAAATCCGCAAATAGCAAGCGATATACAAAAATAGAGACTATAAATAGTCTCTATCCCCCTAGCAGCAAAGTAGTTGCCTCAATGATATTAAAGTATTATTGTTAAAATACCTGCCAAAACAAAAATAAATGTAAAAATTAGAGATATCCACGATACAATATTAAAAACTTTTGCCATATTATTTTCATTTTAGCTCCCTATTAATTATATTTTCATTTCCTTACATCTTGATTCTGTCATCATAAACAACAACTCATAATTATCCGGATTATTTGTTACAAAGCCATGTTCCATAAATATGAGTTCTTTTTTCGTATTATCACGATAGACATCTATGGACAAACCATCTTCCGGCACGATGCCACATACTGCGAACATACCATTTTTTAAAGTTGCAGATGCTTTAATCTCCATAACATTTAATGGTCTTGTTCCATACCGTGTATAACATCCGTTAATATATTCCTGTTCTGTTGTTTTCAATACATTTCCCTCCTAAATTGTAAATTTTACTATGTAAAAGGCTCCCCTAACAGAAATTGAAGCTTCCCTCCTGCGTGGGCATGTCCTCTATTGTGTTACAACCATGTCTGATCTGTTCCATAATTTTATTTTCCTCCTACTACTCGATTACATTTAATCCTGCCAGTGTTTCATCTATTACCGCTTTGTCGTATCCTAATGCATAGATGCCTTTATCTCCGGAAAACAAAATATGATATACGGTATCCTGTAAAGTTACTTTGAAATTATAATCTCCACTTGTCTTTGAAATGGTGCCGCCAAAATTCCCGGTAAGACATTTCATATGCTCAATATTTTCGCTAAACCATGCATATGCATTTTCCGTAGTATCAAAATCCCACAGTTCTACATGAACAGTCTCATTGTCTTCCATAAGATAAACGCCATCCAGATAGCTGTAATCATAATATTCGGATAAATCAGTATAAGTAAAATCATTTGCTGCTGCATAAGTCTGCAAATCGGCTGGTGTAATATCAAAATTTGTTCCACATCCAGTTAGTAATACTATAATCCTCCTTAAATCATCTCCTGCATTTTTACATAATTTATAACCTATTTATATATGTAAAAAAATTTCGTAAAAATACAAAAAAATAGAGCAAATCTGCTCTATTTTCTATATTATTCTGCATTATTTAATTCATCGATCATAATCTGTTTTGCTTCTGCAATATCTGCATCGGACATCTCGCCAATCCATGCCAGGTCCTCTTCGGTAAACTCAGCAGACTGATACTTATAAACATCATGCAAATATGCTTTGAAATCCTCAGTGCTCATATCACGGATATCTTCCGTAGTAATATCAAACAATCTTTCTTCTATCGTCTGCTCCGCACTCGGCGTTTCTGTCTCATATGCCTCAGCAGGAATGGTTTCTTCCTGTTCAATATGAATATCGGTATTTCCTTTATGTTCCTCTATGGTTACATCCGGTTCAATCTGTACCTCAATTGTGGATTGTACAGGTTCAGGGGTAGGAGCAATCGTTTCTACGACTGTCTCCTCCTCTTTCCCACAACCACATAAAAGAAAGGCACAAACGGAAAGTGTGATAATTGCTTTACTTAAGTGTTTCATCTGCTGCTGTCTCCTCTGTTTCTGTCTCTTCACCCTGCGCGGGGGCTGCATCTTCCTGTACAGTAGAACTACCATTTACATCTACTACAATTGGATGCTCCAATACCTTGGAAATTCTCATGTTCGTACAGTTTACTAATGCTTCATTCAAAATAGGTTCATCCGATTTGGAAATCGTAAAGATAAGTACACTCGCTGTGGATTCTTTATCCGTAGATGCAATCTCAGCTCCATTACTATCCAATACTTTGCTTACACAGACATTTTCCATAACATATTTCGAATAGCTATCATAATTGTAAGCATTCATCTTATATTCGTAAGGATTCTCCGTAATATCGGTAATCGTTGGAGTAATCGGTGCAGGAGTTGCTGTCGGTACAGGTGTTTCCGTAGGATTCTCTACATCTGTATTTTCCACATCCGTAGTGCTTTCTCCCTCAGCAGGAGTAACATCGGTATCATCTTCCAATTCATATCCGGAAAACCAGTTTCTACCGGTACTGTTATCGATATCTTTACTGGTGCTTACTCCTGAAGATGCTCCACTATAATTTAACTGGTCCTTCGTATACATCATAGTGATGTTAATCAAATCTCCGGTACGTAATTTACCACCGTCTGCATTTGCTGCACTGGCAATTTCAATCGATACCTCAACAGGGTCTGTAATATCCTTAGTATAAGCATTTACATCTTCGAAGTCTTTTAAAGTAACACATTCACCCTTAGATAACATAACTCTTGCTTTTCTGCCCAGCAAATCATCTGCACTTGTTAATGTCGTACTGGTCATATCCAGAATATTCAGATTCTTCATGGTCAAATACTTATCCGCATTTTCCATTGTCAGTATCGTATTTTCCGGAATGTCTTCCTTTGCTACTACTACGGACTGATAAACAATCTTTTCAGATAAGACATTCTGTAACAATACCAATCCAAAAAATAGTGCAATGGTAAGCACTAAAGATAACAATACAAAAGCTAAACTACTCGCCTTGATTTTCTTTTTGGGCTGTTTTATCTTTTGAATCTTTGGTTTCTTTTCCATTTTGTTCATAACCTCTCTTTTACTTTTTTCGTCTATCTTTATCGGCAAGTACAATATCTACTGATTGTTTTACCGTGACATCATAAGTAACTCTGGATGCATCCATGTCTTCTTTACTTGCAAACATCCCTTTTCCTCCGGTATCGGTAACTCCAAAATCAGTGCCGTCTTCCTTTGTTCCTGTAATTTTTGGATTACCACCATCAATGCCTGCAAATAAATTTCTTACGCCCTTAAAGCTTACATTTACCGTAGCTTCGATTGTGGCGCCTTCACAGTCGTCTCCATTTGATAATTTCGGTGTAGCTGATAACAATTTCTTTGTCGCAGATTGAAATTCATTACTACTGTTAAAAATCAGATCATATTGAATCCAACTTACAATATTATAATGAATATTGAATTTATATTTCTGATCTGCATATTTATTATCTGTTTCTGCTGTATAACCCGGATTATCTTCTCTGGTGACCGTAATATCATAAACAGGTTCATAAATTGTGACGATATCCCCGGAAATTATTTTTCCATCCGGTCCACATAATTTCGTAAAAATACTACTGCCTGCCGGGGTTGCATCATTTTTTAAAGAAAACTCTTTTTTGAAAGTCTCTTCATACATTGCGCCCAATGCATAAACCTGATTGTATTCTTTGGTACCTACCATTAACGCATTATTTCCCGGAACACTCTCTGTGATGATATGCATACGTTTTAATTCACGTTCATAGGGATCATTTCGTTTTCCGTCAATAACGCTGCCCTGATTGGATGTAATTACCGCACTTTCTATGACATGTAATCTATTTTCCAAAGTCTCTTCCAAAACTAACAAGTCGAAATGGAAGATACGAAAGGCGAATATAAACACACCCATAATGATAACAACAAAATACATTGCATAACTGATACCATCTCCGGTATCCATTGCAATCTCTTTTTTCTTTTGCCAATGTCTCATGTTAGTCACCTACCATTTCGCAGTAGCTGTCATATCAACTGTATAGGTTACCTCCGGTGCTAAAACGCCTCTTTCTACTACAAATAGCATCGGATTATCTCCTTTGGTTTCTCTGGCTAACATTTTATATAATGGATTTGTAAAACTTACTGTGGTAATCAATCGCATTTTATCTCCATATGCTGCCTGATTTGTACCAAGATTTGTGGTACCATCAAATTTAATGGAATCTGTTCTTACTCCCAAAGCAACCAGATCATCAATCATATCTGCCTGATTTTCTACGGTAAGACATCCTTCCTGTTCCATCTGATAAAGATAGGTTTTACAAACTTCATCAATGGAAAGCTTCATTTCCGTTAATTTTCCATAACACATCATGGCAAAAATCAAAGCAAAGCAAAACATCATGACAATAAGACTACCCATTAAATCTATTACATTTCCATACGCATAATGCTTACAATATTTTTCATATGAAATTTTTCGATGTTTGAAAAAAGGTATCTTACATTTCATGAAAAGATAAAACTCCTTTGTTTTTTTAATATATAATACCCGCATTACCACAGGATTTTAGTTCCTATGATAATGCGGATACTATATTTTTTATAGCCTCTTACTTAGGTTGTACCTACGCCCTTGAACATGTCATTTACACTCGTGGTTGTGTTAGAAATAGCGTGATTGAACAGGTCGATAATCTGCTTACGGAAGAAGATCAGAATTACGACTGCGATGATGATAGTACCCAGTACCTCTAACAGGTGATCACCCTGCTCGGTAGGTACTCCTGCCATGCGGCACATAAACTTGGTCTGTGCATTTATTAATGCGTTCTTTACTTTACTCATTTTTGTTTTCTCCTTTTGTTTTTATGAGTCTGATTTACTTTTACTCCTCTTTCACATCAATGGTAAAAGCTGATGCATATCCAGTCATCTGGAACATCTTAAACAACGATTCGCTCATCTGTGTGAGACGGTAAGACTTACTTAACTCTGCACACTTACGGTTGATTGCTGAAAACATTCTTAAACCTGCACTGGATACATAAGTCACCTTATCCATATCGAAAACAAAACTGTTTACGGTATCTTTCTCCAGTAGTTCAATACAGGTTGCCTGAATGGATTCATAGTTTGAAGCATCAATCTTTCCGGAAAGATCTACTCTTGCGGTATCCCCTTCCTCTACAATGCTCAAAATGCCATGTACTACCTCTTTCTGAACATCTGCAGCTTCCTCATTAGCTTCTCTGTTCTTTCTGTCAAATCTGCCTAAGTTCACCGGTGGTTCCCCCTTTCTTCCTATGTCCGTGAAATAACATACAATCCATTTGCAGGAATTGCGTTTTCACTCTTCTCCTATTTATGTAAAAAAATTCTTGATTTTCCCCGATTTTTGAAAATTATTTTTAAAAAATACAAAATATTTTTTACGCTTAAAACGTACTTTAAAATTACATTAAAAAATACCATGCTTTTCACATGGTATTTTTATAATTAGAAGAACAAATCCAATCCTGAGAAATTTGTAAATACGGTATATCCTACCAGTGCAATGATCAGTGCAAAGAAAATAAAGTTTACCATACCTGCTTTGCTTTCAATATCATGTTCACTTTCCAGTGTAGATGCTAAGATAATACCTTGAATCTCACCCATAATATCGTTTGCATAAGAATCTGAAATACCATATACAACACAGTTGTGTAACAGTGCACATAATTTATCAATTTCTCTCGAATCAAATCTATCTTTGAAAATTTCCACGGATCTTTGCATGGAAATTGTTTTATCACTTAAATTTAAGATAAGCTCTCCTAACGCTTCTCTGTATCTGTCATTCTGCGCAACCTTATGGGAATATTCCAAAGATTCCGTTAAATATACGCCGGAAGACATCTGAATCTTTAAGTTCGCATAGGTATTATACAAATCCATCATCATTGCTTTGTTGTCTGCCTGATTCTGTGCTTTGAAATACATACCTGTTGCAATAAAACCAAAGACCATCCCTGGCAGGAAAAGAATCCCATTTCCAGTTAGTGCAAACATTAAAAGTCCTAATAATACTCCGACTCCTAATCTCGCACATACATACCAGGAAGGATTCATATCATAATTTCCTACCCGATACATAATGCCTTGCTTCGATAAAGTGGTCTTATATTTATCCATAAGACCCCTCTTTTTAAAAGCATCATCAATACTCTCGGTTGCTTTTCTACCAGCACCTTCTGCACTTTTTCCAATTTTACCGATAATTAAGAAGAAGCAGACACAGATGCCAAGCATTACCAGATAAGTGAGTATTTTTAATAAAATTCCTATCATAAGTTACTCTCTCCTACATAAAATATGTTGATTTATAGAAAAATGTGTAAAATTATACACACTGTTCTAACCAGTAGATTTTATTAAATTTCCAAAGCAATCTGCATTTTCGTGCATTTACTTTCTTACAATGTTTAGTTTTTGATTGAAAATTTAAAGCCAATTGTTCTGGATGTAAAGCAGTAACATATCCTGTATGAACTTCTCCATTTTTATATGTATAAGAAACTAAATCTCTATGCTTAATTCCTAATACATTATCAGTTTTAGCTTTCGATTTTCTTCTCATCGGCTTAATGATCCATTCTTTTACATTACAAGTATCAGGAATACCATCTGCAATACATATTGCATCATTGCTGTGGGATTTTTCTATATTCCATTCAATCCTTTTGTTTGCAGTTTCGCCACCGTTAGTTAGATGTAATAGTCCCAATTCGGATATTTTCCTCCGCAGGTAGTTTTTACCTTTAACCTTTTCCCTAACGTAGTTCGTATCTGCAACATATCTTTCGATAGTAGCAGTCACTAAGGCTTGAAACCTACTGTTAAGCAAGTGTAAACAAGAAATGTACAATACATTTGTCCACTTGTTTACACTCTTATCTATAAAACAGACTGCTTAACAATTAGTCCTTACTTTTCGGTCTTTAGGTTCATGCCATAGAAAAATACAACAACCAATCCCAGTCCTACAATGTTTCCAACTGTGGTGTTAAATAAGATATTCCAGATTCCGCCTACAAAGATGGATAAGCTGTATAAAATACCTAATGCTACAACAAACATTAAGGAAATATTTACCTTTGCATTTCGAAGCAAAGTACGTTTCTTTTCATGCGACTGGCTATAAATGGATATTGTTTCTGAAATATCTCTGGAAACTGCATAATAATCACCGGTTACCGAAGAACATAATTGCAGGTTATCAATTACAAAGTTAAACTGCGAAGAATTATATTTCTCCTGCAAATGCTTGATTGCGGCTTCCTTATCATTGTCACTCTTTGCTTCGACATAACATGCTTCCAGTCCCTCTCTTAACGGCGATTCAAACTGGTCATATATCGCACCAAAAATATCAATGATATTGGAATACTGTAAGGATGCAGATGCACAGGCATTTGTAAACTGTAACAACTGTTTTTCCAGTTTCATCTTTCGGTTATATGCAATCAGGTCCAATGTATACCATGTGATCAGTAAAAATACTGCTGCAAATACCAGTCCAATGATGGCATTTCTGAAAAAAGATACTACGGTAAAGATGATCAGTGCTAATGCAATCAGTGTTGCTAAAAAAGCGGACTCGGAAAACCCGGGAACCGTTTCGATGATACCGGATGCCGTGATCAAAGCGTAAATCTTTCCGATAAAACTCATCTTTGTTTTTTCTTTACTGAAACTGTTTTCTCTTGCAGCAATATCTTTCTTTAACTGTTGTCTCTTAATACGGTCATACTCGTGCATATTACCGGTCAGTTTTGCCCAAAAGCCTTCAAATACACGGTACTGAATCAGATATTTTCCGAAAAATAGGATAAGTGCAGCACAAGATATCAATGTCAAAATACGGAATACTAAGGTAACAATACCCAGTGCGTTAAATTCTGCAGGGATAAACGCAGTTTTAAATAATTCCAGAATTGTTGACATTATACCTGCACCTCCTTAAAGATATAGTTCCCATTCACCTTATCGAATCCGTCTTCTTCCAAAATCTGTTTGATCTTATAGTTCTTTACAAATACTACAGTATTCAAAGCCTTTAACTGCTTTGCGAAATGCTCTCTGGTACGATTCGGCTGTGCATCCAAACCATAGTCGATCAGCTTTTCATAACCCTCTTCTGCGGAATTGCTATGTACTGTTGTCATTGCCTGAGATCCGGTATAAGTTGCATAAGATAACTCTGCTGCTTCATCACCTTTGATCTCACCTACGACAATAATATCGAAGGACTCCATCAGTGCCAGTCTTGCAAGGTCTTTTAAGCTATATGCAATCGCACTACCATTTCTTGCGGGAATTACCTTACGGAAAATCATTTCAGGGTGAGAATCACAGAACAACTCTTCGGATTCCTGAATAATATCTGCGCTCTTATCCTTGGGAGTAGACTCTAATAATGCATTTACCAATGTCGTCTTACCGGAACCATTTGGTCCACAGACTAAGATGCCATTACCATCTGCCCATCTTTTTTTCAGATATTCTGCCTGCGCGGGGGTACAATATTCCTGCTTAATCAGAGTTTCAAAAGTTTTCTTCACCTTTGGGATTTTACGAATCAGCAATGTGGGGCGACCATTGGTATTACACAGATCAGATACCAGAGAGAATCTTAAAATATCTGTTTTGCTGGAATCCTTATCGGTAAATACCTGTGCTGCATTCTGAATAGATACGTTAGTATTGTTACGGTTTGTAATAAACTCAATGTATCTTTCATATTCTGCTTTGGACGCAAATTTAATTCCGGCATCCATACGTTTACCATTTTTCTTGATTCGTACACAATTTTCGGAAACCAGTCGAATATCTGAAATATCAGGGTCTGAAATTAAGTCATCCAGAATACCAAATCCCCAAAGTGCTTTATCTACCAGATATACAACATCGTTTGTTTCCTCATCATTTAATCCTTCTTTTCTACATCTGGTTTCGATTTTCTTTAAATATTCATCACGATTTAACTGCTTCTTCTGTACCTGCAGCATAATCTTATTGCTGACATCATTTATTTCATCGAAAATCTTTTCCTGTACTTCCTGTACATTAGCCATTGTTTTTCACCTCTCTATAATCAGATACCAAAAAGACCGTATCTTTATTTTTATTCTTTGCAATTTGTCCCATGCAGATATATTCTTTTCCGGACTCCATCTGTCCCTGTATGGTCTCTGTTAAAATACTATCTTCGATTTTTAAGTCCCCGCGCAGATAAGCAGATCTTTTTCGGTTTAAGTACCCCCGCTCCTCTTCTGCAATATATACCCCCGTCAAAACGGTCATATTGATAGGTGCCGGTAATCGTAAAAGTTCCGATCTTGCAATTGCCTGAGTCCTTGTCTTTTTTGTTGCAGGTAGTAATCTCTGCATTGTATTTGCATTTACATATAATCCGTTTGCATCGTTATGTATGGTACCCGTGACTAATAAAATCTCCCCGGTACTAAATCCAACAACATTTTTTGAAAGTAACATATCCGAAAGAAGTACGTCTGCTGTACACAGACATACCTCTCCGGTTTTTTCAAAATACACGGTTTCTAATTCTAATACCGGACGTTTGATATCCGGATTATTCGCATGTTTCTCTTTCTTTTTCAGGACCCCTATCAGTGTCACATTATTTCCCAAATCCATTCTTTGTATTTCCTTTCTACTTTTATACGGGAACAATCTCCGCAGATAGGATATCCCCATTCCATACACAGATCAGTTCACTGTTCATGCCATCATTTACTAAGCGATACTTCTGGACTCCACCAGGCGATTTCGAAATGATCTGATAATCCAAAAATTCACCATATCTGATGACTAACAGATACTCATCTTCTCCGGGTTCTCTCGGGAATACCTCAATGATGCCATCTCCATCGTCTCCGTTAAATCTGAATTTCAAATGTCCATTTCCAACGGCAGGTCCTGTGGGATGATGTGCATCCGAACTGATTACATTGATTTTGTCATTCTGATTTGCAGAAATTCCTGTGGTCTGAATCGTAGAACAGAAACGTCCTTTTTCATCAAAGAAGCCACGGATCAGGAAATAATATTCATTTATTTCCGCGCTGACCATATTTCTGCCGTCTTCAATCTTGTCATAAGAGGAGAAGTTATAATATCTGCCTCTGTAATAAACACTGACTACGATTGGTGCCGCAGTACAGCTATATTTATAAATCTTTAACGGTGCGATAAAGAACTGCATCTCTTCCGGTGCACTACCCATATGACTGACCATAATGCGGCGGATATCATATACGAATTCATCGATGGATTTCTCTTTTTCCTCTGTAAAGATTTCTGCTTTCTGCATGGAATTGATATTCGGTAAGGAAGTAATCTCTCCGATGATCTGAGGTGCAGGAATGGGTGGAACTTCCTGTACTTCATCCTGTAATGGGATCTGTTCCGGCGGTGCAGGTGTTTCGTCCACGGGTTCGGGTACTGTTTCTTCCACAGGCTCAGATGTAGTTTCCTCTGCACTTTCCTCAGATACCGGTGTTTCCATTTGTATGGAATTTTCCTCCGGAACATCTTCCTCCACAGGAGCCTCTTCCTCTACTGCTAGGGGGGTGTCTTTTACAGGTGACTCTGTTACAGGTACGGCTACTGGTACTGGTACAGGTGCTACCGGAGTCTCTACTCTTTTTGGCAGGACCTCTTCCCTGGCAGGTGGAATATCTTTTGCTTTTGTCTGCACATCCACGTCTTCCACTTTGGAAATATGGCTGATATACCGTTCTCCATCCACTTCCATCGCTACAAACTGCGGCTTTCCATCTACCGGTAAATAGTTTTCTCCCTGTTTATGCAGCTCTTTCATAACGATTCCGTTAATGTCGGCAAGGGATTCTAATTCCGATACGGCAGCAGCATTTGTGATACCAAATGGCAATTCATCTGCAAGTTCTGTCATAATCCCCTGTTTGATGATCTGCACATTTTTTAAGATTGCTCCATAAATTTCTTTTTTCTTCATGTCCGATTCCTCTTTTTGTGTATCTATTAGCTATTTATATATGTAAAAAAATTCTTGATTTTTTACGATTTTTGAAAATTTTATACAAAAAAGAGATAGACTTTTCATAATTTTAAGTTAAATAATCATTTAAAAATCATTCTCTAACCTACTATCACGAAATATCTATCTCTTACTTATTTAGCCCCAGGACTCTGCACTGGAACTATCTTCGAAACTCTGTCTCTTATAGCCTTCAACAGCAACATTTTTCGCTTCTGTATTATCCTGCGTATACATATGCAGTTTGAAAAGCTCATCTGTCAATGACATGATATTGGGAACCGCGACTGCCTTTTGTGGAATCCAGATAGCCTTGAAATCTGTTGCAACCTTACTATATTCACTACGGTCAAATCGATAAACCTTATCCAATCCACATTCACATGCATAATCCCATGTGTATTTGTAATTCTTATGGGAAGGATAATCATATTTCTTATCTCTGATCGGGTCCTCATGGGAAAGGATGACGATCTGTTCATCGAAAGGTAAACGTCCAAGTTCTTCCGGTTTCATCAAGTCTCTTTCTTCTACATTATAAGAAGAGTTTACGCTGTTCTTACTGCCGATTGAGCCATTGTAACCACGCACGGTCTGTTTACCAAGCTTTTTGCTTACATATTCGTTATTACCATTCTCATCGCCACCAAGGAATACAAATTCAGGACAGTTACCATCAAAGGTCTCATAAGTCTTTTCTCTCTTTTCCTTCAACTGTGTGATAGACTGAATAATAACGGTACAACTGATTTCATAAGAACGCATGGTGGAAAGTTTCTGATCGAATTCAGGTACTTCTGCGGTATTTACGAACTCATCCAGCAAAAATCTTGTATGGAAAGGTACTGCATTACCGTTACCACGTTGCACCTTAATATTTTTCAGGGCATTGATATATTCTTTTGCTTCACTTTCCGTAGGTCGTCTGGAAATCCAAGTACCATCTGCCAATTTGATATCATAGTAAGCATCGTCCAAAGTAACTTTGACTTTCTTTTTCTTACCATTTTTATCTTTGACTTCTCTTTCGCCTTGCTGTTTTCCGGTAACTTCTACTCTTTCATAAGTAGCAGATTTTAATGCTTCCTTAAATTCAGCAGGTTCTCCGGCTTCTACCTGTGTAGCATCAAAGTATTTTACTAATTCACCATTTTGTAACTTCAAAGTCTCTGTACCTGCAGATTCTGTACCGGTATTATACAAAATGTCAAACATCTGTGTATAAAGGAAGGATACCAAGAAGTTATAGGTAGAGTCTGTGGTAGGTGTAATTACGAATAATGCAGATTTCTCTTTCGGGAAATTATACAGATCAATCGTATCGGTATTCGTTAAGTTCTTTACCTGCTCGATATTAAATGCATCCATTCTTACCGCAGTGGTCATCAGAATCGTAGTAGATGTCTTTTCCGGTGCAATTCTAAAGTTCTCCCACTCTTTTAAACAATAGGGTTTTACAATTTCATCCGGACTACAATCCTGTCTCTTAGATTCATAAATACGTAAATTCTCGAAGATTACTGCTAAGTCAGATCCGGTTGCGGTATTATTTTTGGTATTACCTGCGGAAGCTCCTTCAATCAACTGAATCGGACTGGTCTGTGGATTATATGCATGGTTTGCCATACGGGTAAATTCACAAAGGTTACCGAAACAGGCTTCATAGTGAGGTGCTTCCTTACCGCCGATAACATCATCAATCTTTGCGTAAGGTACATCGCTGCCTTCCGGTTTCTGGGTTAAAAGTCCGATACATGCGCAAAGGAATGCATTCATGGAATCATCCCAGAAAGGGTCCTTACTACCGGAACCATTACTATCCAGATTCGTATTCTTAATAAATGCCTGCACTACCTTTTTAATATCAGACTCTTTTCTACAATATTTTAAAGGGTTATACAGATCACAGTCTCCCATTTTGATCAAATCGAATACTTTTACATGATAACCAAAACGGCGTAGGGCTTCTCCACACTCCTGTAAAATAGCACCTTTCGGGTCCGTAACTACAAAGTTACAGTTCATCTGCAATAAGTTCGGTTTCAAGATAAAACGGGATTTACCACCACCGGTTTCACCAATAACTAACACATTTAATGCATGGAAGTGTTTTTTAATATTGGTGGAAATCTGTACATTTTTGGATAAGATGATATTTCCATATGCCTGATGATAATCTTCTTTATTTCCCTTTTTCTCCCATTCTGCAAATTTATGCATTAAGGCTGGAATATCTGCCCATTTGGAAGAACCCTTTAAGGTATTTACATCATGGTGTACACGCAGCTTGTTCATTGTGTATCCTAATAATGAAAATAATGGTGCAAATAAAGAAATCAGTATAGATTTATAAAATGGATAATCGATTGGCCAAAAATACAATGGATCTTTTGTCATTTCCTCGATTGCTCCGGAAAATAAATCCATAATATTTGTATCTCTGGCATTCTGCATACTAGCATATGCCTGCACATTCCATCCGACATAAATGATGATGATCATCATAAAAATCGTACTCGCTACCGTAGTGCGGAGTAAGTCGGCTTCTTTTTCTTTAATGGTTTTTTCTTTTCTCAAACCTTGTCGTTTTTTCGCCATTTTTATCTCCCTCTTAGTTTATTTGGGGCGTAGTGGCGGGCCTGCCACTACACCCTTTCCCTGGCAGGAAAGAAATTGTGTCACATTAATCAAATGCATCAATTCTTTCTTTTTCCTGATCATTTTGCGTCTTATCGTCCTGTGTCTTATTGTTCTCTGTCTGTTCCTTATTCTGTGTACGCTCTGCTTCTTTCTGCTCACGTTCTTTTTCTTTTTGCAGGATTTCTCTTAATCTGTCCTTAATCTTGACACGGTTTACTTCGACTTCCATATCATTGTGTTCGTGCTCATTTTTGAAGTGTCCAGACATCTCTTCACAGAATTTATATCTTTCTTCCTGAGAAAATTCAGGGGTACTTTCTTCTAAGAATGCCAGATATTCTGGTGTTTCCTTTGCATTTGCAGGGTCTAACAGTCTGTTTGTCTCTGCCTTGATCAGGTCATGCAGTTGTACCTTCGTCATAGATTTGATTGCGTTTTCGGAATATCTGTCTTTGATGTTGTTAATCGCTTTTTTCTGAATGACGGAAAGTAAACCGCCTTCTCCCTGGAATCTATGGTCACAGATTTCTTTGATCGCTCTGTCTTTGGGTGATAATTGTGCAGCAGTAGGTCTGTCAAATTTAGTTGGGATGGTTGCCTGTGCTTCCGGCTTACTCATTTTTGTGTGATCGTAACCAGCCTGCAGCTCCTCACCTTCGTATGCATACATGTCCGTAATTTTTGCGGCATAGTTTCTTACAAAAGCCTCTCTGCCATCTTTTCCATCCAGTTGTGCTTCCTGCTGCCATTCACCCTTTTCATCCTTTTTATAAACAGTGATTACTTCCTTATTCTTTTCGATATAATAATTGGAATTTCCTTTGACATCAGTAAGTACACAGTCTTCCTTGTCTAAAAGTGCTCTTATTTGCTTTTCATCAAATGCACCCTGTTCTTTTCGGAGTTTATTTAGATTCATGCCGCCAATTCCGCCTTTTCCGAGTCCAAACGTATCTCCTGCATAGGTCTGTGTCATTGCCCATTCCATTTCAAAGGAAATCAGGTCTTTTCCATTTAATCTGGCAAGGTCATCCGGTGAAATGACGATACTTTGTTCTCCTTCAATTTCACAAACACCGTATACGATATTTTGATTTGCCAGTTTCGCCTGTAACATGGACATTTCTGCTTCATTTTTTACAGTTAATTTGATTACTTCTTTTTCTTTTCCATGTAAGCCAACTTCCAGCATATTTTTCTCTGTCTGACTACGGAATAAGCTGCCATCTTTGGAAAAAGCTTCTCTTTGTAACTGTTCAAATTTTTCCTTATCCTCTTCCCTTACGATAAACAGATAGTCTCCGCTTGATTCATTTTTAAAGGAAATGTAAGGCATCCCCTGTGCAATGATCAGATTTTCCAGATCTTTTGCGTTTTTCCCGGGGACAGATGCACAAATGGGAACTTTATCCTGTAATAGATATTCCGCCATCTTTTTGTTTAATTGTGCCTTTTCTGTCATTTCTCTGGAATCGATCCATTTTTCAATCTCAGATAAAATGGATTTCAGCAGATTCATTTCGCTAGAGCCGTCTGTGGTTACATTTGTACCAATATTTCCAGCCATTTTTCTCCTCCTGTGCTTTGTTCTTGTGGTATTTTTATATATCTAAAAGTACTTCCCCATTGATAATGTATCTGGCATCAAAATTCATATGTACGGTACGCCAGCCATCATATTTATCCCGCATTTCCTGTGAGATACGTTTTAATGAAGTATAGGTAAGTACTGCTTTTTCCCCATTTTCCAAGGGAACTGTTGGGAAATAAATCGAAGTATCCTGTATCTTACAAAGCGTATATAATTTATTTTTCTTCAGTAATTCCAGATACTTCTCATCCTTTGTCATCTGATATTGGGCATAAGCGATCTCATTGGGATTTCTGTCATAAAAATAAATCCGCTGTTTGGATAATCTGTAAGGTTTTCCATCTAAATATCCACGGAAGAATCCGGCGTTATATAACATGGTTTCCAATTCTCTAACATCATCAATGTCTGTTTCTACCAGTCTCGAATTCTTTTTTCTGATTTCTGCCTGGGAAGGATCGGAAAAGGCATGAAATAATGCCTGTCCCGGATCCATAAAATACGTCTTTGTTTTTGCATCCATAAGTACGCTATACATTTCCCGTGCCCCCTTAATTTGCTGCTTCTGTGGCAGTGGTCTCTTCTGTGGTTTCCTCTGTTGTTTCGGTTTCTTCTGTACCCGTAACAGATGCACCATCCTGTCCGGTATATTGTTCACAGCCGACTAAGGAAATATCATAAGAAGTAAACAGACCGGTGATCGTTAAAGTACCTGTTCTGGCTTCTCGTTTTGCCTTTACATCTGCGGTATATAATCCGGATACTCTATCCCAAGGAACTCTTACGATGGAACTGCCGATACTGATATAAATATCTCCGGTGCTTTCCGTAGTGGCAGATTTGATTGTCACACTGCAATCGGTTTCTGCAGGAAAATACAGCTCTACCTGTTTCTTACTTGCCTTTGTGACATCTACCTTTTTCGCTTCTTCTGCGTCCTTTTCTTCCTCTTTGGCATCCTCATCTACATAACCAAGTGCGCCTTCTACATTTGTGCTGAAACGATTTAATTCTTCAAAGGTGGAATAAATTCTTGGAGCTACATATTCATTGGGATCATAATCTATGGATGTGGTATCTACTTCCGGGAATAATACCTGTTCGTTAAAATCTGTATTTTCGGAATAACTGGTGCCTCTTACTAATCGGAGCATACCCATGCCATTGACGTCATAATATCCAGTTACAAAATATTCCGGAATTTCTACTCTGTAAAAACAGTCACGTAAGGTTTCATATTCTACCGATGCATACAATTCATAAGCTCGGAACGCATGCATATTTGCTGTTGTCAGATAATGGTTATAATAAGTACCTGCATATACTTCCAGATCATACTGACTCGACTTTTGCAGATTTTCCGGTTTGATCAGACCATCCTCTATCATGTCATCTGTGATAGTCGTATCACCAATCTTATCTAGCAGTGTCTGTGTGACTCCGAGGTTATAAATATCGTATAACTCACTATCCGGTAAGATGCAGATGTCATCTCCTGAGTCTGTCATCAAATAAGCTCTCTTATTTGTTAATTGTTTAATGTTGTAACAGCCAATGGTGTATCCAATGTCGTAATATCTTTCCCAAGTGATGGTATCCAATAAGGTATCTGTGGAATAATAAATTAACTGGTCCCCATCATATAAGGTTGGGATTTCAATCTCATTTTCTGTGGTAAAGTATTGCTGTCTTTTTTTATCTACAATTTCATCGGGACTATCGCTTTCATAATTGTTCACATAACTTACCAGTGGATAATAAAATCCATCATGTAATACGTAATAACAGCCAGATGTCAGATTACTTTCGAATTTCTTACCAGTCTCATCAATACCTGTTGTTGCTGTCTGCCAGGAAACCTCTCCATTTTCGGTTAAGTCCTGAATCTCCTCTTTTTCATTTGCTGTACGTCCACATCCGGATAACATACTTACGGTCATTATGGATAACAGCAATGTGCAAAGCTTTTTTCGCATAATTAATCTCCTCTCGTTTTTGCAAATCTTTGGACATAGATCTGCACGTCTTATCTACTTATGTCAAAAACTTTTCAAAAAATGGTAAAAAATGAAAAAAATATTTACCAAAAATTTTCGAAATATTTCGTCTTTCTTTGGTATCAAAAATCGTAGAAATTACGGTTTTTTTTTACATATGTAAGTGCAAACAAAATTAACGGAAGGGAGGATTGTTTATGCGGAAAAATGTTGCAGCGAAACCATTCATGCGAAAAGAGTTTGTACCCTATCGCACGATTACTGCATATATGAAGGATATATTTTCCACTGCTACCGATGCAGATGGATGTATTGTGCTTCGTTCCGGTACCAAGGGACATGCAGAACAATCCTTCTTTAATGTGAATAAAACAGATACCGATGCGTTTTATGCGGAACTTGCCAGACATGATTACAGAGACTGTTTCTTTACCTTTGCAACCTTTTCTACCAAGCATCATGCACAACGCACGGAAAATAAATTAGCAAATATCTACGCATGGAGTATCGATGTGGATTACAAAAATGAATCCATTGCTCCTTTGGATATGTATGACTACATTATGGAAAATGTGGAATTACCTACTCCAAATTATGTGGAATATGGTCATAGATTACGTATGATCTATCTTTTTAAAGAGCCACTAAGACTCTTTCCCACACAGCGCACAAAATTATTACAGGGATACCGTTTCTTACAGAAAGTATTTGTGGACCGTATCAACAATGAATTATCTTTTGGAAATGAAAGCTTTGGTGCAGAAAGTAATCCGCCTACCAGCTTTTTCAGAATTCCCGGGTCTGTAAATACCAAAGATGGGTCTACCATTAAGATTAAAAAGATCACAAATGAACGTATGTCTATGCAGGAAGTATTCGATGAATATGTTTTGACAAATGAAACCGATAAATCCGCATGTCGTGACACCTGGTATGATACCTGGAAGATAAATTACGAAAAGAAACATAAAATTGCAGGTGGATTTAACAGCTATCGTTTATGGGAACGCAGACTTGCATTATTCGAGTCTCTGCAAAAGGATCCACAGGTTGGTAGAAAAAGATTACTTTTCTTTACTGGATGTGCTTATTTACAGCTTGGTATGGCAAAAGATGCATCTGACTGTGTAAAGTTACTTTTAAAATTTAATCAGGGACTTTGCAATCCTTTATCGGAAAAAGATGTCATCAGCAGATTCCGTCAGATAAAAGCTTACAATTTTAAAGATATTACCATTTGTCAGACATTGGATTTGCCAGTAGATACTTTCTGTTGTTTAAGCAAAAAGCAAAAAGATGCAAAAAGATATCAGACGAAACGAGAAGAACAGATTGCTTTGGGACTTGCGAAATTCCAGAAAATGCAAAAACGCAGAAATCGTGTTGCATATCTCATTACTTTAAAAACAAAGTCCTCAGAAATTTGTAAAGAGCTTGGTGTTTCGATTTCCACTTTAAAACGAGACCTGAAATATTTAGCAGCAAATGATGCAGTAGCCAGAATTTCGATTGCAAACAGAAGGCGCCCGATAAGCCCTGCGGTGCTCGTCCCTCCTACTGCTCCTTCGTCTACCTCATTCGCAGTAGTCATCCCTCACACTTCTATGCTACTGGATGCGATGACTGATACAGATGACCTGCATGGTCTCCTACAAAGATTACCTGCAGTCATACCATATAGTATAAAAAAGAGATTACTCCGAATCATTCGGTCTGCAAAGGAATTACCTAAGTCTACTTACAGAAAAGAGATGAAATTCCTAAGCGGTCATTTAAAAGGTAGTCTTCCGAATTATATTTTAGCTGGAGTTCCGATCGGATTTGCAGGTCCACCCTAGAAGACCTTTACATACAGGCGGACAAAAATGAACCCTACAAATTTAATCTGAAAATCCACATATTCTTGATGTATTTTAATCATATTTTGTTTTACCTATTTTACACTGGATGTCAAAAGGACATCCCCTAACAGCAAAAAAGAGGAGTTTTGAATTATGGAAAAAGTATCCGGAAAGTTAAAAAATGTAATTTGGACACATCCGGAAAAAGGTGTGTGTATTGCCTGTTATCATGGAAAAAATGGTGATTTTACCGTAACAGGTTCTTATCTGCCTGCTGTAAAACGGGCAACTTATGTATTTAATGGTGAATGGATCCATAGTCCAAAATATGGATTACAGTTTAAAGCAGCATCCTTCGAGGAACATATTGGTACAGATAAAGATTCTATTGCAGAATATCTTGGTTCCGGAAAGATTAAAGGTATTGGAAAAACCACAGCAAAAAAGATTGTGGATTATTTTGGTACGGAAACTCTGGATATTTTGGACCGTGATTTTATGCGAATCGTAGAAGTAAAAGGAATTTCCAAGAAAAAGGCAAATCATATCAGAGAATCCTATCTTGCTACCCGTGGTGCCAGACAACTGATTATGGAATTTGGAAAGCACGGATTAGGAGCTTCTTATGCTTTACGTGCCTATGATATGTATGGTGCTTATGCCGAGCAATATTTACGGGAATCTCCTTATAAATTATGTGCAATCTCCGGTATTTCCTTTCAAATGGCAGATGCATTAGGTCCGAAAAGTGAGACTTATGAACGAAATCCGGAACGATTTGTATATGCTGCAAATTTTGTACTTTCTGAAAATGAAAATGGAAAATGGAGTACCATCTGTGAGAATGAACCCGGTGGATCTACTGCTATGAAAATGGAAGATATGGAAAATGTATTACTTTCCTTATTAAGACAGTCCTCGCTCACACTTTCGGAAGTCCATACACAATTACAGCATCTTATTGAAAACGGCGTATATATCGCGACCACGATCACAAATAGTGACAGACGTACAGAAACCTTAATACAGAAAAAAGGAACACATGAATTAGAGGCAAAGATTGCAGAAAGATTATATGCTTTATCCAGACCCTTACCTGTCTCCTATCAAAGAATTGAAAAGGGCATTTCCCTGGCAGAAGAAGAACTGGGTATCACCTTATGTGAGGAACAAAAGGAAGCGGTAATAAAAGCTTTTACGAATGGACTATCTTTGATTGTTGGTCCTCCCGGTACAGGAAAAACCACAGAGATACAGGTAATATCTTATGTATTTAATTATCTTTATCCCAATAAAGATGAGATTTATGCAGCACCTTCCGGCAAAGCAGCTTCACGTATGCGGGAATCTACCGGCAAGATTGCTCACACAGCACATAGCAGATTTCATTTACCGGTACAGCAGATTCCTTTTCCTCAGCCCCCTGAATGTGTAGTCAGTGATGCATTGGTCGTAATCGATGAGGTTTCTATGTTAGACATTGGATGTGCATGTCAGCTCTTCTCTTCTATTGATGAAAGTTGTATTGTTGTCCTTTGTGGTGATGATGAGCAGTTGCCTTCTGTTTCTGCCGGGGCGGTTTTACGTGATATGATCGAATCTACTGCTATTCCTGTTACCGTGTTGCGTAGAGTTTACAGACAGGCACATGGTTCGACTCCTTATGAAAATGCAATGGCCATTCGAAGAGGTAATCATAATTTGACCTTTGATGATGATTTCCAAATGTGTGAATGTGAGACCTTACAAGAATGTGAAGATGCTATTGTTACAGATTATCTACGTTATGCAGATGAATATGGTGTTGATAATGTAATGGTGTTATCTCCTTTTAAAAAGAATAGTGCCGGAGTACATATTTTAAATAGAAGGATTCAGGACGTTATCAATCCACCCACCGTAGAAAAAGCAGAATTTAAACTTGGGGATTTATTATTACGGGAAGGTGATATTGTATTAAATCTCAAAAATACTACGAATATGGCTGGTGAACCCGTAGTAAATGGAGATGTTGGCAAATTACTTTCCATTACAAAAGATGATGATGGCTGCACCACGTTACGTGTGATATATCCACATGATGATGGTGACATTTACATGACATATACCGAGAATGAAGTAAAATATCTTACACTTGGATATGCATTTACGGTACACAAAGCACAGGGATCTCAGGCAAAGGTAGTGTTAGTATGTACGCACATGTCACATTATGTCATGTTAAAGCGAAATGTATACTACACTGCTATTACCAGAGCAAAATTAAAAGTGGTAACCTATGGTCAGAAGAAAGCGGTCCGATTAGCAATAGATACCGTAGATACTGCAAGACGGCGTACCACATTAAAAGAACAGCTTCAGAACGTATTCGGTATTCATACTACGATGGTAGATGAAAATGATGTAGAATGGATTTAAGAAAAAAGAGACCTCTATAATAGGGGTCTCTTAATTGTCTTTTTTAGGATATAAGTATATCTTTGTCGTATTATATGTGTTGTATAATGTGTGGAATCGCGTAATATATATACGACAAATGCGGAATTCCGAGACAAGATAGGAAAAAATGCGGAATTCCTAAGTGTATATTTATAACTTATTACACTATTATTATATATCAATATAATGAATAGTATTTACCAAATTATAACGATTAAAAGAAATATGCTTTACATCAATATACTTCACATTTGCATATATATATTGTGTTGTATAGTTATCTGGATAGGTTTCTACACCTATATTTACATAACGATACAAAGTTGTGTATATGTTAAATTCATTATTCCTATATTTAGGTGGTACATTTATGCTAACAAAGCTATAAGTTTCTGTTTTTGTAGTTGCCGTCAATATCTCTTTCTTTTCTGCGTCAGACATAGATAAAAAATCATCTACTGTTTTATCTGTAATTCCATTTTCTATATAACAATTATATATATATCTTTGTGCGGAAAGAGTTTCATTACTAATACCTCTCCTTAAGATACTTATTACTTCCTCATAAGATTCTGGACACAGGACTGTCATTGCCAGATATTGATCATAATATGTGTTTTTATCTAAATCGTAAGCTTTTTCAATACATTTCTTTGCTTCGTAAATATAGTTATCTTCACCTAATTCTAAATAAATATATGCTAAATTATTTAAACATATCGGATCATCTGCAAGTAATTGATTTCTATATAAATATGCTGCTTTGATATAATCTTTAGCTAAATAAGCATTATTTGCGGCTTCTAATATGTCTTCTTTATCCTCTGTAGTAGCTCCAATCTGCGTTACCAGATCATATTTTTGCTTTAAATCATCGTATTTTTCTTGTAAATGATTTTGTTGTATCAAGAAAATGATAAGAGTTACCAATGCAGGAATGATTGCAGCAATAATTGTTGTTATATTAGATACTTTGTCTCTGTTTTTTATCATTTGTCCCCCATATCGCACACATAACATGCATATAGGATAACATTATTCAATTAAAAAATCTACCACGTTATTTGCGTGATAGATTTCTCTTAAATATCATGTTCTTCAATTTCATTTTTTTCATTGTTTAGTTCCTGTGTAATTTGTTTTAATACGTCTTTTAATTCATTTGTTACTTTTGGAGAAGTCATTAAAAATATATATGGTTTTAACGTCTTTTTATTGATTTTTTCATAAACATGATCAATGAAATCTCTGAAATATTTTATAGTTCTCCAATCAAAGGTTGTTAAATTACTTTTGGTTTCATCTGTTAATAATTTTGCAGATTCGCCTATTTGTGCCATATACATAGCGCATAAATCGAATGCCATATCATTTTGATCTAAATTATACTCTGTGCATTTGAAAAATTTAATAGCATCCTTTATTTTTTGTTGATTTTTAAGAATTGTCAAAATAAGCGCCTTATCTCTACTTTTATTTTTTGTCAATCCAAATTACCTCCTTTCTGATCGTTTTGTATACGGAGTCTTCATTTATAGGTAAATCATTCTCCTTACAGAATAAATCCATATCATCATCTTCTTTTTTTAATAAATCGAGCCATAAAGTATCGACTTGAATTGGGAAACTTGATTTGATATCTTCCGCAATATCAAGTCTCATGGAATCTCCATCAATAATAACGTCTAAGTCGCTTTCTGCTGTTGCTCTTCCATTGGCATAAGAACCGGCTATTCCTAATTTTATAGAGTGGTGGTACTTATCTTCGATTTGTTTCAGTATTTTAGAAATATAAGCAAATGTCAATTCTTGCATAACGTATTTTCTCCTTATCTCCCAATCTTATATCTTTTCTAGTATGAGAAGACACAAAATTTTTGCAAATGACATCTATGGTATCGGCAACATCAAAATATTTTTTTAACAATTTAGAAATTTCAAAATCAACTTTATATTTATCATCTATCCAGCGAAATTGGTTTAATACATATGTTTGTCCTCTCATATATATATATATATATCTTTTATATTATATGTCAAAAAAATCCGCAAATCTAGTTCAAAAATAAGAATATTATATCAAAAAATCTACTACGCAAAAAACATAGTAGATTTTCTTAATCATCCTTTTACAGTTCGGGTATATCATGATTTTCTTTTTCACTTAATACTTCCATATGATATCCAGAGTCAATAAATTCTACAGTAAGCGCATGGTCACATCTATTACCTAATTTTTCGTAAATTTCTTCCATCTCTTCTCTGGTAAAATTAGTGCCAAGATAACGATTGATATATCCTCTAAGATTATCCTGATATTCCTCATTTAACCTATCTCTTCGATAAGGTATTGCACAACAGGCTGCTCTGGATAACCATTCCAATACTTTACATTTGATATCCAGTTCTGTTTTGCAATCTTCCAAGCAGAAATAATTGTTCGTCTTTTTATCTACGATAAATTCCAAATTATGGTTTACAAAACTGTTTGGGAAGGAATTTGTCAACCTTTTTACGACTGCTTTCCAAATATCCATAGTATCTTCATATTCTGTTTTATTCTGAGTTACAACTGGTGTAGAAAATGTAAACTCCTGTGTAGTATCACTTACATGGAAAAGTTCTCTTAATTTCTGGAAATCCTCAAACATAGCAAGAAAGCTTCTTCTACCGTGTTTTGTAACATTCGTAGCATCTGCAATTACATTCTGTCCATGTATTAAGGATCTTCGAATCTTATTTACCCAAATACCAAAGACCTCATCATTTCTGCTCTGGTCTCCTACATCTCCACAGAGTTCGCCTCGAATTTCATCCATCGAGTAAACAACCGCATTATTTTCTTTTGCAAGCTCCTCTGCAATGTGGCTCTTTCCGCTGCCAGGGAGACCTACCATCACATATAATATAGGTACCTTATTTTCCATGTGTATGCTCCTTAATCTGCAAATTGTGTAAATACATCTCCTGTTCTAAATCATTCTCAGCTCTATTTGTTTTCCCGGATGCACAACACATGGCATACATAAGGATACCTGTTACAAACAAAAATACACAACCGATAATGATAAAATACATATTCCCCTCCAAAATAAAATAAATCGTAAACAATAGTGTCTATTACTATATGTCAAAAAAAACCGTAAATGTCGTACAAAATGTAGTGCTAGACAGAAATAAATTTATCCGATATAATGGTTAAGAATTGTTTATATTAGGGGGAATAAAAGAGGTGGAATATGGATTACGAATCAAATTATGATGACACTTTTTTTGAAGATTTTGATAAGTTGTGCAGCATTTATCAGACAGTACCTTATTTTAAGGAACGATTAAAGTTCTATTGGCAATTATTAGCGTGTACTATGCATAATTTGAAGGATGCAGACTTACAAGCCAGCTTTCGTTTCTCCTGGGAAGAGAATGAAGTATTGATTCAGGAAAAAAGACAATTGGAAGTTGCTACTTTTTCTTTGGAGGTTATCGAATCTGAATTTAATCATGGAAATAAAAGACAATTTTATGAGGAATGGTATGAAGAAGTACTCTCCTGTTTATTAAGTTTGAGAAGTCAAAAAGCAATAGATTCCGCCATTTCTTTAGATAATATTATTTTTCAGACATACTTACCCGGAGCTGTACCTGTTACTTTAATGGATTATGTTTATGAAAAAACATGTTCTATTTATTTTAATATTTACGACACATCCGCTTATGTAACTCCAACTATACAAGCATATTTCGGAGTTCCCATGCAAAAATTGTTAGAGATTGCCGGAAAAAACACAGCCAAAAAATATCCCTTAGCAGCAAAAAAGTTAGAGGATGTAGTATCTGAAAAAACATTACATGGATTATCTGATTTTATAAAACATTTGCCGGTATTATCTGTAACACACGATTCTTTTTGCTTAGAGATGATATATTATCCTGAATTTTTAATAGCTATCAAACACGACATCTATATGGTTCCCCTGACAGAAAAAGATATGTTATTATTAGATACTACTATGTTTTCAGAACATAGTGTTTTAAAGTTGTGGGAAGATATATGTTGGTATCCACTTTTAACCCCATACAGATATGAAATTGCAAAAGAAAAACTTACGAAATTAAAAACCACTGTATGATTGATACAGTGGTTTGTTATTATTATTCAAAAATATCATCATATAAAGTACCTTCGTTTTTTCTTGCCTGTACATCACCCGCATAAATCCATGCAATCACTCCCATCACGACATTTACAATGATAAAGGAAAGTAAATTCGGCTGAATGGTAGTCATCGTGATAATACCAACAACATGGGAGAATTTAGGGAATTTCGCAGCAAGGACAGGTACAAAAGACCCAAAAAAGATGAAAATAAATAATCCTTTTATCTTCCAATGTTTCCAAAAAGATGCTAATCCTGCGAGTATCCATGCAGTAGACATTGCAGAAATACAATTCCAGATACCGGAAAAAATGTCTGTGGTTTCTCCGATAGCAAGTCGTAATATATGGTAGGCTAAGTATATAATCTCAAATGCGAAAAAATATACGATAATTTTGCCGGTAATGTTAAATGTGTAATCTCTCATTGTAATTTTCATAATGTTTTCCTCCTAAATATAAAAATAAGATATACCTACTTATATATGTCTAAAAAAACCGTAAAACACAAGCAGTATTATAACTTTCTTTATAAAATATTGCAAGAAAAAAGGACTGTTACTAAACAGCCCTTTTCTTATTTAGCTTTCATGGGTTACACGGTAATGCACATCATTTGCTCTGGTGTCCCAAAGGATGTAATGATTTGTACTGCCAGTAGTATCATCATTTTTATTACCGATAGCGGTATAAACGTGATTTTCCCATTTATATTGTGGAGTACCATCCGCATTTTTCTTATCTCCATCCTTTTGCAGTTTATAATATGGAGAAATTCTTACGTTAGTACCAGCATTTGTCCAACCATCTACATAGTAATGTTGTGCATAAGCTACTCCTGCATCATTTACTAATAGTTTTGCATATCTTGGATCGGATTCTGTGATTTTCTTTATTGCTTTTGTAGCTTCATCATAAATCTCAAAGTAGTTTGGTTTAATGGTTTCGGATAAAGTATGTGGTATTACTCTGCAGTAATTTGCATCTATTGCACGGGAAAGTCCCATATTATACATTTCATCCAGTCTACCATCTTCGATTTCTTTCTTTGTTTCTAAGCCAAGATCATCAAAATCAAAAGAAATACTATCGGTATAACCTACGGTCCATACTTCTACTCTACCGAAGTCACCAATCTGGAAATAAGTTTCTCCGTTTTCGGGATCTACATTAAATCCATCTGCTTCTGTGGAATGAATAATTGTTTTTACCGAGAAGTTCTTCAGCATTCCTGTACCACCATTGTGGTCTCCTGGATTTACTTCAGTATCACCTTCCGGATATCCTGGTTTACCATCTACGGTAACATAATCCATTTCATCTGTCTTATTACCTGCATTATCGATAGCATAGATATTATAAATCAATAAACTGGAATTAGGAAATTCCGCATACAAATTCAAAGCAATATTGTAGTTACCCTTAATGACATTACCGCCTGTGGTATTTTCCGTGGCATGTTCTGTTAAACGATAAGTCTTGGTGTCGGCTGTATTTGCGGGGTCATAAATATTGATATATACTCCCTGAATACCAGAGGAATCTTTTTTATCAATAAATGCACCATTCTCAGCTTCCAGATAATCTGTTACGGTTGCGGTAAAGGATGTATATAAACCTTTTCCCATAATCTCTTCCATTTTATCTGCGGGATAATTATCCAGACTATCCTGTTTTACTTCATAATGGGTGATTTTAGGCTTCGTAGCATCAATCTTTAATTCCATACTATCTGTTTTCATAAATGCAGGATAACCTTGCATACCCAGCTTTGTAGGCTTACTATCTGCATGGGTACGGGAAATACCGGAACCATAAACTTTATAAGTACCCTGTACCTGATAATCTATGGTTAAAGTTTTCTCATGATTATAATTTCCGGTATAAAAAGTGTCGGTAAGTTCTGTGGTACCACTTGGGGTAAGCTGTGTGGTTTTTGCATCTCTATTCTGATTCCAGATAACAATAGTTTTATCCGTAGTATTAGAAATCTTTGTTACGACACTGGAAACCTCATTGGTAGCTGCTACAACTGCATCTGTACTCGCAAGTCTGTTACCTGCAGGACTGTATAAATGCTGGCTGATACCAAATGTACCTGTACCTTGGAAATAGACATTATTTGTTACCGATGCTTTATTTGTCCAAGTGACTGCATCTGTACTCTTCTGCACACGATCGGTGGCATTATCGATTACGGTGGTACCCATTGCAGTCCATCCGGTAGTCGTATTTAATGGAATATAATTAATAGTAGCAGAAATATTATCGGTAAACTTTGTATTGAACTCAGTAGGATTGGTCACAACAGTATTATCCTTCTTTGCTGTGGCTCCATCTGCCCAAATCGCATACAGCGTCATGGTTTGTCCATATTCGTTAGATCCGGTAATATCTGTGATTTTCAATATTTTATCTGTAATTTTGGTATCTCCGATATTACTACCATCTGCGGAATAATAGGTACCTGTACCATCCGGTTTGCTATTCCATCCTACGAACGTACATCCTGTGGCATTTGGGATTGGGAAATCTCCACCAAAATTTTTAAAGTCTCCACCATCAAAGACACCTTTTCCTGTATTCGGCACATCGGTACCATCTACGGCATAATATCCTGCATAATAGGCGTTCATGGTGTTTTTTCCCTGCGCAGGCACGGTCTCTTTTCCTAAGCTTGCATAGGCTCCCGGATGCACATTACTACCAGGATTGATCTGATATGTTAAATGGTTTGTATTAAATATCAGCTTGAAAACGTTAGTACGTTTAATTTCGATGGTAGAAGTCGGTCCGATATTACCCGCAGCATCTACCGCAGCAATATGTAAATATCTATCTGTAAAATTTGTAACATTTGTAATATCCAGACTGGTTTCCTGTGTAAAACCCAGTCCCATATTTTTTAGATTGGTATTATTTATGGATGCGTTCTTATCTGTCCATGTATAACTTCCGCTATAATGTTCTTGCTCGGAAATTAAATGGTATAGATAATTACTATTCCCTGCATCATCATTACATAAGTAATAATACCCTGCAATCTGACTGGTAAGTGTACGTGATATAATTTCCGCATTTACCGTATTGCTTGGGATTACTGCTGCCACACATAAGAGACAAGCCAGTAATAATCCTTGTAACCATGCCTTTCTTTTCTTTTTCATCGTTTTCCTCCCATCACATAAATTCTGAATCCTGTTCCAGTACTAATCCATTGTCTGCTGTATAATCGACTCTATATACCTGTACTTTGAATTCATACTCTGTGCCATTACTATCGGGTTTTTCCCAATTTACTGTGGTTTTATTCGCTTCCTGTAAATAAGATAATATAATTTCATTCGGGGAAACCTTATCTGTCATTTTGATATTATTGATATAAGAAGTATTTTCTTGTCCACTTGCCACATTTGCATTGATAACGGTAAGTTCAAAAATACCGTTGCCAGTGGCATCTTTGTCTGTTCCATTTATAATCGGATGACTTGTTAAAATATCTTGTTTATAATAATCATTTGTACCGCCTTCTGGCGTCTCTGCTTTTTCTTCTTGTACTACAGTTTTATAGGGTTCTCCAAATACAGTTGTTCCATTTGCGTCCCAAGACATGGATTCCACAGCGTTACCAGCCACAGAGCCGCTAAGATAAGCTTTTTCTGTATTTGAAGATATCATGCTATAAAAACTAGCATTACTGGTGTTTGCAGTCTTAGGCAGTGGCCAGAAAGTATGTCCACCTACAACTATATAACTTTGAGAGTATGATGAATTTTCGTGCCATTTTCCATCATTATCTTTATAATATCTGGCTGTTACGCCACCCATATTATATAAATACATACTTACACCAGCAGCCCATTCTGGATAAACACGGCTTCCGTTTTTATACATTTTAATATTATTCCAACCTGAATAGCCATAATCGCCAAAAGTTTTAAATCTGATTTCCTCAATCTTTGGCAAATAGGTGCCTGCTTCTCCTCCTGTATAGCCTCCTCCACCACCAGCACCGCCATTGCCTCCGGCGTCTGTTGGATTTGTTACTGCTGCAGCATATACTGGTATGGATAGTGCCTGACTAAATGTAATGCATCCAAGTAATGCAATCAGAAAAAGTTTCCTTTTCATTTGCCTTTCCTCCTTTTTCTTGCCCCACCCTACCAATATATATGTAAAATATTTTTTGAAATCTATTTGATTTTAATGATTTAATTTATAATAAGTAACATTTTCTATATGGTTATAAGGGCATTCAATTTGATCAATTGTTTGATTCCATGTAAGTCCATTCCACCAACCCATAGAGCCTGTATCATTTTTAGTCCAGAAGTTCATAACATGTGCACCCAAATCGTCATTATAGGGTGTATTAGGAATGCGAAAAAGACCATGCACACTACATTTCGCAGTGACCGTATAACAGGAAATACCACCATCATAAGTTGTAAAGAACTTCCTTTCTACGGAAACAGCATGTGGTATTGCTTTTTGAGTCGCATATGGAACGGTATAACAGCCACCAGATTCCGTTGCCATAGATACACCATCTACATATACAATATTTCCTTGATGTGTATGACTATGTAATTCCTGATCTGTACCATTTAATTCGGTGTCCATAACCAATGTAGTACCGGTCGGAGAATCAAAATCAACAGCATAGGTTTGTGCTTTAAATTCATACTCAGTGCCATTACTTATGGGAGTTTCCCATGTGACAGTACGTGTATTTGCAGCATCTGACATTGTAACATTTCCCAAAGCATCTGGTATTTCCATGTCTCTGATAGCTGCGTTATTTAAGTAAGTCGTATTATCCACGCCGTTTAGTAAATTTCCATTTACTACACGCATTTGGAAAGTACCATCTCCTGTAATATCTTTCTGTGTGGTATTTAATACCGTTTTATTTATGGTATCCGTAGCAGATGCATCGCTCGTACCACCAAAAGAAGCCTTGGAACGAACCACATCCCCTTCGTTATAAGCACATATTTTTGTTTTTCCGCCACTAAAATTTGCATAATTGATACTAAAACCATAGTGCACAGGATGCCAAGTGGATCCATGCGAAGGGTCATCATCTCCATGACAATCACAAGTAAAACTAAAATAATAAACAATATTGACACGGCTATACCCGGTTACATTTACATTTATTCCTTTGTTTATACTAAATTCGCCAGGAGCACCGTGCCAACCATCGTCTCCTTCCCATGCTGATGGTCCACTAGATGTTCCGTCTGTGGATATACTTGCAATTAAAGCATTATTATCTGCATTATACACGAATACCCCTGCAACATAACCATGTACTCTTCCCCAACCACTACCAGAGATACCTATATTTAATGTGGTATTTCCGTTTGTAGATAATGGACCAAGCCTTAAATTCATGTCTTCTATACCCCATCCGCCTTTTGAGGTACCGCCATTATTATATGCAAGGCTTTTGTAACATGCATCTACGTGGGAATGTAGTATAGCTTCTCCGGCGACTCCACCTACTACACCGCCTCCGCCTCCGGACCCGTTTGTACCGGATTCTCCTGTAGCTGTCGGATTAATCGCAGCATGGACAGTAAGTAATTGTGTACATAAAAGACATAGCCCTAGCAGGAAAGGAAGTGCGTGCGTGCGTGCGTGCGTGCGTGCGTGCGGTACGGTATGATTTTCTTTCTCTTTTTTCCATATAATTTCTCCTTTAATTAAACTCTGTATCCATAACGAGATCTGTACCATTTTGGGAATCAAAGTTAATTTTGTAAGTCTGTGCTTTGAATTCGTATTCCGTACCGTTACTATCAGGTATTTCCCATTCCACGATACGTTTATTATTTAAGTCCTGATAAGATATTTCATCTACGCTATTTGGATTTGACTTATCTCTTACCACAGTGTTATTCAGATAAGTATTGTTTTCTTTTCCATTTAAGACATTTCCATTTACAACTTTCAGATGAAAAACACCATTACCGGTTTGTAACCCGATAAGAGATGTCCGGTTATCTGTTAATGTATCTGTGGTCGATAGATTACTATTTCCACCATAAGATTTGGAAGATCCATCGATAGTTACTCCTGCTGTTTTTCCACATAAATACCCTTCTGATATTCCACAATTTACTGTATACCATGTTTCTGTTTCAGTTTTTTCCCAGTTTGGATTAAAACTACCACATGCTCCATAAGGATTTTCCGGAAAATGGGCATTTGGACCTTCTTGGCAGTTACTACAACACATAGAATCTGTCCAATGAACAGTGTGAGACGATTGGTGTCTTTCTCCATAACATCCGCCTCCATTATTAGAACTACCGGAATGTGAATGATATGGACAAGTGCTATGATATGCATTTGCACTATGCGTATGGAAAACAGCTACTCCATTTGCGCCACCTACTTGCCCTGCTCCACCACCAGAAGTACCGCTTTTTCCATTACTGGTAGGATTGCTGACATTTCCTGCCTGCGCGGGGATACTGGTGCCAATCATTAATGTGATTACCAAACCACATAGCAATTTTTTTAATAATGTCTTTTCCATAAAGTACCCCTATTTGTAGGAAAAGGTAGCAGTATTAATTACCACCACCGTCTCCTCCATTCTCCAGTGTTGTAGCGCCACCGCCACCACCGGCAATCATTAGTGTCGTTTGATTTCCATCTCTTTCCAGTACAACTGTGGTAGCTCCACCGCCACCTGCACCGATCCCTTTTGTACCTGTACCTCCGCCGTTAAATCCTCCGGCACCATCACTACCACCTTGTCCTCCGACCCAGATGTGTAAGATATCACCTTTTTTCAGATAATATACAGCTTCAGTCTTTCCACCTTTACCACCGACTTTACTACTCGACATATTACCGCCTTGTGCTCCAATTGCCGTTAGTTGATAAAAGCCGGAGTTCGTAATGGTATAAGTTTCTTCTTTTCCTGTGTAAGCGAAATCTTTGTTTAACTTATCTCCCGGTGCTCCGGAAGATCCGTCATAAGTATTAATTTCTGTCCATTCTGTTGTACCTTTTACACGATAAAATGCTTTGTAAACATATTCATCTTTGGTATTTGTAAAAGTACCTATTTGCATATTTACTGCTCCGGTACCATTCCATCTACCATATGCATGATTTGCACCAAAAGCTGCGTTGTTTGCATTTTTAAGTTTATCCAATGCAATATTTGTGAATTCGTCTGCATCATTTTTATAATCATGCTCACGGAAGTACGTAGATTTTACATCAATCTTCATCTGGGAAAACTTTGCATATAAAGTTATATCCCCTGATGGATAATATTCATCTCCTGTGGTACCTACATATTTACTATCGTCTCCCGGTCCATCATACCAGCCAATAAAGCTCTTATTATAAGCACTGGAACTTGGTAAAATGATAGCCTCCTGTGTAAATTGCAAGGTAATGACATCAGGATTTGACTGATTTCTTTCTTCCGGTCCATATGTGTAAGTTGCACTAGATGCCTGGAACCAACCATTTGCACCACTCTTCTTAAAGTTATATCCGGAAAATGCGGTTTTTGCTGTAATCGAATCAGGTGTAGTGCCCTCACTATGAAAGCTTACGGTATATCCCGCAGGTAATGTAATTTTCGAAGTATCAATGGTATAAGTACTCTTAATAAAGTTAGGGGCAGCAGGGTCTCCGGGGTTATTATTATTTAATACCTGATAAGTATCCTTTCTGAGATAAACAGTCTGATTATCATATTTTGCACCACCATTAAAGATATCGGTATTTGCATCTATTTTTAAATAAGAATGATTTGGCGTCCATACAGCATATAAAGTAGTTACTTTGTTGTTTACAGCGGGATCTTGGAAAACTTTAATATTGTCAGATGGATAATAATCAACAGTCCCGTCCTTTGTGGTAGACCATCCTGCAAAAGTATAACCTTTTCTTACAAATCCACATTCAGCTAATTTTTTATCCTGACTTTTTATCGTCTCTCCCTCATATTCGTCTGCGAAATTATAATAAAAAGTACTGGTATTGGTATTTCCTGTTACATTAGGATCATCTGTACCATCATCATACGCAACATAATATCTATTTACGGAAATCGCTTTACATTGATGATTATATGCAGAAGTATTTTCCATACCACCACAGCTAGGACAGGTAAACAAATTTTCGACACCGACTTCCACTACGGATAATTTTTTCATGGCAGAAGCAGGGGCATAGTGAAATCCAGGATTGATTTTTTCTCCACAGATTGCACAATATCCAATCCATGCAGTAGAGTTTCTTTTAAAAGTATTTATTTGTTTATTAAAACATTTTGTATTTTGTTCATTGGGGGCAACGAATGAATATTTATTTGGTTTACTATAAGCATGAAAATCTACGCCATGATAGTTTGCCCAGGTACCCCATATTGCGGTATTATAATAACCGCCATCATACAAGACTTCATCTTCCGCATCGAAACCTTCGCCATGTGTTGCAAACACCAGTCCGTAATTTTTCCAGTATCCTACCGGTACCTGTGTACCATTTGGAAATACTCTGCGATATTCATGATATCCATTTCCTACCTTAGAGGTATCTATGGTGTATTTGGTATTATCTGCGATTTCATTTGCGCCATTAAATACGATATCACCAACACTATCATCATCTATTATTGGTGCTTGTTGTCCAGTGACACGGTTAAAACAATATTTTTGTGCCAGGGTTAATGTTTTGTAGCTCTTTCCGTCAACGGTTGCTCTACCATACCGCCATTCGGAAGAATTGTTCACAATATTATCCATTGTACGACCAGCAGCTTTAAGAGCTTCACTGATTTCCAATGGTGACATATATTTTCCTGTTGCTGCTTCTACGGTAATGCCATTACTGCCTGCAATAATCGCAATACCTAACAGTAAGGCACCTAATAGCATTTTTCTTTTTCGCATGTATTTTTACCTCTTTCTGATTAAATCGGTGCGTGTTGTGTAAAAAAGGTCATAGTAATACTCTCTTATTTATATATGTAAAAAAAAATCGGAAATATCTTAATTTTTGAGGGATAAATTTGTGAAAATTTTATGTACAAAAAAAAATGAGCGACAATACATTTTTTGTATCATCACTCATCTTAGATGTATGTTGTCCCCTTGCCCATTATTATAAGTCTCGGGAATTCAAATGTAAAACTGTTTTCATCGACAATTTTTTCATAATATTATGTGTTTCACATAATATTACAGGACACGTTATTAACGTGGCCTTACACTCCGTAGCTTTAGCTACGGTGCGTTTTTCACTCCAAATCGATGTCTTTGATGTGGTCTCCAGCCATAAATCCATTTACCTGAAAACTTGCATAAGGATCTGGTTTGATATCCCACTTCTTGCAAAAATCAGACATCTCTTTTGTCTCTACGCTCTGGATACATAATTTCACAATTCCATATTTTTTACAGTATTTGTCTAATAATTGCAGCACAGCGGTCATGGTGCCTTGTCTGCGATTATGAAAACATACTCTGGATACAATTAGTTTAAGATTTCCCAGAAAATTCAAGCGTAATTCTGTTTCCCCATTATCCCCACGAAACCATATCGTATTAAAGGATTTTTGGGGAATCACCTTACAGTGGTCTTTCGCTTCCAACAGTTCCTTCACCTCTGCAATTTCTTTTTCTGTTAGTGGTATATCAAATATCATAACTCGTTTCCCGCCTTTACCTTCCATAAATTATGTGTCGGAAAATCTTTCACTAATACACAATTTTCCTTTATGTATTCTACCACATCAGGTTCTATTTGTGAGCAAATATTTTCCTTTTTCAATAAAATATACTCTTTTGTTGTCAATAACTCTTTTGCTATATCTATCTGTTTATAAATGCCACTATTTCCGGTAAATGGTAAATTCGCATATTTTACAAAAGGAATATCAAATAACATGCCATCTTCACAATAACTGCCAACCGGTGCATCCAGTTGTGCGATACTATTATTGATTTCATCGGTATTTGTTTTTAAGATTTCCAATATCCTGGTATGAGTATATGGTGCTTTTTTCAGTGTTGTAACATTATGTTGGATAAATATATCATGGAATGCCAAAAATAATGTAATACCTATTGTCGTTAAAACCAAATATTCCTTTTTATTATCAAATGCAAGTATCGTTAAAATAGAACTACCTAAAAAAATATGAGCATAATCAAATATCGGAAAGCAAATGCTTAAAAATGCTACTCCATAAACAAAGATACATTTCCATTTCTGATTGTATTGATATTTTTTCCCTTTGTATATAGAAAATACCACCACAAGGACCAGACATATAATACATGGTGTTATTTGCAGATTATTTACAAAGTCTGACATCCCACAAAATATCTGATGATAGGCTTCTGTAATCTGATGATTTACGAATAAAAAACCTGTCCCTAGCAGCAAAGGAATCGTCATGGTACCTGTGCGTATCCATCTTTCTTTCCAGGATTGGGCTAAAAACATGCTGGCAATCCATACGACACCACCAATACTATGCTTTGATAAAATGCAAAGTCCACATAATAATCCAATCAGGATAGATTTCTTTTCATACGACTGCATTTCTATCAGTATCATAATGCACACTAGCAATAAACAAAGCTTATTATAATCAAAATAGAAATTGGAAATGAAATTATAACAGATGATAATAAGCAGCGTATAAAAATTGTCTTTCCCGAGGAAAGCACATATTTTAGAGATAGTCAGTAATATCAGTATCCAGCAAATCGCACCTAATACCCGGTACCACAAGTAATTATCGCAAATTAACAACCATCCCTTTATGATCCAAAAAGATAATGGTGGGACTATAATATCTACATCGTTATAAAACTTTCCATACAAAGCAGCATGTGATTTCCCAAAAATCCAAATGTCATCTAAATAAAAAATAGGTTTCCATATACAATAAGCCAATAGCAAAAGACTTATCATAGATAAAAATAATGTATGTTTTTTACAATGCATAAAAATTCCCCTCTCACAAGAAATAGTTTTATATATTTTTTTAATTTGCTTCGGTATCCATAATCAGTTTCATACCGGATGGATCCGTAAAATCAATTACATAGGTCTGCGCTTTAAATTCATATTCCGTGCCATTGCTATCAGGCATCTCCCATTTTACAGTACGTGTTCCGGAATCATCCTGGTATTCCAAATCGATACCATCCGGAGATGTCGTATCTTTTGTGGATGCATTATTGATATAATCACTGGTCACATTGGCATTATGTGGTTTCAATAAAAACATACCATTTCCCACTTGAATGCCTGTATTTGGATTTGTGTTTAGACTTAAGCGATAAGTTTCTGCTACATAACCAGTCGCACCACCGGCAGCTCCATATACTTTCACAGGAGTTACTCTGGCATAACCACTACCACCTCTTGCTCCATTTGACATATATGTATTTTTCATATCTTTATGTGTGTGAGCAGAACCACCGGTACCAGCAGATCCCTTTCCATCGGCTGAGGTATATCCGCCATACCAACCGCCTCCGCCGCCTCCGGAACCGTCACTTTCGCCGATACCATAAGCGTTTTGTCCTTGTCCAAAAGCATATCCACCAGACTGTGTTGGATAGTTCCATGCCGTATGTCCACTATTTCCGTAGCCACCAGTGTTATAATCACATTCAAACGTGCCTCCGTTGGTACCTCCTCCAGAACCACCTTGTATATTCCAAGATGCTCCGCCACCGCCACCTGCAACAATTAGAACTTCATCTTTATAATTTGCATAAGTAGATAATACTCCCCGATTTGTGTTTAAAGCAATGTGAGTGGCACCCCCACCGCCTCCAGAAGCTTCAGAATCATCGCCTTCTGCGCCCCATCCATTATAAGTGTCATTACAACCATATCCCCCACCATTATAACCGCCATAAGCCCAATTTCCAAATGTTCCATTATCTCCTTTTCCACCTACATAGATATAAAGGGTATCTCCAGCGGCTAAATCTATCTCACCTTTTGCATATCCACCATATCCTCCATATGCCATCCAGTTACCATCACCTCTTGCTTGTCCTCCCTGTGCTCCCCAAACTTCAAGTCTATAAGTACCGGATGCTACAATTTCATATTTTTGTACACCGCCAATATATCCAAAATTCTGTGCAGTGGGTGTTACATCACTTTCCTGTTGGGTACCTTTTACATATCCTCCTCCACATCCTGCTGCGCCATCATCTCCTGTTTGTGTATTGGGAGCTGCAGCAGATACAGATAAGGACTGATTAAGTAATAATGCTCCTAGCAGCAGGAACGACACGACACGACACGACACGACACGACACGACACGACACGACACGACATAGTTTTCTTTTCATTTTTCATTACATTCTCTCCTTTTAGTTAAATTCTGTATCCATTAAAAGTTCCACACCATCATTGGAAGTAAAATCGATTTTATATGTTTGAGCTTTTAGTTCATACTCAGTACCATTACTTTGTGGTACCTCCCAAGTAATAATCCTCTGGTTTGACGATTCTTTCATTTCTATCTTTTTAATCATATCCGGGTATGCTAAATCTCTGATAGAAACATTGTTTAAATGAGAAATGTTATCTACACCATTTAATATATTCCCATTTACCACACGCATTTTGAAAGTTCCATTTCCTGTTTGTTCAGATTGTGCCACATTTAATGCCGTATTATTTATGGTATCTGTAGTAGATGCATTACTTGTGCCTCCAAAGGAAGCTTTGGAACGAACAATATCACCTTCATTATAGCCGCATCCATAAAATCCTTTTAATGTGGCATTATATACATCCGCATTTGTGCCATAGTTAAGTCTATTATCTTTTTCAACTCTCAAAACAAATTTTACATATGTCACATATGATGGAATTGCAATGGTTGTTTTTATCGAGTAGTTTGTACTATTCCAGTAATTTGTTCCATGTTTTTCGCTACTGGATACCATACCTCTCATGTTTGCAGATGGAGATGGAGTATAGTCATTTGGTCCATGATATATAACGTATCTCCAAACTTTGCCATTCATATCTCGATGAAGCCAATAATAGTCTATATCTTCGATATAAGATGCACCACTTGATGTAAAGCCTACATTTGCATGTGTATAATATGGTTGTTGATTCCATACATTCATTGCTGCAGCATTACCGGGAGTTGCATTATTCCAAAGTGTTCTTCCTTCTTCCACAAGGGCATCTGGAGATTTTGTCCAAAATAAACCTCCATTTTGATCATATGCTCTCAAATACACATGACACCCTCCACAATTATGTCCTCCATTCATTTGAAAAGCACAGTTTAAAGAAATATATTTTGCACCATTTGTATATCCTGCTGCCGTTGTTTCATAATAATGAATTAAATCTTCATCATCATCTCTATAAGAGTCATGTACGCTTGTTTTAGATAATTCGGCTGATCCCTCACAATTTTCATCATGATGGTGCAGTACTGCTTCGCCTGCTACACCTCCAACGACTCCTCCGCCACCACCAGATCCTTTCGTACCAGCTTCTCCTGTGGCTGTCGGATTTGTTGCGGCATATACCGGCATACTATACAGTAAAAAGCATATCCCTAGCAGACAAAGGAACACATGGTATGGTATGGTATGGTATCTTTTTCATATTACTATCCTTCCTATCTATCAAAAAAGAGTGTATCTATCATTTATTTATGTATAAAATTTCTTGAAAAATGGAGAATTTCTGAAAAAAGATAAAAAAAAGAGAGAAATTACTCTCTCTTTTTTTGATTTGTATAAAACTGTGGATTCCCGTTTAAATCATTAGATTTCATCCAGATTTGGTACATCTTTTTCTTCTGTCATATTTTTCCCTTTAGTTACGATCTTATATGGCTCCAGTAAAATTTGATTGTATCTTTCAGAAATCATAGTCTTGTAAAATGTTTTTCTTATATCGGAAATGTTTGGTGTCTCATCAATAATTTTAGAAATTTCATCGAGGTTTATATGGGGAACAATACGTTGCAATGCATCTGTGCAATCTTTATTTTCAAAAGATTTTATATATTCCATATATGATACTTTTTTATTATCTTTCATTAATGCAGCGACTGGGAATTTTTCTATTCTCATTTGAATTTCATCTTTATCATTTAAAATGGTTTCTATCGCATCATCTGAAATCTGCGGATAAAGACAAGACCCACAGTCATAAACTGGTGCTAATTTAATTTCGTGTGTATCCTCATTTACTAAATATCCCCAGTTATTAGCATGTCTATCAAAATTACCAAGTAAAGCATCTAAAATAAAAGTGTCCCAATATCTTTGTAACGCTTGTTTTCCAAATTCTTCTGAAAAATAAGCATTTGGAATTGTCATAACTTCATATATATCATCAAATTCCGGTAATTTGCCTGGTTTCTTTTCAAGAATTGCGCCCTCTATAAATTTAAACTCTACTAGCTTCCAGCCGTCTGGTACAAAATTTTCACAAGCTACTACTGGATAAGTTCTTTCCTCTCCTTTGGATGATTGCATAGTAATATTTCCAAGTAAGGTGTTTTGTACGTCAAATCCAATAGATTTTGCAATTCGGCAACCTATATTTTCAGAAAATGCGCTATTTGTATAAGAACTATTTAATTGGGTTCTTTTTTCTTCTGGGATTTTATCCGATAATTTTAGCATATATTTTTTATTATAAAGTATAATGCCTCTTTTTTTATCAGATCCGCCGTAGTTCGCCGTCAAATCAATTTTGCATTTTGTAAAATCATATAATGTAATCATTTAGTATCTCCTCCTGCAATAATAATCTATAATTTCCTCTGCCTGTTCTTCTGTCAACCCATAATCTGTTACAAGATGAGCAGAACTCCTGATTTCATTTTGCAGACAGTCAATATAGGAAACATTATTTTCCACACCCTCTCGCAATGCATCAATATCTCTTTGCAATAATTCCGGTATTTTGTAGGATGTTTTTAATTCAACAAATTTACTCATATATAAAACCCCTCTTATTTTTTCTTTATCATAGCAAATATACTTTAGTTTATCAATCTTTCTCCCAAAAGTCTCTTTCGCTTATCATATTTTTTAATTCTTCCTCTGTCATTCGTAATGCGTAGAAAAATAGTTCAATTTCCTTTTCTTGTTCTTCTACCTTATCGGACTGTATGTAAAAGCCATAATGTGTATTCATCTTGTTATTTACAGCGTCATAAGCTTCCGCATAGATTCCATTTCGTATATTTACCGCTTTTGCTGCAATTTGTACTGTCTGCAAATCAGACTGCGGAAAATTTGTAATCAATGTATAAGAAACACCCGCTTTTGTAATTTTCATATACACACCTCTCTACTATATTATGTCTAAAAAAACTACAAAGATAGTCAATCTCTAAGGATGTTTTCCTGTTTTTGTCTGGCTGCGGCAAGGCTGTACTCATGGCTATATGTCCTTGCATATTTATCACTTATCAATTCATGATTTACCAAAAACTTTAATGTCTTTTCCTGTTTTGGTGTAATCTTTTCTGAGCAGATGATGAATTGATACCACACTGACACCAGATTTTCTTTTTCGATGATATAATGTAATGGGCTACAATATTCAGGTATTTCCTTATTTATTTCATCTTTGGTTACATGATTTTTCTTTGCGTAATAGCTAAAAACTGTTTCCGTGTGAGATGGTCTGGCTAACGAAATATTTCCATCCGGAAAAATTAGGATTTCGCAATATCCTATCCACATATCTGGATCTATTTTCGTCACAGCAAGAAATTCGTCTGGTGTGAGTATTTGATAATTGATATACATATAATTTCCTCTTTTACATTTCTTCATTATTAACATGCATCATGTATCGTCACCTCATAAATATTGTGCTTTTCAAACATTGGAAGATATTTGTCATTTGTTTTCCTTCTACCTACATATAATGGCTTCTTTAGTCTCATTTGACGAAATTTATCATAATCTGAGCATAATGGTAGGTTGTTCTCTTCGCAAATTGTGTCCACACAAGATAACAAATATAAGCATCGAGTATAATCGCTTTGATTATAATAAAATGTGATAAGATCACTTTCTATAATATCCAAAACGAATCTATATGCATCTCTTTTAATTCTGTGTTGTATTTCACTCCGGAAAGAATAAAAATTGTCATCATGTATATCGAAATACATATTAGTCTCCTCTTTGCAAACAATATTCTTATTATATTATGTCAAAAAAATCCGTAAAAATCTATATGTTTAGAAAAAAAAGAGACCCTAATAAGGATCTCTCTTTGCTTATTCCCAGCTTGCAGCTTCTGATTTATAACTTTCTATTGCTTTCTTTTTCGCTTCGGCATTGTCCTGCATATAATCTTCAAAATTAAACTTACCATCCGTAAAAGCTACGATTTGGGGATCTTTAATTGCCTTCGCAGGTGTCCATACCAATTTCACAGGAGCTACTGCTTTCAGAATATTTGTGCAGGTCCTTTTGGGTCCAATATGAAAGGTCTCCCACTGCTCTAAGCAATAAGGCTTCTTCATATCTTCTACTTTACAATTCTGTCTCTTAGCTTCGTATACCCGCAGATTTTCGAAGATAACATCCAGATCAGATGCATCTTTCTTTACCTGTGCATCATGCATCATTTGAATCGGACTATTCATCGGATCATAAGTAACTGCTGCTAACTGTAACAGATAATCGATGTTGCCGAAGCAAGCCTCATAATGTGGTGCATCATGTCCACCGATTACATCATCGATCTTTGCATAAGGGATGTCCCCATTTTCGGGTTTCTCGGTAAGTAATCCCACACATGCCTGTACCAATACATCTGCGGCTGAGGTCCAAAACGGATCTTTTACCCCATCATTCAAAGTAGTATTCTTTACATAAGCCTCTGCTACTCTTTTCATATCCTCTACGGACGCTACTTTTAAAAATGCCATATTTTTCTTCCTCCTTATTTTTTAAAATATATGGTCATGTATATATGTAAAAAAAAAAAATAAATTATCTATTTTTTGATAATTATTTTGAATTTTTTTTATTTTTATTTTTAATATGACAAAAGACTTCGCATTACACGAAGTCTTTCGGTACATTTTCTTTCGATAACATCTGAGTTATTCGAAATCATTCTTTTCATAGTTTTCTTTATTTTTTGTTTGAGGGGAAATATTATGAAGTGCCAAATATGTTACTATCGATGTAGCTATGGTTAATCCGGCAATAAATATAATGCCTACTATAATATCTGTTCTCATATTTTTATCTCCTTAAATATTTAATAATCTAACTACTAACAGACACTCTAGTTATCTGCTCCTATTTATATATGTCAATTTTTTTGGGAAATATAGCAGAAACAAATAATTATTTTTAGGAAATTATCCTCCATCCATCATCCTTTCGCTATTTCCTGCCTGCTAGGGGGCGCACTTTGCATATCATCCATTTAGTCTATTCCACCAACATAAAAAAGGATATCGGTATTCCCGACACCCCTTTTCATAATATTATGTGAAACACATAATATTACAGGACACTTCGTAG